>Ga0222427_100536_pt1 | contig 51171 bp, 49 predicted proteins | sample 2B20Ametagenome_FD_182890 | JGI IMG/M metagenome (GOLD analysis project Ga0222427, IMG submission 182890) | Enriched microbial communities from leaf-cutter ant dump, University of Wisconsin, Madison, United States - 2B20A (version 2) | ecosystem: Environmental > Terrestrial > Nest > Insects nest... | reverse complement strand
GCCGCGCATAACGCTCGTCAACGTCCCAGAAACCGGCCTGTCCCCGCATCCTCCGCCTCCATGCAAATCAGCATGGCAATCGAATCAAATCCCGGCCGAAAACGCGAGGTAATTCGAGGTCTCCAAGTGGAATGCAGGCCTTTTTCTTCGTCATCCTCGGGCTTGACCCGAGGATCCATGCCTGAGCATTGGTGATGGCCAGCACGGTGCAGAATGAAGCACCTTCTGCACTCTCTCATACTGCCAAGCTGTTCCGGTATGGATCCTAGGATCTGCACCTCGCTTCGCTCGGCCCCGCCCTAGGATGACGATGGTTGAGGGGCTCGGTTTGAGCTGACGAAGGCGATATCCCGGGCTCCTTGCGAAAAAGCTTGTCCGAATCCTTCCGCATGCGCAGTATTGGCGCGGGAGGGGACACCACATGACAAAACTACCAAAAAAATTCGGCGAGCGGATAGCGGCTAATCTCAAAAGATATCAGAAGATTGCCACCGCACAGCAGAAGGCCGATGTCGCCGAAGCCGATACCGTCACTTTGGTCAAGGATATCCTTTCCGATATCTTCGGCTATGACAAATACGAGGAACTGACCTCGGAGCATCAGATAAAATCCACATACTGCGACCTGGCAGTCAAGATCGGCGGCAAGCTTAGGCTATTGGTGGAAGTGAAGTCGGCGGGAAGCAGTCTCGCGGACAATCATTTGCGGCAGGTCATCGACTATGGCGCGCATCAAGGTATTCATTGGGTAATCCTGACGAATGCCGTCGAATGGCGGCTGATCCGCATCTACGTCGCCAACCAGATCAGTCACGAGGAGGTTTGTCGGTTTGATCTCGCGGTCGTCAGCCCCAAGAATCAGGATCACCTTCAGCAGTTGTTTCTGTTCGCCAAGGAAGGGCTGACCACCGACGCGATGGACGCCTTCCATCAACAGGCGCAACTCTTCAACAAGTTCACTGTCGCCGCAATCGTCTGCTCGGACCCTGTCGTCTCTGTCGTGCGGCGAGAACTACGGAGGCTGTTTCCCGATTTAAAGGTAGCACCGGAAAATCTCGCTGCCCTGATTGCGGAGGAGGTGATCAAACGGGAGGCGATCGAAGGCGATAAGCCAAGGAGGCCGCTTCGCGGATCAAGAGGGCGGTCGCCAAGCTGGAGCGGGCGAGAAAGAGAGAAGCGGTCGCGGTGTGAAGTTTTCACCTTCGAAAGCGGATTGCCTTTTCTTTGTCAATGGCGACGCTGATCTGACCCCTGACTTTCGCGATGAAGGGTAAGCTTCGTCAAAAATACTCCTGCAGCGGCCGCACTTCCAAGCTCCCCGCCTTCAGCGCTGCAATCGCTTCCGCCACCGCAGCAGCACCCGCCAGCGTCGTATAATACGGCACCTTCTGCATCAGCGTGGCGCGGCGCAGCGATTTCGAGTCGGACAGGGCCTTCTGGCCGTCCGTGGTGTTGAAGACAAGTTGCACCTGGCGGTTGCGGATGGCGTCCTCGATGTGGGGGCGTCCTTCCAGAACCTTGTTGATCTTTTCCGCCTCGACGCCGTTTTCCTTGAGGAAGCGCGCGGTGCCCGAGGTGGCCAGCACCTTGAAGCCGAGGCTGGTGAGCCGCTTCACGGCCGGCAATATGCCGGCCTTGTCCTCGTCGCGCACCGAGACGAACAGCGTGCCCGAGCGCGGCAGGTCGACGCCGGCGCCGAGCTGGCTCTTGGCGAAGGCGAGGGGAAAATCGCGGTCCAGTCCCATCACCTCGCCGGTCGATTTCATCTCGGGGCCGAGCAATATGTCGACGCCGGGGAAGCGGGCGAAGGGGAACACGGCTTCCTTCACCGCGATATGGCCTGGCGTGCGCGGGTCGGGTTTTTCGCCGTAGTGGGCGAAGGCGTCGTCCAGCGCCTCGCCGGCCATGATGCGGGCGGCGATTTTCGCTATGGGCTTGCCGACGGTCTTGGCCACGAAGGGCACGGTGCGGCTGGCGCGCGGATTGACTTCGAGGACATAGATGGTGTCGTCCTTGATAGCGTACTGCACGTTCATCAGGCCGCCGACCTTCAGCGCCCTGGCGAGCGCCGCGGTCTGGCGTTCCAGTTCGTCGACCGTCTCCTTCGACAACGAATGCACCGGCAGCGAGCAGGCCGAGTCGCCGGAATGGATGCCGGCCTCCTCGATGTGCTCCATGATGCCGGAGACGAATACGTCCTTGCCGCCCTGGGCCGCATCGCACAGGCAGTCGACGTCGACCTCGATGGCACCCGACAGGTAGGTGTCGAACAGAAGCGGGTTTTTTCCCAGCAGCGTGTTGATCTGGCCGGTCTTGTCGTTGGGGTATTTCTGCTTGATGTCCTCCGGTACCAGGCCGGGCACGGTGTCCAGCAGGTAGGCCTGCAGCATGCCTTCGTCGTGGATGATCTGCATGGCGCGGCCGCCCAGCACGTAGGAGGGGCGCACCACCAGCGGGAAGCCAAGTTCGGAGGCGACGGTGCGCGCCTGCTCGACCGAGTAGGCGATGCCGTTCTTCGGCTGGGTCAGGTCGAGCTTCTGCAGCAGTTTCTGGAAGCGGTCGCGGTCTTCGGCCAGGTCGATCGCGTCGGGCGAGGTGCCGAGGATCGGGATGCCGTTCTTCTCCAGCGCCTCGGCGAGCTTCAGCGGCGTCTGGCCGCCGAACTGGACGATGACACCGACCAATTCGCCGCGCGTCTGCTCCATCTTGAGGATCTCGATCACGTCCTCGGCCGTCAGCGGCTCGAAATAGAGCCGGTCGGAGGTGTCGTAGTCGGTCGAAACCGTCTCGGGGTTGCAGTTGATCATGATCGATTCATAGCCGGCCTCGGCCAGCGCGAAGCAGGCGTGGCAGCAGCAATAGTCGAACTCGATGCCCTGGCCGATGCGGTTCGGGCCGCCGCCGAGGATGACCACCTTCTTCCTGTCGGAGACGCCGGCCTCGTTGGCGGTCTGGCCGGCGAACGGCGTCTCGTAGGTGGAATACATGTAGGCGGTGGGAGAGGCGAACTCGGCGGCGCAGGTGTCGATGCGCTTGTAGACCGGGCGCACGTCCAGCGCGTTGCGCAGATGCGCGACTTCCTTGGCGGTCCTGTCCGTCAGCGAGGCAAGGCGGGCGTCGGAGAAGCCCATGGCCTTCAGCATGCGCAGGTTCTGCGCGTCCTCGGGCAGGCCGTGCTCGCGGATGCGTGCCTCCATGGCGAGGATGCCGGCGATCTGCTCCAGGAACCACGGGTCGATCTTGCACATCGAATGCACGTCTTCCAGCGAGGTGCCCATGCGGATCGCCTGCGCCACCATCCTGAGCCGGTCCGGCGTCGGCGTGCCGAGTGCTGCGCGGATGGCATTCTTGTCGTCCGGGCCGTCATTGCCGGAAAGGCCGGGAATCTCGATCTCGTCGAGGCCGGTGAGGCCGGTTTCCAGACCGCGCAGCGCCTTCTGCAGGCTCTCCTGGAAGGTGCGGCCGATGGCCATCACCTCGCCGACCGACTTCATGGCGGTGGTCAGCACCGGCTCGGCGCCGGGGAATTTCTCGAAGGCGAAGCGCGGGATCTTCGTCACAACGTAGTCGATCGACGGCTCGAAGGAGGCGGGCGTGGCGCCGCCGGTGATGTCGTTCTCCAGCTCGTCCAGCGTGTAGCCGACGGCGAGCTTGGCCGCGATCTTGGCGATGGGGAAGCCGGTCGCCTTGGAGGCGAGCGCGGAGGAGCGCGACACGCGCGGGTTCATCTCGATCACCACCAGCCGGCCGTCCGCCGGGTTGACGGCGAACTGCACGTTGGAGCCGCCGGTCTCGACGCCGATCTCGCGCAGCACCGCGATCGAGGCGTTGCGCATCATCTGGTATTCCTTGTCGGTCAAGGTCAGCGCCGGCGCCACGGTGATCGAATCGCCGGTGTGCACGCCCATCGGGTCGATGTTCTCGATGGAGCAGACGATGATGCAGTTGTCCGCCTTGTCGCGGACGACCTCCATCTCGTACTCCTTCCAGCCGAGCACCGATTCCTCGATCAGCACTTCGGTGGTCGGCGAGGCGTCGAGCCCGGACTGGACGATGGCGAAGAATTCCTCGCGGTTGAAGGCGATGCCGCCGCCGGTGCCGCCGAGCGTGAAGGACGGGCGGATGATCGCAGGCAGGCCGACATGGTCGAGCGCCTGCGCGGCAACGCCCATGGCGTGACCCATATAGCGCTGCTTGCGGTCGCCTTCGCCGAGGTTCCAGCGGGTTTCGAGCGCGTCCAGCTCGGTGTCGGAGGCGTTCGCCTCCTTCAGCGCGGCGCGTTCGGCCTCGTGCTTCTTGCGGTCCTCGTCCTTCACCGAGGTCGCGTTGGCGAGCATCGATTTCGGCGTCTCCAGGCCGATCTTCTTCATCGCCTCGCGGAACAGCGCGCGGTCCTCGGCCTTGTCGATGGCATGCGCGTCCGCGCCGATCATCTCAACGCCGTAGCGCTCCAGCACGCCCATGCGGCGCAGCGACAGCGCCGTGTTCAGCGCCGTCTGGCCGCCCATGGTGGGAAGCAGCGCGTCCGGGCGCTCCCTGGCGATGATCTTGGCGACGACTTCCGGCGTGATCGGCTCGATATAGGTGGCATCGGCCAGTTCCGGATCGGTCATGATCGTGGCCGGATTGGAATTGACCAGGATGACGCGGAAGCCTTCCTGTCGGAGCGCCTTGCAGGCCTGGGTGCCGGAATAGTCGAACTCGCAGGCCTGGCCGATGACGATGGGGCCGGCCCCGATGATCAGGATCGACTGGATATCGGTTCTTTTGGGCATTCGGTCCGTCCGGCTGGCTGCTTGCGCGAAAAGGCCGGTGCGGGTTGGGAACCCGGCCGGCTGCACAACGATTCTGGTGTCAGGCTAGGCCGGCCTTATAGGGGAGGATCAAGGGCAGGGGAACCCCGGAAATGGACTCGAACAACGGTGCTGACGAGGGCTCAACGGGATGCGCGACGATTCCGGCGGATCCGGCCGGTCATCGACGAAATCGCGGATGAAGACGCTGGCCGCTCAGTGCGCATTCGCCATATTGTCGTGCGGCCGTGCCCGCTCCAGTATAGGGCACGGCATGGGATTCAGGCGGCGCGGGCAGGATGAGCTGCTGCCATGATGAGATTTCTTTTTTTGTCCTTCAGCCTTCTGCTCGCTTTCGCGAGCTCCGCGATGGCCCAGAGCGAAGCGGAACTGAAAGCGTGCATCGACCGGGCCGGAGGCGTTTCGACCGAAATGCTCGCCTGCGGAAAGACGCAGATCGACAAATGGGATGTCCGTCTCAATGCCGCCTATAAAGCCCTGCTGCGCCGCGGCAGCCGCGCCGAGCGTACCAGGCTGCAACGGGAACAGCGCGCATGGCTGAAGCATCATCTTGCCGAGACCGCCCGCCTCGCGGCAGACCCCAATAACGGTTCCGTCGCCTTTCTCGATTCACAGTCGTTTGAACTCGACGATCTGAGCAAGCGCACGCTTGAGCTGGAAGCGCGCGTCCATCGCGACAGGTAGCGGTTGCCTTCAGGAGCCGAAAAACGGCGAGTTGAAATATGCGAGGACGGCCAGGATCAGTGGGAGCGCAGCGATGGCCGGCGCGTATCCTCGCCCCTGACGGAGAGCCCTCAATGCAAGGAAGACGCATATGCCGGTGATGACGATCGGCGCGGCCATGATGACGAGACCGAGGACCAGATCCTGCGGCCTGTCGTAGGCCGGACCCAGCAGGCCCCACAGGCCGACGTAAAGCGCGATCGGCTCGATGGCGAGGGCCGCCAGAACCGACAGGACGTTGAGCAGGATCACCGCTGTGCGCATAGCGCATCCTAGATGGGAAAATCGAGGCGAGACAATGAGCTTCTTCGGCAGGTTGATCGGCAGATACAGTCCGGATCCGAATATCGCGCCCGTTGCGGCCGATCGGCTCAAGGCCAGCCTGCTGGCGCTGAACCGGCCGACCGCCCCCTATGTCATACGCGAATGCACGGGTGACGATCCGGAGAACGCCGATCTGGTCGCCGAATGGCGGATGCGCGAGCCTGCCTGGCACGCCATATTCGGATCGGCCAACCTGTCGCATGCGTTCCAGGTCTATATGCGCCTGCTGCCGGACAGGCATGAGGTGCAGAGCATCGACTGGACATGGAACGTCACATGGTCGGCCGGCGTGCCGTCCTTCGGCATCGCCAGGACGTGGTCGCGCGGGCAGCAATGGGAGTATCGCGGCAGCGCCCGCCCTTTCTATGAGACGACGCCCAGCGGCGAGCGGATCGCCTATGGTTTCTCCAGTTCGGAACTGAAGAAGCCGCTAAGGGACGTCGCGACCAAATCGGGGTGGTCATGGCGCAGCCGGTTTGCGGGACGGCTGCCGGCGGGAAGCCGTGCCGAAACGTTGCGCGCCGCGATCCCGCCGACGGCGCGAAGAAAATGGATCACCGTCTGGGTGGCCTTCCTGCTGTCATTCGGCTTCGTCAACATGCTTCTCGCGCCGGTCGGCATGCTGATCGAAACGCGGTCTATGTCGGGAGGTCAAGGCGTGATCCGCTTGCTGCCGATGATCGCTGCGGCCGTGGTCGCCGCCGTCGTCGCCCGTGTCGTGTTCGTTCGCATGAGCCGATGACGAATATCCCGCGTGTTTGAAGGGATGACGGCGCGTCGTTGCGGGCATGGCGTATCCAAAAGCTTTCCCATCGAAAGCGCGCCGTGTAACACAGCCGCATGAAATCCCTTGTCGATCCGTCACAGGCGCTTGGCGCCGGTCTTCAATCCATCCGCACCGAGTTCCATGTTCCCGAGGCTTTCCCGCCCGAGGTCCTGGCGGCCGCGGAAGCGGCGGCGAAGCGCGTTCCCGACAGCCATGTCGACCGCACGGCCATGCCGTTCGTCACGCTCGACCCAGCCAGTTCGACCGATCTCGACCAGGCGTTATCGATCGAGACGAGCGGCGACGACATTCTGCTGCATTACGCCATCGCCGACGTGGCCTGGTTCGTCGCAGACGGCGATCCGATCGATGGCGAGGCCTGGAATCGCGGCGAGACATTCTATCTGCCGGACGGCCGGGCCGGGCTTTACCCGCCGGTTCTCTCCGAGGGAGCGGCGAGCCTGCTGCCGGAAGGGCCAAGGCCTGCGATCATCTTCACGGTGCGGGTCGGCGGGGACGGAGCGGTCAAGCTGGACGGCGCCGAGCGAGCGTTGATCCGCAGCCGGGCAAAGCTCGCCTATGACAGCGTGCAGCCGAAGGACCTGCCTGCCGGCTTCGACGAACTGGCGCGGCGCATGGCGGAAAACGAAAAGCGGCGCGGCGCCTCGCGCGTCGATCCGCCCGAGCAGCAGGTGGAACGGCTCGCCAACGGCCGCTACCGGCTCGCCTTCAGGCCGAGGCTGAAATCCGAGGCGGACAACGCCGCGCTTTCGTTGGCCGCCAACATGGCCATCGCCGACGCCATGCTCGCGCATCATACGGGCTTGTTCCGGGTGATGTCGGAGCCGGACGAAGTACGGGTGAAGGGGCTGCGCAACGCGGCGCGCGCGCTCGGGCTGGACTGGCCGGAGGCGGTGAGCCTACGGGACTATCAGCGCACGCTCGATCCGGCCGATCCGCAGCAGGCCGCGCTGATGCTGGACATCCGCCACGCCGGCAACGGCGCCTCCTACCAGCCTTATCGCGAGGGCGAGACCCCTTGGCACGAGGCGATGGCCGCGACCTATGCCCATGCCACCGCGCCGCTCAGGCGGCTCGCGGACCGCTATGTCGTGCGCTGCACGCTGGCGATCGCCAACGGTCAGCCGGTGCCGCAGGCCGTCACCGATGCCTTCGCCGGGCTGCCGAAAGTGATGGGCCGGGCCGACGGCCGCGCCTCGCAGATCGACCATGCGGTGATCGACCTGGCGGAAGCAGTGATGCTGACGGGACGCGAGGGCGAGACGTTCCGGGCGATCGTCACCGATTTCGTCGACAACGGGGTGCGCGTGCAGCTTGCCGGGATGCCTGTGGTGGCCAATATCAAGGCCAACGGTTTCCGGCAGGGAGACAAGCTCAGCGTCAAGCTGGTTTCGGCCGATCCGAATCAGCGCCGGGTCGTTTTCGAGCCCGTTCCGGCGCCTTGAGCCGACCGGCGTTTCGGAGAAAAAATTTTATCGGTGCAAACACTCCCAGCTTGCCGGTCCGGTAGGCCGGACAGGGCGGTTTTTCCCGCAGTTCTGCGTGTTGCTCGGTCCCTGCCGGAAGCACGACGACGTTTGTCCGAACGGCTCGCGTTAACCTTTCGTTAACCAAATCACCCCTACTTCTTGGAAACCGAAAATTTACCAAGATCACCACCGTGTTAACAAAACCCCGGCCCATCCGCCTCAAGGGGCGGTCCTTCCTTGCGCTCGCACTGACGCCTGAACTTCCACTGGAAGACTGGCTGGCGGGCCTCGACGATCTCGCTGCCCGCTCCGCGGGCTTCTTCCTGCGCCGGCCCGTGGTGCTCGATGTCGGCGACCTCGATGTCGATAAGGCGGAACTCCACGATCTCGTGGAGAAACTCGGCCAGCGCAACGTTCGCGTCATGGGCATAGAGGGCGCGCGGCCTTCCATGCTCGGCCCCGATATGCCGCCGCCGATGAGCGACGGACGGCCCGCTTCCGATTTCGAGGAGCCGCAGGCTGACCACGGTGCGGAAGGTGCTGCGCCTGAGGCCGTCGGCAAGGAGCCCGGTCAGACGGTGCAGGACGGCCCGGTCGTCGGCGCGGCGCTGCAGTCGGTCGTCATCACCGAACCGGTGCGCTCGGGCCAGTCGCTGTTCTTTCCCGAAAGCGACGTCACCATCGTCGGATCGGTGGCGTCGGGCGCGGAGATCGTCGCCGGGGGATCGATCCATGTCTACGGCACGCTGCGGGGACGCGCTCTGGCCGGCACGGCGGGCAACGACGGCGCGCGCATCTTCTGCCGCAAGCTCGAAGCGGAACTGATCGCGATCAACGGCTTCTACCAGACGGCGGAGGACATGGAGCCCGACCTGCGGGGGCGGGCGGTGCAGGCATGGCTGGAGGGCCATGCGCTGAAGACGGGAATACTCGGCTAGGCCCGCGGGCAGGTTCGGCCGAACAGAGGTCCATAAAGGAGAGGCCAATGGGCAAAGTTATCGTGGTGACATCCGGCAAGGGAGGCGTGGGCAAGACCACGTCCACCGCCGCACTCGGCGCCGCTCTGGCGCAGAACGGCGACAAGGTCGTGGTCGTCGATTTCGACGTCGGCCTGCGCAATCTCGATCTCGTCATGGGCGCGGAGCGCAGGGTCGTCTACGACCTCGTCAACGTCATCCAGGGCGAGGCCAAGCTGCCCCAGGCGCTGATCCGCGACAAGCGGGTGGAGACGCTCTATCTGCTGCCCGCCTCGCAGACGCGCGACAAGGACAACCTGACGCCCGAAGGCGTCGAGAAGGTCGTCGCCGCGCTGAAGAAGGCGTTCGACTGGGTGATCTGCGACAGCCCGGCCGGCATCGAGCGCGGCGCGACGCTGGCCATGCGCCACGCGGACGTGGCGATCGTGGTGACCAACCCGGAAGTTTCGTCGGTGCGCGATTCGGACCGCATCATCGGCCTGCTCGATTCCAAGACGCTGAAGGCCGAGAACGGCGAGCGCATGGAAAAGCACCTCCTGCTCACCCGCTACGATCCGACGCGCGCGGAGCGCGGCGACATGTTGAAGGTGGACGACGTGCTGGAGATCCTGTCGATCCCGCTGCTCGGCATCATTCCCGAGAGCATGGACGTGCTGAAGGCCTCCAACCTCGGTTCGCCGGTGACGCTCGCCGACGACAGCAGCGCGCCGGCACGCGCCTATTTCGACGCGGTGCGGCGCCTCAAGGGCGAGGCCGTGCCGGTCACGGTTCCCGGCGAGAAGCGCGGCTTCTTCGGCAAGTTCTTCGGAAGGAAAGCGGCATGAACCTGTTTCGCCTCTTTTCCAAGCCACAGTCGGCGCCGGCGGCGCGCGAACGGTTGCAGGTTCTGCTCGCGCATGAGCGCGCCGGCACGGCGGGTGCAGACCTCGTCGCCAAGCTGCGCGACGAGATCCTGAAGGTCATCTCCCGACACATGCAGATCGATCAGGACAAGGTGAACGTGAAGATGGAGCGCGGCGAGAAGATGTCGACGCTTGCCGTCGACGTCGAGCTTCCGTTCGACGCTGCCAAGGCGGCCGGCGCAAAGAAGAAGGCGGCCTGAGGGCCGTTTCGGGCAGGGGTTGGATCAAAGGCCGGCGGGACGCCTGCGCGCCGATGCCCGGAGAAATCCGGACGTTCGGCGCCGATGGTCCCGCGGGCCGGCGCTGACAGAACACAACAAAAGGAGCGATACCATGACCCGCATCTCCCTTCTGGAAAGACTCAAGGAAATCCAGCAGATGCCGCGTTACAAGGGACGTGACATCACCACCATCAGCGCGGTCCTGTCCAACCAGGCGCTGGCCAAGCATATCGAGGTGTGCGAGCAGGCGGCGGGACTGTCGCCGCGTCCATCCGACCAGGCCGACGCGGCGTAGAGCGCCGGTCGGCACCGGGACGGATTACGGGCCTTTGGATGCGACCTTGCGGTTCAGTCTCCGAAGGCCAGCGAGTCGGTGATCTCGAAGCGTTCGGAGACGCCGACGCGGATCATGTTCAGCGCGCCTTCGCGGGTGAAGCGGAATTCGGCGCGCGAATCCGCGCCCGCCGGCTTGCCGTCATAGAAGCCGATGACACGCGTTCCGCCGTCCGGCCAGGTAACGGTGACGTCGGCCTTGCCGCCGCCTTCGCGCTTTATACCCACCCTGCAGTGCGTCATCGGCTGGCCGACATAGCGTGCGCAGGGAATCTCGCCTGTCGCATCCCAGGCCTGGGTGGCCGTCTTCGGTTCGGGCAGCGCGGCGATCTGCGCGGGCTGGTCCGCCGGTTCTGACTCAGGCACGGCGGAGGCGATTTGTGTCGAAGCGTCTTCGGCCGGGCGCGCCGCCGGCGAGTCGACGGTGGTCGGGGCCGCCGGGGTGGCGACCGGCGTTTCGCCCGGCAATTGCGGCCGCGGAGTCGGGATGGGCACGCCTGTCGCCGACCCCGTGACCGGCGGCGGTTCTCCATCCTCCACCATGACGCCCGCGCTCGGGGCGACGGTTTCGTCGGACGCAGCGTCGGCTTCCGGCACATCCTGCCCGGCGGTCGCGGCGGCCTTCGCCCGCGCGGCGAAGGCCAGGCGAAAGGCGTCGGCCTCGGCCGAGGTCATTCCCGATGAAGGCGCCGGCCGTGCCTGTGCTGCGGCGCTGGGTACACCGGGAGCGGGCGCGGGGTCGCCGAAGCGCGCCGCGAGATTCGGCGCAGCGTTCGCGTGAGCGGCGTTCTCTTGCTGCGTCGGCGGGATGGCGGCAGGCTGGGCGTCCGTATCGCCCTGCTGCACGGTGCCGGCGGCAGCCTCGGCGGACGCATCCTCGGTATCGGCGGCGGTCGCCGTGCCTTCCGGATCGACCGGCAGCAGATAGCGCGCAGGCACCCAGCCGGTGATATCGGGCCGGTCCACGACCTGCACCTTGCACCACTGGTAGCCGTTGACATCGCTGCATTCGAACTTGCGCAGGGCCTCGCCGTTGCCGAGCCGCGTTTCCACATGGCCGATCGGGGAGGCGTCGGCGCGCACATTGAGCAGGTCGCCGGCGGCGATGCCGTTGACGATCGCCAGCGCCTCGTCGGCCGCCTGCGCGGGAACGGCAAAAGGCAAAACTGCCAGCAGAACGGAAACCAGATGACGAACCATGCAGCGTTTTGACGAACCTCACTGCCGACTGGACCAGCGGCCGTCGCGGCCTCGCGGAACCGCTCCAGCGCAACAGTCCTGTTGGCGCATCCCGTGAAACAGGTTCCTTTCGCGAGAGACGCGGTTGAGAGATTGCACAGATAGGCACCGGAACGGAAGCCCGTCCGGGCCGTCCTGCGCAACAAGCTGTGCAGCCGTGCGCCACCTGTTGCAGGAAAGGTTCAGATTCGCCGCAGCGGCGGCCCGTCCGAACATGGCGGCTATGCGCCTGCCGTCTCCACCCGCCCGCCCGCATCCTGAGGCGGTAAGGTCTCCTTTGCCGCCGCCAGAATGCTGTCGAGCAGGCCCGGAAAGCGCTGCTCCAGATCGGCGCGGCGCAACGTGGTGAAGCGGCTGGTGCCGGAAACCTCGGTGCGGGTGACGCCGGCCTCGCGCAGCTTCGCCAGATGATAGCTGAGGTTGGTCTTCGAGGCGAACATCAGGAAATGGCTGCAGGCCACCGGACCGTCCTGCTGGCGCGCCAGCTCGGCGGCGATGGCGAGACGGGTCGCGTCGCCCAACGCGGTGAGCACGTTGGCGAGGTCGATCTGGTCCGTCGTCGGATGGGCAAGCTGCATGGCCAGAACCTAGGTTGGTTTTCTCCCGCATTCAATCTTTGCCGCCACGAGCCGCGTTGCGCATCCCGCGCCGGCGGAAAGAATGCCGCCCCACGAGGGTTCATGACAACAGGCTGGCAGGAGGCTCATGGCATGACATTGACAATGTAAAGACCTATGTCCAATTGTTCAATGAATTTTGAACTAAAGGACATCGTCATGGACAAGCGACTTATCTGGCTGGCTGTCGGGTCATTCACCATCTCGACCGAGGGCTTCGTCATTTCCAGCCTGTTGCCGGACATCGCGTCCGACGCCGGCATTTCGGTGCCGCTGGCCGGGTGCCTGATCACCGCCTTCGCGCTTGCCTATGCGCTTGGCACGCCGGTCCTCGCCACGCTGACCGGAGATTGGGACCGCCGCCGCGTCATCCTGTCGACGTTGGCGGCCTTCGTGGTCGGCAATGTCGTCGCCGCGCTGTCCTCCTCGTTCGAGGTGCTGCTCGGCGCGCGCATCCTGATGGCGCTGTCGTCCGGGCTGTTCGCCGCAACGGCGCAGGCGACGGCCGTTGCGCTGGTCGACGAGCATCACCGCGCGCGGGCGATCTCGGTGGTCGTCGGCGGCACGACGGTGGCGGTCGCCGTCGGCGCGCCGCTCGGCGCCGTGGTTGCGGCGTTCGCGGGCTGGCGCGGTACGTTCTTCGCGATTGCCGGGCTGGGTGCGCTGGCCGGGGCCATCCTTACGTGGCGGCTGCCGCGCGGCCTGTTCGGTGCAAGGCTGCCGCTGAAGGCCCGCCTTGCCGCAGCGCTGACGCCCGGCGTGCGGCCGATCCTGATCTCCACGGTTCTGGCGCTGACGGGCGCCTTCGCGGTGTTCTCCTATGTTGCGCCGCTGGCGTTCTCGGTGGGCCTGGGCGAAGCGGCCCTGCCGCTCGTCCTGCTCGGCTTCGGTCTGGGCGCCGTGATCGGCAACATCATGGGCGGCCAGATGGCGGACCGCTTCGGCGCGACGCGCACCGTGGTGTGGTCGCAGCTCGCCTGCGTCGTCCTGCTGGTCGGCTTTTCCGCCATTCCGGTCCTGCTGTCGCATTCCCTTGCCGGTCTGTCGCTGGTCGCGCTCACCGTGCCGTGGGGCATTGTCGGCTGGGCCTTCGCGCCGGCGCAGGCCAGCCGCATCGTCAAGCTGGCGCCGCAGGCGGCCTCGCTGGTGCTGTCGCTCAACGCCTCGGCGCTTTATCTCGGCGTCGCCCTCGGCGCGGCGGTCGGCGGCCTGACGCTGCGCTACGGCACACCAGCGGACCTCGGCGTGGTCGCAGCCCTGTTTCCGCTCGCCGCCGTGGCGGTCATCGCAGTCGGCCGGCGCGGTTCGCGCGTGGTGGTTCCGGCGGAATAAGCCCGCCTGCGGCCGTCTCACTCCAGGCCCGACGACGAGAACCAGACGTCGTCGAAGATCGCGACGGCGCTGTCGTCGGGCAGGCCGTCCCGATTGAGCCGAAGCGAGCGGATTGCGCGCGCGGTCTCGCGCGTCGGCAAAAGCGCGCCGCCGCCGGCATCGGCGGCGCCGGCGCAAGGGATGAACCAAGAGCGCATGAAGGCTTCGCAGGCGAAGCCGGCCCCGGTGCGGGTGACCAGCACGGCGAGGCCGACGGCATCGGTGGGCCGCCAGGGAAAGACCAGCCGCGCGCCGGGTTTCAGCGCGTCGAGCCAGGAGAGCGGTGGCGCGGCCACCCCGGCATTGACGTAGACGACGTCGGAGGCGGGCAGGTCGAGCAGCGTCGCATCGCCGTGCACGACCTTGACATTGGCATAGGGCGCGAGGTTGCGGGCCGCACGCACGGCGAGGCTCGGCTCGATCTCGCAGGCCGTCACCGCACCGCCGGGCGATACGAGAAGCGACAGCAGCGCGCTGTAATAGCCGGTCCCGGCGCCGATGTGGCAGACGGTCTCGCCGGGCCGCGGCGCGACCCTCGCCATCCACATGGCATGGAGCAGGGGCTCGCCGTTGTTTATGCCTTTTTCGGGGTCGAGGGCCACCAGCATGTTGCGGTAGAGGTAGGCCGGGTCCGCGCTCGGGGTCATCACTGTGGCGCTGCCGGCGATGATCGGCCAGGGACCTCGTCCCAGGAATGTTTCGCGCGGCACGGTGGCAAAGGCCGTCTCTATGCGCGGATCCTGGGCGCCGGCCTGCCTGGCAAGCAGAGCGGCGTAGAAACGGCGGGCTTCGGCAACATCGGTCATCTCTTCAACATAGGATATCCGACAGGATTTTGCCGGCCTCGCACCGGCGCGTGGCGGGATTTTTTGCCGGTCAGATGCCTGCGAAGGTATCGTAGAGCAGCTTGACATTGAGAACGACGATGACCGCCGCGACCATCCAGGCAATCACGCCAACGCCTCGCGGAATGGCCAGCGTGCCCATCTTCCTGCGGTCGGACACGAACTGCACCAGCGGGATGACCGCGAAGGGCAGTTGCATGGACAGGATCACCTGCGACAGGATCAGAAGCTCGGCCGTGCCCTTCTCGCCATAGATCCAGGTAACGGCCACCACGGGCACGATCGCGATGCCGCGGGTGATGAGGCGGCGCGCCCATTGCGGGATGCGCAGATGCAGAAAGCCCTCCATGACGATCTGGCCGGCCAGCGTGGCGGTGACCGTCGAATTGAGGCCCGACGCCAGCAGCGCCACCGCGAACAGCACCGAGGCGATGCTCAGGCCGAGCAGCGGCGACAGCAGGCGGTATGCCTGGTCGATCTCGGCGACGTCCTGATGGCCGGTGCCGTGGAAGGCGACGGCCGCGACGATGAGGATGGCAGCGTTGACGAACAGCGCCAGCATGAGCGCGATGGTGGAGTCCGCCGTCGCCCATTTGATGGCGTCGCGGCGGCCTTCCTCGGTGCGTTCGTAGGCGCGGGTCTGCACGATGGAGGAGTGGAGGTAGAGGTTGTGCGGCATCACCGTCGCGCCGATGATGCCCATGGCGATATAGAGCATCGCCGGATTGGTCACGATCTCGGGCGAGGGGATCAGCAGGCCGCCGAAGATCGCGCTGACCGAAGGCTGGGCGGCGACGATCTGGACGGCGAAGCAGCCGAAGATGACGATCAGCAGCGCGCCGACGAAGGCTTCGAGGAAGCGGAAGCCCTTGTTCATCAGATAGAGCAGCAGGAAGGCGTCGAGCGCGGTGATGATGGCGCCGGCGATGAGCGGGATGCCGAAGAGCAGGTTCAGCGCGATGGCGGTGCCGATGACCTCCGCCAGGTCACAGGCGATGATGGCGAGTTCGCAGGCGATCCACAGAAGGAAGGCGACCGGGCGCGGATAATAGGCGCGGCAGGCCTGCGCGAGGTCGCGGCCGGTGGCGATGCCGAGGCGGGCCGACAGCGCCTGCAAGAGAATCGCCATCAGGTTGGACAGCATGATGACGAAAAGCAGCGTGTAGCCGAACTGCGCGCCGCCGGCGAGGTCGGTCGCCCAGTTGCCGGGGTCCATGTAGCCGACCGACACCATGTAGCCCGGCCCGACGAAAGCGAAGAAGCGGCGCAGCCAGGTGGCGCCCGCCGGCACCGTCACCGACGCATGGACTTCCGGCAGGCTCGGCCTGTCGTCGCCGGTGCGCTCGAGGAAGTGCCAATCCGGCCTGCTGGAGACGGCCGCTTCGGCTTCGGAGGGAGGAGGAGTCATACGGGGTCTCTTTCGATCACCTGGCCTTATTTACGCTCAGGCTTATAATTATGCAATATGCTATAATCTATTGCGCGTGCTTTTTTCAACCGCCGCATTCCGGCGATTCGCCATGTCGACGGTTCCGCAGACACCGGCAGGGTCAGATAAACGGTCGAAAGAATCGAAGCCCGTGCTATGAAGGTCGACAGGGCGACTATCGGGAAGGGAAGGCATTGGCGGCGAAGAAGGCGATCCCGCGCGACGAGCGGCTTCCCGACGCGGACGTGCATTCGCAAGGCTTCCGCCTGACGCGCGAGGCGCGCCGGTCCGCGCTGGCGGAAGATTATGTCGAGTTGATCGCCGACCTGATCGAGGACGGCAACGAAGCCCGTCAGGTCGACATCGCCGCGCGTCTCGGTGTCGCCCAGCCGACAGTCGCCAAGATGCTGGCGAGGCTAACCGCGGAAGGGCTTGTGTCGCGAAAGCCCTATCGCGGCGTGTTCCTGACGCCGGCCGGACTGAAGATGGCGCAGGAAAGCCGCGAGCGTCACCAGACGGTGGAGGCGTTCCTGCGCTCGCTCGGCATCTCGGCCGAGACCGCGCGCATCGACGCCGAGGGTATCGAGCACCATGTCAGCGCCGAGACGCTCGCCGCCTTCCGGCGCGCGATGGCGCAGGACGGCTGACAATCTGATTCCGCAGGCATTGATCATGGACGGAACGGCGCGCGCGTCGGCGCGTTGATGGTGGTCCGCGCATCGGCTCGGACGGCCATCGATGGAGGATGACATGGGCGTTGAACAGGCACCGACCGCAAAGGGCAAACAGGCAGCCGGCGGGTTGCGCAAGGCGGCTGCGGGCGACGAGAAGAAGACCGAGCGCGAAATGGGCCATGATCTGGCGAAAGGCGCCAAGCGCTTCGAGGAACGCGCCAGAAGTTCGGACGGAAAGAGCGCCGGCTCCAAACAAAAGTGAAAATCGGGAACGTCCGGTAGCTTCAGTGCGGTATCGCCTATGCGGGTCGCACAGCTATGGCCATGCCGGGTGTGACGTCCCGACCACGCGGCCCTTGGAAAAATCCCTGTGACTTGACCGGACCCTTACGGTAATTATCGGTAAGGGCACCGTTCGCGACGAGGAACCGACATGCTTTGGAGAGGCCGCAGGCAGAGTGACAATATCGAGGACGAGCGCGGCAATTCCGGCGGCGGCTTCGGCATGCCGGGCGGCGGGCTCGGCGGACCGGGAGGACAGTTCCGGATTCCGATCGGCGGTCGCGCCGGCGGCGGCGGGCTTTCCACCATCGTCATCCTGGTCGTGCTGTTCTTCGCGCTGAAGGCGTGCGGAATCGATCCGCTGCAGGTGTTGAGCCAGCTCGATGGCGGCGATGTCATCGGCCAGGGCAGCGGCCAGATGACCGACGACAGCGGGCAGGGAACAGGCGCGCCCGCCAATGACGAGATGAAGCAGTTCGTGGCCACCGTGCTCGCCGAGACCGAGGACGTGTGGTCCGGCATCTTCCAGGCGAATGGCATGACCTACAAGGAGCCGACCCTTCTCCTGTTCTCCGGTGGCGTCCGTTCGGCCTGCGGCTTCACCAGTTCGGCGGCGGGGCCGTTCTATTGCCCCAACGACCAGAAGGTCTATCTCGACACCGATTTCTTCAACCAGCTTTCGCAGCAGTTCGGCGCTTCGGGCGATTTCGCCGAGGCCTATGTGATCGCGCACGAGGTCGGCCATCACGTCCAGAACCTCACGGGCATCCTGCCGAAATTCAACCAGATGCGGCAGTCGATGAGCGAGGCCGACGCCAACCACATGTCGATGCAGGTCGAGTTGCAGGCGGACTGCTTCGCCGGGGTGTGGGGCCACTACACCGCACAGAAGGGCATCCTCGAACAGGGCGACCTGGAGGAAGCGCTCAACGCCGCCCAGCAGATCGGCGACGACACGCTGCAGAAGAAGATGCAGGGCTATGTGGTGCCGGAGAGCTTCAACCATGGCACCTCGGCCCAGCGCGTCAAATGGTTCAAGCGGGGCTTCGATTCGGGCAAGCTTTCCGACTGCGATACCTTCAACAACCCGATCTGACCCACCCCAAAAAGCGCCGGCGAAGGTTAACGCCGGCGCTAAAATTGCGTGGTGCGCATTCAGCGATCCGGCAAGGAACTGGTGTTAACGTGCCGCTGCAATCAGGGGTGGCACATGCACGACTGGCTTCATCGCTTCGCCGGCGACCGCGGCGGCAATTTCGCACTCATGTCGGCCGTGCTCGCCACGCCGCTGCTGCTCGGCGTCGGCATGGCGCTGGACTATTCCACCATCACGCGAACCCGGTCCGACCTGCAGAACAGCCTCGACGCCGCGGTGCTGTCCATCGCGCGGGAAGGCAAGAACATCTCCGACGAGCGGGCCAACGAGATCGCGCGGCGCTTCCTGCGGGAAAACAGCGGCTTCGACGTGACCAACGTGAAAGTCGCCCACGACGGCACGGCCTTCAGCGTCGGTGGAACGACGAACGCGCCGATCGCCTTCGGCGGATTGTTCGGCTATGCCGGCTGGCCGGTCGCGGCGGTATCTTCGGCCGACATCGCCTATGCTTCCTATGAGGTCGGGCTGGTGCTCGATACCACAGGCTCCATGGCCGGCGGCAAGCTGGCGGCGATGAAGGACGCCGTGAACGGGCTGATCGACGACATGTCGAGCCAGGTCGACAATCCCGACAAGCTGAAATTCGCGCTGGTTCCGTTCTCTTCCTTCGTCAATGTCGGACCCGGCTACGGCCCGTCCTTCGACGGCAACGGCAAGCAGATCGACGGCACCGGCGCGGCGTGGCTCGATCTCAAGGGCGCGAGCCCGCTCAAGCAGTCCGAACTCGGCACCGGCGCGAGCCGCTTCCAGCTCAACGCCAATCTGGGGTAAACCTGGTCCGGTTGCGTTGAAACGCGCGAGCAGGCCGGCAAGGACTATGACATCAGCGACGCGCCGGCCGATCCGGCAAAACCGGAAACGCTGTTCGTGCCCGCCTTCGCGGTCGACGAGCCGGACAGCGGTGGGTTCCTCAACAGCTACATCAGATCAGATGCCGCGCCGAACGACCCGTCGACCGCGCAGAAGATCAAGCGCTGGAACAAATACGGCGTGCGGACCGATCCGGCTGGCAATCCGCTCAATGGAGGCCTGCTGGATGTCGTATGGGCGCTGCTGAACGGATTGCTGTTCGGCGGTCAGACGACCATCCCGATTTCCACCCATGCGGTCAACGGATATGGCCAGACAGGTCCCGGCTTCGGCTGCGTTTCGCAGCCGCTGACGACGCTTTCCAACGATTATCCGGCGCTGAAGGCCAAGGTGAACAGCCTGAGGGCTGCCGGCAACACCAACATCATGGAGGGCGTCGCCTGGGGAATGCGGGTGCTTTCGCCCGGCGAGCCGTTCAGCCAGGGCGGCGACCCCAGGACCACGCCCAACCTGGAGAAGATCCTGATCGTGCTGACCGACGGCTCCAACGTGCTCGGCAATACCGGCAATTCGCTCGGCTCGACCTATTCCAGCCTTGGGTATCTCGTCGACGGCCGTCTCGGCATCACCGCTGGCGGTTCCAGTTCGACGGGATCGCGGATGAATGAGCGGACGCTGGCGGCCTGCACGGCGGCGAAGGAGCAGGGGATGGAAGTCTATACCATCCGGCTCGAGGAGCCCAATGTGGCGACAGGCAGCCTGCTGAAGGACTGCGCCAGCACGCCTGAGAATTACTTCGACGTGCCGTCCCGCAGCCAGCTCGGCGCCGCTTTCGGCAAGATCAGGGAGCAGATCGCTCGCGTGCGCATCTCCTCGTAGCGGCAGGCCGCTCCGGGCGGCCCGCACGCTGTACCGGTCCGCAGCGATGCGGCTGGAACGATACGCTGGCCGCTGATGTCAGGAGGGCGGCAGCAGCGCGTTGTTGAAGCGCCTGCGCCGGCCTATAACCGTCGCCCGCCGCGCCGGACGGACCGGCGCGGATTCGCGAATGGTGACTGCAATGATTGACGAGGCAAAGGCCCGGCGCGGACTGGCGCTGGTCTTCACCACGCTTCTGCTCGACGTCATCGGCTTCGGCATCATCATGCCGGTGCTGCCGGCCTATCTGCACCAACTGACCGGGGTCTCGATCAGCGAAGCGGCGATCGAGGGCGGCTGGCTGTTCTTCGTCTATGCCGTCATGCAGTTCTTCTTCGCGCCGCTGATCGGCAATCTGTCGGACCGTTTCGGCCGGCGGCCGATCCTGCTCGCCTCGGTGCTCACCTTCGCCATCGACAATCTGATCTGCGCCGTCGCATGGTCCTATCCGATGCTGTTCATCGGGCGGGTGCTGGCGGGCATTTCGGGCGCCAGCTATTCGACGTCGTCCGCCTTCATCGCCGACGTCTCGACCGACGAGAACAGGGCGAAGAATTTCGGCCTGCTCGGCATCGCCTTCGGCGTCGGCTTCGTCATCGGGCCGGTGCTGGGCGGCCTGCTGGGCACGTTCGGGCCGCGCGTGCCGTTCTTTTTCGCGGCGGGCCTGGCCTTCGTGAACTTCCTGGTCGGGCTGTTCCTGCTGCCCGAGACGCTGGAGCCCCGGCACCGGCGAAAGTTCGAACTGAAACGCGCCAATCCGCTCGGCGCGCTCAGGCAGATGCGGAACTATCCCGGCATCGGCTGGATCGGGCTCGTATTTTTCCTGATGACGCTTGGCCACATGATGTATCCGGCGGTGTGGTCGTTCGTCTCCACCTATCGCTACGGGTGGAGCGAGACGCAGATCGGCCTGTCGCTGGGCGCCTTCGGCCTGTGCGGCGCCGTCATCATGGCGACCGTGCTGCCGCGCGTCATCCCGAGGCTCGGCGAATGGCGCACCGCGGCGATCGGGCTTTCCTTCACCGCCGTCAGCGCCTTCGGCTACGCCTTCGCCTGGCAGGGCTGGATGGTCTATGCGGTGATCGTCGCGGGCTGTCTCGAAGCCCTGGCCGACCCGCCGCTGCGGAGCCTGGCCGCGGCCAAGGTGCCGCCCTCGGCACAGGGCGAACTGCAGGGCGCCATGACGTCGATCTTCTCCATCACGACGATCATCACGCCGATCCTCTACACGGCGATCTTTTCGTGGTTCACCGGCCCGTCGGCCCCGGTGGCGTTCGCCGGCGCGCCCTATGTGGTGGGCGGCGTCTTCCTGGCGCTGGCGCTGCTGGTGTTCGTGACGAAGGTCGCCAGGCCGACGCCGAAGGAGGTGGAGAGGATGCACGCGGCGGAAGGCGCGGGCGCAGGCCACTGAGAAGGGCTGCCGGGGCGCCGCCACATTCCGGCCACGGATTGGTCACGAAATAACCCGGATGGCGGCAGGTTCAGGACTCATTGCGCCTGTCTGGTGCCACGGTGGGTCGGGGGCCAACCGGAAAGGGACCACCCATGCGCACCGTACTCCTACTGGCGGCGAGCCTGAGCCTCATCGGCACTCTTGCGGCCAATGCGCAGACCTCATCCACGCAGCCGGCGCAGGCCCCGGCCGCGACGCCTGAAACCGCGCCCGCCGCGCCGGAGACCGCTCCCAAGATCCAGCGCTTCAACGTCGTCGACGTCAGCGAGCTGCCGCAGGACACGCAAAAGCAGGTCGAGCAGGTGATGGCGCAGTCCAACGACGATTCGCTCAAGCAGTTGCGCAGCACGATCGACGCCACCCCCGAAGCGGGGGCGGCGCTCGACGCCAAGGGCGCGACCTCCGAGCAGGTGGTGGCGACGGCGATGGGCACCGACGGCACGCTGACGCTGATCACCAAGAAGAAGAGCTGAGGCGGGCCGGAGACCTGCCCGGCGCTCCTGCCGCGCGAGCGTTACCGTTCGGCCAGCGCGGGCTCGCCCATCCTTTCCCGGATCAGGTTGACGAAACGCCGGAAGAGATAGTGCGAATCCTGCGGGCCGGGCGAGGCTTCGGGGTGGTGCTGCACCGAGAACACCGGCCTGCCGGTCAACGCGATTCCGCAATTGGAGCCGTCGAACAGCGAAACGTGAGTCTCTTCAACGCCTTCCGGCAAAGAGTCGGAGTCGACCGCGAAGCCGTGGTTCATCGACACGATCTCGACCTTGCCGGTGGTGTGATCCTTGACCGGATGATTGGCGCCGTGGTGGCCTTGGTGCATCTTCTGGGTCTTGCCGCCGACGGCAAGGGCCAGCATCTGGTGGCCGAGGCAGATACCGAAGACGGGGATGTCCGTCTTCAAAAGCTCCTGGATGACGGGCACGGCGTATTCACCGGTGGCGGCAGGGTCGCCCGGGCCGTTCGAGAGGAAGATGCCGTCCGGCTTCATGGCGAGGATTTCGTCAGCGCCGGTCTTGGCCGGCACGACCGTGACCTTGGCGCCGAGTCCTGACAGCAGGCGCAGGATGTTGCGCTTCACACCATAGTCGACGGCGACGACGTGCAGGGAGGGCGCATCCTGTATGCCGTAACCTTCGTTCCAGACCCAGGGCGTCTCGGCCCACACCGAGGACTGGCCCGATGTGACCTCCTTGGCGAGGTCCAGCCCGACAAGGCCCGACCAGGCTCTTGCCTGCCGCTTCAGGTCCTCGACGTCGAACCTGCCGTCCGGCGCATGGGCGATGACGGCGTTCGGCATGCCCTTTTCGCGGATCAGGGCGGTCAGCGCCCGCGTGTCGATACCGCACAGCGCGACGATGCCGCGCCGTTTCAGCCATTGGTCGAGATGGTCGCTGGCGCGGTAGTTGGAGGGGTCGGTGACATCGGCCTTGAAAACCGCGCCGACGGCGCCGGCGCGGGCGGCCGGGGTCAGGTCCTCGACGTCCTCGCCATTGGCGCCGACATTGCCGATATGCGGAAAGGTGAAGGTGACGATCTGGCCGGCGTAGGAGGGGTCGGTGAGGATCTCCTCGTAGCCGGTGAGCGCGGTGTTGAAACACACTTCGGCGACCGCCGAGCCGGTGGCGCCAAGCCCGCGCCCCTCGATCACCGTGCCGTCGGCGAGGACGAGCAGGGCGGTCGGCTTTTCGGTGGTCCAGGGCGTGGTGGCTGCCATCGGGCTCTCCATCGGGGCGCGGCCCGGCAGCCGCGCGCAGCAAAGGACGCGGCGGCCGTCGCCGCGCGTCGTCGGTGTAACCAGTGTGGTTGCAGGGCCTGCACATAGGGGAAGGCGGGCGAAGGGTCAATTGCCGCGGGGGATTGTCTCCATATGCGTGGAGCGTTCCATGGTCGGTGAGCGACGTTTCGGATTCGACCGAACCGCTTCGGCGGCATCCACTCTCGCCTATGCGCAATTCAGTGATTATCGATAGATTGGATCCGCAAACGGAGAGGGACGAATGCCGGCAACGATCGAACGCAGCGCTCTGGCGGTCATGGCAATATCGGCGGCACTGGTGGGGCTCGCCGCGGCGCTGCATTTTCTCGGTGCGGGGCCGATCCCCAATTTTGCCGCCTGCGCGCTGGCGCTGGCGGCCATCGCGCATCTGATCGGCGAGGCGACGGACGAATTGGGGAACTATCTCGGCCCCGCGGCGACAGGCATCGTCCAGTCGGCCGTAGGCAATCTGCCTGAACTGTTCATCGCCATCTTCGCGCTTCAGTCGGGCCTGGTGGCGGTGGTTCAGGCTTCGCTGATCGGCTCGATCCTCGGCAATGCGCTCCTCGTGCTCGGCCTCGCCTTCGTCATGGGAGGGGCGAAGCACGGCGTCCTGAAATTCGAGGGCCAGGCGCCGCGTATGATGGCGGTGCTGCTTCTGCTGGCGGTCTGCGCCTTGGTGCTGCCGACGCTGGCCCAGGAGATGCATCTTCCGGCCGGCGCGCATGAGCAGGCGCTGGCGGTGGTGTGCGCGATCGTGCTCTTGATCGTTTTCGCTGCGCAGACCCGCGCCATGCTCGCCCAAGGCCAAAGAACGGTGCCGGCCGAGGCGCGCAAGCGTGCGCATGCATGGCCGCTTGGCTTGGCCGCCGGCGTGCTGGCCATCTGCGGGGTCGCGGCGGCGCTGGTATCGGACTGGTTCGTCGAAACCCTCGAGCCGGCGATCGAGGTACTCGGCATCAGCCAGGTTTTCGCGGGCCTCGTCGTGGTCGCAATCGCCGGCAATGCGGTCGAGAACGTCGTCGGCATCCGGCTGGCAATCGAGGGCAAGGCCGATTTCGCGGTCAGCGTCGTGCTCAATGGCGCGCTTCAGGTCGCCGTGGCCCTGATTCCCATCCTGATCCTCGTCAGCTTCGCGCTCGGCGGTACGCCTTTCACGCTGGCGATCCCGCCGATCCTCGCCGTTTCGCTGTTCCTGTCGGTGCTCGTGGTCACCGTCGTGACGGTCGACGGGCGCGCCGACATCGTCGATGGGGCGGCGCTCATCGGGCTCTATGTCATCATCGCCACCATTTTCTGGTGGGGCTGACGGCTCGTGTCCGGCCGGCCGCCCATGAGAGGGTGCCGGCCGGATTCACTCTACTGCCTGATGTCCGGCTCGACCAGCTTGGCAAGGTTGCGCAGCGATTCCTGCCAGCCGAGATAGCAGGCCTCGACGGGGATCAGGTCGGGGATACCGGCCTGCTCGATGTTGATCTCGGTGCCGACGGAGACTTTCTTCAGCGTCACCGTCACCTGCATCTCGCCGGGCAGGTTGGCGTCGTCGAACGTATCAGTGTAGCGCACCCGTTCGCCGGGAACGAGCTCGAGATATTCGCCGCCGAAGGAGTGGCTGTCTCCGGTGGTGAAGTTGCGGAAGGACATCTTGAACGTTCCGCCTACCTTGGCCTCGAACGAGTGCACCGTGCAGGTAAAGCCGTTCGGCGGCAGCCATTTGGCAAGGGCGTCGGCCTCGACGAAGGCGCGATAGAGCTTGTCGGGAGTGGTGGTCAGGACGCGGTGAAGGCGGACGGTTCCGGGCATGTCGTTCTCCTTATGGGTCAGTCTATGCACTGAGGACGGACGATGTCGCGGCGATCCTACAATCTCTCTTGAGATTGATGAAGAAATCCCATTTATCAGGGCCTGACCAGGAGAATGGCGATGCGCGACAGGCTGATGGAAGACGTGAAGGCGGCGATGAGGGCCGGCGACAGACCGCGCCTGTCGACGCTGCGCCTGATCCAGGCGGCGATCAAGGACCGCGACATCGCCAACCGCGGCGTCGGCAAGGACGCCGCCTCGGACGACGAGATCCTGCAACTGCTGGCCAAGATGGTGAAGCAGCGCGAGGAATCGGCGAAGGCCTTCGAGGATGGCGGGCGGACCGAACTCGCGGCCAACGAGCGCGCCGAGATCGTGGTGATCCGGGACTTCATGCCGAAGCAGATGGATCAGGCGGAGACCGAAGCCGCCATCAGGGCGGTCGTGGCCGAGACAGGAGCGGCTGGCATCAAGGACATGGGCAAGGTGATGGCCGCGCTGCGCGAGCAATATGCAGGGCAGATGGATTTCGGCAAGGCGAGCGGCACCGTGAAGGCGCTGCTGTCCTAGAGATTTCCGGCGCACTTGCGGACGCAAGACCGCTGCGCACTTTCGGGCGACACGCTTCAGACGTTTTCCGGAACCTGTTCGCCGGTCTCGGGGCGGGGCGAAGCCTGCTGCTCGCGCCGGCCATAGGGGATTTTCAGCCAGGCCCGCTCATGCAGGTAATAGAGCACGGACTTGGTGACGATCTCGGTCGTTCCGATGGCGGCGGCCAGCTTGAAGCTGCCGGTGATGATCAGGGAAATGATCATCGTGTCGATCGAACCCGTCGCCCGCCAGGACAGCGCCTTGAGGAAACTGCGCGAGTGGGTGTCCAAATCCGTCGCTCCATGCTCAACCCTTTTCTGTTATCGCAGGCGGGCTGGCCGGCAAAGGAAGATTTTTTCTGCGGCGCGGAACCGGCGGAATGGTTTTCTCCTGGTGAGGCGGATCCTTGAATGTCGCAGGACGCGGTCGGGTTATCCTTTCTAATTGTAGTTACGCCGCTGCCGACGGCAGCGGCGGCTGTGATCCGCTGCGCCGTTCGTCGGTCTTCGACAGAAAAGCGGCCACCACCGCCACTGCCATGGCAGCCACGCCGACCAGCGGCAGGGTGCGGTAGGGCAGGCCGGCGTTCAGCATGGTCGCGCCGACGAAGGCGGCGATGGCGATGCCGACGTTGAAGCCGGACGGGATCAGCGAGGAGGCGAGGTTCGGGGCGTCGGCCGTCCAGCGCAGGATGCGGGTCTGGACGGCGGTGCCGATCGAGAAGTTGAGGGCGCCCCACACCATGACGACGAGCAGCATCGGCAGAGGGTAGGGCGCCACGACATACATGGCCGCCATGACGACGACCTGCATGGCGAGCATGGCGATCAGCGCCGTCATCAGGCGGCTGCCGGCGACCTTGCCGCCGATGAAGACGCCGAGCGTCGCGCCGACACCGCTCGCCAGCAGGACCCAGGGCACGGTTTCGGCGGACAGGCCGGTGACGGTTTGCAGCAGCGGTGTGATGTAGGTGTAAGGCACGAACTGCGCGAGCATCAGCATCAGCATGACGATCAGCGAGGTCCACACCTGCTGACGGCCGAGCACGCCGATCTCGCGCCCGAGGCTGGCCGGCCTGGCGGCTGCGGCCTTCGTCGCGGGAATGAGGAGCGCAATGGCGAACGCCGCGACGACGCCGAGCACCGTCATCGCCCAGAAGGTGGCGCGCCAGCCCCAGAGATTGCCGATCGCGGTGCCGGCCGGTACGCCGACGATGCCGGAGACGGTCAGGCCCGCCAGCACCAGCGCCACCGCCATGCCGCGCCGCTCGTCGCTCACCAGACCTGTCGCCACCACCATGGCGACGCCGAAATAGGTGCCGTGCGCCACCGCCACCGCGATGCGCAGCGCCAGCATCGACGTGAAGCCGGGCGCCAGCGCGCAGGCCACCTGGCCAAGCGTGAAGACGGCGACCAGGCCGAGCAGCAGGGTGCGGCGCGGGACGCGCGGCGTGGCGAGCGTCAGCAACGGTCCTCCGATGGTGATACCCAGCGCATAGCCGGAGACGAGCGTGCCGGCGCTCGGGATGGAGACGCCGAGGCCCTCGGCAACCTCCGGCAGTACGCCCGCAATGACGAATTCCGTCGTGCCGAAGGCGAAGGCAGCCAGGAAGAGGGCGATCAGCGGCAACGGCATACGGTATGGCCCATGCAAATCGGAGGCGCGCTGAAAGACCACGGATGCGCCATGACCGCAATCGTGAAAATCTGCGCCCTGGTTCAAGCCTGGTGAACTGCTGTACGGGCAGGACCGGTCGACTGATTTCCAAGAGAAACCACGCTTCGTTATGAAAAGTCTTGTAACTTCGATTGTTATGTAATAAACGAAGTTACATGAAGCGAGACAGCCGCCTTTCCTCTGTCCTGCATGCGCTGCTGCACATGGCCGCGCACGGCAGGCCGATGACGTCAGACGCGCTTGCCGACTGTATGCGCACAAACCCGGTGGTGGTGCGGCGGACCATGGCCGGTCTGCGCGACGCCGGGTTCGTGACGTCGGAAAAGGGCCATAGCGGCGGCTGGTCGATCGCCTGCGATCTCGACGCCGTCACGCTGCGCGACATCCACATGGCGCTCGGCGAACCGGCGGTGTTCGCCATCGGCAACCGCAACGAGACGCCGCAATGCCTTGTCGAGCAGTCGGTGAACGCCGTGCTCGACGACGCGTTCGCCGAGGCCGGGGAGCTTCTGATGCGCCGCTTCGGTGCTGTCTCGCTCGCCGTGCTGGCCGAGGACTTCAAGCGCCGCTTCGCAGGGCATGGCGATCACGAACAGTGAGGAACGGAACCAATGGATTTCGATGCCATCGTCATCGGCGGCAGCTATGCCGGCATGTCCGCCGCCCTGCAACTCGTCCGCGCGCGGCGGCGGGTCATGGTCATCGACGCCGGCCGGCGCCGTAACCGCTTCGCCGAGCATTCGCACGGTTTCCTGACGCAGGACGGCGCCGATCCGGCCGCGATCGCGGGCGCGGCGCGTGCCCAGCTTCAGGCCTATCCCACTCTGTCATGGCATGACGGAGAGGCGCGACGTGCCGAGACGCTGGGCGCCGGCTTTCGCGTCATGACGGCGGACGGTGGGCGGCATGAGGCCAAAAGGCTCGTGCTGGCGCCCGGCGTCACCGACACGCTGCCGGAGGTGGAAGGCTTGCGGGAGCGCTGGGGCAGGAGCGTGTTCCACTGTCCCTACTGCCACGGCTACGAGTTGGGCGGCGGACCGATCGGCGTGATCGCGGTGGGTGAGGTCTCGCTCCATCACGGCCTCATGCTGCCCGACTGGGGACCGACCACCTTCTTCGTCAACGGCAGTTTCGATCCGACCGCCGAGCAGCTTGCGCAACTGGCGGCGCGCGGGACGGCCGTCGAGCGCACGCCCATCGCCCAGATCGGCGGCAAGGCGGATGTCGAGCTTGCCGACGGGCGCGTGGTGCCGCTCGCCGGCATCTTCACGGCCAGCCGGACCTGCCCTGCCGGCGGGCTGGCAAACGATCTCGGCTGCGCGATGGAGGAGGGGCCGGTCGGCGTCTTCATCAGCACCAACGCGATGAAGGAAACGACGGTGCCCGGCGTCTTCGCCTGCGGCGACGCCGCGCGGGCGGCCGGCTCGGTCGCTCTTTCCGTCGGCGACGGAGCGATGGCGGGCGCGGCGACGCATGCCTCCCTGATGTTCCGGAATTGATCGCAAAAAGCCTGCGTTATGCGGGCGTTCCCGCCCGGACGCCGCCCGTCGCCCCGGCTCAGCTTGCCTGAAGCCGTGTGCCGCGCAGCAGGCCGCGCTCTTCCAGCACGGGATAGGCCATCGAGGTCAGCAGCGAATTGATCTGCTTGAGGTCGCGGATGGTGTCGAGGTGGATCGAGCTCGTCTCGATCGATTGCGGCGTGCCGTCGCGCAGGCGCAGGAAGTGGCTATGGCTGGTCTCACGCTCGCGCTCGCGCAGGCGGTCCTTTTCCAGCACGAGCTGGCGCGCCGTCTCGGCGTCGCGCGAGATCAGCACGTTGAAGGCCATGCGCGCATTGGTCATGACCGTGTCGTGGAAGGCGGTCAGCTCGCGCCAGCCCTCGGGCGTGAATTCCAGGCCGAGCTCGAACTTCTTGCGCACATGCGCCAGCATGTTGCGCACGATGATGTCGCCGACCTGCTCGAGCTTGACGCAGGCACCGAGCAGTTCCTGGCAGCGCAGCGCCTCGCTCTCGCTCAACTGGTTGCGGGTGAGCTTGGCGAGATAGATCTTGATCGCGGCGTGCTTGGCGTCGACGCGGTCGTCGAGCGAGGCGAGCGCGCGGATCTTGTCGACGTCGGCGTCCTGATAGAGCTCGATGATGCGCTTGAGCATGATCTCGACCGTCTCGCACACGCGCACCACTTCGCGCGTGGCGTTGGCGAGCGCCTGCGAAGGCGTATCGAGGGCGGCGTCGTTGAGCGCCGACAATTCCACCACCTGCAGGTCGTCGCCGGCTTCCGGCTTGGCGCCGAGCGCCACGATCTTTTCGGACGCGCGGTAGACGAGGCCGGCCAGCGGCAGGCCCGCGATCAGGATGATGACGTTGAACAGGATATGGGCGTTGACGATCTGGTCGGAGGCGGTCGCTCCGAGGAAGGCGACCTGCGGCTTCATCGTCATGAACAGGAGAAGCATGACCAGCGAGCCGAGGCCGCGCATCAGGAGGTTGCCGACCGGCACGATGCGCACGCCGGGCTCGGCGCCGCGCGTCAGCATCGGCGCGATGACGGAGGAGCCGAGATTGACGCCCAGCACCAGCACCACGCCCAGTTCCGGCGTGATCAGGCCGCGCCCGGCCAGCGTTGCCATCAGCAGCACGGCGGCGATGGAGGACTGGAACAGCCAGGTGATCAGCGCGGCAAGCAGATAGGCGGTGATCGGATCGCCGGAGAAATAGTTGATGATGACCGGCATCAACTGGCTGTCGCGCAGCGGCTCTGAAGCCTGGCCGATCATTTCCAGCGACAGGATCAAGAGGCCGATGCCGACCAGGATGCGGCCGATCTGGCGCCAGTCGCGCCGCTCGGTCGCCATGAACATGAAGGTGCCGGCGATCAGGCACAGCGGCACCAGCAGGGTCAGATCGAAGGTGAGCAGCTTGGTGACGATGGCCGAGCCAATCTCGGCGCCGCGCACGGCGAGCTGCCCCGCCGCGCCCGAGACGATGCCGGCGCCGGCGAAGGAGCCGACCAGAAGGGTCACCGCCGTCGAGCTCTGCAGGGCGATCGCCAGGCCGGTGCCGGCCAGCACCGCCATGATCGGGTTGCGCATGGTGGCGCGCAGCCTGTGGCGCAGCACGTCGCCATAGGCGCGCTCGACGCCCGTCTTGACCATGCGCGTGGCGAACAGCATCAGCGCGACCGCGCCGGCGAGATGGAGAAGGACGACGGACCCGCTCATGCCGACAGCCGCGCGCCGACGTCGCCAAAGCGCGACGGCGCGTTCCCGAATGTCGATGGAGGAGTGCGAATCACGTTCTGTCCTTCGATTTCATCTTAGCCGGTTAATTTTTTTGGCCAGGTCAAACGCAGGGCAATATCCCTTTTCGTTTCGCTTGGCAAGCACGGGAGGCGATGGATAAGCTGCGGTAATAATTGCATAATTTCGACCATTGAAACGGAAAGGCATTTTATGCGTCCAGCCCTTTCGTCATCGCCAGAAAAAACGCATTTGCGACCAATTCGTTGCACGGCAGGCGAACGGAGGCTCCCATCCAGGCCGATGACGCGGTCGCAATTCGATTTCTCAGAGCGCCGGCCTAAACGGCAGAATTCATTACAAAAACGTAATGCAGCCGTTCAGTTTCGGTTCATTCTCTCGGCGTTACTTCTCATGCCATCGACAACAAGGAGTACCGCACATGAAACGTCTCGTTCTTTCGGCTGTCGCCGCTTCCATGCTGGCCGCGTCGGCCCTGTCCGGCCAGGCCGCGCCGATCAACGCACCGGTCGCGCCGCAGTCGTCCGTGGTTCACGTCGACTGGAAGAAGCCGACCCACCGCGACGTCAAGAAGCGGGTGATCGTCAAGAAGAAGGTCGTGCGGCGCTCGCACTGGAGGAATGGCCAGAGGTACGGCGACTGGCGCAAGCACCAGCGCGTCGACTGGCGCAGTCACCACCTGCGCCGCCCCGGCGCCGGCCAGGAGTGGATCCGCGTCGGCAACGACTACCTGCTGGTCTCGATGATGTCGGGTGTCATCGCCGGCATCATCGCCTCGCAGTAAGCTTCAAGTCACCAATCATATGGAAGGCGGCCTTCGGGCCGCCTTTTTCTTTCGCCCTTTCCGGCTCGGGCGGTTGTGAAAACCGGGCATGGTCATGCCGTGATGCGCAATAGGAGTCGTCTCGGCAGAGCGTCGCGACTATATCTGGCTCAAACGAGCCTTCCTCCATGCGCTTTTCGCCCACCTTCCTCGACGAGATCCGCGACCGGGTGCCGATTTCCTCGGTGATCGGCCAGCGCGTGTCGTGGGATCGCAGGAAGACCAATGCCTCCAAGGGCGACTACTGGGCGTGCTGCCCGTTTCATGGCGAGAAGAGCCCGTCGTTCCATTGCGAGGACCGCAAGGGTCGCTACCATTGCTTCGGCTGCGGCGTGTCGGGCGATCATTTCCGCTTCCTCACCGAACTCGACGGGTCGAGCTTTCCCGAAGCGGTCGAGCGCATCGCCGACATGGCGGGCGTCGCGATGCCGGCGCGGGACGAGCAGGCGGAGGCCAGGGAGAAGCAGCGCGCCAGCCTGACCGACGTGATGGAGATGGCGGCAAGCTTCTTCCAGGAGCGGCTGCAGGGCGCCGACGGGGCGAAGGCGCGCGCCTATCTGCGCGACCGCGGGCTGACGCCGGCCACGCAGCAGTCGTTCCGGCTGGGCTATGCGCCCGACAGCCGCAATGCCCTGAAGGAATATCTGGCCTCAAAGGGCGTCGCGAAAGAGCAGATGGAAGCCTGCGGGCTCACCGTGTTCGAGGACGTGCCGGTCTCCTACGACCGCTTCCGCGACCGCATCATGTTCCCGATCCCGGATTCGCGTGGGCGCATCATCGCCTTTGGCGGCCGCGCCATGTCGCCGGACGTGGCGGCGAAGTACCTCAATTCGCCCGAGACCGAGCTCTTTCACAAGGGCAACGTGCTCTACAATTTCGCCCGCGCCCGCAAGGCCGTGGGGAAGGAGGGCACCGTCATTGCCGTCGAAGGCTATATGGACGTCATCGCGCTGGCGCAGGCCGGTTTCGAGAACGTCGTGGCGCCGCTCGGCACCGCGCTGACCGAGAACCAGATGGAACTGCTGTGGCGCATGGCGGGCGAGCCGGTGCTGTGCTTCGACGGCGACCAGGCCGGCCTGAAAGCGGCCTGGCGTGCGGCCGATCTGGTGCTGCCGGCGATCCAGCCCGGCCGTACGGCGCGTTTCGCGCTGCTGCCGGAAGGCAAGGACCCGGACGACCTGGTGCGCGCCGATGGTCCCGACGCGTTCCGCGCGGTGCTCGCCGAGGCACGGCCGCTGGCGGAACTGCTGTGGATGCGCGAGACCGCCGGCGGCGTCTACGACACGCCCGAGCGGCGCGCCGAGCTGGAGCGCCGGCTGCGCGAGATCACCAGCCGCATCCGTGACGAGAGCGTGCGCTTCCACTACCAACAGGACATGCGCGAGCGCGCGCAATCCTTCTTCGGCGCGCAGCGCGGCGGCGGGCGGGAGCGTGGCGGATCGGGGCAGGGCGTCTCGGGGCGGCAGGGCGGACAATGGTCGCGTCCGGGTGCCGCACACCGCAGCGCCATCACCGAAAGCCTCGGTCGCTCGGCGCTGGTCAAGCGCGCGGGCGAGGTCATGTCGGTGAAGGAGGCCACGATCATCGTGGCGCTCGTCAACCATCCCGCCTTGATCGACGACTATTTCGAGCATGTCGAATTCCTCGACCTTGCCAACAGCGACCTCAGGAAAGTGCACGGCGCTCTGCTCGACGTGCTTGCCCATGATCCTACCGTCGACCGCGACGCGATCGTCGAGACGATCGATCGCAACGGCTGCCGCGACGTCTGGGAACGGGCCGTGGCGCTGGTCAGGCGGGCGCGCCAGTGGCCGGCGCTGGAAGGGGCGGCGATCGAGGACGTGCGCGACGCTTTCCAGCAGACGCTGCACTTGCACCGCACCCAGCGCATCTTACATAGGGAGCTGAAACAGGCCGAGGCCGCTCTCGCCACGGACCCGACGGACGAAAACCTCCGCCATCTCGTCGAAATTCAGGCGCAGTTCCGCGACGCGCAGGCGACCGAGGCGCTGATCGAGGGGTTCGGCATATCTTCCGGGCGAGCGGGACGAAGCTGAGATGAAGCCGCGCAGGACCGATTCGGCTAATTGATTCGCTTTTTTGGCGCGAATCAGGTCTTAGGCGCTTGACCTTATGGGTGAATGACGGAATCAGGACGATTCGAGAAGCATTATACCCGCATCGGATACAGGCCCGGGCGCCGATATCCGGCGCAAGTACTGGACGGGAAGGGGCCCCCGCCACAGATATCAGGGTTAATCTGGACTTAACGCAGATGCGGATACTGGCTTTTTAGGAACGCGCTTGAAGCGAACGAACCTGATTTGCCGGCGGTGAAAGCAAAGCGGCCCTTCGATGCGGCCGCGTGGAGACGATAAAGAATGGCGACAAAGGAAAAGGAAGAGGCCGAGACGGAGCGCGAAGGCACGACCGACGGCCCGCTGCTGGACCTTTCCGACGATGCTGTCAAGAAGATGATCAAGGCCGCCAAGAAGCGCGGCTACGTGACCATGGACGAGCTCAACTCGGTGCTGCCTTCGGAGGAGGTGACCTCCGAGCAGATCGAGGACACGATGGCGATGCTGTCCGACATGGGCATCAACGTCGTCGAGGACGACGAGCAGGGCGAGGACGGCGAAAAGGAAGAGGGCGGCGACAACGAGGAAGACGCCAACGAGATCGCCGAGCAGACCGGCACCGCCGTCGCCACCGTCGCCAAGAAGGAACCGACCGACCGCACCGACGACCCGGTGCGCATGTATCTGCGCGAGATGGGCTCGGTCGAGCTTCTTTCGCGCGAGGGCGAGATCGCCATCGCCAAGCGCATCGAGGCCGGCCGCGAGACGATGATCGCGGGCCTGTGCGAGAGCCCGCTGACCTTCCAGGCCATCATCATCTGGCGCGACGAGCTCAACGAAGCCAAGATCCTGCTGCGCGAGATCATCGATCTCGAGGCGACCTATGCCGGCCCCGAGGCCAAGCAGGCGCCGGTCGTCGAGCGCACCGAGGAAGCCGAGAAGCCGAAGGAGGAGCCGCGCCAGGGGCGTCGCGCCCGTTCCGACGACGAGGACGACATCACCAATGTCGGCGGTGAAAGCCGCACCGAGGAAGACGACGACGACGAGGACGAGGCCAACCTGTCGCTGGCGGCGATGGAGGCCGAGCTCCGCCCGCAGGTGATGGAGACGCTGGACGTCATCGCCGACACCTACAAGAAGCTCAGGAAGCTGCAGGACCAGCAGGTCGAGAACCGGCTGGCCGCTGCCGGCACGCTGTCGCCCAGCCAGGACCGGCGCCTCAAGGAACTGAAGGACCAGTTGATCACGGCGGTGAAGTCGCTGTCGCTCAACCAGGCGCGCATCGAGGCGCTGGTCGAGCAGCTCTACGACATCAACAAGCGCCTGGTGCAGAACGAGGGCAAGCTGCTCAGGCTCGCCGAAAGCTACGGCGTGCGCCGCGAGGAGTTCCTGAAGGAATATCAGGGCACCGAGCTCGACCCGAACTGGATGAAATCGATCGCGAACCTCACCAGCCGCGGCTGGAAGGAATTCTACCAGAACGAGAAGGACACGATCCGCGAGCTGCGCGGCGAGATCCAGAACCTCGCCACCGAGACGGCGATCTCGATCCTGGAGTTCCGCAAGATCGTCAACCAGGTGCAGAAGGGCGAGCGCGAGGCTGCGATCGCCAAGAAGGAGATGGTGGAGGCGAACCTGCGCCTCGTCATTTCGATCGCCAAGAAGTACACCAACCGCGGCCTGCAGTTCCTCGACCTGATCCAGGAAGGCAATATCGGCCTGATGAAGGCGGTGGACAAGTTCGAGTACCGGCGCGGCTACAAGTTCTCGACCTACGCCACCTGGTGGATCCGGCAGGCGATCACCCGCTCGATCGCCGACCAGGCGCGCACCATCCGCATTCCGGTGCACATGATCGAGACGATCAACAAGATCGTCAGGACCTCGCGCCAGATGCTGCACGAGATCGGCCGCGAGCCGACGCCGGAGGAACTGGCGGAGAAGCTCGCCATGCCGCTGGAAAAGGTGCGCAAGGTGCTCAAGATCGCCAAGGAGCCGATCTCGCTCGAAACGCCGGTCGGCGACGAGGAGGATTCGCATCTCGGCGACTTCATCGAGGACAAGAACGCGCTGTTGCCGATCGACGCGGCCATCCAGGCGAATTTGCGCGAGACGACGACCCGCGTGCTCGCTTCGCTGACGCCGCGCGAGGAGCGCGTGCTGCGCATGCGCTTCGGCATCGGCATGAACACCGACCACACGCTGGAGGAAGTCGGCCAGCAGTTCTCGGTGACGCGCGAACGCATCCGCCAGATCGAGGCGAAGGCGCTGCGCAAGCTCAAGCATCCGAGCCGCAGCCGCAAGCTCAGGAGCTTCCTGGACAGCTAGCGATCAGGAGCGGCTTGCCAGCCTGAATCGAAAAGCCCGGCCAACCCATTGGCCGGGCTTTTGTTTTGGCCTTGTCCCGATACGGTTCCTATTTCGCGCCGGCGGGGAAGGCGGGAAGCTTGGCGATGTCGTCAGCGTCGTGCTGGACAACCAGCGTTGCCTTCAGCGTTTTGGCCATTCTTTCCAGCCGGTCCATCGACGCCAGCGATTCGGCGCGATCGGTGTTGAAGGGCGGGACGCCGTGGTTCTCGAACTGCCGTTCGAAATGAACCGTGTCGCCGCTCAGCAGCACCGGCCCCGTCGCGGCAAGCCGGACGAGCAGCGAGTGGCTGCCGGCCGTGTGTCCCGGCGTCGCCAGCATCACCACGGAACCGTCGCCGAAGACATCCTTGTCGCCGCTTACGGGTTCGAGGGCGGCGCCGCCGGTCAGCCACGGCGCGGCCAGCGCGCTCTCCACGCCGAAGGGCGGCGGATCGGCCCTGAGACCGTCGAGGTCGCCCTTTCCGATCAGCATGCGCGCCTGCGAAAAATCCGCCGCCTGGCCGAGATGGTCGAAATGGTTGTGGCTGATTCCCACGATGGAAATATCGGCCGGTTTGACGCCGATCTCGCCGAGCTGGTCGACGACCGTCCTTGCCAGCGTTGGCGCCATTGCCGCATTGGCGTCCTGCGGGGCGCCGAGCAGGGAGGCGGGCAGCCCCGTATCCCAAAGCATGTAGGCCTTGTCATGGCGGATCAGGTAGCAACTGTCGGTCAGCGTCCGGGACATGCCGGCGTAGTCGAACGTGTCCGAGAAGGTGCTCAGGTCCCTGACCCTGATTGAGCCGCAGTCGAGCCGCCACAGCTCCATCTCGGCAGCATGGGTGATCGTGACGGTCGCTGTCAGCGCCGCCGCGATCGCGAATATCCTGAAATTCATCATTGGTCTCCGTTGGCTGGCGTCTGTGCGACGCTCCGCGGCAGGATGATCGGCAAAGCGGAAAGGATGCGCCGGAAAGGGCATATGGATGTGCCCGAAACGCTCGATCCGGTGTTTGCCCGCGGGCAATCAGGCGTTAAATTCCCGATATGCTGACCGATGGACACGCCACCAATCGCGGCCTTGCAAGGCTTCTGCTTGAGCGCCTGAGGCCGCTGGCCAGCCGCATGGACGCCCTGGAGCCCTCGCAGGTGCGAATGCGCGGGCCGCGGCTGTTCGGCTATTGCTGCGTCATGCGTGAGCGGTTGACGCGCATCTCGACGCAAAAGCCGCGCATCGGCATCGTGCTGAGCGGAGAGAAGGAGTTCTGGCTGGGAGATGCCGGTCAGCATTTCTCGGCAGGCGACGTCTTTGCCCTGCCTGCCGGCGTCGAATTCGACGTCGTCAACATTCCTTCGGACGCGAACGGCCTCTACGAATCCGTCCTGGTCGAAATCGACCACATCCCGGCCGCCCTTCGGGGGCATGCGGTTCGCGTCCGCCAGCCGCGCGGTTTCGATCTGCGCATTCCGCTCACCGCCGAACTGGTGGACGCATTGAGCCATGCCGCGATCCTGCTCGGCGCGTCGGACCATGCGACGGCGCTTGCCGAACACCGGCTGACGGAAGTGCTGATGCTGCTGGCCAGGGTGCCGGCCGCCGCCTGCCTGTTTTCGCGACCGCTGGGTGAGCGCATCGCCTGGCTGGTGATGGCGGACCCCGCGCGGCGGTGGACGGCCGACAGTCTCGGGCGCGAACTGGGGCTGGCGGGATCGACGCTGCGCAGGAAGCTTGCCGAGCAGGGAGTATCGCTGCGCGATACGCTGGCGATGGCGCGCATGACCGTCGCACATCGGCTGCTGCAAGAAGGAACCGGCAGCATCACCGAGGCCGCGGCGGCGGCCGGATACGCGTCGCGCTCGCATTTCGCGCGTCGCTTCAGGCAGGTTTACGGCACGCCGCCCGCCGCCGTGCGCCCGCAGGCCGGCGCCGCCTGATCAATCCGGTTCGTTTTCGGCGTTTGTCGGATCGCTGCGCGGATCGCGGGAATCGGCCTTGCCGGTGCGTTGCGCTTCGGCTTCCGTGTCGTCGCGGCGGGCGCGCTCGGCGGCCACCAGTGCCACCGGAACGGTGACGTTGGCGACGACGCCGGCCGCGGTGTCGCCGAGCAGCAATTCCTTGCCCGACCGCTGCGCCACGCCCATGACGACGAGCGCTGCGCCCCTGGCAGCCTCCCGGCAAATGCTGTCGGCGGCACCGCGGCGCGTGCGCATGTCGGTGCGCACCGGCACGCCGTAGCGCTCGCCCATGTCGGAAATGTCCTTCAGCGTCGCCTCCTCGTGCCGATGGGAGAGCGAAGCGTTGCCGGCCTTCCCCGCGAGCGAGACATAGAGCGCGCGCACCGAGGCGCCGTTGGCGCGGGCAATGGCGAAGGCGACGTCGGCGGCGCGGCGCGACACCTCGGTGCCGTTGACTGGGACGAGGATGGTCGAGCGGTCGTCTATCGAGGGGATGTTTCTGCCCTTGCCGCGTGGCTTGAAGACGAGGCAGAGCGGGCCGTCGAAGCCGCTGGTCAACTCGTTGAGCTTCTGTGAATAGGCACCTTTGGGTGTCAGGGCATGGTCGATGCCGACCAGCATCAGATCATAACCCTTGCGCGCTTCATCGGCGATGGTCTCCGGCGTCGCTTCCTTCTCCTTCGGCGCGCTCAGCTGCATCTTGTCGACCGAGAGCTTCTCGCGCTCGCGCGTGGCGGCGGCGCTGATTCCGGCGCCTTCCTTGACGGCGTCGAGGGCTTCCCTGGCGACCGTCTCGATGTCGTCACGCGCAGTGGTCAGCGGCAAAACCGTCGTCGGCATGCCCTTCGCGCCGCCGAGCAGGCCCGTGAGATAGGCCGTGTAGCGGCCGACGGGGCTTTTGTCCGCCACCAGCAGCAGGCGCTGCAGCTTGGCCACGAAGCCGCGCTCGTCGAGCGCCTCGCGTTCGAGCCTCTCCTTTTCCTTTTCGCCGAGCGGAATGCGGCCGAGCGCCCAGCGCAGCATCGGCGGCATGATCAGCGTCGTCACCACCGCCATCGTCACGATCATGGTGAAGAGGTTCGGGGACAGGATGTTCATCGACAGGCCGATGGTGGCGACGATGACCTCGGTGGAGCCGCGCGCGTTCATGGCGCTGCCGACCGCCATGGCCTCCTTCCAGGAAAGGCGCGCCATGCGGCTGCCGGCGAAGGCGCCGGAGAACTTGCCGACGCTGGCGACGATGACGAGGGCGACGGTCAGCAACGCCAGTTGCGGGCTGGCGAGCACGGTCAGGTCGGCCTCAAGGCCGGCGATGCCGAAGAAGATCGGCATGAAAAGGGCGGTTATCACGCCGCGCAACTGGCTTTCGATCCGGTCCGACAGGATCGGGGATTCGCCTACCAGTATGCCGGCGACGAAGGCGCCGAGCACCGTATGCACGCCCAGCATGTCGGTTATCAGCGCCATGACGCACATGACGACCAGGATGACGGTGATGACGGCGTATTCGCTCAGCAGCGTGTCGTTGGCCCAGCGGATCAGGAAAAAGACGATGCGCCGGCCCAGCGTCAGGCTGAAGGCCATGAACAGGAGCACGCCGCCTATGGTGGCGATCAGCGACAGGGGTTCCAGCCGCCCTTTGGTGGCGATGCCGAAGGTCATGGCGATGATGACCCAGCCGATCGTGTCCTCGATGATCGCGGAGGCGACGATCACCTGGCCGAGGTCGCGGCGCATGAAGTTCATCTCGCGCACGATGATGGCGACGATCTTGACCGACGAGATCGACAGCGCCGTTCCGAGAAAAAGCCCGACCACGAGGCGCTGGTCGGGCTCCGGCAGCAGCGATTGCGGCAGGACCTGCGCCAGCGCGAAGCCGCAGGCGAACGGCACCAGGATGCCCGTCGTGGAGATCGAGACGCAGGCGGCGCCCACCCGGCGCACCAGCCTCAGATCGGTTTCCATGCCCGTCAGCAGCAGCAGCATGAGGATGCCGACCTGGCCGACCGCCTTGATCATGCTCATCTGGGTTGGATCGCTTGGAAAGATGAGGTGCTGGGCGGACGGCCACAGCCAGCCGAAGAAGGAGGGGCCGAGCAGGATGCCGCCGATGAGCTGACCCATCACGGCGGGTTGGCCAAACCGTTCGAGGATCTCGCCGAAGCCGCGCCCGACGACCAGCAGGAGCAGGATCTGGGCGACGAACATGGCTTCGCTGGCGCCTGAGCCGATCTTGGCGCCTTCCGCGCTCCAGGCGCTCGCCGATGCGAGCGCCAGCGCTGTGCCGAGAAGAACGATAACCAGCCCACGGACGGGCAGCGTGCCATGATTGTTCGTCTGCATGACCCCTCAATACGCCGAACGGCTTGCCGCATAAACGCATGAAGGGTCGGGAATGTTGCCTCCATGCACAAGTGAAAATTATTCGGCGGAGACGCGTGTGCCGACAATCGGACGCGTGGTCTTTACGCCGACGAGCCGGCGGGTATGCTGGCGGGCATGGCGGCTGGAGGATTGGCATTGTCGATCGAATTCCTCAGTTGCATCGCCCGGAACCGGCGCCCTGTTCACCATCGGGGCAGGGCTGTCGCGCGGCGGCCGCGCCAGCCTCGTGGCCGCCTTCGCCTGCACGCTCGGCATCGTGCCGCATCTTCTGGCCGCGCTGACGGGCCTCGCGGCGCTGCTGCACGCCAGCGCGCTGGCCTTCGAGATCGTGAAATACGCCGGCGTCGCCTATCTGCTCTATATGGCGTGGGGGACGCTGCGCGAGCACGGCGCGCTGAAGGTCGAGACGAAGTCCGACGCCCGCAGCGTGCTCCAGGTGGTCCGCGACGGCGTTCTGGTGAACCTTCTCAATCCGAAGCTTTCCATCTTCTTCGTGGCCTTCCTGCCGCAGTTCATCGCGCGCGACGAACCGCATGTCGTGGCGCGCATGCTGGGACTGTCGGGCGTGTTCATGCTGGCCACCTTCGTCATCTTCTCCGTCTACGGCCTGTGCGCTGCGCTGATGCGCGACCGGGTGATCGGCAGCCGGCGCGTCATGACATGGATGCGCCGCTCCTTCGCCGCCTGCTTCGTGGCGCTCGGCGCGCGACTGGCGCTGCAACAGCAATAGGATCGGACCACTGGCCGGATTTCAGACACGGTTTTTCGTTTCGACCACCGGGGCGCGGCTCTACGAGTTCACCGATCACGCCCGGCGGTTCGTGCGCGAGGCCGGCGTCGACACCGGACTGCTGACGGTGTTCGTGCGCCACACCTCCTGTTCCCTGCTCATCCAGGAGAACGCCGACCCGGACGTGCGGCGCGATCTCGACGCCTTTTTCGAGCGGCTGGTGCCGCCCGCCGACGATCCGGCCATGGCCTATCTGGTGCATCGCGACGAAGGGCGGGACGACATGCCGGCGCATATCAAGGCTGCGCTGACGGCGGTTTGCCTGTCGGTGCCGGTCGGCGGAGGAAGCCTGCTGCTCGGAACCTGGCAGGGCCTTTACCTGTTCGAGCATCGCAGCCGGCCGCACCGGCGCGAGATCGTGCTTCACCTGAACTGAGACCCGGCGGACCGGGACCGCTGCGGCAGCCTTCGTTATCTCGCTCGATACATCGTAAGATATATCTTGACATGGCGAAAGACCGATCGTAATTAAGATATATCGTAAGACATATCTAAGGAGTTTCGAATGTTTGGACACAGGCACAAGTTCAGGGGCGAGCACCCCTTCATGCACATGGCCGGCCGCTTCGGCGGGCGGGGCGGTTTCGGTCCGTTCGGCGGACACGGCATGCGCGGCGGCGGCGGCCGTGGCGGGCCGGGCGACATGCTGCGCGCCGGCCGGATGCTGGGCGACGGCGACCTCAAGCTGATCACGCTCGCGCTGCTTTCGCAGACGCCGCGCCACGGCTACGACATCATCAAGGCGCTCGAGGACATTTCGAGCGGCTTTTACGTGCCGAGCCCGGGCGTCGTCTATCCGACGCTGACCTTCCTGGAGGAGGCCGGCTATGCGGTTTCGGAAATGGACGGCACCAAAAAGGTGTTCTCCATCACCGATGCCGGGCGCGCGCATCTGGAGGAGAACCAGCCGCTGGTCGACCGCGTGCTGGAGCATCTGGAGCGCTTCGGCGCCAAGATGGCCAAGGCGCGGGAATGGTTCGGCTGGGACGATGACGAGGACAGGCGCGGCGGCGGACACCGTGGCCGCAGTCCGCAGTTCCGCGCCGTGCGCAAGCGGCTAAAGGCCGCGCTCGCCGACATCGCCGAAGGCTCGGACGAGAAGCAGGCCGAAGCCGTCAGTATACTCGACGGTGCGGCGGAAGCCCTGGAGGCGCTGGCGCGGCGCTGATCCCGTCGGTAAGGGAATAGGGGAGCAGGGCAGTACGGCGATAGGGGAATGGTGGACAGCAGCCGGACGATCGGCGATTGTGCCCTACTGCCTTCCCGGTTGCGCAAGGCGTGCCCAAAGGCCATCCTGTTCGCGAGGAGAAGAACCGATGTCCTTTTTGAAACGTCTTTTCGGCGGCGGCTCCGAAGAAGGTACGGCCGAGGCGCAACCCGCCAAACAGGTCGAGCACAACGGCTTCACGATCAGCGCGACGCCCTTCAAGGCGGAAGGCCAGTACCAGACCTGCGGCGTTGTCTCCAAGGAGATCGGCGGCGTGATGAAGGAACACAAATTCATCCGCGCCGACCGCTTCGCCGGACTGGACGACGCGGTCGACATCTCGATCCGTAAGGGCATCCAACTGGTCGAGGAACAGGGCGAGAAGCTGTTCCGCTGAGACGTATAGGGAGGCGGCGGGACGTTCACGCGGCCCCGGAATGAAGCAGCCGCCTTCGTCCGCTCGGCTCAGCCTCTCGCGACCGGCGTCAGCGTCATCCGGACGACGCCGGAGCGGCGCACGATGGTCAGTTCCGTTTCCGTGTCGATGCGTCCGGCGTCCAAAGCCCTCACGAGGTCGTCCACGCCGGCGATGGCGCGGCCGTCGACCGCAGCGACGATGTCGCCCTGCTTCAGGCCCGCTTTCGCTGCAGGCCCGTTTTCCTCGACCGAGCGCAGACGCACCGCCGTGGTGCTGGCAAGCTGCGCCATCAGCGCCGCGCGGCGAGGCAGGGCCACCGTGTCGGCAGAGACGCCGATATAGGCGCGGCGCACGCGGCCGAAGCGGATGATCTCGGAAATGACGAAATTGGCGGTGTTGGAGGCGACGGCGAAGGCGATGCCCTGCGCGCCGCGGATGACGGCCGTGTTCACGCCCACCACCTCGCCCGCCGTCGAGACCAGCGGGCCGCCGGAATTGCCTGGGTTGAGGGCGGCGTCGGTCTGGATCACGTCGTCGATCAGGCGGCCTGTCGAGGCGCGCATGGAACGGCCGAGCGCCGAGACGACGCCCGCCGTCACCGTCCATTCGAAGCCGAGCGGATTGCCGATGGCGATGGCGATCTGGCCGCGCCGAAGCCGTCCGGAATCGCCGAGCGGGGCGATGTCGGCGAAATGCCCGTCGGCGCGCACCAGAGCGATGTCGGTATCGGGATCGCTGCCGAGGACGCGGCCTTCTGCGACCGCTCCGTCCGGCGTGGTGACGCGCACCCTGCGCGCATCGCCGACGACGTGGAAATTGGTCACGATCAGCCCGTCCGGCGCAATGACGAAGCCGGAACCGTGGCCGCCCGTCTCGCGCCTGTCCGGCACGGCCGCACGCTCGATGCGGCAGACGGCTGGGCCGATGCGGTCGACCGCGTAGGCGACGCTCGCGGAATAGGCGTCGAGCAGGGCGGAATCGTCCGGGTGAGGCGAGGGGGCCGGCAGGGCCATGACGGGATCCGTGCGAAAGTGAATTGCGATGCCTATATGTGCGCAACGCCTCTTCCGGTCGCGACCTCGCCAGATGGTCAGTGCCCAGCTAGCCTTCAGGCGAGTAGGATCGACGGGACGATGCGGCAATATCGGGGGGCAGTGGGCCTGACGGCTCAAAACCCCGATGCGGGCAGCGATGCCCAGGAGAACCAGGATGAACGACTTCAATCCCGCCGCCTTTTCCAACGCCGTCGCCGACGTCGCCGAACAGGTCGCGGCGGTCACCGCCAGTTTCGCCACCCATCACGGCCGCACGGCAAGCGCCTTCCACTGGCGCGACGGCCTGTTCGTCGCCGCCGAGGAAACCGTCGAACCTGACGAGCAGATCGAATTGACGCTCGGCTCGGGCGAAACCGTGCAGGCCGAGCTTGCCGGCCGCGATCCGTCCACCGGAATCGCGCTGTTCAGGCCGATCGTCGCGCCGCATCTTCCGTTGCTGCAGAAAGCGGGCGCGGTGCGGCCCGGCAATCTCGTGGTCGCGGCGGGGCGGGACGGCGACAACGAACTGGCTGTGCTCGGCACCGTCGGCGAGGTCGGTCCCGCCTGGCGGTCGCTGCGCGGCGGCGCGATCGACCGGCGCATCAACCTTGCCGTCGCGGCCGGCGGCCGGTTCGAGGGCGGGCCGGTGACCGATCTCGGCGGCGCGCTGGTCGGCATGCTCGTGTTCGGGCCGCGCGGGCGCGCGCTGGTCATCCCTTTCGAGACGATCGAGCGCACGGTGGCTGTCCTTCTTGAAAAGGGCCATGTGTCGCGCGGCTATCTCGGCGCCGGCCTGCATCTCGTGCGCGACGGCGAGGTGCGTGGCGCGATGGTGATGAGCCTGGACGATGCCGGGCCTGCAAAATCGGCAGGCTTGGCGCTCGGCGACATCGTCACCGCCTGGAACGGCGAGGCCGTGCGCGGCCCGCGCGAGCTGATCCGCAGGCTGGGGCCGGACAGCGCCGGCACGACCGTCACGCTCTCCGTCGTCCGCGGCGGCGAGGCGCGCGACGTCACCATCACTATCGGCGAAAAACCATTGAGCTGAGAGGACCCATGCTGGCGAGAAACGAACTCGGACACAGGCTGGCGATCCTGATCGTCCTGGAAGATGCGCGGCGGGCGGACCGGCTTGCGGTGTCGCTGTCGGGATCGGAAGACCTCATTCCCATGCTCGCGGGTGAATTGCACGCGGACGACGCGGTGGACGTCGCCATCGTCGATGAGGCGGCGGTCGGGCATGTTTCGCTGGAAGGCACGCCGCGGGTGCTGCTTTCCAGCGGGCCAGTGGAGCAGCGGGAGCGCTTTGCCGCCATCCTGCCTGCCGGCGCGGAGCCCGCGCTCATCACGGCAGCCGCCCGGCTCGCGGCGGCCGGCTATCATATCGTCGCGGGCGCTGCGGCGCGCCGCCAGGACATATCGGCGCCGGCCGATGGCGAGCGCGAACAGGACGGAACCTACCCCGGCCAGCCGCCCCTTCATCTGTCGCCGCGTGAGGCGGAGGTGCTGGCGCTGCTCGCCGAAGGCGCGCCGAACAAGGTGATCGCCCGGCGTCTCGACATCTCGGTGCACACGGCGAAGTTCCACGTCGCCGCGATCCTCACCAAGCTGGGCGCCGCCAACCGCACCGACGCCATCGCCACGGCCATGCGGCAGGGCCTGGTGCTGGTCTAGCATCAGCCGTTCAGACGACGCAGCGTCAAGCGGACAGGCCGCGCTTGCGCCTTGCATGGTCCGTTCATGGCGGGCAAGGATGCCTCATCGCAAACGGAGGCTCCGCATGTCGCTCAAGGGAAAGACGCTCTTCATCTCCGGCGGGTCGCGCGGCATCGGGCTGGCGATCGCGCTGCGCGCGGCGCGTGACGGGGCCAATGTGACGATCGCCGCCAAGACGGCCGAGCCGCATCCGAAATTGCCGGGCACCATCTACACGGCCGCCGAGGAAATCGAGGCGGCGGGCGGTAAGGCCCTGCCGCTGGTGTGCGACATCCGCGACGAGGCGCAGGTGGCCGAAGCGGTGGCCGGGACCGCCTCGGCCTTCGGCGGCATCGACATCTGCGTCAACAATGCGTCCGCCATCCAGCTCACCGGCACGCTGGAAACGGACATGAAACGCTATGACCTGATGAACCAGGTCAATGCGCGCGGCACCTTCCTGGTCTCGAAATTGTGCATTCCGCATCTGAAGTTGGCGCAAAACCCTCACATTCTGAATCTGGCGCCGCCCCTCGACATGAAGGCCAAGTGGTTCAAGAACCATGTCGCCTACACGATGGCGAAGTTCGGCATGTCGTTGTGCACGCTGGGCATGAGCGCCGAATTCGAGAAGGACGGCATCGCCGTCAATTCGCTGTGGCCGCTGACGACGATCGACACGGCGGCCATCCGCAACCTGCTCGGCGGCGCGACGGTGGCCGCGATGAGCCGGTCGCCCGAGATCATGGCGGATGCGGCCTACGCGATCTTCAATCGTCCCTCGCGCGAGGCGACGGGCAATTTCTACATCGACGAAGAGGTGCTGCGCGCCGAGGGCGTGTCCGACCTCTCCAGATACGCATCAGATGCGGGAGGACCGCTGGCGGGTGATTTCTTCGTTCCCGACGAGGCGTTCGAGCGCACCGATACAAAGGTGACGCGAGCTTTCTAAACTGCAAAGTTGCAGCCCTCAAAGAACAAGGCTCCCCGGCGTGAACCGGGGAGCCTTGCGTCCCGCTGGAGCCGGGACGGGGCAGGGACCCCGTCCACGAATCTGGGGTGGAAGGCGCCGCGATTCAATAAGCTCGCGGCGTCTTGCTGCTATTGCGCGCTGGCGACCGGGGCCACCAGAGGCGTGATGCGCCTTACCGCCACGCGCCGGTTCTCGCGGTTGGCGTCTTCGGTATCGATCTTCAGATACTCCTCGCCGTAACCCTGCGTGGTCAGGTTCTCGGCGGGGATGTTGAAGACGCTGGTCAGGGCCTCCGCAACCGACTGGGCGCGCTCGTCGGACAGGACGAGGTTGGACTCGTTCGACCCGACCGCGTCGGTATGGCCTTCGATCAGGAAGGTTTCGGCCGGATTGTCCTTGAGGATCCTGTTGATGGCGTCGCCAAGGGCTTCCAGCTTGTCGACCTGGTTCTCGCCGATCTCCGCCGAGCCGGTGTCGAAGGTGATCGTGTCGAGATCGACGCGGCGCACCTTGTCGCGGATGCGGGCCGAATGGACCACCTCGTCGACCGAGTAGATGCGTTCGACCGGCTCGACCGGCGGCGCGTCGAGGTAGGTGTAATAGTCGTCCGGTTCGGCCGACTGGGCATCCAGGATGTACTGGTTGGCCGGAATGTCGAGCACCAGCGGCGGAAGGTCCGCGCCGGCATCGACATAGCCGCGCCGGATGTTGCCGTAGTCGTCCTCGGGCACGTAGTAGAGAACGATCTCGCGGTTGTCCGGCATGATGCGCGAGCGCCGCACGATGTCGCCGTCCGCGTTGCGGATGGTGACGACGCGGGCACCGTCATCCTTGACGATGGTGTAGCGGGAGAAGCCGTCCGGCAATTCCTCGACGTAGGAATCGCGGGCATGGCGTTCCAGCCGCCGGTTGGTGCCGCGGTTGTCGACATAGATGTTGTCGCCGTATTTGACGATGACCCTGTTGTCGATCTCCTTGACGACGGTGCCGTCGTCGCGGTCGTGGCGATCCTCGCGGCGCTTGCGCCATTCGTCGCGCCAGCGGTCGCGGTCGATCCGCTTGCCCTGAACGGCTTCCACCGACTCGATGCGGTCATGGCGCCGAATCCTGTCCTGCGCGGCGGAATCCGACTGCGGCAGCGGCCCTGGCTTGCCCTCGGGACGCTGCTCGTCGCGGGGGCGTTCGCCCCGCTCGTTCTTGCCGCCGCGCTCATGTCTGTTGCCGGCACGCTTGCCGCTGTCGGTCAAGGGAGCGGCGTTGTCAGGCAGAGGCTGGGCGTTGGGCGTGCCCTTGGGCAGCACCTGAGGCCTGGTGTCTGCCGGCAGTTCGGGTTTGGCGGGCTTGCCGTTGGCCTGATTTCCGGCGGCCGGCTTTTCTCCGGCGGCCTTGCCCTGGCCAGGCTTAGGCGGCTGCGGCCTGGCGCCGTCGTCGGGTTGCGCCTGTCCTCCGGGTTGCTTCTGTTGGCCGGGCTGGCCTTCCTGCCGCTGTCCTTTTTCGGGCCGTTCGCCGCGCTTCTTCTTGTCCAGATAATCGCGCAGCTTCTCCTGCTTCGCTTCCGGCTGCGAGGCCTGGCTGTTGCCCGGCTGTTGGGCAGGCTCGCCCTTCTGCCCGGGTTTCGGCTTCGGCTGGGGCGTTGCCTCTCCGGTCGAGTTGCCACCTTCGGCCGGCTTGCCGTTTTCGGGCTGCTGCGGCTTCGGTTGCGTCTGCTTCTGAGCAGGCTGCTCGCCGTTCTTCTTCTTGTTCAGATAATCGCGCAGCTTTTCCTGGCGGGTGGCCGGCTTGGCGCCGTTGTCCTGCTCGCCGGTCGGTGCCGGCTGGGCCTGGGGCGCGGGTTCGGCCTGCTTGTGGCGCTGGCTGCGCGGTTTCGGCTGCTCAATCTGCGGCTCCGCCTGTTTTTCACGCGCGGGCTGCTCTTTCGCAGCGGGCTGTTGCTGCTGCGCGGGCGCCGGTTCGGCTTGCTTCTGGCGCTGCTTGCGCGGCTTTGGCTGCTCGTCTTGACGGGGCTGCTCGGCTTGCGGAGCGGGTGCCTGCTGCTCGACGGGAGCGGCCTCGCGCTGCCGCTTCTTTCCGTGTTGTCCCTGTGCGCAATCCTCGGCGCCTTCCGGGCAATCTGCCTGGATGCGGATGAGTGGCCGGGCATCGGATCGCAAAGGGGCCATATCACCTTGAAGCGGGTATGCGCCAAGCGGCGCAGACGCCATCAAAAGGCCGATCGCGCTGCCGGCCAATATCCACGGGTGGCGTTTCATTGAGCGTCTCCTTGTAGCAGTCCCTATCCGGGTCCCAAACCGATTCTCGCCAGTTTGGTTCCTTGTCGGCAGCGGCTAGCGCGCGGGCGCGGCGGGTTGCCGGCGCTTTGATGGCGACATCGTGTCGGCCGGCCACGATTGGCGACGCGCTGTCGCAATGGCGTGAGGCGGCGGCGCTTTCTATCCCCGCACTTGACCGGATGGCGACGACGGGCCACATGCGGCCGATGGAGTTGCCGTTCTGGAAAACCAAGACGCTCGAGGAGATGAGCGCGCGCGAGTGGGAATCGCTTTGCGACGGCTGCGGCAAGTGCTGCCTTTCCAAGCTCGAGGACGAGGACACGGGCGAAATCTACTGGACGAGCGTCGCCTGCCGCCTGTTCGACGCGCAGACCTGCCGGTGCGCGGACTATGAGAACCGGCTGGCGCGCGTTTCCGACTGTGTGGGGCTGACGCCGGCGAATGTGCGTTCGATCACCTGGCTGCCGCGGACATGCGCCTACAGGCTGGTCGCCGAGGGGCAGGATCTCTACTGGTGGCATCCGCTGGTGTCCGGCAGCCGCGAGACGGTGCACGAGGCCGGCGTCTCGATGCGCGGTCGGGTCCGCGCCAGCGAAACCGATCTCGCCGAGCCGGAGGACTATTTCGACTATGTGCTCGATGAGGAACCCTGAGCGGAGCCGGCCGACCGGCATCGGGGCGTGCCGCATAGCCGCAAAGCGGACGCCGGGGTTGACGTTCAAGCCTCCAGGCGATGAAGTCGTCGGCCTGAATGGCTGATGAACGGGCGGTTCGCGAAGCGTTCAGGCGAGGGGCTGTAGAGTGCGACCATCAATCGGGCGCTCCGCCCGCAACCCTTGGAGAAAACAAAATGCTGAGCACCATCCGCACCGCTGCCTTGTCGGCTCTCGTCGGATTAGGCGCGATGGCGTCCGTTCCCGCCATCGCCCAGGCGGACGGCGTCTACCTCAATCTCGACAATCGCGGTGACCAGCGCTTCGGCGTCTATACGGGGGAGACCGTACGCGACCGGCATCACGACCGCGATCGGTACGGTGACCGCGACTGGCGTCGCTCCTGCTCGGCGCGCGACGCGCTGAACAAGGCGCGCCGCATGGGCCTCCATCGCGCCCGCGTCGTCGATGAGGGCCGCCGCACCATCAAGGTGTCCGGACGCAAATTCAACGAGCGCGTCGTGGTGGTGTTCGGCCGCAGGGAAGGTTGCCCCGTCGTCTATCGATGAGTGCCTGCCATCGTTCATCCTTCCTATTCTCAAAGAAAAAACCCCGGAGTGCGATCTCCGGGGTTTTCTTTATGGCCGCTGGTGAAGGCGGTTACTTGATCTCGAAGGTCACGGTGAGCTGGACCTTGTAGGAGTTTTCGCCGGCCTGGACCGGAACGGCGCCGCCGGCGGCGTCGAACGCCTTGGCGCGCATCGGCATCGGCACCGGCTGGACGTTCTGGTCGGAGATTTCGAGGACTTTGCCGAGGCTGACGCCGGCGGCTTCGGCCAGGGTCTTCGCCTTGGCCACAGCGTCCGCCACCGCCTTCTTGCGGGCCTCCGTCAGGGTCGCGGCCGGGTCCTCGTTGGTGAAGGAGATGTCGCCGCCCTGGTTGACGCCGAGCGACACCGCCTTGTCCAGAATCTCGCCGGTCTTGTCGATGTCGCGGACCCTGACGGAAAGCGTGTTCGTCACTTGGTAGCCGACGAGGTCCGCCTGCTGGGAACCGTCCGGCTTGTTGGAGTAGTTGTAGCGCGGGCTGATCTGGATGCCGGCCGTCTGCAGGTCGCGCTCGGTGATGCCCGCGGATTTCATCGCCGCGATGACGGAGGCCATGGCATCGTTGTCGGCGTCGAGCGCCTCGCGCGCGCTCTTGGCCTCGCGCATCACCGTCAGCGACAGGATCGCCATGTCAGGCGCCACGGTCGATTCGCCTTCGCCGGACACGACGATGCGCGGCGGCAGGGGCTCGGCGGCACGGGCGGCGGCCGGTGCCGCAATCGCCGCGGCGAGTGCGAAAGGCATGGCGGCCAGCGCGAGAGGCAAAAAGGGTTTGGTCATCAAGGTCTCCATGGGATGCGGTCGACGCTTCCGCGACTAGGCGGCGAATATGGCTGAATTGGGCGTGAGGGAGATCATATGCGAAAGCCTTGTACGAACCGACGAAAAACATTATCCAGCCGGCGTGGGGCCCGTAGCTCAATGGTTAGAGCCGGCGGCTCATAACCGCTTGGTTGGGGGTTCGAGTCCCTCCGGGCCCACCATTATCTAAGTATTTGATATTGCTAAGGAAAATCGTCCGAAGCTCCAGAAACGTACACCAAAACGTACACTTGGAGCGGGCGATGTATCTTTGGTGCAAGGGCGCAGGATTCTTCTTTCAGATGCGAATCCCTGCGACGCATGTCGTAAACCTCGGGGCAACCCCTTTGCGGATATGGCTAGGGGCGCTGAAAAAGCGGGAAGCGCAGCGGCGGGCGACCATCCTTGCGGCTACCGCAACGAAGGGGCTTGCGGCGGGCATGGACAGGGAAACGTTGACGCGCAGCCTGAAGGCGCTGGCGACCGAGATTGAGGCGCTTCGCCGACAGGAAATTTCTGCCGGCCTTCGCGCAGTCTCTGGCCATGGCTTCCTTCGCCAGATGACGGAGGATGTGATTTTTCGTGGAATGAGGACCCTGTTTGAGGGGTGATTTTCGTCCAAACGGGACCCCTTAACGTGGGGTCATCAAGATGCCTCCGGTTTGATCGGAGGCATTTGGAGACCTCGAATTACCGGT
>Ga0222427_100534_pt1 | contig 51277 bp, 42 predicted proteins | sample 2B20Ametagenome_FD_182890 | JGI IMG/M metagenome (GOLD analysis project Ga0222427, IMG submission 182890) | Enriched microbial communities from leaf-cutter ant dump, University of Wisconsin, Madison, United States - 2B20A (version 2) | ecosystem: Environmental > Terrestrial > Nest > Insects nest... | reverse complement strand
GGGTAATATTGCAGCGGGCCGCCATTGCTGATGCCGCCATCGAAGGCGCGCCAGTCATCGTAACGGCCGCCGAGCGTGAGCACGGCGCGGCCGAGGTCGATGGCGTCTTCGGCAAACAGGCCTGAAACAGAGGTCTTGCCCAGGGTGCGCGCGGCGAAAACCGGATCGGCGGCGGTGCGCCATTGGCTTGTATTATAGGTGCTGGCGTCAGTCTGGTAGAGGTTTGAGGTCACGCCAAAGGCGAGGTCATGGCGGCCAATGGTCTGTTCCATCGTGCCGTCGAAGGTCCACCAGCCGGGGTGATTGTAAAGGGTCCGCTGGCCGGCGGGGCTGATCATATCGAGCGAGGTGCGGCTGTCCCATTTACCGATATCGTAATGCGACAGATTGGCCGATATGTCCCAGCCGCTCCAGTTACCGGAGAGACGCAGGCCCGTCAGGCTTTCGGTGCGATCCATATCTGAATAGGTCACGCCTCTGGCGATATAGGTGACGCCATCGAAGCTGACCCTGGTGCCGGCGGCGGTCGGCAGCACCATATCGCCGTTGGCATCGATCAGCCAGGAAACGGGATGATCGAGGTTTTGCCGGGTTTGCCACAGCATGGCCAGGGCATCGATTTTCCAGCCGTTATTCCATGCGTGGCCGAGGCGCAGGCGGGCCTGGTCCTGCACCACATCGACCGGTGAGGCGGCGCCGAAAACCGGTGTGGCCAGCCTGCCATCGGCATAGGCGCCGGTGACGGGGATATAGGTGCCTGCGGCGGTCGATCTGGTCAGCAGGTTATAGGTCATCGACTGACCGGTGTTCTCGAAATGGCGGAACGAGGCGCGGGCCGACCAGCCGGTATTCTTCGCCTTGTAATCCAGCCCGCCCTCGACCGAATAACCGCTGAAGGTCCGGTCAAAGCCATATTCCCGAAACGGCATGGTGAAGCCCTGGACTGAGCCGTACATATCGTTTGTCTTTGGTGTTTCCGTGGTGACCGAGACGACGCCGCCCATCGAATTGCCACCGTAACGCGCCGAATAGGGACCGTAGACGATATCGAACTGTCGGATTTCGGCCGGGCCGACCACATTCCATTTCGGCGGATAATCATAGCGATTGCCGAGAAAGTTGGAGACGACATAGCCATCGACCAAAACGAGCGTGCGGGCGCTCTGAACCGTGTTGGCGCCGCGCAGGGCGACCACGGCATTGTCGTCACCGGCGAAGCGTTTGCGCACGAAGAAGTTCGGCGCGTATTTCATCAGATCCTCGACATTGACGGCATTGATAGCATCGAACTGCTCATGACCGAGAGATACCGACAGACCGCGCGGCGCGACGGTGATCGGGGCGTTCTTCTGGCCGACGACAATGACTTCTTCAGGCGCGTCGGAAGCGGCCTGAGCCATGAGAGGAAGGATTGAGCCGCAGCTCAATAGCGCCATTAAAGGCGCTCTGTAAGATTTTGTTTTCACGTAATTTATCCATCCAGATAAGCGCAAATGCACGCAAGGGGAAACCTTGCGCGCGATGAAACGGCTTAAATCCGGGATGGCGGTCCGCAGGAATGGGGACGCGGCGGCGCGCGGGCCTTGAGGGCGCTATGGCGGGCGGGCGGCGTGAAGTCGGCGTGGGCGACGGTATAGACCGCCGGTTGGAAAACGGGCTGCGGCGTGGCGATGGCGGTAACCGAGGCCAATACGCATTGCGCGCATTTCAGTCCCGCGAGGCCCGGCTTGTGCGTTGTGGACTTGATGACCACATCGGCGGCGATGGGTTGGCTGTCCACGCCCGATGAGCACAACACCATCCGTATGCCATGGTCGGACGGCATGGCCATGACCTGCGGCGGGAACAGGACCTGTGTGAACAGGGCCAGAACCACGGCAACCAGCGCCCAGAAGCGAACCTCTGAGTCGCGTGTCGTCTTGCCTGTGGAGATCGGACGGGCCATGATCGCCGCATATAGGCCGCGGTATGAACTGTCAATGCGGCGTGGCGTCTCAGGCGGCGCGGGCGTCGATATCCGCCAGTTTTTGCAGGGTCACATAGTCGGTTTTGCCAGATCCCAGTACCGGCACAGCCTCGACCTTGAGAATTTTTTTGGGAATGGCCAGGACCGGCGTGCCGTTCGCCTTCGCCCAGTTGGTCAGGCGCGTGACATCGGCGTCGCCCTTGTCGGTGATCAGCACCAGCCGCTCGCCTTTCTTATCATCCGATACGGCAACGACGGCGTGGCGGTTATCGGGCCAGACTTCCTCGGCGATGCGCTCGACGGCGGTCAAAGACACCATTTCGCCAGCGATCTTGGCGAAGCGCTTGGCGCGGCCGAGGATGGTGATGAAGCCTTCGCCGTCGATATTGACGATATCGCCGGTGTCGTGCCAGCCATCGACGGGCGCTTCGATGACATCGGGATTTTCGCTGTTGATATAGCCCGCCATGATGTTCGGCCCCTTGAGCCACAGGCGTCCGCCGCCGCTAATGCCTTCGACGGGTTCGAGGCGGGCCTCCATTTTTGGCAGCATGGCGCCGACCGTGCCGTGATGGTTGTTATCGGGATAGTTGACCGCCACCACCGGCGAACATTCGGTGACGCCATAGCCTTCCAGGATGGGGATGCCGCCGAACTGGGTCTTGAACAGGGCATGGGTTTCATCGCGCACCTTTTCGGCGCCGCAGACGATGAATTCGAGGGATTTGAAGTCTTCCGGCTCGCCGGAACGGGCATACTGGTTGAGAAAGGTGTCAGTCGAGAACAGCAGTGACGCCTTCGTGTCGCGCAGCAGACCGGGAATGATCTTGACATGCAGCGGCGAGGGATACTGGAAACTGCGCAGACCGGCCAGCAGGGGCAGGACCACGCCGCCGGTCAGGCCCAGCGAATGGAAGATCGGCATGGGATTGAAGGCCACCCAGTCGGGTTTCAGCTCGATATGCGCCTCGATCTGACGGGTGTTGGCCACCAGGTTGGACTGGGTGAGGACGACGCCGCGCGGGGTGCCGAAGCTGCCGGAGGTGAAGAGAATGACGCCGATATCGGAAGCCTTGGTTTTCTTTACGAAAAGCCCCGGCAATTTCGACGCGGCCACGCCGAACAGCTTGTCGGCCGTAGTGACCTCCTTGCGGATATCGTCGAGATAGATGACCCGCGCATAGCGCCTGATACTTTCGATCAGGTCCTCAAGCTTGGCCGTTTCGATGAAGCGCCGGGAGGTCAGGACAGTTTTGACCTGAGCGGTATGGACCGCGCTTTTCACATTGGCCTGGCCGGCGGTGAAATTGATCATCACCGGCACCTTGCCGAGGGCATGGAGGGCGAAGAAGGACAGGGCGCCGCCGGTCGAGGTCGGCAGCATCATGCCGATGCGCGATTCCTCGCCGAGATAGCGTTTCAGCAGGCGCGACAGGGCGAAAACGCCTGTCAGGAACAAACCGTAGGTAAGGGGCTTGCGGTCCTGATCCTCGATAATGATTTTTCCGGCGCCGAAACGCGTTTTTGCCTCTATCAGCGCCTCAAACAGCGAGGTTTCGGTATCGCTGGCCTTAAACGCGCGCTTCATGCACGAACGCTCCCCTTGGACAGCCGGCCTTTCACCAACGCGAAAGATACGAAATGTCCGGATTATTACGCCGAGATCCACGGATCGGACGGCCACTGCGTCATATCATAGCCGAACTGATCCGCAGGTCAAAGGGGAAGGTTGGACAATGTTCAAAGGGCTATGGTGTGGTGGTGATGGTGGTATTTGTCTGAGTTCGGACAGTCACCATGACATCCGTTTTCGGGTCAGGAGCCGGAATGGCGACGGCCACGGCTTGGGGGAGTTGGTCGAGGCGCATTACCGAAGCGGCATTTGGCACAGGCCGCGGCGTAGCGAGGTTTGTAACTATGGTGACGGGCATAACGGTCGGCGTGACCCTGAGCAAGCCGGAAAGCGGTGGGACAGGGGGCGGTGGCGGGACATCTTCAGGACCGGCCAGTGGAGCGGGGACTTCATTGAGCGGCAAGACATTTACCGGCGGCTTGGGCGCTTTCGGTGGCCTGGGCGGCGTCATGGCTTTCGCGCGGTCGATTTCTGCCTTGTGCGCCGCGATTTGCGCCCTGGCCTGGATGGCGGCGGCGCGGGCCTCTGCGGCGATCTGGTCAGGGTTGATATCTGCCATGGCCAGGCGGGCGGCATCGGCCTTGGCGCGTTGCGTATCGGCCAGTACCTGCGCGGCGATGGCTTCGGGGTCGATGTAAGGCCCGGTGATGCCGGCGCGTTCCATTTCGGCCTTGGCGGCTAGGGTATCGGCGCGCGCCTGAGCGGCGATGGCGTCGGGATTTATATCGTCGGCTTGCCAGTCGGTCATGGCCGCCTGGCGATCGGACTGCGAGGCGTCAAAATCGCTTTTAGCGGCCTGGATATCGGATACCTGCGCCAGCCGGTCGCTATTGCCCGCCATCACTGTTTCCAGTTTCGCCAGGGCGGTATTGGTGGTGACGGCGCTTTGCGGGCAGATCTTGGCGGCGACTTCGCGGACCGGAGCGGCGGCGAAGGCGGTCAGGGTCAGCAGCATGACCGGCAGCAGGACAAAGGCGACCGGGCGTGCTCTCAGGCGGGAGTCGGGTGTCTCACCAAGGATACGGGAGATGCGCGCCAGCAGGTCGCTCTTGCTCTGGCCATTGAGTGCCATGGAGAGCGTGGGGATACCGCGGCGTTGTTCTTCGAGACTGAGCAGGGCGGTGGCGTAGGTGATCGGATCGTCACAGCTTTTGACCGCCGCATCGTCGCAGCACAGTTCGCGCTGTTCGCGCAGCTTGCCGCCAATCCACCAGACGGCGGGATGGTAGAAGAAAAGGGTCTCTATCAGGCTCTGGATCAGGTTCCATAGGTAATCGGCGCGGCGGATATGCTCCAGTTCGTGCGACAGAACCGCGTCAAGCTGCTCCGGTGACAAAGAGGTGACGGCTGATAACGGCAGATAGACCACCGAGCGGAAGACGCCGACGACGAAAGGGCCGGTGATGGCCGGATGCAGGCGAATCTGTACCTGGCCGGTCAGGCCAAACCCGCGCAGCGCCGCCTTGAAGCGGTATTCAACCGAAGTCGGCGCCGGTTGCGCCTGTTTCCTGAGGCCGTGGATATGCCACAGGTCGGACAACATGCGGAAGGATAGCGCCGCCACGCCGATCAGCCAGACGGCATCGAACCACGGCAGCAGGGCGGAGAGGTGAAGCTGGCGGCTGATTGCCGGCAAAACGACCCCGCTGATGTCCGCTGCCGGCACCGCCCGGAACAGCCGCATTTCTTCGTAAGCAAAGGTGAGGGCGGCGGCGATCAGCATGGCCAGTAGTCCCGTCAGGCTCATCATGTAGCGCGCCTGTGGCCGCAGCCTTGGCAGGGCAATTTCCAGCCCCTTGTAAATGGCGGCTATAAGCGCTGCCTGCCAGCAGAAATGCACAAGCGTAAAACCGAGCGCTTCCATATGGGGATTCATCACGCACCTCTTTTGCGCTCGATAAGCGCCTTGATCAGTTGAATCTCTTCATCGCTGGCCGGCTGCATGGACAAGGCGTGCATGGCCAGAAGGGCAGGCGAACCCGAAAACAGCTTGTCGCTCAGGTCTTGCAACAATTGACCCTGCATATCTTCTTCGCGCATGGCGGCAGCGTAGATATGCGCCTTGCCGGCCTCGGTGCGCGATACCAGGCCCTTGTCAAGCATGATCTGCATGGTTTTCAGGACGGTCGTATAGCCGATTTCGCGTTCCCGCGATAGCACGTCGAAGATTTCGCGCACCGTGGCGGAACCCTTGCCCCATAAGGCGCGCAGGATTTCCAGTTCGGCTTCGGTCGGTTTACGGGCGGGGGCATCTGATTGGGTCATGTGTGAAATATACGAAGGTTTTCGTAATTAATCAACGAAATTCTTCGTAGATGGGCGGGGTTGCCATTACTGGAAAGGTTCGTCTTTAATGAGCGGGGCGGGAAACGGAGGACAGCGATGCGCCGATATCTTTTGCCCCTGGTCTTTGCCTTTACGGTGGTTTCGGCTTTCGCGCAGGAACCTTCGCCCGCTGATCTTTACGGGCCGTTGTTCGTTGAGGTCCAGACGCAGAGGCTTTTCCCGGACAGCAAGACCTTTGTCGATATGACGGCCAGACGGCCTGCCGCCGATATCATGGCCGATTACCGTGCTGCTCAGCCGCAAACGCGGGATGCGCTGGCAGCTTTCGTGGCCGCCAATTTCGATCCGCCCGCCGCGCCACCGGCTGTATCGCCTTCGGGCGAGCGCCTGGGCCTGAAAGCGCATATCGCCAGCCTATGGCCGCAACTCAAGCGTCCGGCGCTGGAAGCGACCGCGAGGGCTTCGGCCTTGCCGCTGCCGGAACCTTATGTCGTGCCGGGCGGGCGTTTCCGCGAAATCTATTACTGGGATAGCTATTTCACTATGCTGGGCCTCTATGCGGACGGTCAGGATGCGCTGGCGCAATCCATGCTGACTGATTTCGAGAGCCTGATTCAGCGTTATGGTCATATTCCCAATGGCGCGCGCAGCTATTATCTCAGCCGGTCGCAGCCGCCGGTTTTCGCCCTGATGCTGGAGATCAAACCTTCCGCTGATCCCGGCAGGCAGTCGCGTGAACTGGCCGCCCTGCGCCGTGAGCACGATTTCTGGATGGCGGGAAGCTATTGCGCGGTGAAATACACGCCCTGCCAGCGCGTGGTGGTTATGCCGGATGGCAGCCGGCTCAATCGTTACTGGGATGACCGCGATACGCCGCGCGAGGAGTCCTACGCCGAGGATGTGGCGACCGCCGCCAAGAGCGACCGTCTTTCCGCCGAGGTTTATCGGGATTTGCGCGCTGCGGCGGAAAGCGGCTGGGATTTCAGCTCGCGCTGGCTGAAGGAGCCGATGGACCTGTCTAGCATCCATACCACCGATATCGTGCCCGTCGATCTCAACAGCCTGTTGTGGAAACAGGAAACAATCATCGCCGAACGTTGCCGGCAATTGGCGGATATCGTCTGCGCGACGCAATACGATAATTGGGCCAAGGCGCGCAAGAAGGCGATCACGCGCTATCTGTGGCGCGATCATCGCTTCGCCGACTATGATCTCAGCACTGGCCGCCCGACGCTGACAGTTTCCGCCGCCATGCTCTATCCGCTGTTTGTCGGCCTGGCCACGGAGGCTCAGGCCAAGGCCACCGCCCGGTTGACGCGCCTGCAACTGACGGCGCAGGGTGGGCTGCGCACGACGCAGAACCCGACCGGACAGCAATGGGATAGTCCGAACGGCTGGCCGCCGCTGCAATGGATCGCCATCAAGGGCCTGAGTGACTACGGCTATGACAAACAGGCGCATGACCTGGCGTCGCGTTTTATCCGCACGGTTGACCTGGCCTATCGCGATACCAGCAAGATGCTGGAAAAATACGATGTCGAGACACGGCGGCCCGGCGGTGGCGGCGAATATCCGTTACAGGATGGTTTCGGCTGGACCAATGGTGTGACGCGCGCCTTGCTGGTTGAATATCCGGATCTCGACCCGGATCAGTGAATTTGCGATTGGATAAAGGCGGTCACGTCGGCGCCCAGGGTTTGCGGCCCACTCGCGGGTTGTAGTGTGCAGCGGGGCAGGCGGGCGCACAGGGCGCTGGCGGTATTGGCACCGCTTGTTGTGGCTGTTTTGGGTTCCAGGACAATGACTTGCGCGCTACTCTTGAGGGATGTGACCGGCAGGTGCAGGCCGTTGAGATCGGTGTAGGCCTTCTGCATCTGTCTTTGCCAGCCATCGCTTTTCTGACGCATCCGCAGGTCGGGGTTGGACATCTGCCAGCTTTGCGCGATGCCGCCCCAATAGCCGGGAAGGGCGGTGTCACGATGCCAGGCTTCACCTTTGGCGATCGGCCCGCCGAGATAAGGATCGTAACCGATGAAGCCTTTCAGCGTATCGTCTTTCAGCATTGTGGATAGCGACAGGGTTGTAATGGCGCTGTAACCCGTGCCGATAACGAAAGCCGGTTTATCGGCTGACGGCTTGATGATTTCCTTGATGAAATCGCGCGCCGTAAGCTGTCCGTCATGATAACTGGCGGCGAAAATACTTTGATTTTGCAGCAGATAATGGCCGGAGCCGCCCTGACCGGGCGCTTCCAGAATCCAGACGCCGTAGCCTTCGTTCAGCAGTTGCCGCATCAGTTCAAAATAGACCTCTGCCGGATAGTCGGCATCGGCCAGGATCAGCACCTGTGCTTTCGGATTGATCGGTGGCGAGGCCACGCCATAACGGGCTTCGGGGAGCGAGCCGGCGCGGAAGGCGCCCCAGACAAAGCCTTCCGGCGGATAATACTGCGGCGACAGGCCGGCGGGGATGCGGCTGTCGAGAAAGGCCTGCCCCGGCTGCATCTCTTTCGCCGCGTCTTTCAGCTTTGAACAGGCGGACAGGCTCAAGGCCGCGCTCAGGAAAAGCGCCGCCAGCATCACGGATTTTCGGCGGGAAATTGCGACCATTCACCAAGCTATACGGGAGAATCTCCGAAGCGGCTATGACATTTGCAACGCACTATTAGCAGGAATTGACTTGATATTATGGCGTGAAAAGACCAATTAGGGCGCTGGCGAACTGTGCCCCGCATCCCCGTTGAGTCCCATGGTCACTCTGATAAATCGCGTTGAATCCAGCCCGCGTGAGCTGCGTCACCCGGAAAAGCAGAATAAACCCGATTCTCCGATCCTGAAAAAGCCCGACTGGCTGCGCGTAAAGGCCCCTGGTTCGGCGGGCTATAACGAGACGCGCGGTATCGTGCGCGAAGCCAAGCTGGTCACGGTCTGTGAGGAAGCGGCCTGTCCGAATATCGGTGAATGCTGGTCGAAAAACCACGCCACCATCATGATCATGGGCGATACCTGCACGCGGGCCTGCGCCTTCTGCAATGTCAAGACCGGTTTGCCGCAGCCGCTCGATACCGATGAACCACGCCGGGTCGGCGAAACCGTCGCATTGATGAAGCTGTCGCATGTCGTCATTACCAGTGTGGACCGTGACGATCTGAAAGACGGCGGCGCGGCGCACTTCGCCGAGGTCATCCGTCAGATCCGCACGCAATCGCCGAAGACGACCATTGAAATCCTGACACCGGATTTTCTGCGCAAGGAAGGCGCGGCCGAGATCGTTATCGACGCCAAACCAGACGTGTTCAATCATAATCTCGAAACCGTGCCGCGCAACTATCTCAAGATCCGCCCCGGCGCGCGCTATTTCCATAGTCTGCGCTTGCTGGAACGTGTGAAAGAGCGCGATCCGCAGCAATTCACCAAGTCCGGCATCATGGTCGGGCTGGGGGAAACGCGTGAGGAGGTCATGCAGGTCATGGACGACATGCGTTCGGCGGGCATCGATTTCATCACTATCGGCCAGTACCTTCAGCCGACGCGCAAGCATGCCGCCATCGATCGCTTCGTGACGCCGGATGAGTTCAAGGCCTATGAGGTCATCGCCCGCGCCAAGGGTTTTCTGATGGTGTCGTCTTCGCCGCTCACACGTTCGTCGCACCATGCCGGTGAGGATTTCGAGCGCCTGCGGGCGGCGCGCGCTGCGAAGAAATAATGACGAAACTGCGTCTCGAACGCGACCTGCCTTATGCGCCGGCGCAATTATGGGAAATGGTCGGCGATGTCGAGCGTTATCCGGAGTTCATTCCGTGGATCAAAAGCCTGCGCGCTTATAACCGGGCGGCGTCGGATCAGGATATCGTGCGCTTCGATGCTGATGTGACAGTAGGCTTTAAGATGTTGAGCGAGCGCTTTTCGACACGGGTGACGCGTGCGGCCGAGGCGCTGCTGGTTGATTTCGACCTGATCAGGGGGCCGTTCCGTAAGCTCCAGGGACGCTGGACCTTCACCCCCTCAGCCATCGGCACCAGGGTGGCCTTCGATATGGATATCGACATCCGAAATCCGATCCTTGATGCGCTTTTCAAGGCCAATTTCAATCTGGCGGTTTCCAGGCTGCTGGCAATCTTCGAGGCGCGCGCTAGGCAGCTTTACGGGCGCGGACAGGCTTGAATCTGTTTTTTGCCTTCTGATACCGGTGTCATATATGGCTGGACAGGCGGGCCGCAGGTGATAGGTTGCGGGAAAACAGGAAACGCCATGCCCTTTCTTCCTTCCCGCCGAATCCTTTTTCAATATGCCGCCGCTTTGAGTCTTATGCCTGCCGCCGTACAGGCCGAAGATCGTGAGCCTTGGGCAAAAGCCGCCGATATTGCCCGTACGGTAAAGCCGCCGGTAATTCCCGATCGCCGTTTCGATATCACCGATTTCGGCGCAAAGGGGGATGGGGCGACATTGAATACGCTGGCTTTTGCCGCCGCTATTCAGGCTTGCGCCGAAGCGGGCGGTGGACAGGTGGTCGTGCCGACGGGGCGTTTCCTGACCGGCGCGATCCATCTCAGATCCAATATGGATTTGCATATCGATGCAAATGCGACCGTGCTTTTCAGTACAGATACAAGGGATTATCCCATTGTCTTCACACGTTATGAAGGCCTGGAACTGATGAACTATTCTCCGTTGATCTATGCTTTCGGAGAGACAAATATCGCCATTACCGGTTCGGGAACGCTTGATGGCCAGGGCAGCAATGAACATTGGTGGTCATGGAGCGGCGGTGAGCGGTTTGGCTGGAAGGACGGGATGCCGAACCAGCGCGCGGCACGGCTGGCCTTGGCGCAGATGGCTGAGGATAACGTGCCGGTCGAGCAGCGCGTCTTCGGTGACGGCCATTACCTGCGGCCGAATTTGATACAAATCTACAATTGCGAGAATGTCCTGATCGCAGGGGTGAAACTGCGCAATTCGCCGTGCTGGAATATCCATCCGGTGCAGTGCCGTAATGTTATCGTGCGCGGTGTCGATGTCTTCGGTCATGGGCCGAACAATGACGGCTGCGATCCGGAATCGGTCGATCTGATGCTGATCGAAGACTGCACCTTCGATACGGGGGATGATTGTATCGCCATCAAGTCCGGGCGTAATGCCGATGGCCGAAGGTTGGCGAGGGCGGCGCAGAATATCCTGATACGCGGTTGCCGGATGAAGGATGGCCATGGCGGGGTTGTCATCGGCAGCGAGATTTCCGGCGGTGTGCGCTGGGTGTTCGCTGAAAGCTGCCGGATGGACAGCCCTGACCTGTGGTATGCGCTGCGCTTCAAGAATAACGCCATGCGTGGCGGCGTGTTGGAAAATATTTACGCCCGCGATATCAGTGTCGGTCAGGTCGGCAAGGCGGTTATCACCTGTGATTTCAACTATGAGGAAGGCGCGAATGGAGCTTTCAAACCGGTGCTGCGGCATGTGGTCATTGAGCGGCTAACAGCGGACCATGCCTTGCGGGTGCTCGATTCACAAGGCCTGCCGGGCGCGCCGGTCAGCGATATTGTGCTGCGCAATTGCCGCTTCGATGGCGTGACGGAGAAGAGCATTGTCGCCCAAACTGATGATCTGCGTCTTGAAAATGTGCGGGTGAATGGCGTTAAGGTCGATCAGCTTTAGAGCAGGATCAATATGCAGATGAAGATTCAATTTGCCGGTCGTCAGGATATACCGCAACTACTGAAACTTTATCGCCATCTCGACCCCGATGATAAGGAAACGCCAATTGCGGATGCCCTGAGGAATTGGGAGCAACTGATGCTATATGTCGGGAGCAATATCCTCATCGGTTGCGTGGATGGAAATATTGTCACGACCTGTACGCTGATCGTGATTCCAAACCTCACACGCGGCGGCGCGCCCTATGCTCTGATCGAAAATGTTGTGACGGACTCTGCCTATCGCAACAGGGGGTATGGCAAAGCCGTTCTCAGGGCCGCGGCGGAAGCGGCCTGGCAAGCCGATTGCTATAAGGTAATGCTGCTTACGGGTTCAAAGCGCCCGGCTACCCTGAAATTCTACCAGGATGCGGGCTTTGAACAGAGTAAGACCGGTTTCCAGATGCGGAAACTGCCTCCGCGCGTTTCATGAAGCGGGAACTTTCGCCTGAGTTTCAGGTCAGCGTATCGATCGCCCATTGCAGGGCATAGGCCACGCTCTTTTCGCGCACGGTGTCACGGCCGATATTGCCGAACTGCTGGGTACGGGTAAGCGTTTCAGCGCCGTGGCTCAGACCGAAACAGACCATGCCGACAGGCTTTTCCACGCTGCCGCCCGTTGGGCCGGCAATGCCGGTGACGCTTAAGGCGATATCCGCGCCAGCCGTTTTCAGGGCGCCCGCGGCCATGGCGAAAGCCACCTCTTCGCTGACTGCGCCATGGAGGGGGAAAAGGGCTGCCGGCACGCCGACCAGCGCTGTCTTGGCGGCATTGGAATAGGTAACGAAGCCGCTTTCAAAGACCTCTGATGAGCCGGAAATGGCGGTAATGGCGCCGGCGATCAGCCCACCGGTGCAGCTTTCGACCGTCGTTATGGTCTTTTTCTGTGCTTTCAGCAGGTCGATCAATCGGGTGGCGAGGGCAGTCGAATCCATAGACATTCTCAAAGAAAAAGGCGACCCGGCAAGGATCGCCTTTTATGGTCAGAAAGCAAGGGAGATTAAACGCCCGGATGCAGCGGGCCATCCAGATTGGCGTTGGCGAAGTCCCAGTTGACGAGACTGTTCAGGTAGGTTTCGATGAATTTCGGACGCAGATTCTGATAATCGAGATAATAGGCATGCTCCCAGACATCGAGCGTGAGCAAGGGCTTATCGCCTTTGGTGAATGGATTTTCGGCATTGCCGGTCTTGACGACCTTGAGCTTGCCGTCCGTGCCCAGAACCAGCCAGGCCCAGCCGGAGCCGAACTGCGTGGCGCCAGCGGTCTTGAACTGCTCGACGAAGGCGTCGAACGAACCGAAATCGGCATTGATTTTTTCGGCGATCTTGCCGGTAGCCGCGCCGCCGCCATTGGGCTTCATCGACGACCAGAAGAAGGTGTGGTTCCAGACTTGGGCGGCATTGTTGAACACGCCGGGGTTCTTGCCTTCCGACGCCTTGACGATCTCGACCAGCGACAGATTGGCGAATTCGGTGCCTTCGATCAACTTGTTGAGGTTATCGACATAAGCCTTGTGATGCTTGGCGTGGTGGAAGCTGAAGGTATTGGCCGACATGTGCGGCTCAAGAGCGTTGGCGGCATAGGGCAGGGCGGGCAATTCAAAGGGCATGGGAGTACCTCAGGGCTGGAATGAAAGAAAACGCGGACTCCCGTCATATATTCGGGGCCAAAACGCTTTTCAATAGCTGGAACGTGTGAGAATGCTTCGCAATAAAACCCGCAATAATTCAACGGGTTTTATAAAAAACCTCAAGCGGTGAGGCTGGGCTGAAAAAGTCCAGTAATGACAGGCTGTTGGGCTAAATTTCTATACTGCAAACCGCCTGTGCGGCCAGGCCTTCGCCGCGGCCGGTAAAGCCCATCTGTTCGGTTGTCGTCGCTTTTACGCTGACGCGGCCCGGTTCAATACCAATGATCTCGGCAATCCGGGCGCGCATGGCCTCGCGGTGCGGCTTGATTTTCGGGCGTTCGCAGATGAGGGTGACATCGACATTGATGATCTCGCCACCGCGCTGGCGGATCAGGGCGGCGGCGTGCTTCAGGAAATGATCGCTCGACATGCCCTTCCATTGCGGATCGGTAGGCGGGAAGTGATCGCCGATATCACCGAGGCCCGCCGCGCCGAGCAGCGCATCGGTCAGGGCATGCAGGCCGGCATCGGCGTCGCTGTGGCCGATCAGGGTCTGGTCATGGGCGATCTCGACCCCGCACAGCCAGACGCTTTGGCCCTCGCCCCAGCGGTGGGCGTCGAAGCCTTGGCCAATCCTGATTTTTTTCATGTGGTTATCTGCCAATATTAAAGCTTCCAACAGGGCGAAATCGGCGGGATAGGTCAGCTTGTGCAGGCTTATATCACCTTCCACAAGCGTGACATTGATACCGGAGTGGGCGGCCACCATGGCTTCATCGGTTGGTGTCTGTTCCGCCGGCCAGCGTTCGTAAGCGCGCAGGATATCGTGCAGGCGGAAGGCTTGAGGAGTTTGCGCCCGCCACAGATTGTCACGCGAAAAGGCTTCGACAATACGATTATTATCACTTCGTTTCAGCGAATCCGCCACCGGCAGGGCCAGGATCGCCGCCGGCTTTGTTTCAAGTTCAGCCAGCAACGCATTGATATGACGCGGCTTTAACAAGGGGCGGGCGGCGTCGTGGATCATGACGATATCGTCGGTATCGGTCATCAGCGCCTTCAGGCCGTTGAGTACGGAATCGGCGCGCTGGGCGCCGCCGGCTACGATCCAGACTCGGCCGCCATAGACTGCCTGGGCCTGTTTCACGTCATCCGCCGGGACGACAACAACGATCTGCACGGCGCCGGCGGCCTCGAACGCGGAAATCGACCAGTCCAGCACCAGCCGGCCGCCGAGCAGCATCCACTGTTTCCTGCCGCCGGAGCGGCTGCCGGACCCGCCGGCCACGATGATGGCGTGAAATTTCATATGGCTTGTTTAGCGGGAAACCAAAGTAGCGCAAGAGGCGGAAAGTGTGTATGTGACGCCCATGACTGCAAATGCGCTGCAAATTGGGGATGTAACCGTTCCGGGGCGGGTGTTGATCGCGCCGATGACCGGCGTGTCCGACCTGCCGTTTCGCCATATGGCCCATAAGCTCGGCGCGCCCTATGCCGCCACGGAAATGGTGGCCTGCGCCGATCTGGAACGCGGGCGTCCCGATATCGTCAGGAAAGCGCAGTTGGGTGAGCATGGCGGTCTGAAGATCGTCCAGCTTGTCGGGCGCGATCCGGCGCATATTGCGCGCGGAGCGGCGCTGGCGGAAGACTCAGGCGCGCATATCATCGATCTCAATTTTGGCTGTCCGGCCAAGGAAGTGACCGGTGTGCTGTGCGGTTCGGCCCTGATGCGCGATCTCGACCAGGCCGAACGGATCATGACGGCGGCGTTGCAAGCCACGTCGCGGCCGGTGACGGTCAAGATGCGCCTGGGGTGGGACGATAACCACAACGCCGCTGAACTGGCGGTGCGGGCGGAAAAACTGGGCATCGCCGCGCTGACGGTGCATGGGCGGACACGTCAGCAGTTTTACAAGGGCGAAGCCAATTGGCGGGCGGTGGCAGAGGTCCGGCAAGCCGTCTCTATTCCGGTGATCGTCAATGGCGATATTGTCGATCTGAAAACCGCCCGCGCGGCGCTTGAGCAATCCGGCGCGGACGGGGTGATGATCGGGCGCGGCATCTATGGACGCCCATGGTTCGCGCGTGACCTGAACCAGGCGCTGAACGACAATCAGGCCATTCAGGATATGGACCTGAATGACAGGGCCAGCCTGCTGATCGAGCATATGCAAGCCTCCATGATGTTTTATGGCGACGAGTTGGGGCTGCGTATGTTCAAGAAGCATCTGGGCGCCTATGTCGAGGCCTCGACGCATGATCCGGACCCAGCGGTTCGCCGTCAGGACAAGGCGCGCCTGTGCCGCATGGAAGATCCCACGGCCATCGAAATGGCTGTGCGCGCTCTGATGGCGGCCTGATCCGTCCTTTAAAAATTTGTGAAATATGCAACATTGCTGTTGATATCCGGACACAGTAGTGCGCAAATGTCACTCAACTGTGGACGAAAGCGAACGGCCTTGAAGGACGCATCGGCAAGACGGCGATGGCTGCACATGTTCATGCGCAGCGTGAAAAGCCTCCGCTCGGCGGGCTTGCAGAAGCTTGCCCTGGCGGTGGGGTATGGCGCGTCCATGCTGACCACGGCCTTCATCGTCTGGCTGATCATCGCCACTCCCGGCACCGGCCTGACGGTTAAAGGGCCGGTGGGCAATACGGCCGACTACCTGCTTATCCTTATCTTCCTGAACATGGGTTTGCTGCTGGGCTTAGTGTTCTTTGTCGTCCGCCGGGTGGTCACCATCGCCCGCAGCCGGGGGGCGGATGCCGGGGCGCGGCTGCACCTGCGTTTCGTCTTCCTGTTCTCGCTGGCGGCGGTGACGCCGGCGATCATCGTGGCGTTGTCCTTCACCTTCCTCAATCGCGGCATCGATACGTGGTTTTCCGACCGGGTGCAGACCTCGGTCGAAAATGGTTACGATCTGGCCGGCGTATACCTGACCGAGGCGCGGCGGACCTCTGGCGTGGCCATGAAGGCGGTGCAGCGCCGTGTCGAAAGTCCGGAAGGGCGGGCGCTTTTTCCCAATCGCCTTGCTTTCGCTGTGGGATTGAAAAAAATCCTTGAGGAGGAGAGCGGCGAACTGACCGCGATCTATATCATTGATCGTACCGGGCAGGTGCTGGCGCGGGCGGAGTCACCGAGCGCGCCGGTCTATATGGCGCCGCCGCCGGAAGCGATCCAGGATGTGGCGGCCACGGGACCGAAAGCCTATCCCTATGGCAATCCGGATGCCATCCGGCTGCTGTATTCGCTCAATGATTATAACGGCGCCATGCTTTACGGCATCAAGCCGTTGCCCACGGGGATTTACGCCAAGATTCAGACTGCCAACCAGGCGATCAACGACTACCGGGAAACGACCAACAAGAAGATCCGGGCGCAGGGCATCTTCTTCATGGCCTATCTGGAGGCCGTGCTGCTGGTGCTGATCGGTGCCATCTGGGGCGGCACCTCGGCGGCGGAAAGCATCGCCGTGCCGGTGGCGCGTCTGGTGCAGGCGGCCGACAAGGTGGCGGGCGGCGATCTCAATGCGCGAGTGGTGACGATCAAGCAATCCGAGGATATTGCCGTTCTTTCGCGTGCCTTCAACCGCATGACCTCCGATCTGCAAAGCCAGCAGGCGGCGCTGAAATCCGCCGGTGAGGAAGCCGAGAGCCGGCGCCGGTTCATCGAAACCGTGCTGTCGGAAATCAGCGCGGGTATTGTCGGGATTGATGTACTGGAGCATGTGTCGGCCATTAACCGCCATGCCGCCAATTTCCTGAGTATCCCGTCAGAGGATGCGCTTGGCGTTAATATTCGTGAATTGGCGCCTGAAATCGCTGAACTTATTGACAAGGCGTCCGTTCACCGTGTGGAAGAGCAGGAAGTCGATCTGGTCCGCAAGGGCGAAACCCGTCGTGTGCGCGTCCGTATCTCGGCGCTGGAAACCGGCGGGGCGGTCCTGACCTTCGATGATATCACGCGTCTGATCGCCGCCCAGCGTAATGCCGCCTGGAAAGATGTGGCGCGCCGCATCGCGCATGAAATCAAGAACCCGCTGACGCCGATCCAGCTTTCCGCCGAACGTATCCGCAAGAAATATCGCCCGCAGATCGAAGCCGACGTCGACACATTCGACCGGTTGACCGATACCATAGTCAGACAGGTCGGCGATATCGGCCGCATGGTCGATGAATTTTCCGCTTTCGCCCGGATGCCGGCGCCGAACTTTTCCGAGGAGGATGCGGCGGAAATGGTGCGCGCGGCGGTCTTCGCTCAGCGTGTGGCGCGGCCGGATATCGGTATCGAAATCATCGAACCCCTGCCGGAAACGCGGGTGGTCTGCGACGGGCGGATGCTCAGCCAGGCGCTGGGGAATGTATTGAAAAATGGCGGCGAGGCCATTTCATCACGCCTGGCAAGGGATCGCGGTTCGGATGAGGTCGATCCGGCTGAGGGCCTTGTCGGGCATTTGCGGGTCGAGATGTCCCAGCAGGAGGGTGAACTGGTCATTGAGGTCGAGGACGATGGGATCGGTCTGCCGGAAAAAGATCGCGACCGGCTGACCGAACCCTATGTCACCACACGGGAAAAGGGTACGGGCCTCGGCCTGGCGATAGTGAAGCGTATTCTCGAAGACCACGGCGGCGAGTTCTATCTCAGCGACGCGGTTCATTTAAGCGGTGCGCGGGCTGTCCTGCGTCTGCCGCGAACGCAGGCGGGGCAAGGGCCGGCAACTGCAAATGAAGCTCCGGTGAACGGGCCTAAAATGATGAGGGTGTAAGGTATGAAAGTCTCTTCTGGCGTCGATATTCTGGTTGTTGATGATGAAGCCGATATCCGCGAACTGATCGCGGGCATCCTGGAGGATGAAGGCTATTCGGTGCGGACGGCCGCCGATTCTAATTCGGCCTTGCGGGCGATCAAGGCGCGCAAGCCGAGCTTGTGCGTGCTCGATATCTGGATGCAGGGTGGCGGCCTGGATGGCCTGGAACTGCTCAGCGTCATTCATGAACTGGATCCGGATATTCCGGCCATCATGATTTCCGGCCACGGTAATATCGAAACCGCCGTGACTGCCATCAAGAAAGGCGCTTTCGATTTTATCGAAAAGCCTTTCAAAACCGAGCGCCTGATCATGGTTGTTCAGAGAGCGCTTGAACTGACCAGTCTGCGCCGAGAAAACAAGCGCCTGCGCAGCCAAGCCGTCGTGCCGGACGGACTGATCGGAAACTCTGCGGCGGCGCAATTGCTGCGGTCGACCATCGCCAAGGTGGCGCCGGCCAATTCACGCATCATGATTTCCGGCCCGGCTGGTTCCGGTAAGGAACTGGTGGCGCGCATGATCCATGAGGTCAGCCCGCGCGCCAAGTGCGAATTCGTGCCGATTTCGGCGGCGGGCATGACGCCGGAGCGTCTCGACATTGAATTGTTCGGCGAAGAGGGCGAGAGCGGGCGACCGCGCAAGATCGGCGTTTTTGAACGTGCGCACGGCGGTACCCTGTTCCTCGATGAGGTGGCCGATATGCCGCCGGAAAGCCAGAGCCGCATCCTGCGGGTGTTGGTTGAGCAGCGCTTTACCCGCGTCGGCGGCGCGCAGGACGTGCAGGTCGATGTGCGGGTAATTTCCTCGACCTCGAAGGATCTGTCTTCCGAAATCGCAGCCGGTCGGTTCCGCGAGGATCTGTTCCATCGCCTGAATGTCGTGCCGGTGCGAGTGCCGGGCCTTAGCGAACGGCGCGGTGACATCGCCGAACTGGTACAATATTTTATCGACCGCATCAGCGCGGCGCAGGGCTTGCCGAAGCGCATCCTTAGCGAAGACGCCATGGCGACACTTCAGGTCCATGAATGGCCGGGTAATGTCAGGCAGTTGCGCAACAATATCGAGCGTCTGCTGATCCTGGCTTCGGGCAATCCGAACGAGCCGATCACCGCACATATGCTGCCTTCGGAAGTGGTGGAATCGGCGACCGCCGGCGCCATCCGGCCCGAACGCATTATCGCCCTGCCGCTGCGTGATGCCCGTGAGGTGTTCGAGCGGGAATATCTGTCGTCGCAGATTGTGCGTTTCGGCGGCAATATCTCGCGTACGGCCAATTTCATCGGCATGGAGCGCTCGGCTTTGCACCGCAAGCTGAAGAGCCTGGGCCTGGCGCATATTCGTGCCGATGAGGATGAAATATAGACGATAATGCCCAGAATTGCTTACGTTAATGGCATTTATGAACGCGCCGGGGAGGCCGCCGTTTCCATTGAGGATCGCGGCTACCAGTTCGCCGATGCGGTCTATGAGGTGTGGTCGGTTTTCGATGGCCGGCTGGCTGATCTGGCAGGGCATCTGAACCGTCTGGAACGCTCGTTGTCGGAATTGCAGATCGCCATGCCGATGCCGCGCTCATCGCTACTGGTAGTGCTGAACGAGGTGGTGCGCCGCAATCGTATCCGCGAGGGGCTGGTCTATCTCCAGATCAGCCGGGGCGTGGCGCCGCGTGACCATGTATTTCCGGTGAATGTCCGTCCGTCCGTCGTCATCACCGCCAGGCCGGTGGATCGTGAGGCTGCCGCACGTAAGGCCGCGGCCGGAATCAAGGCGATCAGCGCGCCCGATATTCGTTGGGGCCGCTGCGACATCAAGACAGTGGGGCTGCTGCCCAATGTGCTGGCCAAGCAGAAGGCGAAGGAGCAGGGAGCGGGCGAGGTTATTTTCGTCGATGGCGATGGATACGTCACCGAAGGCGGCTCGACCAATGTCTATATCGTTGTCGATGGTGTCATCAAGACGCGCAGTCTGACGGCCAATATCCTGGCGGGGGTCACGCGACTCAATCTGCTGCCGCTGATCCATGAAAGCGGTATCGAGTTGCGTGAGGAAAGTTTCACTCTTGAGGAAGCGAAAGCAGCTTCGGAGGTCTTTATCACGGCGGCCACCAGTCTCGTCATGCCGATTATTGCGATAGACGATCACAAGATTGCGGATGGCAAACCGAGGCCAATCGCTTGCGCGTTAAGGGAAGTCTATATAGACCGTGCCCGCGCTTCGGCAGGTGTGTAAAATAATTTTATCAGGCTACGGTTGAAAAGACCTGGAATCTTTGCATAAATAGAGACTTATTGTCTGTGTGAGGGGTATCGTGCCCCTCAAATTTAAACGAGAAGGGCCGGCAATGTCCCACGATAAGAAACAAAACCTGCAAGACACGTTCCTCAATAGTGTCCGCAAAACAAAAACCCCTCTGACCATCTTCCTGATCAATGGTGTCAAGCTTCAGGGCATCGTGAGCTGGTTCGATAATTTCTGTGTGCTCCTGCGCCGCGATGGTCAATCGCAACTGGTGTATAAACACGCGATCTCGACCATCATGCCCGCCGCGCCGGTCCAGCTTTACGAACAAGAAGAAGACCTTGACGACTAAATCCCGGCAAGGATTTATCGCTTGAGTGATCGTTTTCATGACAACGCGCCGGAAATCGTGCGCGCTGTCGTCGTTGATCCCGATATAGACGTGCATGTGCGTGCGGGCGGTGAGCATACGCCGGCGCGCCGATACGAAGAGTCGTGTCTTGAAGAAGCCGTTGGCCTGGCCATGGCCCTCGATCTGGAGGTTGTGGGTACATTGAGTGTGCGCGTGCGCAAACTCAATCCGGCCACCTTGTTCGGCGAGGGAAAAATTTTTGAAATCAAGGCACTGTGTGAAGAAGCTGAAGCGTCCTTGTGCGTCGTCAATGGCGCTCTGACACCAATCCAGCAGCGCAATCTCGAAAAGAAACTTGAGGTGAAGGTGGTCGATCGCACCGGCCTGATCCTGGAGATTTTCGGACGTCGCGCCCGGACCGGCGAAGGCAAGCTTCAGGTCGAACTGGCGCGGCTGGAATATGAGCGTTCGCGCCTTGTCCGCACCTGGACTCACTTGGAGCGCCAGCGTGCCACCGGCACCACCGGCGGTCCCGGCGAAACCCAGATCGAACTCGACCGCCGCATGATTGCCGATAAGATCAAGCAGTTGAAGTCCGAACTGGAAGAGGTGCGCCGTACACGCGGCCTGCATCGCAGCCAGCGTAGGAAGGTGCCTTATCCCATCGTGGCGTTGGTCGGCTACACCAATGCCGGCAAATCGACCCTGTTCAATAACCTCACCAAATCAGAGGTTTTCGCCAAGGACCTGCTGTTCGCCACGCTGGATACAACCCTGCGTTCATTGAAGCTGCCGAACGGGCGGTCGGCGATTTTGTCGGATACGGTTGGTTTTATCTCCGACCTGCCACACGAACTGGTGGCGGCTTTCCGGGCGACCCTCGAAGAAGTCGAACAGGCTGACTTGATCCTGCATGTCCGCGATGTTTCCAATCCGGAAACCGAGGCGCAGAAGCAGGATGTCGAGCAGGTCATGGCGCAGATATTGCCGGATCTGGACCGCTCGCGCATGGTCGAGGTGTGGAACAAGATCGACCTGTTGGACGATGAAACCAAGGATGTTCTTTATGCCCGCGCCGTCACCGACCGGGCGAACAACAAGCCGTTGCTGGTTTCGGCGGTTACCGGCGAGGGCGTGGTGGCGCTGCTCAATCAGGTGGCTCTGCTGGTCGATGCTGAGGGTGAAGAACTGGATATTGTCCTCGAACCGCATCAAGGGAATGTGATCGCTTTTCTTTATCAGCATGGTCGTGTGCTTGACCGCCATGAAGATGAAGACGGCCGCGTCCACCTGCATGTCCGGTTGAGCGATCAGGCCTATGGGCGCTATGAAAAGATGATTGGGCGCGGCTAAAACTTACCCCTGCATTATCCCGCTTGCAATGGGTGCGAGTCAGGCGTAGATGGTTAGCCTTCTAACTATTAGTTGGCTTATTATGTCCGCTGAAGAACGCTTCTCGAATGCCCTGCATACCGCCGCCCGCGTGTGGCGGCTGGCGCTTGACCGTCGACTGAAGGATCTGGGCGTATCGCAGGCCGGCTGGCTCAGCATTGCCTATATCGCCAAGGCGAAAACGCCGCTGTCGCAAGTCGAGCTGGCTTCGCTGGTTCAGGTCGAGGCTGCGACCATGGTTTCCACCATCGATCGTCTGGAAAAGGCGGGGCTGGTGCGGAGACTGCCTTCGGAAAGCGATCGCCGTGTCAAGCTTCTGGTGGTCACGGCCGAGGGGCAAGCCATTTACGAGAAGGTACGGACACGGGCGAACGCCTTACGCCGCGAACTGATCGGCAAGATTGATTCCGGAAAAGTGGCTGTGGCCACCGCCGTTCTGGAAGAATTACAAGAGCTTATAGAGAATTCCTGATGAGTACCGCTTCCCCGGCTTCTGCTTCCCCGGCTTCTGGCGCGCCGATCAACCGCACCATGATCACCATCTCGATCATGCTGGCGACCATCATTCAGGCAGTAGACGGCACCATCGCCAATGTGGCGCTGCCGCACATGCAGGGCAGTCTGAACGCCTCATCGGATCAGATTACCTGGGTGCTGACCTCGTTCATCGTCGCAGCCGCCATCGCCACGCCGCTGACCGGTTGGCTGACTGACCGTTTCGGTTTGAAGGCTGTTTTTCTCGTCTCCATCGCCGGCTTCACCGTGGCGTCCATGCTCTGCGGTATCGCCGGCAACTTGTCGGAAATCGTGCTGGCGCGTTTGCTGCAAGGGGTTTTTGGCGCGGCACTGGTGCCTTTGTCGCAATCGACCCTGCTGGATATCAATCCTAAGGAAAAGCACGGCTCGGCTATGGCCGTCTGGGGCATGGGCGTCATGGTGGGGCCGATCCTGGGGCCGACTCTCGGTGGCTGGCTGACCGACGCCTATGACTGGCGCTGGTGCTTCTTCATCAATGTGCCCATCGGTGCGGCGGCCTTTTTCGGTATCTGGAAATATATCCCACGCACATTCGCCAAGCGCAGCATCCGTTTCGATGTCTTCGGATTCGCGGCATTGAGCCTGGCTATCGGCTCCCTGCAAATGCTGCTCGACCGTGGCCAGACGAATGACTGGTTCTCGTCATCGGAAACCTGGATCGAGGCCGTCATTGTCTTCGTCAGCCTGGGGTTCTTTATCATCCACACCGCCACGCGCCCCGCCGGGCAGACCTTCCTGGATTACCGGCTGCTCTATAACCGCAACTTCATTACCGGTCTGTTGTTCATCTTTATCGTCGGCATGGTGCTGTTCGCCACGCGCGCCCTGATGCCGTCGATGTTGCAGGGCTTGATGCAGTATTCGGCCATGACCGCCGGTATCGTTACGGCGCCGAGCGGGCTGGGCACCATGCTGGCCATGCTGATTGTCGGGCGGATGGTCGGGAAAGTCGATCTGCGCCTGATCCTGGCGGCCGGATTCGGCCTGACGGCGATTTCGTTAGCGTGGATGTGTACCTATACAGTTGTTCTGTCGCAGCATGACATCATTTGGCCGGGTATTATTCAGGGGATCGGCATGGGACTGGTCTTCGTTCCGCTCTCGGCCGCCAGTTTCGCCACGCTTGCGCCCAATCTGCGGCCGGAAGGGACCGCCATCTACAGTCTGGTTCGCAATATCGGCTCCAGTATCGGCATTGCCATGGTTCAGGCCTTGCAGGTTTCCAATACGCAGAAGGCCCACGCCGGCATTGTGGAAAGCCTGACCAGCACGAACGGCCCGCTGATGGGCAGCAGTTATGGGCAAAGTCAGTTGGGGCTGGAGGCATTGAATGCCGAGGTCAACCGTCAGGCCAGCATGATCGCCTATGTCGATAATTTCTGGCTGATGTTCATCCTGTGCCTGCTGTCCATGCCGCTTCTGCTGTTGATCGCCGCGCCGAAGAAGAAGCTGTCGCAGGAAGAACTGGAGCACGACCAACTGGCGGCCATGGAGTAGGTCAGAACAGGCTGAGGGTTTCCTCGACCGGTTCGGCTTCCTTCTTCCTGGCCGGTTTTTCCTTGACCTTGGGCGTGAAGTTGCGGGCCAGGCGCTGGGCGAAGACCTGCTTGTTCTTCTGCATGTCCATGATAACTTCCTTGGCCATGTTCGCCATCGGCTCATATTTCAGGCCGTACAGCGCCAGTTCCACCAGGATTGGCGCGAGATCGGCGCCGCGTTCGGTCAGGGCGTAGATAAACTTGCGCTTGTCGGTGGGATCGGCAGATTTGGTGATCAGGCCATTTTGTTCCAGTTTGAGCAGGCGATCCGCCAGGATATTGGTGGCGATCTTTTCTTCCGCGCGCAGGAAGCCCTGATAGCTGCTATGACCGCGCAGCATCAGGTCGCGCACGATCAGCATCGACCAGCGGTCGCCGACAGCTTCCAGAGTGAGGTTGATCGGGCAGAGCGAGCGGTGCGTCTTGATGACGGGAGCTGTTTTGGCTTTTGGGGTGGTTTTGGTGGGGGCTTTCGCAGGCTTTTTCATACGCGGCACCACAGACTGACGGGCATTCGCCAGTGATGCGCGTTAATCTTTCGATTCGCAAGGCATTGCGCTATTTGCTTGTGAATGAAAAGGGTTTTGGATGTGAATTGTTTTTCGCAAGCGAATGGAGGGCCTTATGAATCCTGGTGCTCCGCCCGCTTTGCGGCGTTCCATAAGGCGTCCATCTCGGCCAGGTCAGACTGATCGGCCGTCTTGCCGATCTTCGCCAGTTCGGCCTCGATCGTCTCAAAGCGCCGGATGAACTTGGCGTTGGTCATGCGCAGGGCGTTTTCCGGTTCGACGTCGAGCTTGCGCGCCAGATTGGCCAGCACGAACAGGATATCGCCCAGCTCCTCATGCGATTTCCGCATATCGCCTTTGGCGATTTCGACCTTCAGTTCCAGGGTTTCCTCATCGAGCTTGTCGAGCACTTCCTGCGTGGAGGGCCAGTCAAAGCCGACCCGCGCGGCACGTTTGGTCAGCTTGGCGGCGCGGGTGAGGGCGGGCAGGCCCACTGGCACGTCATCGAGCAGGCCGTGTTTTTCCTTGGCCTTGCGCTCCTCGGCCTTGATGACCTCCCAGGCGGCGTTCTGCTCTTCGGCCGTGCGGTCGCCCGCATCGCCGAAGACATGCGGATGGCGGCGGATCAGTTTTTCGCTCATGCCGGCGGCCACGTCGTTGAAATCGAACAGGCCCATTTCCTCGGCGATGCGGGCATGAAAAACCACCTGGAAAAGCAGGTCGCCCAGTTCTTCCTTGAGATCGCGCAAATCATTGCGCTGAATGGCGTCGGCCACCTCGTAGGATTCCTCGATCGTGTAAGTCGCGATGGTGGCGAAGGTCTGGTCCTTGTCCCACGGGCAACCGGTTTCAGGATCGCGCAACCGGCGCATGACGTCCAGCAGGCCTTCGATACCGTCAGTGTTGCTCACAAGATGTCCTTTGCTTTCAGTTGCGCCATGATTTCGGCGTGGCGGTCCGGCGTCAGGGAATAGCGCATCATCGATAGCGCGCCAAGGATCAGGAAGACAACCGGCAGGCCGATAAAGAAGATTTCGACCCACACCAGGGCTTCCGGTGGGCTGGCGGCTGGCGTCTTTACATTGAAATGCAGCCAGCCGAGGAGGGTGATGGTCAGGGCGGAAATGGCATAACCGATCTTGGTGGTGGCCGAAAGAATGGCCATCAATGTGCCCTTGTGGTCGTGGCCGGTTTCCAGCATAACCTCATCGCCGATATCGGCCATCAGGGCACGGGTCAGGAGCAGGGAAGCCGCGTAAGGGATGCCGTTGGCGAAGGTCATGGCGGCACAGACGACAAACTGGCCTTTGGGCGCGAAATACATCGACGCATAAAGCACGGCGAAGATCAGTGACGAGACGATCAGCGCCTTGTGTTTGCTCATGCGTTTCGAGGCGATGGTCCAGATCGGCGCGCCGATAATGCCGGCAACGAAATAGAGCAGCATGGCGATGCTGCATTCCATACGCGTCAGGCCCTTGGTCTGCTCGAAGAAGTAGAAGAAGAGGGCCGCCATCACGCCCGGCGCTAGCCCCATGAACAGATCGGCCCACAGGATGCAGCGGACGTTCCGGCGCTTCCACATATCGAAATAGTGGCTGAGTTTGAGATCGTGCGTATGGGTGTTGGAAACCTTTTCCGGCACGATCCACAAGGCGATGGCGATGGTGATCGGCAGAGTCAGCATGATGAAACCGCCCATGATCTGCACACCCAGGACATAGGAATGGCCCATGCCCTGTATGATGACCGGAATGACCGCCGCCGCCAAAATGCCGATGATATTGCCGACCTGCCACCAGGCAAAGATGCGTGAACGTTCATTATAGTCCGTGGAAAGCACCGTCCCCCAACTGGCCTGGCTTAAGGCCGCGATGGAAAAACCGACATAGAGCACGAACAGCCACAGGCCGAGATAGACCGGGCCGACGCCTTTTTGCGCCATGAAGATAAAGCCGGTGCTGACGAACAGGATCGGCAGGCAGATCAGCATCCATAGCTTGAATCGGCCCAGTTTGGTGCGCGTCCGATCCATCCAGTGGCCCAGGAACGGATCAATGAGGATGTCGAAGGCGCGGACGATGGCGAAGACGACGCCGACCATGGCGCCGAGTTGAAGCTGGGTGCCGTAATATTCCGGCAGGGTGGCGACAAGCGGCAGACCCAGGGCGGCGAAGGGCACGCAAGGGCCGATAAAGGCCAGCATCCGGCCAAAACTGACCCGATCTGCGGCCTTTACGTTTGTGTCCGGCGCCATTGTTTCCCCCTTCTTGCGATTCTGGTCTTAGCCTATGGCAACGTGCCGGATTTGCCAACTCGTGTGGAATTTATCCCCGCATGTTCTCGCTTTCGTGACCATGCCTGTGATTGCGGCATTGCTCCCATCGCCTCGTCTGTTAGTCTGCGTTCCAGTCGTCAAAGAGATGAATCGCCATGGATACCAATGACCCGCTGAAACCGGCAATCGATATGCCGCCCTATCTTGGCGTCAGCGCGTCATTAAGCGGACGGATGTGGCGAGAGCGTATCGCCGCCAGGGGTATCTCGCCGGAAACCCTGCGTGAGATCACGCATCGTCTGGGGCTGATGAATGTGGCGGAAGCCGATTTCGTCGAGCCGCTGGCGCGGTTTGCCGCCGGACGTGGCGTGACTCCGGAAGGTTTGCAGGATTTTATCTTCCCGACGCTGAAGGCGCTTTTCCCGGAGCCGTCATGTTTCATGGATATGGACAAGGCCGTTTCCGCCATGCTGGATGCGCTGGAGCGCAAGGCGAGGATCAGCATTTTCGCCGATTATGATGTCGACGGCGCCACCAGCGCGGCGCAGCTTGTGCGCTGGTTCCGTCATATGGGCCACGAACTTGAGGTCTATGTGCCAGACCGAGTGACCGAAGGCTATGGGCCTTCCAATGCCGCCTTCGATACGCTCAAGCGTCAGGGGACGGATCTGGTCGTGACCGTCGATTGCGGTGCCATGGCGCATAAGGCGCTCGATTACGCCGCAAGCATCGGCCTCGATGTTGTAGTGATCGACCACCACCTGATGCGCGAGGAGCCACCGCATGCCCTGGCGGTGGTCAATCCTAACCGTCCCGGTTGCGCCTCGGCGCAGGGCAATCTGGCGGCGGCGGGCGTCGTCTTTGTCGTGCTGGCCGGTTTGAACCGCGAGGCGGAAACGCGCGGCCTGTTTGCCCGTATCGATAAGCCCGACCTGCGCCAATGGCTCGATCTGTCGGCGCTGGGGGCGATCTGTGATGTGACGGCTTTAACCGGTTTCAATCGCGCCCTGGCGGCGCAGGGACTGAAGGTGATGTCACAGCGCAAGAATGCCGGGATCAAGGCGCTGATGGAGGTGGCTGGTGACAAGAGCGCTGCCGTCAATCTGATGAGCACGTTTCATTCGGGTTTTGTCATCGGCCCGCGCATCAATGCCGGCGGACGGGTCGGACGTTCCGATCTGGGAGTCCGCCTGCTCTCGACCGATGATCCCGAAGAGGCCGCGGCTCTGGCGCAAGAACTGGATGAACTCAACCGCACACGCCGGGATATCGAAGCCGAGGTGCTCGATCAAGCCATGCAGACAGCGGAAACACAGGGACTTTGGCCCAGCGAAGACCCCGTTATTATAGTGGCGCGCGAGGACTGGCACCCCGGTGTCATCGGCATTGTCGCCGGGCGTCTGCGTGAACGCTGGCACAAGCCTGTCATTATAATAGGCATCGATCCGGTTAGTGGCATGGGCAAGGGATCCGGGCGTTCGCAGGCCGGGGTCAATCTGGGGGAGGCGGTCGGCGCGGCCTTTGAGGCGGGTATTCTTTTGTCTGGCGGCGGACACGCCATGGCGGCAGGCTTAAGCGTGGAGCGCGAGTGGATCGGTGAATTGCGCAGATTTATCAATGACTATGTGACGATGCACGTTTCCGAAGCCGATCAGATCGAGGTCGTCGAGGTGGATGCCATTCTCAGCGTCCGGGCCGCCTCGCGTGCGCTTTATGACCGGTTCGATCTGCTGGCGCCCTATGGTCAGGGCAATCCGGAGCCTGTGCTGGCCTTCGCCGGTATCCGGGTCGGGTTCGCACAGGTTATGAAGGGCGGTCATATCCGCTTTGAACTGAGCGATGACAGCGGCGCGAAACTAAAGGGCATCATGTGGCGCGCCGAAGGCACGGCAATTGGTGACGCGCTGTTGCGGCCGGCCGGACTGATACATGTGTTGGGGCGGTTGAAACCGGACGATTATATGGGCCGGCGAGGGGTGCAGCTCGAAATCGAGGACATTGCGCTGGCCTGACACGAAGACCGCATATGAGGTCAGTGAAAAAAATGAAAATAGCGCTTGCATCCCGAAATCAGAACGGTTACCTAGCGCACCTCTTGAGCGCGGTCCCTTCGTCTATCGGTTAGGACGTCAGGTTTTCAACCTGAAAAGAGGGGTTCGACTCCCCTAGGGACTGCCACTCAAGCCTCTGATTTTCCCCCAATTGGTATTTTGTCAGCCTTGAGTTTGAGGCTTTTGAGCGACTTATCCACAGATAATTACCATTTGGTAACGTTCTCAAGCGCTCGCGTGATCACAATTACACTCGCCTAAAGCGATTTTTTAGCGTATTTTCTCAATTCGTGCGAATATATTCTCTTTTTTGCCTCCCAAATTGAGATATCCGTGTTATGATAATGAGTGTCACTTGATAGTTCATGGCGACATGGGTGAGGATAGATGAGTTTGTTTGATTATAATAACAAAAGCGAAGCCGACGAATTAGTAACGATTTCAGGTCATGTGAAATGGTTTGACGCTGCGAAGGGGTACGGCTTTATCGTTCCGCAGGATTCGACGCTGACCAGCATGCGCGATGTCCTGCTGCACATCTCAAGCCTGCGCGATATGGGTCGTGACAGCGCCAGGGAAGGCGCGAAAATCACCTGTAAGATCGCCAAGCGGGCCAAGGGCTGGCAGGTTATCGAGATCGACGATCTCGAAGTTGTCGCCGATGGTGTGACGGCGCCGGTACGTTCGGATATTCAGACGCCGCGCGTTTCGCGTTCCGTGAATGACAGTGTGCGCGTCGGCGATCTCGAAGCCGCCACGATCAAGTGGTTCAACCGCACCAAGGGCTATGGCTTCGTGGTGCGTGGCGACGATCCGACCGACATTTTCATTCACATCGAAACTTTGCGGCGCTATGGCCTTGAGGACGTTCAGCAGGGCGATACCATCATGGTGCGGTTTGGCGAAGGTCCCAAGGGACTTGTGGTCACCGAGGTTCATCCCAGGGCGCTCGTATAGCGGCTGGTTTAATTCAGTAAGGAAAGCGCGGAAGGCTCGGCCTGTCCGCGCTTTTTTTATGATCACGGGAACGGTGCCATGGTTATCCACGCCTTTTTCCCGAAGGCGAAGGCCAGAATCGATAAAAGTCAGCAACTTGGTGATTTTTCATGCCGGGAGGGCTTGCGGAGGTCTGGCGAAAATGGCATGAAGCGCGCCTCTCAGCCAGTGGCCTTCGGTCATCGGCCGGATAACGGGGTGTAGCGCAGCCTGGTAGCGCAGCTGTTTTGGGTGCAGCAGGTCGGAGGTTCGAATCCTCTCGCCCCGACCAGCATTGGCCTCGTCGCCTGTGCCTGGGAGATCATATAGTCGGGGCGTAGCGCAGCCTGGTAGCGCGCCTGCTTCGGGAGCAGGAGGCCGGAGGTTCGAATCCTCTCGCCCCGACCATTTAAAAAGCCGGTTCCTTCTGGGGCCGGCTTTTTAAATGTCTGGAGAGGGCATGTGCCTTTCCTCTTTACCCGGCCCCGCTTTTGGTAGTAACAGACGGGGACGCATGGACCGACGAATCCCTGCGCTTCAGGAGACGATAATGTTTGCGCGTATTTTCAAACCCGCCAAGACAGCCATGCAATCGGGCCGCGGCAAGACTCATGACTGGATACTGGAGTTTGAACCGAAATCTGCGCGCACGCCCGATCCGCTGATGGGGTGGTCGTCATCCGCCGATACCGACGCCCAGGTGCGCCTGACCTTCGAAACGAAGGATCAGGCCATGGCCTTCGCCGAACATAACGGCATCCCTTTCCGTCTGATCGAGCCGGAAGCGCCGCCGAAGATCATCAAGGCCTATGCCGATAACTTTGCTTTCGGCCGCAGACAAAGCTGGACGCACTAAGCATCTCCACCTTGAGGCTCCGTAGCTCAACTGGATAGAGCATCCGCCTTCTAAGCGGACGGTTACAGGTTCGAGTCCTGTCGGAGTCGCCATGCCTACGCGTTTGTGACCACGGGCGTATCGAGCGTCTCCTGTCCCCATTCCGCCCAGGAACCATCATAGAGGCGAGTGGCGGTATGGCCGGTTTCATGCAAGGCCATACTGATAATCGCTGCGGTAACGCCGGACCCGCAGGTGGTGATGATCGTATCGGCCTCAGGCACGCCATATGACTGGAAAATGGCTTCCAGTTCATCGCGCGGTTTTAAAGCACCATCGCGTATCAGGTCGCCGAAGGGCAGGCTGCGGCTCCCCGGCATATGCCCCGAACGCAGGCCGGCGCGCGGCTCCGGTGCGGTCCCTTCAAAGCGCGCCTTTGGGCGGGCATCCAGGATCAAGTTGTCCCGTTCTTTAAATTTAGCGCACAAGTCATTTATATTAATGATTTTTTCTACTCTATAAATTGGCATGTAGGTTGTTGGAACAGGTGTGGAAATCTGATCCGTGACCGCGAATCCGGCTGCTTTCCAGGCTGGTAAGCCGCCACGCAGAACCCGCACATTTTCGTGCCCCATCAATCTGAATGTCCACCAGACACGCGCCGCCGAGAACAGGCCCTGGCGGTCATAAATAACGACGGGTGTCTTTTCCGAAATTCCCATCTGTCCGGCAGCCGCGGCGAATTGCGTGGGCGAGGGCGCCATGTGCGGCAAGGGCGTGTTGTGATCGCTGAGGGAGTCCAGATCGAAGAATTGCGCGCCGTGAATGTGTTCCTGCCTGTAGAGCGCCCGCATATCTGTGCCGTCGAGCGCCCAACTGCCATCAATGACCCGGATGGCGCCTGTTTCCATCTCTTTATGCAGATCGGCGGGATCAATCTGTGTGCTGGTCATTTTGTTGCGCCTGGCCCGTGAGACATTGTGGATATCCTTGCGATTCATATATAATTCCAGATGCTTCCACCAGTCTCTTCGTGTGAGAAAAACCTGTGTGGACATGTGTATAAGTCTGTATGGTGCTGGTGGCTGAAAGTGGATTTTCGGCATCCGCATAAAGGAAGGCTTGCCTGTTCGGGAGGTCTTGGGCACAAGAGGTAGCATGGACACGCCTGAACCGACCCCCTTAAGCTGCTGTATTATCGCCAAAAATGAAGGCGACCGTATTGGCGATTGCATTCGCGCGGTTCAGGGGCTGGTGAATGAGGTCGTGGTCATCGACAGCGGCTCGACCGATGACACCGTGGCCGTGGCCGAGGCGTTTGGCGCGCGGGTCATCCACCACGACTGGCCGGGTTATGGACCGCAGAAGCGTTACAGCGAGGAGTGCGCGGCCAACGACTGGATTCTCAACCTGGATGCTGATGAGATCGTTACGCCGGTGCTTTACAACGAAATCAAGACACTGATGGCATCAGTCCCCCGGTTGAACGCCTACCGGTTCAGGATCAGGAATGTCTACCCCGGCAAGACGAAACCGCGCCTGTGGGCAGATTATCATAACTATGTCCGGCTATATGACCGCCGGGTGGTGCGGTTCCGCGAAAGCCTGGTCCATGATACGGTCGACACCAAGACGGAGACGGTCGGGCAATTGCACGGCGCGGTCATGCACTTTTCGGCGCGATCCTATGCCCATATCCGCGCCAAGCTCGATTCCTACACCAACCTTCAAGCCAAGGTACTGAAAAAACCGGCCTGGGCGATATGGTTGCGGCTGCCGTTTGAATATCCTTTCGTTTTTATTCGTTACTTCATCTTTCGCGCGCACTTCACCGGCGGCTGGGATGGTCTTTACAGCAGCCATCTGGCCGCCGAAGCCCGGCTGAACCGTCTGCGCAAGATTCTTTCGGCGCAAAAAACCGCGAAAGCCGTGCGCGATGCCGGCTAAACCGTCTTTCATGCAGGATGTGGCTTGGCGTCTGGAGGCTTTCCTTTATGACGCCTTCGCTGCTTTTACGCGTGCCCTGCCGGTGGATACGGCATCGGATTTCGGTGGCTGGCTGTTCAAAACGCTGGGGCCGCTGACCCCCGTGCAGAAAACGGTGAAACGCAATCTGGAACTGGCCTTTCCGGACATGGATGCCGCAGCGCGCAAGCACCTGATCACGCGGCAGTGGGAAAACACCGGCCGGGCCATGGCCGGCGAATTCGCCATCATGGACCGGATCGTCAAGGACAAAAGCCGGATCGAGATAGAGGGCTTTGAAAAGCTTGAGGCAATCGCCGCCAGTGGTAAGCCGGTCATTTTCATTTCGGGGCATCTGTCGAATTTTGAGGTGATGAATGCAGCCATTCTGGCAGCGAAGGTGCCCTATATGATCACCTATCGCGCGGCCAATAATCCCTATGTCGATGAGCGGATGCGCGCCACGCGGGCCGCCTATGGCGTTACCGCTTTCGCGCCCAAGGGCAGTGACGGCGCCAAGGAACTGCTGATCGCTCTGCAAAACGGCGAGTCAGTCGGCCTGATGAACGATCAGAAGTTCAACCGTGGTGTACCCACGCCCTTTTTCGGACATATTGCTGAAACCGCGCCGGGACCGACGCGGCTGGCCCAACGTTTCGGCACTATCTTGCAGCCCCTGACGATCCGTCGGCTGCACAAGGCGCGGTTTCACGTCACGGTGCATGATCCGATCGCGGTCGATGACACCGGACACAAGGCTCAGGATATTGAAACAACCGTTTGTAAAATAAGCGCCTTTATTGAACAGGCTGTGCGCAATAATCCGGAAGAATGGTTCTGGGTGCATAAGCGTTGGCCGAACGCGCTTTATAAGACGGCGAAGAACTGACTGTCATTCCCGATCATAAAAAGTGAAGCCGGAAGATGTCTGAGGCCTTTGTTTTATCAGCGCATTCTCTTAAGCTGATCGGGAAATGTGGAAACAGATTTTACAGAAACGCAGGCTCAGCCTGTTGATCGGTGTGCTTGTCGGCGGCTTTTTGGCGCTGGCCTTCCTGTATTTGCAGAATGACATCCATCGCAACTATCTCGATCCGAAGATACCTTTCCAGATATATCATCCGCCGCCTGCGCCCGATTATACCACGGCTGAAGGCTGGTATCTCAACCCGGCTCATTTTTATGCCGATCCGCGCAAGGTGGATGTCTTTTTCGTTCATGGCACCAGCTATAATGGCGGCGAGGAATGGCTGGGTTCGACGACCAGCAACGCCATAAGGGCGGAAGTCCAGCGTGTGCAGTTGCCGAACTATGCCGCGCCTTTTGCCATAATGGGCAATGTCTATGCGCCGAAATACCGTCAGGGTAGCCTGTTTACCCAACTGACACTGAAAGAGGATTCGCGTGAGGCCCGGCAATTCGCCTATCGGGATGTGGCCACCGCCTTTTCCGAGTTTCTCAAAGTGCGTCGGGGGGGGCGCGGTTTTGTGATCGTCGGGCTGGAGCAGGGCGGCGTGCTGGCCTCCCGGCTGATCCGTAATGTGGTGGCGAATGACCCGAATCTTAAGGACCAACTGGTCGCCGCCTATTTTCTGGAAGCCCTGGTGCCGGAAAACCAGTTCGGTGTGACAAGCCCAATCCCTGTTTGCCTGTCGCGCAAACAGTTCGGCTGCGTCGTCAGCTATGTCAGTATAAATTCAGGCCGGCCGGATGTGGCCCTGCAAGTCTTGCAGAAAGCCGTTTATTGGCAGGGCGATACCCTGCAACCCATGGGATCGCAAAGGGGTGTCTGTGTAAACCCCTTGAACGGTGTTGCGTCGGGGGAAGAGGTCGAGGCCAGGCATTCTCTGGGCGCGACGAATGCAACAGGACTGGAATGGGGGACAGAGCCGGCGCTGAGCGTGCGCAAGGTTTCGGCGCATTGCCTTGGCGGACTGCTATTCGTCGATAAGCCGAAATCACCATCCTTCAAGGATGTGGGAACGTGGGAAGATCAGAGAAAAGTCAATGCCTACAATCTGTTCTATGGTGATCTTCAAGCGGATATCCAAACCCGCTGGCAGCTTTACGAAGTGACGCAGCCGGCACGTTAATCCTGCTTGTCGGCCACATCGCTTCGCCAGTCGAATAGCTGCCGAAGAATCTCGATCGCTTTTCGGCGCGGTTCAGGCAGGGATTGCATATGTTGCAGGATATAGACCGCATCGCGTGCCGCCATGGCAATCAGGCCGGTATGCGCCACTGGATCGACGAAACGGTAGTCGGGAAAGCCGGATTGCCTGGCGCCGAGGATGTCGCCTTCGCCGCGTAGTTTCCAGTCCATTTCAGCGATCTTGAAACCATCTTCCGTGTCACGAAGCAGCTTAAGGCGTGCCTGGGCGTTTTTCGACAAGGGCGTATCGTAAAGCAGGATGCAGGCGCTCTTGTCGCGGCCCCGGCCGACACGACCACGCAACTGATGGAGTTGCGCCAATCCAAATCGCTCGGCCTGTTCGATAATGATAATCGACGCTGTGGGCACATCGATACCGACCTCGACCACCGTGGTGGCGCACAGGATGCGGATGTCACCGGCGGCGAAGCGGCTGATGACGGCATCCTTCTCCTCGGATGGCATGCGGCCATGGACCAGTCCGATTTCCATGCCCAGGGCCTCGGCCAGTTCACGGTGGCGAAGCTCGACCGCGATCAGGTCCGTTTCGGCGGTATCCTCGACCAGCGGGCATATCCAGTAGGCTTGCGAACCGGAATCGATGGCGTTTCTCAGGCGGGCGATCACATCGGGCAGGCGCTGGCGCGGTAAAACCGCCGTATGGATCGGTTGGCGGCCCGCGGGCTTTTCATCGAGGATGCTGAGATCGGCCTCGCCATATTGAGTCAGCGCCAGGGTGCGCGGAATCGGCGTGGCCGACATCGACAGATAATGAACGGCGTCGCCCTTGGAGAACAGTTTTTGCCGCTGGCCGACGCCGAAGCGGTGCTGTTCGTCGATAACGGCCAATTGCAGGTTTTTGAAATCGACGCCTTCCTGAAAGACCGCATGTGTGCCGAAGATGATCAGGGCCTCGCCATTGGCAACGGCAGCGCGCTTTTCTTCGCGGACCTTGCCCTTGTCACGACCAGTCATGATCAGTGAGCTTATGCCGATATCATTCAAAATCGGCAGGCTTTTTTCGTAATGCTGACGCGCCAGTATCTCGGTCGGCGCCATCAGCACGCTTTGGAAACCGCCTTCGGCCAAGTCGATCATGGCCAGTAACGCCACCAGGGTTTTGCCGGCACCGACATCGCCTTGGACCAGGCGGTTCATACGATGGCCGGAAAGCAGGTCAGCGCGGATGTCCTGCAAGGCGCGAACCTGCGCGCCGGTGAGCGCGAAGGGCAGACTGGCCAGGGCGCGATCCGACAGGCTGCGAAAATCGACTACGCGCGCCGGCATGGTCTGGCGGTGCTGCTTCCGACTCTTTAGCGCCAGTTGATGCGCCAGGGCTTCATCATAGGCAAGGCGTTGCCGATTTTTGGAATCAGCGGAAAGATCAAGTTCGCTTTGGGGGGTATGCGTATTTTTGAGTGCTTGGTTAAAAGATGGCCATATATATTGGTCTATTAAAGCTTTATCCTGCCATTCAGGTAAATCAGGCAAGGTTGTCAGCGCCGTCTGGACAAATTTGCGGATCATGCGTGAAGACAGGTCTAGCGTGGCCGGATAGACCGGCTCGCAGGCCGGAATTTCCTCGGCGCGTGTCTCATCGACGATATAATCCGGATGCGACATCTGTAGATATTGGCCGAATTTCTCGATCTTGCCGCTGATCAATCGCTCGGCACCTATTGGGTGCTGAGTCTCGAAGCTGCGGATACGGTGGAAATAGATCAGTTGCAGACGGCCGGTATCGTCAAAGACGTCGATGCGTTGCGGTGCTTTTGGCGCGGAAGGCGGATAACCGCCTATGCGTACTTTTACGGTTTGAACCTCGCCGATCCGTGCATCGCGCAAGGTCACCAATGGTCTTTTTATGATCCCTGACGGCAGGAAAAAAGCGAGGTCGCGGATATGCGTCCCGACATGCGCGCTCAGTGTGGGAGCCAGTTTGGGACCGACGCCTTTCAGGCTGGTCACCGGCGCATAATAGGGAAACAAAATTTCTGGTCGCATGGGCTTATCAAGCACCAAAAATGCTTTATGAGAAGGGCCAGTTTTCGTTTGAGGAGTGTTAGCTGTGACAGAAGCCGAAATGCGTGATGCGCGCCTCAGAAAGCTGTCCTTTCGAGCTTGGCGGCGGGGTTTCAAGGAGGCGGATATTATTCTCGGCAATTTCGCTGACGATATGCTGCCGGAAATGAGCGATGAAGAACTGGATATCTTTGAAACCCTGCTCGAAGTGCCTGATCAGGATCTCTATGGCTGGATTATCGAACGCGATCCAACGCCGGTCGCGTTTCAATCATCAATTATGAATAAACTCAATATCTATTACAAGACAGCTTACAAAAAGATTTAAATATCGCATGGCCGATTTGTCTCAGATTTCACGTTTGGAAGCGCCGTTGGTTTTAAGTGGCGCGCCGGAAGGGTTTGACAGCCTGATCACCGCCGATCTGGCGCGCGGCGAGCCTTTGAGCGTTTTTGTGGCGCGGGATTTCGCGCGCATGAACGCCGTCATCGAAGCGTTGAAATTCTTCGCGCCGAGCCTTGAAATATTAAGTTTTCCGGCCTGGGACTGCCTACCTTACGACCGCATGAGTCCGACGCCGGGCATTGTCGCCCAGCGGATGTATGCCCTGTCACGATTGGCTGAATACCGGATAAAGCCGCCCGCCGCGCCGGTTCTGCTGCTGACCACCGCCTCTGCCATGATGCAGAAGGTACCGCCGCTCAGTGTCATCAGCGAAGGGCGTTTGTCGCTTCGGCCTGGCCAGAGCGTCGACATAGGCGATCTGGAAGCTTATTTTCTCAAGCATGGCTATAATCGTGTATCGACCGTATCGGAAAAGGGTGAGTTCGCCGTGCGCGGCGGTCTGCTCGATGTTTTTTCGCCCAGCCATGAAGAACCGGTCCGGCTCGATTTCTTCGGCGATACGCTGGAATCGATCCGCAGCTTCGACACGGAAACCCAGCGCTCGCTGAAACAGATTACCAGTCTGGATTTCACGGCGGTGTCAGAAGTCCGGATGGATGAAGTCAGTGTCAGCCGTTTCCGTCAGCACTATCTCGAAACTTTTGGCGCGGCGGGTGACGACCCGCTTTATGCCGCCCTGTCTTCCGGTATTCGCCGGCAAGGGATCGAGCATTTACTGCCGCTGTTTTATGACGAACTGGACAGCGTTTTCGATTACCTGCCGCCTAAAACCCTGTTGATGCTGGATGCGCTGGCGGAAAACGCCTTTGCTGAGCGGACGGCCAGCGTACAAGACGCTTATGAGCTACGCGTTGAGGCCACGAAGGAGAAGGGCGGTTCGGTCTATCGCGCCTTGCCGCCGGACCGGTTGTATCTTGATGAAACGCATTGGAAGGCCGCGCTTGCGGGCCAGCGTGTGCGCCGGTTCGAGCCGTTTCAACGCGAAAGCGCCGATGCGATTGATCTGGGCGGACGGCTTGGCCGTAACTTTTCCGAAGCACGTCTGCTCGATTCGACCAATCTCTTTGCAGCGGTCACCGATCACGCCAAGGCGCTGGCCAAGCAGGGCAAAAGGGTGCTGTTCGCCTCATGGACGGATGGCTCTTCCGATCGCCTGGGCGTCATGCTTGCCGATCATGGCCTGACGTCGCTGCGTCTGGCCACTGATTGGGCCGATGCCCAAAGCTTCGGCATAGCGGGCACCAAGGTAAAGCCGATTCAGCGCGCCGTCCTGCCGCTTGATCACGGCTTTGAAACCGAATCCCTGGCGGTCATTTCCGAAACGGATATCCTGGGCGACAGGTTAGCCCGTCCGCGTAAACGCCGGAGAGCACAGAATTTTCTGGCTGAAGCCTCGGCGCTTTCACCCGGTGATCTGGTGGTCCATATCGAGCATGGCATTGGGCGTTATGATGGCCTGAAGACGCTCGATGTCGCCGGGGCGCCGCATGACTGCCTGGACCTGCAATACGCCAATGACGCCAAGCTGTATCTGCCAGTCGAGAATATTGACCTGCTGACCCGCTATGGCGCGGATAGCGACAGCGCGCAACTGGACCGCCTGGGTTCCGCCAGTTGGCAGGCGCGTAAGGCCAAGGCGAAAGAGCGTCTGCGGGAGATGGCCGACGGGCTGATTCAGCTTGCTGCCGCGCGCGCCATGAAGGAGGGCCAGACCATCGACCCGCCGGCCGGCCTTTACGACGAATTCTGCGCGCAATTTCCTTATGAGGAAACCGACGACCAGCTCAATGCCATAGCTGACGTGCTGGAAGATCTCGGCAAGGGTCAGCCTATGGATCGCCTGATTTGCGGCGATGTCGGGTTTGGCAAGACCGAAGTGGCATTGCGGGCGGCCTTTGTCGTCGCCATGTCCGGCCAGCAGGTGGCTATTGTCTGTCCGACGACCCTGCTGGCGCGACAGCATTTCAAGACCTTCACTCAGCGTTTCCAGGGCTGGCCGATCCGGGTGCGTCAGTTGTCGCGGCTGGTGACCAAAAAAGAAGCGGAAGAAACACGCGAAGGCCTGAAGAAGGGTGAGATCGAGGTGGTGATCGGTACTCATGCGCTTTTGTCAGAACAAGTGAAGTTCAGCGATTTAGGTCTTGTAATCGTTGATGAAGAGCAGCACTTCGGTGTTAAACACAAGGAAAAACTGAAGACCTTCCGTGCCGATGTCCATATGCTGGCGCTTTCCGCTACGCCGATCCCGCGCACCTTGCAAATGGCGCTTTCGGGCATCCGTGACATGTCGATCATCGCCACGCCGCCGGTCGATCGCATTGCCGTGCGCACCTATGTTTTGCCCTATGATCCGGTGGCGCTGCGTGAAGCGCTTCTGCGCGAGAAATATCGTGGCGGACAGGCCTATTATGTCGTGCCGCGCCTGAGCGATCTGCCCGATGTGGCCGATTTTCTGCGCGCCCAGGTGCCGGAAATCAAGTTCGTTATTGGTCACGGGCAACTGGCGCCGACCGCGCTGGAAGACGTCATGACGGCCTTCTACGAAGGGCAGTATGATGTTCTGTTGTCCACGACCATCGTGGAATCGGGCCTGGATGTGCCGACCGCCAATACGCTGATCGTTCACCGCGCCGATATGTTCGGTCTGGCCCAGCTTTATCAGATACGCGGGCGCGTTGGCCGTTCCAAGACCCGCGCCTATGCCTATCTGACAACGCCACAGCACAAAACCTTGAGCATCGCTTCAGAAAAACGCCTCAAGGTCCTGCAATCGCTGGATAATCTGGGCGCGGGATTCCAGCTTGCCAGTCACGATCTCGATATACGCGGTGGCGGCAATCTGCTGGGGCATGAGCAATCGGGGCATATTCGTGAAATCGGCGTCGAACTTTATCAGCAGATGCTGGAAGATGCGGTGGCCGAATTGCGCGAACGCAGCGCCGACAGCCTGACCGATGCGCGAAGCTGGTCGCCGCAGATCAATGCCGGCGCCGCGGTCATGATTCCGGAAAGCTATATTCCTGATCTCAATATTCGCCTGTCACTTTATCGTCGGGTGTCGGAGGCCGAAAAACTGGCTGACCGCGAGGCGCTGGCGTCCGAATTGATCGATCGTTTCGGTCCTATTCCCGAAGAAGCAGAACAATTGCTGAAAGTGGTTGGAATCAAGGGATTGTGCCGCGAATCTAATGTATCGAAACTGGATGTAGGTCCGAAGGGCGCCGTTGTCACCTTCCGCAATGACAGCTTCAACAACCCGATGGGGCTGATCCGGTATATACAATCGCGTCCGAATGACTGGAAACTGCGGCCGGATCAAAAACTGATGGTAAAGGGTGAATGGCCCGGCGCGGCCGAACGCCTGGCGGCGGCTGAACGCATTATGAAGGATCTGGCAAGGTTGGCCGCTGAAGCTTAAACTTAAACGGCTTCCCGGTTCGGATTGCCGACCTCGGCCGCGGCGCGCATCAGCGCTTCGGCCGCCGGTTCTCCGGGCTTGATCTGCGCCGCGCCAACAATGAATTCGACGACATAGGGCGGTTTGCCCTGACCGGAATCGAAGGCCGTGCAGCTTACGACCGCAGAAATGCGTTCGCCGACATTGCGGGCGGCGATGACGGAGGTGGCGGGCAGGGCAATGGCGAAAACATCATTGGAAAGTCGTCCGGCGCTATCTTCCGCGCGCACCAGGCGCGCCACCATGGAGCCAATCTGCGGCGCGGCCTTGTCGAGCATCCCGCGCGAACGGGCGCGGACGACTTCCGGCGTCTCGGCGATTTTCAACACGCAAATACTGAGATTGCGATTGCGCTCGCCGGCGGCTTTTGACAGCCGGGCGAGATGCGCGGCAAAGAGATCGCGGCCGAACAAACCGGTGCCCTTGTCCATCTGCGTATGGTGACGCATCGATTCGAGTGTTTTACGTATCGTAAGCTGGCGGCGGTACGTACGGGCAAGCCGCACAAGGCGATCCGTCACCTCGGCAATACGGGCCTTCGGATTGGCAATATCGTTGACACCGCGCATGAAGGCGTCACCCACGTCGATTTCCACAAGCCTGCTCAGCCGCAGCAGGACCGGCGTATGATAGAGCCGTGTATTCCGGCGCATGCCGGCGGCAATGGCGAGGGATTCCGCCGGTTGCGCGCCACCCCACAGGAGAACGGCGTCGAAAGTCTTGTCATGCAGGTAATCGAAAGCGCTGTAGGACGAAAGCGCCGCTGTTACCTCCACGCCCTGTACACGCAGGCTGTGGGTGAGGGCGAGATATTCCGGTTCCGGCCGCCCGATGGAGAGAATGGCAAGCGGTTCCTGGTTTTCCAGAATTGTATCAAGCGCTTGCAAATCGACATTAAAGGTTTCGCGGCGGGTGTCATACTCTTCTTCGGCAACGCAGGCGCGCACCATATGCTCGACGCTGACCACGATCTGTTGCGGATGGGCGTCACGCGTGAAGGCCATGTCCCACCCCTGGGGGACGCGATGTTCGTCATCGTTGCGCATCATGATGACCGGTATCCGCCGGGGCCAGGCGGCGGAGCGCAGTTGCTCCACGATATCGGGCCAGGCCTCGGCGCCGGTCTGATTGACGATGACCGATTCGATGGAGAGGTCCGTGAGCGCCGCACAGGCGGCATCCGCCGCTGTGGCGCTGATGGTGCGCAAGCCCAGACGGTCCAGTTCATCCCCCATGGCCTGCGACCAGTCGTCATCGCGACTCAACAACAGCAAACGCGCCTGGAGGGTCAAGATATCAGCTCCTGTCGAGCGGGTTTGTGAGGGGCGAAGCGAAACATTCGGGGTGCGCGATTCTTAAAGAGGAACAGTAAACATTATTGTAACACATCCGGCTACCGGCCGGGGCGTGCAATCGTGAAAACCCATGCTTCATCCACTACTTCGGTAGATAAAAGCACACAGTTGTTTTGATTGCAGAAATGCGGCACATCGATCTGAGCCATGGGGTCATTTGCCCACAGAATAACACCGGTTTGATTATCGGTACGCGCCATTTGCCGGCGCAGCCTGAGGGTCGGTACCGGACAGCGGTGGCCGCGCGCATCGATGACGGCAAAACCGTCTTTTGTCAGGGCGGCGTCCGGGCTGAGGATAGGTTTCATTGTCGAATCCTGCCATAACTTAACGCCTGTTGGGAGTCGGAATATGACGATAGTCAGGCGTGCATTGGCCCTCTTGATCGCCGGTTTCATGCTGATGCCGGCGTCCATCGCTCAGGCGCAGGCGACCGGCGCGCTTTACGCCAAGATAAAGGTGGCCGGTTTCGCCACGCCGGTGGAGCTTCGCCAGTCGGGCGCGAAAACCCGTGTGGATCTGACGGCGGGCGGTGTGCCGCAATCCTATATCGCCGACCGGGAGAAGGGGGTTCTGATCAGTTTGACCGCCACTGGGCAGAACCGGATCGCCCTTGTTTTTCCGCTGGATCGCGCTGAAGGCGTCATTCCGTTGCCGCTCGATCTGACGGTTCTTGTGCGGCAGGCGACGCTCAAGGTGGTTGGTGCATCCATGGTTGGCGGACGGTCCTGCCGGCTGATTGAATTTTCCAATTTCCTGAACCAGTCGGGGCTGCTCTGCGCCAGTCCTGAAAATGTCATCCTGCAAATGACACGGAAGGGCCACCGCGATCCCTTGTTCGAGGTGCTGGATTTGGCGGTGGGACCGCAGGATCCGCAATGGTTTCGCGCACCGGCGGGCTATCAGGTCGCTGTCGTGCCGGTGATCGGCGGCGCTTCGGCGTCCGGAGAAACGGGCGGCATCGAGCAACCGCCGGGCCATTGATCTGATCGCCTGCATACGGTGCCGGGAAGTTTAAGTGTGATACATATTCAACTGAATTTATTGTGAAACTTCAGCAGTAGAAAATCAACGAGACTACGTACCCGGCGCGTCGTGTTTTTTCCATGCGGCAGAATCAGGCTGATCTCGGCCAGACCCCAATCATAATCTCCGAGCACCACCTCCACTTCGCCTGACTGGATGGCCGCGCCGGTCACATAAACCGGCATGACCATGACTCCGATGCCGGCCTTGACCGCCGACATCAGCATGCTGGCACTGTTGGAACGCAGGTGTGGCTTGACCTTGAGCGAATGCGATCGGCCGTCATGACGATATCGCCAGAGATCCTGGGTATGGGTACCGTTGTAATGCAGGATAACGTGCTTATCGAGGTCCTGGGGCGTATGAAGCGGCGGCATCTGCGCCAGATAGGCGGGGCTGGCCACCACCACCCGGCCGGACTGGCACAGGCGGCGCACCGTCAGGCTGGAATCGGTCAGACGTCCGACGCGAACGGCGATATCCAGGCCTTCGCTATGCAGATCGAGTTTCTCATCGCTGAAATCAACGTCGAGTTCGATATTGGGGTAATGTTTGACGAACTCCGCCAGGACCGGTTCGAGATACTCGCGGCCGAAGAACACCGGGCCGGTCAGGCGGATGGGACCGGAAAGGTCGGTGGTCGATTCGATCAGGTTTTCCGCCGCGCATTCGAGCTGTGACATGGCGTGGCGGGCCTGCTCGTAATAGAGCGCGCCGGCTTCGGTGAGGTGGGCGCCGCGTGCCGTTCTTTGCAACAACCGGGTCGAAAGCGTGGCCTCCAGACGCGCCACCCGCCGCGAGACAAGGGATTTCGAGGATTCCAGCCGCTCGGCGGCGCGCGCGAAACTGCCGGCTTCCGCTACGACGAAAAAGGCGTTGAGATCGTCGAAGTCGAGTTTTGACTGTTCCATAATGTGCAACACTGCGATGCCTGTGACGCATCTTCCGGCAACAGCTCTAACCGACTATAGGACTTTCAGCAAGACCGGAGCGGAATCGCCCATGTTCATGACCACACAGCCCCAGCAGCATCGTGCGCGACGGATCGCTCGCGTTGTCAGGGCCATGCCGGCGCGTGCAGGCATGAACGTGCGGCTGAAGCGCGTGATTGGCGGCGAAGGTTTGCCCGATCTCGATCCGTTCCTGGCCTTTGACGAACTGACCGCTGGCGCCGCCGATGGCATCGATGGCGGGTTTCCCGGCCAGACAAATCGTGGCTTTGAAAGCATCACTTATATCACCCAGGGCCGCTTGCGTTACAGCGATAATGTGGGCCGCGAAAGCGTGGTTGCGGCGGGCGGTGTACAATGGCTGACCAGCGGACGCGGCCTGGTGCATTCGGAAATGCCGGAACGGGCTGGCGATGGCGGGATACGGGCGTTTCAATTCTGGCTGAACCTGCCGGCCGCCAGAAAGATGCAGGCGCCGGTTTACCGCGCAATCGAGGCTGTGGAAATTCCGGCTGTTATCTTCCCGCAGGCGGAAGTCAGGCTGATCGCCGGTCGGTATCATGGCCTGCTTGGACCCGTGACGCCGGAAGCCACCTGTCCTTTTGTCGCCGAAGTCATCCTGAAGCCGGAAGGTGAGGTCACCCTGCCGATGGAAGAGGAGCATGACGGCTTCATCTATGTTTATGACGGCGGCGTGGCGGTCGGGCAGAGCCTGGTCAGCAGCGGTCAGGCCGGCATTCTCGATGGCGGCGACATCCTGAACCTCACCGCGGGCCAGACGGGTGCGCGTCTGCTGGTGCTGACGGCACGGCCGCTGAAGGAACCAATCGTGCGTCACGGCCCCTTCGTGATGACTTCGCATGAGGACATTAAACAGGCATTCACCGATTATCAGAACGGCCTCTTCTGATAAACCTTGGCCGCGCCACGTTCTCCCCTATTAACGTGGCGCGGTCATTTTTTTATTCCTTACAATCCTTTACGATGCACTCTTGATATTGATCAGGTTGGCGGCGTGCGTCTTGATCAGGCTTTGCGTTGAGGTGTCGGTGTTAAAAACACTGTACCAGCCCTGCGGTTCGTGTGGCGGATCGCCGACATAGGCGGTTTCGCCTCGCAGCATGTGATGATCCGGATGCAGGGCGCGGCCAGCGCCGCCCCAGGCCCAGAAATTCGAGCCGGCCACCGGGGTGTTGTGGGCGATGGCGTCTTCCACGGCTTTGTAGATCAGGCCATAGAACTTGTCCTTGTAAGTGGTCGGCGTGCCGGGATCATAGTTGATATTGTCACGCGGGAAGCCGAACTCCTCGAAAACCAGCGGTTTGTTGATTTTTTTGGCGATGGCGATATGGGCGTCGATATAGGCCTGGACCTTGGCCGCGCCGGCGTCGAAACTACCGGCGAGATCGTCCTTATCGACCCAACTCCAGTTTTGCGGCCAGATATGCGCCGTCAGGTAATCGATATGCTCGTGGGCCTTGATGACGATCTCTTCCTGGCCGTTCGCACCCATCAGGCCTTCGTGCCCGAGCGAAACCAGATGATTGGGCGCCAGCGAACGGATGAGGGCCGCGCTGTCCCTGATCCAGCCGTAATAGTCGTCGACATGGGCCTTGATCGAGGCGTCGCTGCCGCCGGGGCGCGGTTCGTTTGATAACTGCCACGCCATGATGGCGGTTTCATCCTTATACGCCTTGCCACTGATCGCATTGGTGCGGCCAAGCAGCATTTTGATGTAATCGTAATAAGCCTGCTTGGCGGCGCCACTGGCATAGAATTGCGCGGAGAAATCGGCAAATTCGGGCCAGGGGTGCGCCGGATCGTTCATGTTGATATAGTTGCCGCCATTGGTCCAGTATTGATAGGTGACCATGCCGCCCGACCATTCCCAGAAATTGGTCAGGTAAAGGACAGCTTTCATGTCGCGCTTGGACAGTTCCGCCAGCAGGAAATCCAAGCCGGTGAGCAGGTCGGCGTTATAGTCGCCGGGCTTGTTGGAAAAGGCGGGATCGAGCGAATTGATCAGCGGCGACAGTTCAGAAGAGCCGAGTACGCGCAGATTGACGACGCCGAGCGCCTTGAGGTCATCCAGTTCCTTGATGAGGCGGTCGCGGTCACCAAAACTGGCTGCCGAACCGAGATAGGCACCGTACCAGATATTGGCACCGACATAACGATAGGTTTGTCCCTTCAACTTGAAATCTATGCCGTCAACCGTGACGAAATCCCCGGCCTGCGCGGCCGCTTCGCTTTTGGCCAGCGTGCAGCCGGCCAGGGCCAGTCCGAGTGTGCCCATGCCCGCCCCCATCAGGGTGCGGCGTGAAATCTGTGACATTGGCGTGGTCCTTCCTGTGTCTTCGTGCTGTTTTGCAGCAGCTACGAGTCAGGCATAGCGCAACTTAATGAAATTTGAAATAAGTAATATGCTCAAAGCTGCGATGACGCGTTCCAGGTATTACAACTTCTCCATCTCAATGGCTTCCAGGCCTTTCTTCAGCAGGGCGTAACCGTTCATGCGGCGATAGGGACGCAGGCGCTCTTCTTTTGCGTAGCGCATCATCAGGCGCATCAGCCAGTTGGCGGGAAGATCGCGGCCCAGTTTCCGGCCTTCCTCGCCGATAAAGCGCATCTGGTCGATCTGCCAACCACAGGCGGCGAAAAAGCGAGGCCAATCGTCAGGTGCGGGGCCGGGATTGAAGCGGAACGGTGCGTTTTTCTGCAATTGCCTGACGATGGCGCCGCGCGCCGCCAGCCCTATAAAGAAAGGTGAGAAATAGTCGGTTATCCAATAACTTATATGACTTTGTTCATGCAGATTTTTTGCCAGCGCCGACACCGCTTCATTGGTCAGATAAGGAATGACGCCTTCGGTCAATACCAGTATATTGCGGCCGTGCGTGTTCAAATCCGCGAGCAACGCCTCGCGCGCCGCGTCCTGTGACAGGTCGCTGGCGATGCGTTCAAGCCGGCAAAGCGGCTGATCCTCCGCCAGGGTTTCATTCTTGAAGGTGATGATATTGGGGAAATCGACCTCGATCCACGGGAAATCCGCTGCCAGTTCGAGACGGTAAGGGCGGGTATCCAGTCCCGCTCCCAGATTGACCACGCAGTCCACGCCGCCGGCAACGGCTTCGCGGATATAGTTGTCGATGATGTATGTCCGCAAAGACATCGACCAGGCCATGGCGCGCTCGATGCCCATGTGGCGCGCCAGCTTCCGGCCGCGTTCCCCCACCAGTTTGCCGGCGAGCGGATCGCGGAAGAGGGCGTCCTTGCGCCGGGTTTCCTGCCAGCGATACCAGGCCACCCAGAAGGCGGTATCCGACACATGCGCGATTTGTTCAGCCATGGCTAATGCCTCCGATGCGTGATGGCAACTGTGCTGAAACCGGCTCAAAAAGCAAGCTGATGGGCTGTTACAAAAAAAGCCGCCGCGAAACGATGCGCGGCGGCTTTGATTTTACGAATGGCTGTGATCAGAACTGGAAGCGCGTGCGCAGCGAAATCGAGTAGTTGGTGTAAGCATCCTTCTTCTCGTATTCGCCTTCCAGCGAGAAATAGCTGTACTGGTTGTCCGCCGAGATGCGGAAGCCGGCCACGGGGCCGCCGCCTTCGATATCGCCGCCATTGAGGATGAAAGGCGTGGCGCCCTTGAAATTGGCGACCGTATCGGCGATTTGCGCCGAGACGTTCTGTTTGTAACCGAACCAGATTTCCGGCTTGGCGAAGAACTTGCTATAACTGACGTTGAGCAGGGCGCTGGCGGTCAGCAGGTGGCTGTCACGTTCGTCGATCGACAGGTCGTAATAATCGCCGCCACCGGTTTCATCATGCGCCTCTTCATTAAGGGCGTAATAATCGGTCAGCACCTGAGGCGTAAAGCTAAGGCGGCCGGCCTTGACTTCATAGGAAGCGCCAAGGCCGCCGCTGTAGGAATAGCCGCTCCATTTGGCCTTCGCCACATGGCTGACATTGCTGGTCAGGATATTACGGGTCGTCTCGAACGAGGCATAGCCCGCGCCGGCATGCGCCCAGGCCTTGAGGCCGCCGGTGCGAATCCGCCAGTACCCGCCCAGGGTCACGTCGGAATTGACCATTTTTTCAGCGGCGATGGCAAAGGTGTCGAGCGGCGAAGCCGAGGTGTAGACCATGTACAGGCCGAGCATCTGGTTGCCGTAAACCTCACGTTCGCGGCCGCCGGCGAAGCTGAAGCCGGTCGATTTGAAGCCGGCCGTATCGCCATATTTGCGTTTGACCTGATAGCCGTATTCCTGAAGCCACCATTGCCCTTCATTATTATCCGGAACAAGGGTCAGGCTGCCCAGGGTCCGGTTCAGCGAAGCCGTCCCGGTGGCCAGGCCCAGCAGGTTTTCACCCGAATAATCCGGCAGGTACTGGTTATAGATTTGGTCGAAGCCCTCTTTCGTCAGTTGCGACATCAGGGAGCTTGTCGCACCGGTATCCTGCGCCACGGCGGTCAGGACGGGGGAGAGCGCCGCATCCTGGTTATCCGAATACTGGGCTTCTTCCTTGTTTTTCAGGCGGAAATTGGCGTAAAGGGTTGTGTCGCCAGCGTCGGTCGTCAGGTCGGCATGATAAAGATAGGGAATCTTGCCGTCGAGGCTGGCTGAGTCCAGCGCGCCCAGATCGATATTCGAGGCGGTCATGATCGTGAACGCGGTGGGCGTGACGATCAGCTTGTTCAGTGACAGACTGACCGATGCGCCATCATCGAAGATAGCCGAACCGGAATTGGTGAAGACAGGGACTGTCGGATGATCGGTATCCAGGGTCAAGCCGAGCGTGCTTTCCGCGCCGACATGCAGTTCGGTCAGGTTCAGGGCCGTACCTGAGGTCAGGTAAAGCGCGCCCTTGGCAATATCCAGAGCCACTGTGCCCGAACCGCTCATCTTACCCAGATAACTGGCGGCACCATCCAGCTTGAAGCTGTTGGCGCCTGCACCGAAATCGATATTACCGGAAATAAGCCCGCCATTGGAGGTGATCGAATCGTCGCCTGACCCCAGCAGGATATCGCCCTGAATATAGGGCATGGGAATCGCCTTGTCGGCGTCGCTGTCGGTAGGAGCCGTATCAACCTGGGTGATGGTGACGCCGGAGGTATTGGCACGGACATCGATGGCGATGGGGCGATTGACGATCGTATCGGCGGTGCCGTCAACATTATCATCCGATGCCGCGATGGCGGCGCTGATGATATTGTTGTTGTTGATTTCGGTCAGCGTGCCGGACAGGTCACGGATAGCGACGGCGTGTTCGGTCGAGCCGGTCGCCGCCGCATAAATGCCGCCGCCCGCCTTGACATTGATCTGGGGCAGGCTCGCGCCCGCGGCGATATCGACACCATAAGCCGTGGTGTCGCCTATCGTGTTGTAATGCTTCGTGCCGTCCGCATCGGTGCTGGCCAGTGTGGTCGCCGAGGCGGCGGTGCCGCGAATGGCGCCGCTGACGTCGAGAAGCGGCGTATCCAGACCGCTTTGAACCGAAAGCGCCGTTGCGTCGCCGCCGAAAGCCGTCGAGGCGACCGTGCCCGCGATGCCGATGCCGTTGTCGATAATGACCGCATGACCGGTGCCGCCGAGCTGGACGCCGGTGCTGTCGACCTCCTGATAGACGCCGTAGCCATTGATCGCGCCGCGAATCAGCAGGCCGTAATTAACCGCTGGCTTGTTGGCGGGCAGGGTGGATGAATTATAAACGGTGCCGCCCAGCGTGATGTCGTTCGTCGCGGAACCGACGCGCAGGGCAGCGGCGGAGCCATAGTTGGTCAGGGCCGCGTTTTGTTGCGTCGAATCGACGTTACCGTCACCGTCCTGGTCGGTATTGTTCTTGTTGGCGTCACTGGTATCGGCGGTGACCGTGGAACCGATCAGCAGACCGTGCGCCAGATTGCCTTCGATGCTGACCAGAGGTCCCGACTGATAAAGATCGGCCGGCGTGGCGAGGACGATCTTCAGGGCATCGGCACCCAATGCGCTGGTGGTAGCGTAGCCCGTGCCCGTATAGACGCCATCGATAATGACATTATCGGCGAAATCACCGTTCAGCCTGACGGCGCTGGTGTCCTTGCCACGGCTGTTGATCGTGCCGCTGAGATAGACGGCGCCGGTCGCGCCGTTTTCCAGGGAAACGCCCGTGCTGTTGTCGCCGTTCAGGGTGATGGTGCCATCCATGGTGAAGGCGCCCTGAATCTTGTTTTCAAAGCGGATGCCATAAGAGTTTTCACCATCGACGGAGATGGTGCTGGCGCTGGTGACGGATACATTACCAATAAAAGGCGTCGTGCCTGTCGAATGGATGCCGTAGCGTGTCTTGTCATCGGAAAAGGGGGCTTCGAGGATGCCGTCCGGCGCGTCATTCGTATCCGGTTGTGTCCAGTCATCCGTGACCGTGATATTGGCGCCGATCGTCAGATTTCCCGTACGACCGCCATCAACCAGGATGCCGGTGGCGCCATCGGCGGACTTCAGCATGTCGATCTTGCCATTGAGCGTGACCGAGTTATCCGAATCGACGGTGATGGCGTTGCCGGAGGTCAGGGCAATCGATCCGGCCGAATCAACCGTCAGATCGTCAGGCGCTCCATTCTTGACGGTAGAGGTCTTGACCGCTGTCGTGGTGGCCGTGGAGATCGTTGTGGCGGCAAAGGCCTGACCGTTGGCACCCGCAAGGGCGACAAGGCCCATGGTCAGGGTGAGGGCCGTGGCGGTCAGAAGTCTGTGTTTGCGCATTTTCGATAAGCTTCCCTGGGATGCTTTATATACAGTGGATGGAGGTGAGGCCCGCTCTGCGAATCGTTTGGGGAGCCTTCATATGTGTCGTTCGTGAAACCAAGGCCCACCTCTTAACCTTTATTTTTACCGTCGAAAAGGTGGCAAACACCATTTGGCGCACACCAATTGCTTCGGACCTGTAATCCGTGTTTCAGCTCATGGTGCAAATTTGGAAATAAAGAGGGCTTAATTATGTCCGAGCCGTCAGGTTTCACTGGCAGGCAAAAGGAGTCATGGCCAAGCGGCCAGCACACATATTTGTTCGGCAATGTTTGGAAAAGGCAGGGAAAATGCGGGGCCACCCTTTGCTTAACTTCAAGCAGGGGTGGCGCGAGTGACGGGACTCGAACCCGCGACCTTCGGCGTGACAGGCCGACACTCTAACCAACTGAGCTACACCCGCATTCCCTTGTTCCCGAAAGCCAGCGGC
>Ga0222427_100533_pt1 | contig 51326 bp, 32 predicted proteins | sample 2B20Ametagenome_FD_182890 | JGI IMG/M metagenome (GOLD analysis project Ga0222427, IMG submission 182890) | Enriched microbial communities from leaf-cutter ant dump, University of Wisconsin, Madison, United States - 2B20A (version 2) | ecosystem: Environmental > Terrestrial > Nest > Insects nest... | reverse complement strand
GAGTCGCACTTTAGATCTGCTCTCTACGCGGCCCACCGCAGAAATAGCTAGCAATAAGCCATCAACCCCTCATGTTTCTCCCTTCCCGGCCGACCAACAACCGGTAGCCCTTTGCGCAACCTGTAGGAAATCTTGTTATCATCTGTAAGTTTTTTCCTACACGTATCAGGGCTAACCCCCGGAAATACGCTAGGGAATTACCTTAAACGGCATTCAACTTTTGTGAATTCGGGCCGATGAAGGGATCACAGGCCGGGCTAGAGCGGCGCAGGACGAAGTCAAATTTTCGGCGATTTATTTCCGTTACTCCACAGATCGGAAATGACCTGACCGAAAAAACAAAATATTGACACCGTCATTTTGATATCACACCCTTGGGCCCTTGCAAGACCTGATCTGCCCTCCTGAGTCCAGATAGCCGTTGGCTGGAAGTACGTATATGAGTCAAGCAGACGATATTGGAAATCTGTTCCATCGCTTTGGGGCAAGCGCCGACAGCTACAAAGAAATCAACACCGAATTCGAATACCTCGAGCCGCTGCCGGTCAGCGCCGAGTCTGCGCCGGCGGCGCCGATCAAGTCCGCTCCGGTGACCCTGGTGGAAGTCAAGCGTCCTGCCCTGGTAACCACCCTTCCCGCGCAAGCCGCTCCGCTTGCCGTGCCCGCGACGGTGCCTGCCAGCCCTGCCCCCTCGAGCGCCGTGGCTGCGACCGGTTCCCTGCGCGACCGCCTGCAAGGCATCGCCCGTGAGCGACGCCTGGCCGCTGAAGAGAGCAACCGTCGTGCACTGGATAAGGCCATGCGGGTGCAACCTGCGTCGCGCCCCAAGGCGCGGATCGTCGCCGTCGTGTCAGCCAAAGGCGGTGTCGGCAAGACCACCCTGGCAGCCGCCCTCGGCAAGCTGCTCAAGCGTCCCTCCGGACGCACCCTGCTGCTCGACCTCGATCCGCAGAATGCCTTGCTCAGCCACTTCGCCTTGCCGCGCACCACCCCTGGCCTGAACCAGGCACGCCTGCAGGCGCTGGACTGGGATGCCCTGTGCGTACCCTGCGACGCCGGCGTCGAGTGCCTGCCCTTCGGTCCGAGCAACGCCGCCGACCTGCGCGCCTTCGAAAGCCTGCTGGCAGGCAATCCCGACTGGCTGATCGAGGAACTGGCCGCCCTGGACCTGGGCAAGGACGACCTGCTGCTGATCGACACCGCCACCGGTGCCTCGCCATGGCTGCACCAGGTATTGGCCATTGCCGACCAGGTGCTCGCCGTGACCCTGGCCGACGCCGCTTCGTACCTGGTGCTCGACAAGCTGCAGGCCTGGCTTGCGCCACTGCGTCCGGACCGCTACCACTTCCTGGTCAACCAGGTGGACGAGCGCAGTCCATTGAGCCTGGACATGGGCGCGGTGCTGCAACAGCAACTGGGCAGCCAGTGGCTGGCCGCCATTTCCCACGACCCGCAGGTCGGCGAGGCCCTTGCCTTTGAATACGACCTGTTCCAGCAACCGGCCGACAGCCCCGCATGCCTGGCATTGCGCGGCGTCGCCAAGCAACTCGCTCAACACCTCGAGCAGCTTCGCGAAGAAACCAGCGCCTCATGACCGCCCAACTCACACCGACGCCGGAGTTGCCGACGTCCAGGAGAGCGCGGGCGCATGCCTGGGTTTCCCGGATGGAGCAATTGCCTCGTGCCCTCAAGCTCAGCCTGAAGATCGCCGCCGCCGTGGTCGGCCTGCTGCTGCTCGCCGCCGTGGTCACCGCGCCGCTGGATCTCGAGCGCCAGCTCGCCTTCGCCGGCCTGTGCCTGGTCTGCCTGCTGTTCCTGCGCAAACTGCCGGGGCGCCTGCCGGTGATGGCGATGATCGCCCTGTCGCTGCTGGCGACCCTGCGCTACGTGTACTGGCGCCTGACCGACACCCTCGGCTTCGACAACTGGCTGGACATGTTCTTCGGCTACGGCCTGGTGGCCGCCGAGACCTACGCCCTGATCATCCTCGCCTTCGGCTACATGCAGACTGCCTGGCCGCTGCAGCGCAAGCCGAAGATCCTCACCACGCCGCCAGAGGAATGGCCGGTGGTGGATGTCTTCGTGCCGACCTACAACGAAGAACTGAGTATCGTCAAACTCACCGTGCTGGCCGCCCAGGCCATGGACTGGCCGCGGGACAAGCTGCGCGTGCACGTGCTCGACGATGGCCGCCGCGAGGAATTCCGCGAGTTCGCCCGGCAGATCGGGGTCAACTACATCGTTCGCGACAACAACCGCCACGCCAAGGCCGGTAACCTCAACGAAGCGCTGAAGGTCACCGACGGCGAATTCGTGGCGATCTTCGACGCCGACCACGTGCCGACCCGCTCCTTCCTCCAGGTGGCCATGGGCTGGTTCCTCAAGGACCCCAAGCTGTCGCTGCTGCAGACCCCGCACTTCTTCTTTTCCGCCGACCCGTTCGAGAAGAACCTCGACACCTTCCGTTCGGTGCCCAACGAAGGCGAGCTGTTCTACGGCCTGATCCAGGACGGCAACGACCTGTGGAACGCCACCTTCTTTTGCGGCTCCTGCGCGGTGATCCGCCGCACCCACCTGCTGGAAGTCGGCGGCGTGGCAGTGGAGACCGTGACCGAGGACGCCCACACCGCCCTCAAGCTCAACCGCAAGGGCTACAACACCGCCTACCTGGCAATTCCCCAGGCCGCCGGCCTGGCCACCGAAAGCCTGTCGCGGCATATCAACCAGCGGATCCGCTGGGCCCGGGGCATGGCGCAGATCTTCCGTACCGACAACCCGTTCATGGGCAAGGGCCTGAACTTCGGCCAGCGGGTCTGCTATGCCAACGCCATGGCGCACTTCTTCTATGGCCTGCCGCGCCTGGTGTTCCTCACCGCGCCGCTGGCCTACCTGATCTTCGGCGCCAAGATCTTCCACGCCTCGGCGATGATGATCACCGCCTACGTGCTGCCGCATATCATCCACGCCAGCCTGACCAACTCGCGAATCCAGGGGCGCTTCCGCCATTCGTTCTGGAACGAGGTCTACGAGTCGGTACTGGCCTGGTACATCATGCGCCCGGTGCTGGTCGCGCTGATCAACCCGAAGGTCGGCGGCTTCAACGTGACCGACAAGGGCGGGATCATCGAGAAGGACTACTTCGACTGGAAGCTGGCACGGCCCTATATCGTCCTGCTGGCGCTGAACCTGATCGGCCTGGGCTGCGGTATCTGGCAACTGATCGTCGGCGACCCGGACGCGGCGGTGACCATCGTCATCAACCTCGGCTGGACCCTGTACAACGTGATCATGACCAGCGCCGCAGTGGCGGTGGCCAGTGAAAGCCGCCAGGTGCGTACCGAACCCCGTGTACACGCCGAACTGCCGGTACGCCTGGGCCTGCCGGACGGCCAGGTGATCGACACCACCACCCTCGACTTCTCGCAGAGCGGCGTCGGCGTGAAGCTGCCGGCCGACCTGGCACTGAGCAAGGACATGGAGGTCCTGGTCACCCTGCACCGTGGCGGCCAGGCCTGCGAGCTGCCGGCACGGGTGATGTTCTCGCGCAACGGCATGGCCGGCATGCGCTTCAAGGACCTGACCTTGCGCCAGCAGAGCGACATGGTCCGCCTGACCTTCTCCCGCGCCGACACCTGGGCCTCGACCTGGGGCAGCGCCAAATCCGATACCCCGTTGCACGCCCTGCGCGATGTCACCAAGGTCGGCCTGCGCGGCATCTACGACCTGGCCCAGGCGACCCTGGCAGCGCTGCGTCACCGCCGCTACTTCCGCAAGAACCCGACGTCCCAATCCGAACCTGTAGTGGAAACCCAATGACCTTCCAGGCTCCCACCATCCATCCCGCCCACCTGCCGCGCCATCGCCGCGCCCTGCTTGCCTGCGCCCTGCTGCTGGCCAGTGCGGCCCAGGCCGAGGACCCCGTGGCCACGGTAGCGGCGCCAGAGGCGGCAGTCAGCCCGGCCGGCACCTCTCCCGGCTACCACATGACCTTCAAGGAACTGGGCAAGGACTACACCATGAGCCTGAAGGGCATCGAGTCGGCCGACACGGTGAACTTCGACATGCGCGCCGACGAGGTGGTCACCGGTGCCCAACTGACCCTGCAGTACAGCTATTCGCCGGCGCTGCTCAGCGAGCTGTCACAGATCAACATCATGGTCAACGACGAAGTCGCTGCCAGCCTGGCGCTGCCCAAGGAAAGCGCCGGCACCCTGCAAAAGCAGACGGTGGAGATCCCGCCCTACCTGATCACCGAGTTCAACCGCCTCAGCGTGCAGTTGATCGGCCACTACACCATGCAGTGCGAAGACCCGCTGCATTCCAGCCTGTGGGCGAAGATCGGCAGCGACAGCCAACTGAGCATCCAGGTGTCCCAGGTGGAACTGCCCAACGACCTGGCCAGCCTGCCCCTGCCGCTGTTCGATCGCCGCGACCGCCGTGCCCTGACCCTGCCGTTCGTGTTCGCCACGGCGCCGGACAACACCACCCTGGAAGCGGCCGGCGCGGTGTCGTCATGGATGGGCGCACTGGCCAGCTACCGCGGTGCGCGCTTCTCGACCCTGGTCCAGGGTCTGCCGGCCAGCGGCAACGGCATCGTGCTGGTCGACAGCCACGAGTCCACGCACCTCGCCGGGCTCGACCTGCCGGCGGTGGAAGGCCCGACCCTGTCCCTGGTCAGCAACCCCAACGACCGCTTCGGCAAGCTGCTGGTCATCGCCGGGCGCGACAGCGACGAGATCAAGCAGGCCGCCACCGCCCTGGTTCTGGGCAGCCGCAGCCTGGCCGGACAGAGCGTGAAGATCGACGCCGTGGATATCCTGCCGCGCCAGCCCTACGACGCGCCGAACTGGCTGCCCAGCGATCGCCCGGTGCGTCTCGGCGAGCTGCTGGAACCACGTCAGTTGAACGTTTCCGGCTACGCCCCGGCGATGATCACCGTGCCGCTGCGCCTGCCGCCGGACCTGTTCAACTGGCGCGAGGACGGCGCCCGCCTCGACCTCAAGTACCGCTACACGCCGCAACAGACCTCGACCAATTCGTCGCTGATGGTCAGCTTCAACGACGGCTTCATCCGCTCGATGAACCTGCCGTCCGTGCAAAGCATGGGCGCCGGCGCCAGCCTGCTGGCCATGCTGAAGAAGGACGACAGCCTGGTGCGCGAGGCCAGCGTGCTGCTGCCGCTGGACTCGGTGGCGCTGCAATCGCGCCTGCAGTTCCGCTTCATGTACGACTACATCAAGCAAGGTGACTGCGGCGACATCATCATCGACAACATGCGCGGCGCCATCGACCCGGACTCGACCCTCGACCTGAGCGACTACGACCACTTCATGGCCATGCCCAACCTCGGCGTGTTCAAGGACAGCGGCTTCCCCTTCACCCGCCTCGCCGACCTGTCGCAGACCGCCGTGATCCTCCCGGACAACGCCGGCCCGGCCGACTGGAATGCCTACCTCACCGTGCTCGGGCGCTTCGGTGACTCCACCGGCTATCCGGCCACGGCGGTGAAGGTCGCCCAGGCCGACGAGGTGGCGCAATTCGCCGACAAGGACCTGCTGGTACTGGCCTCGGGGCAGAACCAGCCGTTGCTCAAGCAATGGGCCGAGTTCCTGCCGAGCCGCAGCGAGGACTCGAAACGCTACGTGGAGTTTTCCGACCTGCCGCTGCGCCTGCGCGAGTGGATCAGCCCGGACCCGGCCGCCAACCTGCGCAAGGCCCGTGGCGCCCTGACCTTCAGCAGCGACAACGGCAGCTCCTATGTCAGCGGCTTCGAGTCGCCGCTGCACAAGGGCCGCAGCGTGGTCCTGCTGTCCAGCCCACAAGCCGACAAGCTCGGCGAAGTCACCGACGCGCTGATCGGCGGCGAGCACTACACCCAGGCCCTGCAAGGCAGCCTGGCGGTGATCAAGGGCCGCCACATCCAGTCGCTGGTGGCGGACGAAACCTATTACGTCGGCCAACTGGGCCCGTTCAAGTATCTGCAATGGGTGCTGTCTCGCCATGTGTTCCTGCTGCTGGTGCTGACCGTGGCCGGTGTCGCCCTGGTCAGTTGCGCGGCCTACTTCTCGCTGCGGGCCATCGCCCGTCGTCGGCTCAAGGACCAGTAAGTCATGAAGACAGCGTTGCACACCCTGCTCGCCGCGGCCCTGGGCGCCAGCCTGCTGCCCTCCGCCAGCCAGGCCGCCGAGCAGTGCGGCGTGGCCGACTGGCCGCTGTGGCAGAGTTTCACCGAGCATTTCATCCAGCCTGACGGCCGGGTGCTGGATGCCAGCACGCCGCAGTTGCACAGCTCCTCCGAGGGCCAGTCCTACGGCATGTTCTTCGCCCTGGTGGCCAACGACCGCGCCGCCTTCGACAAGCTCTGGGCCTGGGCCAGGAACAACCTGGCCGGCAGTGACATCGGCAACAACCTGCCCGGCTGGTGGTGGGGCAAGGACGAGAAAGGCCAGTGGCGCCTGCTCGACAGCAACTCGGCGTCGGATGCCGACCTGTGGTTCGCCTATGCCCTCAGCGAAGCGGCGCGCTTGTGGAAGGACGACAGCTACGCCAAGGAGGCCAATCTGCTCCTGGCCAATATCAAGGCCAAGGAAGTGGCCGACCTGCCCGGCCTGGGCAAGATGCTCCTGCCCGGCCCGTTCGGCTTCGCCCAGCCCGATCATCTCTGGCACCTGAACCCCAGCTACCTGCCGGTACCAGTACTGCGGCGCCTGGCCGGGGTCGACCCGCAAGGGCCGTGGAACGAGATCGCGCGCAGCACCGGCAGCCTGATGCAACGCGCCGCCAAGCATGGCTTCGTTGCCGACTGGGTCGGCTATCGCGGGACCGGACCGACCTCGGGCCTGTTTATCGTCGATCCGATGAAGGGCGAGCTGGGCAGCTATGACGCCATCCGCACTTATCTCTGGGCGGGTCTTACGCCCAACAGCGATCCGCTGGCCAAGCCGATCCTCGACAGCCTCGACGGCATGTCGCGCATCGTCGCCACCCAGGGCACGCCGCCGGAGAAGGTCCAGGTCCATGCCGGGACCACCAGCAACGCTGGCAACTTCGGTTTCTCCGCCGCCCTGCTGCCCTACCTCAAGGCCCGCCAGCAACCCTGGCTGGAGCAGCAGCAACGCGCCCGGGTCGATGCCGACCTCGCGCAAAGCCTGACCCCTCAGGCCGTAGCGGCCAGCCAACCCCCTTATTACTCCGTGGTCCTCAGCCTGTTCGCCCTTGGCTACATGGATGAGCACTACCGCTTCCTCGCCGACGGAAAGCTGCAACCTCTCTGGGAGACTTCATGCGCTCGCGCCAAACCCTAGTCGTCGGCCTGCTTGCCGCACTGATCCACAACGCCGCCCACGCCGAACTCAGCGACAACGGCAAGGCCCTGCTCGAACAGGGCCAGTACTGGCAGGCACGCAAGGACAAGGCGCGGGCCTCGGAAGCCTGGCGCAAGCTGCTGCTGATCGATCCGCAGCAATCCGATGCGATCTACAACCTCGGCCTGATCGAGCTGGACAGCGATCGCCCGGACGGCGCGAAGCGCTACCTGGAACAACTCAAGGCCGCTCACCCCGGGGACCGCCTGACCCTGCTGCTGGACCAGGAAATCCGCCTGCACGGCGAAGCCAGCGGCGAGCGCCTGAACCAGGCGCGGGTCGAGGTGGAATCCGGCGAAAGCGAACAGGCCGTGCAGAGCTACCGCGAGCTGTTCGATGGCAACGAGCCCCAGGGTGATCTCGCCCTGGAGTACTACAGCACCCTCGGCTACACCAAGGGCGGCGAGCAGGAAGCACGCCAGGGCCTGGAACGCCTGATCCGCCAGGCCGGTGACAACCGCCGGGCCAAACTGGCCCTGGCCAAGCTGCTGCTGAGCAACGAAGGCACCCGGGCCGACGGCCTGCGCCGGCTGGCCTCGTTCCGCGACGATCCGGTGATCGGCAGCCAGGCCGTGGAAGCCTGGCGCCAGGGCCTGTCCTGGCTGGGCGGCAGCAAGTCGGACATGGCGCTGTTCGAGGAGTACCTCAAGGTCTACCCGGACGACGAGGAAATCCGTGAGCAGATGCGCACCGGCCAGCGCCAGGCGCAGTCCTCCTACCAGCAAAATCCACTCCTCGCTCGCGGCTTCAAGGCCCTCGAAGGCGAGGACCTGAGCAGCGCCGAACAGGCCTTCCAGTCGCGCCTGCGCGAAGCGCCGCAGGACGCCGATGCTCTCGGCGGCCTGGGTCTGGTGCGCCAGCGGCAGAAACGCCTGGGCGATGCCGATGCGCTGTTCCGCCAAGCCATCAAGCAAGGCGGCGGCAGCCGCTGGCAGGCCGCCCTGCAGTCCAACCGCTACTGGACCCTGCTCGACCAGGCCGCCGTCGCCCGCGATGCCGACGACGCCGACAAGGCCCGCGAGCTGTTGCAGCAGGCCATCGCCAGCAACCCGCGGGAAGTCCAGGGCCACCTCAACCTCGCTGCCCTGCAGGCCAGCGAAGGCCAGTTCGAACGGGCCGAAACCACCTATCGCCGCGCCCTGAGCCTGGACGCCGGGCATCCCGACGGCCTCACCGGCCTGGTCGGGGTGCTCGCGCAGAGCGGCAAGCTGACGGAAGCGCAGCGGGTCATCGACAACCTCAGCGATGCCCAGCGACAGCGCCTGGGAGACATGAGCAAGCTGCGCGCGGCGATCGCCGTCGGCCAGGCCAAGGATGCCGAGCGCCGTGGTGACCTGGCAGGCGCGCGCCAGGCCCTGGAAGACGCGGTGCGCGACGACCCGCGCAACCCGTGGACGCGCTCCGACCTGGCCGAGCTGTACCTCAAGACCGATTCCGCCAACAAGGCCCGGCAGACCATGGACGAACTGGTCCAGGCCAACCCGGAGCAGGCCGATGCCCTGTACGCCGGCGCGTTGTTTGCCAGCCGCCAGCAACAATGGCAGAAGGCCGGGCAACTGCTGGCGAGGATTCCCGTCAGCGAGCGCAGCACCGCGATGCGCAGCCTCGCCGATGAAATCGAACTGCGCCAACTCGCCGTCCAGGCTTCGGAACTGGCCAAGCAGGGCAAGCGCAGCCAGGCAATGAACCTGCTGCAGCGCGCCGAAGGCGGCGTCAGCGGCAGTCCGGACCTGTATGCCGCACTGGCCGGCGCCTATATCGATATCGGCTACACCGACCGCGCGGTCGGCCTGCTGCGCAATGCCATCGCCCAGAGCGCCAAGCCCACCCCGGCGCTGCGCATCGCCTATGGCGGCGCTCTGCTCAAGGCTGGCGACGACGTCCAGGTCAGCCAGATCCTGCGCGAAGTACGCGGTATGCCGCTGAGCGTGGCCGAGCAGCGCAGCTACGACGACCTGCTGTTCCAGTACACCGTACGCCAGGCTGACCTGCTGCGGGAAAAAGGCGACCTCGTGGCCGCCTACGACACCCTCGCCCCGGCCCTGGCCCAGCGCCCGGAGGACGCCCAGGCGGTGTCGTCGCTGGCGCGCATGTACCTGGAAAACCGCAACCCGCAGAAAGCCGTCGATCTCTATCAACCGCTGCTCGCCAGCCAGGCGGACAACGCCGATGTGCAGATGGGCGCGGCCCTGGCCTACCAGCAGAATGGCCAGACCGCCAAGGCCGAAAGCGCCATCGAGCGTGGCCTGCAACTGGCCCCGGAAAACCCGCAGGTACTGACCACCGCCGCGGCCTGGTACCGCAGCCGCGGCAAGCTGGCCAAGGCCGAATCGCTGTATGCCCAGGCCCTGGCCCTGCAAGCGCCGAAGGAAGAATTCGTCGACAACCCGTTCGGCCGTGCCATCGCCGCCAACCCCTTCGTCGGCCAGCCCGGCCAGCGCAAGGCCTCGCGCCTGGGTGACATGGCCCTGAACGAGATTCCCGAACCGGCCCGGGTGCAAGGCAAGCGCCGCGCCAGTGCCAGCGAAGAACGTGACAGCGAACGCTTCGACGAACCGCTGCTGCTGGCCAGCCGCGACGACGAACCGGGCCTGCGCCGCAGCGCGCGTTCGGTGGACGAACCGGAACGGGCGGTGGTCAACCCGGACCCGCGTGCCGCCATCGAAAGCGAACTGGACAGCCTGCGCGAATCGCGCAGCCCGCAGATCAAGCAGGGCGTGACTGTTCGTGGCAACAACGGCGAGTCGGCACTGAGCAAGATCACCGATATCGAAACACCATTCGAGATCAGCTTCCCGGTGGGCGACGACCGCATGGCCGTGCGGGTGACGCCGGTGTCGCTGAATGCCGGGACCGTGCACCAGCCGAGCGGCGGCGACCTGCGCTTCGGCACCTCGGCCCTCGAACTCGGTGATGGCAGCATCGGCACGCAGAAGGATGCCGGGGTTGGCGTTGCCGTGGCCTACGAGATGCCGTCGCTGGGCCTGAAGACCGACCTCGGTACCACCCCGGTCGGTTTCCGCTACACCAACGTGGTCGGCGGCATCAGCCTGGACCGGCCGTTCGCCGAAAACAGCAACTTCCGCTACAACCTCAACCTGTCGCGCCGTGCGGTCAACGACAGCCTGTTGTCCTTCGCCGGCGCCCGCGACGCACGCAGCGAAGCCGAATGGGGCGGCGTCACCGCCAATGGCCTGCGCGGCCAGGTCAGCTTCGACAACCAGCGCTTCGGCACCTACGCCTATGCCGGCTGGGCCAAGCTGGTCGGGCACAACGTCGAGAACAACGCCCGCGCCGAACTGGGCAGCGGTATCTACTGGTACCTGTTCAACGACGAGGACGCGCGCCTGACCGGTGGCCTGAGCGTCTCGGCCATGCACTACGACAACAACCAGAGCTTCTTCACCTACGGTCACGGCGGCTACTTCAGCCCGCAGAACTTCTTCTCCATCGGCGTGCCGTTCAGTTGGGCACAGCGCGGTGCCGACTGGAGCTACCAGATCCAGAGCTCGCTCGGCGTGCAGCACATCGAGCAGGACGGCGCGCCGTACCTGCGCAACCGCAACAGCCAGGCAGCCCTCGAGGAGCTGGCCAGCAGCGGCGCCACGATCAACGGCGCGCCGATCAATACCCACTACGTCGACCAGAACAAGACCGGCATTGGCTACTCGCTGGGTGCCACCGGCGAATACCGTCTCGGCGGCGGCTTCTTCCTCGGCGGCGCCCTCGGCCTGGACAACGCCCGCGACTATCGCCAGTTCACCGGCGGCCTGTACCTGCGCTACCTGTTCGACGACGCCGGCGGCTCCATGCCGCTGCCGGTCAATCCGTACCGTTCCCCCTATTCGAATTAAGTCAAAGGAGACCATGACATGGCTGCTTCCCTACTCGCTGGCCTGAGCATCCTGATGATCGGCGACAGCCACCTGGCAACGCCCGACTACCTGATCAAAAGCCTGCACGACAACCTCGTGCAACAGGGCGCGCAGGTCCACACCCTGGGCGTGTGCGGCTCCAAGGCCGGCGACTGGACCAAGGTCGTGCCCGGCGAATGCGGCGGCGCCGAGCGGCGCAACAAGGACAAGGCGGTGGTCCTCGGCAACAAGGCCACCACCCAGCCGGTGGGCCAGCTGGTGGCCGCCGACAAGGCCGACCTGATCGTGGTGGTGATGGGCGACACCATGGCCGACTACACCAAGCCGGCCTTCCCCAAGACCTGGATCTGGCAGCAGACCACCCAACTGACCAAGGCGATCAAGGAAACCGGCGCCAAGTGCGTCTGGGTCGGCCCGGGCTGGGGCACCGAAGGCGGCAAGTACGGCAAGACCTACGCCCGCGTCGAAATGACCTCGAAGTTCCTCGCCGCCAACGTCGCGCCGTGCGACTACATCGACTCGCTGAGCTTCGCCAAGCAGGGCCAGTGGGCGACCATCGACGGCCAGCACTTCACCTCCATGGGCTACACCAGCTGGAGCAAGGCGATCACCGACGCGCTGCTGAAAACTCCGGCCGTGCAAGGGGCGAAGAAATGACCCCGCGCATCCTGCTCGCCCTGCCCCTGCTGCTGGCCAGCGCGGCCGCCAGTGCCGAAGTCGCCCTGTACCCCACCGGCCCCAGCGAAGACTCGGCGTTCCTGCGCTTCGTCAATGTCGCCCCCGGCGTGCTGAAGATGGAGGCCAGCGGCTCCAAGGCCAGTCTCGACCTGAGCGATGCGCGCAAGGTCTCCGACTACCTGTCGGTGCCGGCCAACAAGGCAATCAAGGGCACCCTCAGCCGCGCCGGGCAGACCTCGGCGCTGGACCTGCAGGTGGCGCCGGGCGAGTTCGCCACGGTGTTCGCCTTCGATGACGGCGGCAAGATCAGCCAGCGCGTGGTACGCGAGCAACCGGACGACTTCAACGCCCTGAAAGCCTCGCTGGCCTTCGTCAGCCTCGACCCGGCCTGCCAGGGTGCCAGCCTGCGCCCGGCCGGGCGCAATGCCGACCTGTTCAAGGACGCCGCCGACGGCAGCGTGCAGCGCCGCTCGATCAACCCGGTCAAGCTCTCGGTGCAACTGGTCTGCGCCAACACCAATGTCGGCAACCCGCTGGACCTCGGTGAGCTCAAGGCCGGCGAACGCTACAGCGTGATGCTTCTGCCGGGGGCCCAGGGCCCGCAGCTGCTGAGTACCACCGACACGCTGGCCAACTGACAGGACGTCCGCCGCACCATGGTCTTCGCCTCGCTGGAATTCCTCACGCTGTTCCTGCCGCTGTTCATGCTGGTCTATGCACTCAGCCCGGACCGCAGCCGCAACCTGGTGCTGCTGCTCGGCAGCTGGCTGTTCTATGGCTGGTTGAGCCCGCTGTTCCTGCTGCTGCACGTGGTGCTGACGGTGATCGCCTGGGCCGGCGGCCTGGCGGTCGACCGCAGCCGCGAGGACGGCCGCGGCCGGGTGCGCCTGCTGGCGGCGCTGATCGTGCTGAACACCCTGGTGCTGTGCTGGTACAAGTACGCCAACATCCTCGCCGCCACCTACAACGAGCTGATCAGCCACTACGGCTATCTGCCGATGGAGTGGCAGCGGGTGGCACTGCCGGCGGGGCTGTCGTTCATCGTGTTGCAGGCGATTTCCTATCTGGTCGATGTACATCGCCACACCGTGCCGGTGGAACGCAGCCTGCTCAACTTCGCCACCTACATCTCGATGTTCGGCCACTCCATCGCAGGTCCCATCATTCGTTATGACTGGGTACGCCGCGAGCTGAACCTGCGCTACTTCAACTGGCAGAACTTCTCCCTCGGCGCGCGGCGCTTCATGGTCGGCCTGTGCATGAAGGTGCTGGTGGCCGATACTCTTTCGCCGCTGGTGGACGTGGCCTTCCATCTGGACAACCCATCGTTCCTCGACGCCTGGCTGGGTTGCCTGGCGTATTCGCTGCAACTGTTCTTCGACTTCGCCGGCTACAGCGCCATGGCCATCGGCCTGGGCCTGATGCTCGGCTTCCACTTCCCGGAAAACTTCAACCGGCCGTACCTGGCCAGCAGCATCCAGGACTTCTGGCGGCGCTGGCACCTGTCGTTGTCCAGCTGGCTGCGCGACTACTTGTACATCGCCCTGGGCGGCAACCGCTTCGGTACCTGGAACACCTACCGCAACCTGTTCCTGACCATGGCCATCGCCGGCCTGTGGCACGGCGGCGACAGCTGGAACTACCTGCTCTGGGGGTCGGCGCATGGTGTTGCGCTGTGCGTTGACCGGGCCTGGAGCCGCTCCAGCCTACCAGCGATTCCCAAGGTGTTGTCGCATACCCTGACCCTGCTGTTCGTCTGCCTGGCCTGGACCCTGTTCCGCGCCCCGGACTTCGCCACCGCCACGGCCATGTATGCCGGCCAGTTCGGCCTGCATGGCTTCGCCCTCGGTGAAGCCCTGTCTGCGACGGTGCGCCCGGCGCATGCCCTGGCAGCGGCGCTGGGGGTGTTCTGCATCATCGCGCCGCTGTTCCAGGCGCGTCTCGAACGACGTTTCGGTCACAGCCCGCTGTACACGCTGCTGGCTGCCCTCTGGCCCGTGGCCGGTTTCCTCCTGGCGTTCTCGTTGATCGCCAGCCGTGATGCCGTGCCCTTCCTGTACTTCCAGTTCTGATGACGACCAAGACCCCTCCTCCGTCCACGGCGCCGACGCCACCGAGCGACATCGCCCTGCGTACCAGCCCGCTGGCCGGCGTCACCCTCGCCGTGTTTCTGGCGGGCGGCCTGTTGTCCTGTGGCTGGCTGCTGGCCAGCGGCAAGCTGCAACTGCTGCCGGACAAGGCGCTGTCCAACGATGCCGTGCTGGAAGGCGAAATCACCCACCGCATCGCCAAGGAGCTGGCCAAGGCGCCGCTGCCGGAGCATGCCGCGCAGCTGGAGCGCGGCGGCAGCTGGCTGGCGCTCGGCGACAGCGGCCCGCGGGTGCGCCAGGGCTGCCCGGGCTGGCTGTTCATCAGCGATGAACTCAAGCTCAACCGGCATGCCGCGGACAACGCCCGGGCGAAGGCCCAGGCGGTGATCGCCCTGCGTGATCAACTGAAGAAACGCGGAATCGATTTGCTGGTCAGCGTGGTGCCGGACAAGAGCCGTATCGCTGCCCGCCAACTGTGCGAACTACCGCGTCCAGCCAGCCTGGAGCCGCGTATTGGTGATTGGACTGCGGCGTTGCAGACGGCCGGCGTATCGGTGCTGGACCTCACCCCTGCCCTGCAACCCCTGGGTGCCGAGGCCTTCCTGCGCCTCGATACCCACTGGAGCGAAGCCGGTGCCCGGGCGGCGGCGCTGGCGATTGGCGAGAAGATCCACGGCCTCGGTTTCGAAGCCACGCCCAAGCGCGAGTTCAGTGTCAGCCAGCAAGCCCCGGCAGTGCGGCCCGGTGACCTGGTGCGCCTGGCCGGGCTCGACTGGTTGCCGGCGCAGTACCAGCCGCCCCAGGAGCAGGTGGCGGCTTCGGTCATCGCCGAGCAGACCCCGGAAGCGGATAGCGGCGGCGACAGCCTCGACGACCTGTTCGGCGACGACAACCTGCCCAACGTGGCGCTGATCGGCACCTCGTTCTCGCGCAACTCCAACTTCGCCGGGTTCCTGCAGCAGGCACTGGCAGCGCCGGTGGGCAACTTCGCCAAGGATGGCGGCGAGTTCTCGGGCGCGGCCAATGCCTACTTCGCCAGCCCGGCGTTCGCCCAGACCCCGCCGAAGCTGGTGGTCTGGGAGATTCCGGAGCGGGACTTGCAGACGGTTTATGGTGGGGATGTGGGGTTGGAAGGCCGGTAGCTGCCAGCCTGACACAGCAATGTCGAGGCTGAGATCCCTATCGCCGGCAACGCCGGCTCCCACAGGGTTCCGGGCCGGCCGCAGGATCCAGGTCAGGCACAAGAACCTGTGGGAGCTGGCATTGCCAGCGATGAGGCCCGCAAGGACAACCTGGCCAGCAAGATCTATGTCGAGACTGATGACCTCATCGCCGGCAGCGCCGGCTCCCCCAGGACTCCGAGCCAGCCGCTCGACCATGCGCTGCCCTACTCGCGAGAGGCACAATCTGGCATCGGCGCAGGCCCCCCTCCATGCCTCCAGAGACAATTCCGGTTGCTGCTGGAAACCGCGTCATGATCAGCTTCAGCACCTCAGGGCTGATTCAGCCTTGTTTCACACAGAGAGGCTTGCCATCAGCCATGCAGGCCTTGCAGCTTTTTTCGGCAGCCTCCGAGGCCGTGGCTATCTCCTTGTTGCGCCGGGCAACGTCCTGCTGCGTCGAGTCACCGTAAACAGGACGTCCCGTAGTGGGGTCCTTGAGATTGGCGATGGGCTCGTCCTTGACATAAAGCCGCCCGGGAATGTTCAGGATCGCTTTACGTTGTGATGGACAACGCATCGCGTCGAAACAATATCCATTGATGTATTCAGCGAACGCACCTGGAAAACGCTTCTCGCATTCTTCAACCCGCGTCTCAACGCCAGGCGACGAATCGTAACCAGCCGCGGAGCTCGCCGGCGTGAGCAACACATAGCCTGCAAACAGACCAGCCGCCAGGGATACCCTGCTCGTATTCATGAACGTGCTCCTCTTCGTGGCCTCCGGGAACTTGTTTTTGCGGGCCTTGCCCCTGATTGGATAGCCTGCGTCAGCACCGCACAACTGACAAAAATGTCAGTTCCGCCGAATGGCATCTTCCGGTTGAGCCAAACCATCCGTGCGGCACGGTCCAGGTAGGAGCGCGTCGGCCTTCGTTCGAGAGGTAAAGCCCCACCGGGGTGGGGCTCTCTTCCATGTCAGTTCCGACCATCGGCAAGAGGCAGGACACACAATGCAAAAGCCCCGCGATGCGGGGCCGAAAGTGTCAGTCGAGGCAGGTACCAGGGTGGCTGTCCGCGTCGAGATAACGCAGGGTCCAAGATGCCAACGGTAAGGGTGGTTGCTGCTGGAAAACCCTGGCCATGATCAGTTTCAGCGCCTCGGGATTGCGAATCGAGTCCACCCCGGCGCCGGGCCATGAAGCCGGCGTTTGCACCTGCCACCGCCCCTGCCCGTCACAAGTGGCCATGCGGAACCGGAAGGTGTAGTTGCTCGGAATGCCCATGCGCGGATCGCTGACCACCAGCGCATCACCGACCACGTCATAGCGCAGCCAGTCGCCGGTGAACCAGCGCAGGCGCTCGTACAACGGCGACCCCTCCAGCGCTTTCGCCGCATCCAGGTTCAGCGGTTGGCGCAGCCACTCTCGCCCAGACCCCGCCGAAGCTGGTGGTGTGGGAGATTCCGGAGCGCGATCTGCAGACGCCATACGTGGGTGACATCAGGTTGAAGTGAAGGACCCCGGTGTGCTGCACCGGGGTCCTTGGCTGATGGATGAATGCGGGCTCCTCAGGGCGACAGCTTCTCGTCCCCGGGGATGGGGCCGGCGGCGATCGAGATGAACGCCGTTTCGCCTTCCTGGGTCGGCAGGAACTTCTGCACCAGGGTGACGGGGCCTGTCTGGACATCGAGCACATGTCCCAGCGCATCCAGCAGCGCGTCATCGACCTGCCTGACGATGCCTTTGAACTGGGACTTCAACGTCTGGCCCAACTGCTTTGGCACCGGCACGCCGAAGGTGTCGCTCAGGCCCGCAACGCTCGCCGTGCTCGCCTGGGAGCCGACGAAGCCCGGCTTGATCGAGTCATAGACACCAGCCGCCTTGGCCTTGTCGATGTTCTCGGTCAGCCTGGCCAGCGCTTGGGTACGCAGCTTCTGCGCATTCATCAACTCCCTCGGGGTCTTGATGAACTTGACCGGGGGCCTGCGCATGGCCGGGCCACCGCGCGCCTTGAACAGGCTGGACAGCTTGGGTGCCGACTTCATGCCATGCACGGTCATCGCCACCCCTGCCGCTGAGCCGGCGAGACCGAATACCTGCCCCCAGGCTTCCAGGGTGCTGGCCAGTTCCGGGTCGCTGTCGGCAATGATGATCGAGGCCACGTCGAAGGCGAAGGAAACCGCCGACAGCGCAGTAGTGGCGACCGCCAGCAGGACCGACATCCCCGCAGTAAAGGGAGCGATCAGCACGCCAAGCGCACCCATCACTATGCGGAACGCTGTGCTGTGCATGGCCGGCTGGGCCTCCCAGCGGCTGTACTGGGCTACGACCTGATGCCCGCTGGGATCGTGATAGTTGACCGGGTCGCCCCTGCCGAACACATAACCCGCCACGCCGCCGGCATCGAACGGACTCCAGCTGTCCCAGGACAGGAAGCGCCCCCAGATAGGGTCGTAAAGGCGGTAGCCATTGCCCAGGTGGTAGAGCCCCATGCGGTTCAGCGGTTCGCCCTTGAAGCCGAGCCAGCTTGACGACTTGGTGCCCTTATAGCGCTTGCCGTACGGCTCGTAGCGGAACCAGGTGATCGCCTTGCTGGTGAGGTCGATGCTGGCGACCACCGTGCCATTGGCATCGCGCAGCTCGAAGGACCGACTGGTTGTGGCGTTGCTATTTGCGTCCTGCACAGAGATGGCGTCCTGCAGCAGACAGGCACGACTTTCGTTGCGCAGCACCAGGGTACGGCTGGCGAAGCCCTCGCTCTTGTCGCCGTCGTCCACCACCAGGGCATACACGCTGTCGCCACGGTAGTGGTAGGTGTCGGTCTTGTTGCCCAGGGTGCCGCCCCTGACCCGGCCTTCGCTGTCGTAGCTGAACACGTACTGGGCCATGTTGCGTTCAAGGTAGTAGCTCTTGACCTGACCATTGCCGTGGTAGCTGATGTTGCGCGAGCCATCCACCGTGAGGCTGCCCTTGGCGTCCCAGGTCTTTGCATCTCCCATGGGCGTGGCCGGCAGTGGCACCCCTATCGCGTATGGGTAGACGTGGGTTACCGGGCCGACCTTGGTCGAATCTTGATGGAAAACCCAGCGCGCCCCGGCCGTGAGCTCCAAACGTTCTGTGACGTTACCCAAGGCGTCGCTGGTATAGAAGAACAGCTGCTCGTCGCCGCCGCTGACGCAGATCGCCGAACTGGAAGCCGTCCATCGGCTCAGGCGCAACGCGGCATCGTATTCGTAGCTGTCGCTGTACAGCTCGCCCTTGACATTCTTCATGAGAGTCTTGTCCAGACGCCCGTCGGCCAGCAGCGTGCGCTCCAGGATCAAATCATCGATTCCCGCGCACTTGAAGGTCCGCCTGATCTCCTGGCCCAGTTCGTCATAGACGTAGCTCACCGTCATTACCAAGTTGTCCTTCAGCGACTTCACCGTTTCGCTGCTCAGCAAGCCGTTATCGGCCCAGGTGAGACGGGTCTCGCAGTGTTCGCTGGACATCCCCACCAGCCGATTGAAGAAGTCATAGTCGTACTGGGTGGTTGCACCGGTCAGGTCGGTGAAGCGCTGCAACCGACCTGCACTGGTGAAGACCAGCGTCGAGCTCTTCGCGGCCTTGTCCTTGCCCAGGGTCTGGGTATAAGTGCGCGTGCTTTTGTCGATGCTGCTGGAATAGTCGGCCAGCGCGGTCGGCGCGGCTCCCGCCGTCTTCAGACTGGCCTTGGTGGAGGCACCGCTGTAGCTGAACTCGGTTTTCGTGCCATTGACCTCGCGGCTCGCCACCCGTCCCAGCAAATCGACCTTCTGGCTTCCCAGCGTCAATGAACGGGTGCCTTGCTTGACGCGGCTTTCAACCGCTACCTGGGCTGGGCTGGCGCCGAAGACATTTTCCAGGGTGACGCCGTTGCAGGTGGTGGTGCACAAGCGCCCTGTCGCGTCGTAGGTATAGGTCGATTCCGCGCCTAGCTTGGGCGTGGCCTTGCTCAACTGGCCATAAGCATCGTACTTGTAGTCGATCCTGTCGCGCTCGGTTGCCTTCCCGGACTCGTCGAGCGCCAGGTAGCGCACCGCCTTCAACTGCCCATCCGCAGACAGGCTGCGCTCGATCCTGCTGCCGCCGACGCCCTTGGTGAAATACTGCTGCAGGTAGGTGGTGCCGGCGGCATCGAACTCACGGTCCAGGGTAAAGTCGCCCTGGGTGAAACGCTCGCCACGCTTGCTCGGCGTCACTACCTGGGCCACCCTGGTTTCCTTGCCTGCGGCATCGGTCAACGAATGCACCGCCGTGCGCGCGCCGGTGACTTCGTCCCAGCTCCAGGTGGTCTTGCGGGTCGCGACTTTCTGGTTGTCCTTGCCGTTGTGCTTGCCATAGTCCGTTTCGCAGTGTTCATTCACCCGTCCGATGCTGTCGTAGGTCCAGGTATCGGTCACCAGGAACTTGCCCCCGAGCTCGGCCCATGCCTCGATCTTGCGCCCCAGGGCATCCCGCACAATGCGCGTGGTACTGCCATCCTCGACCAGATCGGAGGTTACGATCAAATTGCGCCCCAGCGTGCAGGTGGTCTTGCGCTGCTCGGTGCCGTCCATGCTGACCGTTTCGCTGACGAGATTGCCCTGCGGGTCGTAGGTGTAGGCTGTCTTGACCCCTGCGGTGTCGACGTTTTCGTATAGCCGCCCGGTGTTGCGCGAGCGGATCTGGCTGGAGACGATATCAGTCTCTCCGGGGCTGGAGACCGTGGTCGTGATAGTCACCAGGCCAGCGTTGTCCTTGACATAGGCGTAGGTGAACCGGGTAGTGCGCGCCGAACCCTCGAGCAGCTTGCCATCAGCATCCAGTTGTACCGTCTTGACTGACTTGACCGTGCCATAGCCGGCCGCATCGGCATCGATGTGATACTCGAAGGTCTCCAGGGACATGGAGGCCGCTTTCCAGCTATTGAGCCTGAAGCCTTCGCCATTGACCTTGCTCTGCGCCTCCAGGCTCTTCTTGAGTTCGGCCAGGGTTTGCTGATAACCCTTTTTCTCTTCGCCGCTGGTTTTCGCTATCTGTTCTCCCAGGCTGTCAATGAATGCCTGGGCGGCAGCCGTAGCGACCTTGAGCTGTTCCGCCGTGACATCGACCTTGACCACATCGGGCTGCAGAATCGTCAGCTTTTGGGTCATCAGCACACGGTCGTCGACCTTGCCGTAACCGAAGAAGGTCAGGCGCACCGCCTGTTCCTTGCCATCGACCTTGCTGCACACCAGCTCCGACTCCACATCGCCATACAAGGGCCTCTCGCTGCCGCAGTGCGTGATGTCCACTGGCAGGTTGAAGGCCGTCTTCGCATAGTCGTTGTTGGCGGGTTCCATCTCCACCGTCGTGTCGATGCGGGTGCCCCAGGTGAGACCGCCCTTGCCACCAACGAAACACACGCCGACAGGATTGAAGTAGTCGAGCGTCATGAATACGATGCCGAACAAGCTCCAATCCTGCTCCTTTACCTCGGTCTCGGTGACGCGGAACTGCTGGTAGTTGTTGAAGTAGGTCAGGTAGGTGACCTGGCCATTCTCATTGCGCTGGAGCGGACAGCCATTGGCATCGGTCATCATGCTCTTTTCATCGACGAGAACACCGCCCGCCCAGGTCCTGTTATGGGAGACGAGGCATTTGTTGTCGGTGTCGAGGCTTTGGCTGTTGTAGGTATGGCCAACTGCATTTTCGCAGCCATGGCCTTCACGCAGAGATTCTCCATTGACGAACGAATGTCGTCGCAGGACGGCGGTTCTTGGTGACGCCTTGCTGAAATAGCCGGTGAACGTAGTGCTGGTGGCGGCATAGTGATATTCATGCACAACTTCATCGACCCCCTCCCCTGGCCAGATCACATGGCGGCTGACTCTGCCCTTGCTATCGTATTCGAGGGTTTCACGGTAGGTGGATTTATCGGTTTCAGTTTTCTTGTCGACGGTAAATGCGTGCTGTTTCTCAACCTGGATGCTCAACAGCCGTCCGGAATCGTCCTTGGTAATGGTGTAACGAACTTTGCCGGCCGTGTAGAACCCGTCAACTTCAAAAACGTATTGATCAACTCCGGGTGGAGACAAGTCACAAGATATCTCCTCCGAACCAGAACCGGGGAATAATTTTATAGATTCTATGTCTTTATACTGACCCTCAGGCGTGGTTCCCTCCAGCGAAAGAGAGGTCGAAATTAACGTCTCAGAGTCGCTCCCTCTTATTATCTGCTTAAGCGAACCTCCTTCGTACTGGAAACTCAGAAATCTACCTGAAGGTGCACGATAGCGAGACTGATGGAGAGTTGTGGCGCGCTTAAGCTGGGAAAAGTCAACATACCTCCCTGTATTGTAAAATCTTTCCACAACCCCACTCTTATGGAAGACGCTGTATCCCATATGGGCGGCGATGTCTTCTCCGAGCAGGTCAGTTTCTGAAAAGATATCCTCAAAAGAATTGACTTTGACGATGAAGTCACCGCAGTTCAGCCATTCATTTTCATCACTAACCGCAACCTGCCGACCATCAACCAATGTCAGGAACACCTTTCCTTCCTCGTCGAATTTCCAGGTCGTGCCCGTATTATTCGCCCCACCTACCTGTAGGTGCACACCAGCACTCACGCTATAGGACAACCCGACCTTATAGGGGTGGCTAAAACTGTCATCGGCAAACAGCTCAGCCACCGAAATCTGCAACTTCGCCTGGCCAGTTCTGACATCCACGGAAATATATTTCCGTGCATCCCACTGATCGAACAACGCCTTGGCATCGTTGCCCATACTCGGATACTGCCGTGGCGGATCCGCCGTTACCACGCATTCCACCACCAATCCGGAGTTCTTCGGCGTCCAGAAGCGGTTGGCATTCGCCTTGGCCACCGGCACCATCATGAACTTGGTACGGTCTTCCTCTCCGCCCCTGATGAAGCGGCTCTGGTCGTTGATCTGCTTCGCACAATCCTCGGTCCAGTGCGCCTGGCTTTCACGCCCAAGCTTCGGCACAAACAGGAAACTCTCGAAAATCCGCCCGGTGGTATTGCCCTTGACGATGATCGTGACCTTCTCATCGAGCGCCAGGTCGTGGCTCCCGATCAATTCGCCCTGCTCCCAGTTCGCCGGGCTATGCAGCGTGGTGAAGCCGCGCACATTGTCCGTGCAGGCCCACAGTTTGTTGAGGCGATTGCTGGCCAGGGGCTCGGGCCGTTCATTGGCTTTCCTCTCGCCCGCGACAATCAGCTGGGTGTTGGCATTGATCCTCACGGCCAGGTCATTCGGCGCCAGCGAGCTGCTGGTGCGGCCGGCATTCGGCACGAAGTCGAACTCGTGCAGGACCTGCTCGGTGCTGTCATCCAGCACGTACACCATGCAGCGCTCCGTGGCCCCAAGCTCCCGTTCCTGCGAGATAGAGCCAATTTCCTTCAGCGCGCTGATGGTCCAGCTCACCTTCAACCCCGATCCGCTCGGCATCCAGATCACGTTGGTCCGGGCATTTTCCGCCGGTTCGATGGTCTTCTTCGCGCTGTCCTTGAGTCCGGCCTTGAGATAGAGACTGTGCTGGTTCAGGTGCCTGGCCAGGTCGCAGGCCCATTGCGCCGCCTTGAGCCGGGCCGGGTCGGGGATAAAGGTCGTCGCTTCGCAGAAGCTAGCGCTCTTCGCCGTCGTGACCATCACCGTGATGCCCTGCCCCGCCGTCAGGTCTGCCGTGGCTTCCAGCTTGCAAGCCTCACCCCAGTTGTCCAGGTGCAGTGCCGTGGTGAAGGTGCGCAGGTCAGGCAGGCGATGGCTGATGCCATTGCTGCTGGCCTGGGCATGGCTGGAGGAGGCATTGATCTGGCTGACCAGGTCCGCCGGCCATTGCTCTTTGGTCAGGCGTCCGGTCGTGGTCGTCAGTGTGATCTTGTCCAGCAACCGGTCGGCGACATCGTCAAAGGCAAAAAAGGTCACCCGCTCGCCCGCCACCGCATCGCGATCGGCGAGGATCTTGCCGGCATCCTTCAACGAGAGAATCGTCCGGGTTACCTTCAGATCAACGTTGGCAGGCAGCCAGATGAAGTTCTCGTTCTTGTTCTCGATCGGCGTAATCGAGTGATCGTTCTGCGTGCCGGCCCGCAAGAACAGGCTGGTGCTGTTGATATGGCCACACAGGTCCTCGGCCCACTGGGCGCCGAGAAGCCGCCTGTTGCCGGGGGTGAAGGTCAGGACCTCGAGGGATTCGCCGTTCTTGCTGCGCACATCCAGCCGGTAAACCGTACCCGCCGGCAGCGCCGTGTCGGCATGGAGCCTCACCTGCTTACTGGTGCTCCAGTTGTTCCTGTGGGGCACGGTGGTCACCACCACCAGCTCGCGGGAACCGACGCGCCAGTACTTGTTCTCGTGCCCGCTCCGCAGAACCTCCCAGCCGTCATCACCGGCTACTCCGGCGCGGATCAGGGCGGAGTGGTTATTGATGTGATGACAGAAATCTTCGACCCAGAGGTACCGGTCGCTGCAACCGGGCAAAGGCTCGAAGGTGATCTGTTCGAGCAAGGTATCCAGGGCTTTGTCGAACACGCTCAGGGTCACCTTCTCGCCGTCCGCCAGGTCGCGCCCCGACCAGACTTCGCCCAGTTCAGTGAGGTGATGCACCAGGTCGATCGACCAATCTCCTTCACCCGTCTCCGGCAAGTCGTTCGCCTCGTCGAGCGTCCAGCTCACCTTGAAATCAGCATTGAACGGGATCCAGAACCAGCTCTTTGCTATCTCCCATGTGGGTTCGATCAGGCTGCCGTTCTTGGCACCCGCACGCACATAGCGGCTGGTGTTGTTGATCTCGATGGAGAAATCCTTGGTGCACAGGCCACGCGTGCTGCGCCCAGGCTTTGCCGTGAAGCTGACGGTTTCCAGCAATTGGCCTTTCGAATTGCGCACCTTGAGCTTGAGGACGGAGCCCGCCTTAAGGTCCTCGACAAGACCAATGCTGACCCGTTTGTCGATGGGCCAGTTGTTGGTACGTGCCGTCGTGGTGATGACCTGCACGTCCCGCTCGGTGGTGCCCCAGAACTTGTTGCGATAGCCGCTGCTCAGGATCTCCAGCTTGCCACTCGCCAAAACACCAGCACGGATCAGCTGCAGTCCGGTGTTGACCTGCTCGCACAGGTCCATTACCCAGATCATCTGCTCCAGGCGACCCGCCTTGGGCACGAAGGTGATCTGCTCCAGCAAGGTCTGCGACGCCTTGTCGAACACACTGACCGTGACCCGCTCGCCCTCGGCCAGGTCGCGCCCCGACCAGACTTCGTCCAGTTCCGTCAGGGCGCTCGACAAATCGAGCACCCAGCTCACCTTGAAATCGGCGTTGAACGGGATCCAGATCCAGTTCTTGCCGTTCCCCCCGGTGGGTTCGATCAGGCTCTCGGACTTTGCACCAGCCCGCACATAGAGGCTGCTGTTATTGATCTGGATCGCGAAATCCTTGGCACAGAGCCCGGCGCTATTACGTCCGGCAGCGGCCTTGAAGCTTACGGTCTCCAGGAGCTCGCCCTTCCCGTTGTGTACCTTCATGTGGAGGGTGGCCCCCACCAGGACCTGCTCGTGGAGGTCGATATTCACTCGCTTGTCGGTGGTCCAATTGTTGGTACGTGCCGTGGTGGTGACAACCTGCACATCACGCTGGGTGATACCCCAGAATTTGTTTCGATAACCGCTTTCGCGGATCACCCACTCGCCATTTTCGGCATCACCGGTACGAATCAGCTTCGAATCGGCATTGACCTGCTCGCACAGGTCCGTCACCCAGGCCATCTGGCCCAGGCGACCCGCCTTGGGCACGAAGGTGATCTGTTCCAGCACGGTCTGCGTCGCCTTGTCGAACACGCTCACCGTGACCCGCTCGCCCTCGGCCAGGTCGCGGCCCGACCAGACTTCGCCCAGCTCGGTCCAGGCGCTTGACTGGTCGATCGACCAGCTCACCTTGAAATCGGCGTTGAACGGCGTCCAGATCCAGTTGTAACCATGCTCCCACATGGGCTCGATCAGGTGTGTGGACTTCCGGCCAGCCCGTACGTACAGGCTGGTGTTGTTGATCTCGGTGGCGAAATCCTTGGCGCACAGACCGATACTGCTGCGGCCGGGCCGGGACTTGAAGCTGACGGTTTCCAGCAACTGGTCTTTCGCGTTGTGCACCTTGAGCTGGAGGATGGAGCCGACCTTGAGGTCTTCGGTGAGGTTGATCTGGACCCGTTTGTCGGTGGTCCAGTTGTCGGCGCGGGCGGTCGTGGTGATGACCTGCACGTCACGGGCAGTGACACTCCAGTATTTGTTGAGGTAACCACTGTTCTTGATTTCCAGCTTTTCGCCCGCTAGCTGAACACCGGCACAAACCAGCTTGAACTGGGCATTGACCTGCTCGCACAGGTCCGTCACCCAAGTCATTTGCTCCAGGCGCCCGGCCTTGGCCACGAAGGTGGTCTGCTCCAGTACGGTCTGGGTAGTCTTGTCGAACACGCTCACCGTGACCCGCTCGCCCTCGGCCAGGTCGCGACCCGACCAGACGTCGCACAGTTCCGTCCAGGCGCTCGACTGGTCGAGCGTCCAGCTCACCTTGAAGTCGGCGTTGAATGGAATCCAGATCCAGTTCTGCGCTTTTTCCCAACCGGGATCGATCCGACTGCCGTCCTTGGCGCCGGCCCGCACGTAGAGGCTGCTGTTGTTGATCTCGATGGCGAAATCCTTGGCGAACAGCCCGAGCGTGCTGCGGCCGGGCGTCGACTTGAAACTGACGGTCTCCAGCAACTGGCCCTTGGCGTTGTGCACCTTGAGCTGGAGGACGGAGCCTATCTTGGCGTCCTCGTTGAGGTCGATGCAGACCCGCTTGTCGGTGGTCCAGTTGTTGGTACGTGCCGTCGTGGTGATGACCTGCACGTCACGCTCGGTAATGCCCCAGAACTTGTTGAGATAGCCGCTGGCCTGGGTCTCCAGCTTGCCGCCGGTCTTGACGCCGGCAGCGATCAGCTTGAGCTGGGCATTGACCTGCTCGCACAGGTCCATCACCCAGGTCATCTGGCCCAGGCGCCCAACCTTGGCCACGAAGGTGGTCTGCTCCAGCACGGTCTGGGTAGTCTTGTCGAACACGCTCACCGTGACCCGCTCGCCCTCGGCCAGGTCGCGGCCTGACCAGACTTCGCCCAGATCCGTCCAGGCAGTCGATTGATCGAGCGTCCAGCTCACCTTGAAATCGGCGTTGAACGGCATCCAGATCCAGCTATCCGATCTTTCCCAAGTGGGCTCGATCAGGTGTTTGGACCTGGAGCCAGCCCGCACGTAGAGGCTGGTGTTGTTGATCGCGATGGCAAAATCCTTGGTACACAGCCCCCGCGTGCTGCGGCCCGGCGTCGACGTGAAGTTGACGGTTTCCAGCAATTGGTCCTTCGCGTTGTGCACCTTGAACTGGAGGGTGGAGCCGGGCAGGACATCCTCGGTGAGGCAGAACCCCACGCGCTTGTCGGTGGGCCAGTTGTCCTGGCGTGCCGTCGTGGTAATGACCTGCACGTTACGCGAGGTGGTACTCCAGAATTTGTTGCGGTAACCGCTATCGCGGATTACCCACTCGCCGTTGTCTCCGTCACCGGCATGAATCAGCTTGAGTTGGGCATTGACCTGCTCGCACAGGTCCATCACCCAGGTCATCTGACCCAGGCGCCCGGCCTTGGCCACGAAGGTGGTCTGCTCCAGCAGGGTCTGGGTAGTCTTGTCGAACACGCTCACCGTGACCCGCTCGCCCTCAGCCAGGTCGCGCCCCGACCAGACTTCGTCCAGCTCCGTCCAGGCACTCGACTGGTCGAACGTCCAGCTCACCTTGAAGTCGGCGTTGTACGGAATCCAGATCCAGCTATCGTCTGTCTCCCAGTTGGGCTCGATCAGGCTTCCGGACCTGGAGCCGGCCCGCACGTAGAGGCTGGTGTTGTTGATCTCGGTGGAGAAGTCCTTGGTACACAGCCCGCGCGTGCTGCGCCCGGGCCTGGACTTGAAGCTGACGGTTTCCAGCAACTGGCCCTTGGCGTTTTCCACCTTGAGCTGGAGGATGGAGCCGACCTTGACGTCCTCGGCAAGGCCAATGCTGACCCGCTTTTCGGTGGTCCAGTTGTTGCTGCGGGCCGTCGTGGTGACGACCTTCACCTCACGGGCAGTGATGTCCCAGAACTTGTTGAGATACCCGCTGGCCTGGATCTCCAGCTTGTCGCCCACCTGAACGCCGGCACGGATCAGCTTGAGCTTGGCATTGACCTGCTCGCACAGGTCCATCACCCAGGTCATCTGCTCCAGGCGACCGGCCTTGGGCACGAAGGTGGTTTGCTCCACTACGGTCTGCGATGACGCGTCGAACACGCTCACCGTGACCCGTTCACCTTCGGCCAGATCACGGCCCGACCAGACGTCGCCCAGCTCTATCCAAGTATTGGCCATTGCGCAAGCTCCTCGAACGGGCATCGGAGGACGGTTGCGGGAGGCATCGTCGGGCCGACGCGAAACCACAGGAAAGGGAGAGATGCGCTTTACGGTAGTGAGCGGGAACGGGCTGCACAACTGACAAAAATATCAGGTGCGTGGATTGCCAAAGGCTGCTATGGGCTATGGATTCGGCGCCCGCTCAGGGCGAGCTGTCGCATCCGGCTGGTGTGCCAGCGCCGTCGAGATAGCGCGCCGTCCATGCCTGCAGTGGCAATGCCGGCTGCTGCTGGAAAATCCTCGGCAGGATCAGCTTCAGCGCCTCGGGATTACGGATCGAGTCCACCCCGGCGCCCGGCCAGTTGCTCGGCGTCTCCGGCTGCCAATGCCCCTGCCCGTCGCAACCGGCCATACGGAAGCGGAAGGTGTAGTTGCCCGGAATGCCCATGCGCAGATCGCTGACCACCAGCGCATCACCGACCACGTCATAGCGCAGCCAGTCGCCGGTGAACCAGCGCAGGCGCTCGTGCAGCGGCGAGCTCTCCAGCGCTTTCGCCGCATCCAGGTTCAGCGGTTGGCGCTGCCATTCTGGCGGGTCGTCGTCGAACAGGCCGCTGACGCCTTCGTAGTAATGACCATCCGGGGTTTTCGCGATCACCCGCCATAGCAGCGTGTTGAACGGCATGGGCACAGCGCGCAGTTGCGTCACGTCGATCTGCTGGGCGCGCAACGCGGCATGGAAGCGCTGTTCGGCAAGGTTCTTCGACAGCAGGCCGAAGCCCAGGTACGCCGTGCTCAGCAGCAGCAAGCCACCGAGCAGTACCGGCGCCCGCCCGGAGAAACCCTTGACCGCGGCGTAGATCACCCCGAGCAGCAGCGGCACGGTGTACAGCGGATCGATGATGAACACCGCCGCCCAGCTTTGCGGTACCGGCTGCAGCGGCCAGAACAGCTGGGTGCCGTAGACGGTGAAGGCATCCAGCAGCGGATGGGTGATCAGCACCAGCCACAGCGCCAGGAACAACCGCGGGCCGCTGTAGCCGGCATCGGGCCGACGCCGGCGCACCACCAGCAGGGTCAGCCAGGTCAACAGCAGCGCCAGGCCGGTAAGCACGAACAGGGAATGGGAGAAACCCCGGTGGAAGGTCATGGACGACACGGGGTCGGCGTAGCGGATCAGCACATCGAGGTCCGGCAGCGTCGCCAGCGCGGCCCCGTACAACAACGAACGACGGCCTTGTACCTTGCCGAGCAGCGCGCCCTGGATGGCGCCGCCCAAAACGGCCTGGGTCAATGAATCCAACGGCGTGCCCTCGTGATGGCGAAAGCACCGATCCTAGAGCGGCGCGCGGCAAGCCACAAGCGGCTCAGTCCAGAACGACGTGCGGCAGGAAGCGGCTGGTGTCCTTGGTGATCAGACTGTCGTCCTCGCGAATGCCGATCCCCGAGGCCAGGTCGCCGATCACCCAGGATCCGATCAGGGTGTAGCTGTCGCCGAAGCGTGGCAAGGGCGCGAACTGCTGGAGGATATAAGGTGCATCAGTGTAGGGACCGTCCGCCTCCAGCAACTCGCCGTCACGGGTGCGCAAGGCGATGTTCGCGCCTTCGCGGGAGAAGTACGGCTTGCGCACCCAGCCTGGCCTCACCGCACGCTGCGGCTCGCGGTCGACGAAGGTCGGCAGCAGGTTGGGATGGCCCTGGTTGAACTCCCAGAGCAAGGCCAGTACCCCCTTGTTGCTGATGATCGATTTCCACGCCGGCTCGACGAACTGGGTGTCACAGCCCGGCACCGCCTTGCCGAACGGCTCCAGGAAGATGTGTTCCCAGGCATGCAGCTTGAACAGGCGCTGGATCCACTGACCGTCAAGGTCGACGAAACGTCCGCCACGCAGACCGATGTCCTCGATATCGATATGTCGCGCGTCGATACCGGCATGGCGTGCCATGCGGCGCAGGAAATCGGTGGTGCCACGGTCCTCGACCGAGCCGGACATGGCCGAGAAGTGGAACGGCGCATCCGCGGGAAACGCGGAGAACGCCTGCACCAGGTCTTCGGCGATGCTGTTGAACTGGGTGGCCGAGGCTGGCAACACCCCGGCGGCAATCCGGTCTTCCAGCCACAGCAGTTGTACCGAGGCGGCCTCCAGCAGGCTGGTCGGGGTGTCGTAGTTGGCCTCGATGCACTTGGCCGGCCCCTGGCCGTCATAGCTGAAGTCGAAACGACCATAGAGGTGCGGATGCCCTTCGCGCCACGAATCACGGACCAGATCGAAGAACGCCGGCGGAATCGCCAGGCGGCTCAACAGCTCTTCGCTCGCCACGACCCGTTCCACCGTGTCCAGGCACATTTCGTGGATCTCGCGGGTCGGTGCTTCGAGGTCGCGACTGATCTGCGCCTCGCTGAACTGGTAGTAGCCCCGTTCGTCCCAGTAACGTTCGCCGTCGATGGTGTGAAAGTCGAAACCCTCGCCTTCGACGATGCGTTGCCAGTCAGGACGTTCCGCGATACTGATCTTCTTCATCGTACCCGGTCCTCAGCCGCCGAAGCCGGAGCTCTTGCCGCCCCAGCCGCTGCGCGCCGTGGCCTGCTGGCCGAAGCCACCGCGGGACAGGTTGGAGCTGATGCTGGAACCGTTGGTTCCCGAGCGGAAGGTCGAATTACTACCCGAACCCGACGATCCGGCAGAACCGTAACCACCCGAGCCACTGGTCTGCTCGTCACGCTCCTGGTAGCGCTGCGGCTGGATCGAGCGACTGAAGGTCTTGCCCTGCTCTATCTGCCGGGCCAGCGTCGAGGCCTGGTAGATGCCACGGGAATCGCGGTTCTGGTAGATCGGTTTCGACTGGTAGCGCGGCGCGCTGCGGCTGCTCATGGCGTTGCCGATCAGCACGCCGGCGAGGATACCGGTGGCCACCCTCTCGGCCCCGCCGAAACGCGCCGCATCCTGCTGGGCGTGCAACTCGGCCTGCTCGAACTGGGACCGCGGCAGCTCACCGGACGTAGCCAGTTCGAAACCGGCCATCCTCGGCATGTACTTGCCATCGGACGTAAGCTGGCAGTAGTCCTCGACGAAATCGGCATCGCACGCAGTCTGGTCGTCGTAGACCGGGGCAACGCGATGGTGGTCGATCATGGCCTGGAAATAGGCTTCGGAACACAGGTCCACCGGGACCTTCGCCGCGGTGCAGGCCGGCACGCCCTTGAAGTGGTGCTTCACGGTGTAGGTGACATTCTGCTCTGAATCGCTGCAACCACTGATGGCCAGGGGCAAGGCGCCGAGCAGCAGGAGCTTGGAGCTACGGGGTCTCATGGTGTTCTCCTTGCGCTCAGACCGACGGGGTCATGCAGGCCGAGTTGAGCAGGCCTACGCTGATGGCCACGGCGGCGGCATAGATGGCCGCACCCAGTTCACGGTCGACAATGCGTTGCGCCAACCCCTTGAGCACCAGGCTGGTACCGACGAACGCCAGCAACTGCACTACGGCGGCGATCAGCACCCAGACAACCGCGTCCAGCACACTGACGCTGTAGGCGATGATGTTGCTGGCTGGCAGGGCAAAGCCGATCAGCGAGCCACCCAGGGCGATGGCGGCCGCCGGGTTGTTGCGGCGGATCTCGTCGAACTCCTTGTGCGGGGTGATCCGCGTGTAGACGAACTGAAACAGAGCGAACAGGGACACGGCGACAACGATATAGACGACAAAACCAAGAACGGCAGTCGCGTTGAGTGAGTCCTGGAGTGCTTCAAGCATGGTGTTTCCTTGTCAGATAACGGTGATATCGGTGAGTTGCAGGGTGATGCCGACGGCGGTGGACAGCGCGACGTTGCCCTCCTCGTCCTCCTCGACGGAGAACAGCAGGAATTCCCGGCGATCCACCAGGTCGATGTCGCGGGCGTAGAGCATGCTGTGGTGGTCCACGCGGTAAGCGGTTTCCGGGTTGCGCACCCACTCCTGCATCGGCACCAACTCGGTCTGGCTCTCTTCCGAGCCCCACTGGCGCTGGTACGCGATGCCCTCCAGCACGAAGGTCGGCAGGCCGACCGGTGATTGCGCACCGGTCAGGCGCAGCAGTTCGTCGCGGCTGCTGATCGGGGTGACCTGGTGGTAACCGAACAGGATGATGTCCTCGATGTCCTCGGCGGCATTGCCGTGCATCACCACCTGGAGGAAATAGTCCTCGTCGTCCAGGTAGAAGCGCTCCAGGCGCGTGCCCTGGCCGAGGTCGATGCTGCCGGTGGCCCAGATTTTTTCGTCGCCGGGCAGGATCAGGGTCGAGTTATCGGCGAGTAGCAGGGACAGGTGCTTGTTCAGGCAGAGCATGCGCAGCGGGGCCAGGCCCAGGGGCGGTTGCGCAGTGTGCGGGCGAGTGCTGTTGCCAGCCGCAGGCAATGGGGCCTGCAGGCCGAGCATGCGTTTGATCCAGCTCATGGAGGTCCTTGCGTTGTCCTTCTTGACTGCTCCGCACGGGAAAGGCAGCGGCGTATGTCAATGGCGCAGATTGCCTCCTGCGCCTTCATCCCCCTTGTAAGGGGCACGCATCCTGCCTTCGCAGGTCGCGGACGGTACAGATGATTTTTTTTGCAAGCGATGTCTTGCTGAACAGCGGACCAGAACAGGCCCAAGAAAAAACCCCGGCGACAGGCGCCGGGGTTGCGAGGGAACGGATCGGCAGACAGCGCTCAGCGCCCCACCGCCCGCGCCGCATCGGCGGTGTACATGTCCGGGCTGTACTTGCCTTCGTTGAGGATTGGCCCTTTCTTGGCTTCGTTGGTCATGCCATAGCCGGTGTACTGCCCGGAGTTGAGGTCCATGAAGAACTGCGAACCGGCCTGCCAGCCGCTCATGTCGGGGTGGTAGTAGTAGTTGATCATGGCGTGCTTCCACAGTTGGCCGCGGGCGTCGTAGTTGTCGGCCATGACCGCGTTCCAGGTGTCCTCGTCGATGAACAGCACGCGCTTGCCATAGACATGGCGGAAGCCTTCCTTGAGATCGGCCTCCACCACCCAGACCCGGCGCAGTTCATAGCGCATGGCGTCCGGGTTGGGGTGGTTGGGCGTCAGGATGTCGCTGTACTTGTAGGCGGCGGAGTTGGCGCGGAAGGCGTTGGCCGGGCTGTAGATCTCGCGCTTGCCCAGCAGCTTCCAGGTGTAGCGTTCCGGGGCGCCGTTGAACAGGCGATCCTCGTCGACGGTCATGGTGCCGTTGGTGCCGATCATCGGCTGGTCGTAGCCATAGCCCGGCATCTGCCGCACACGCCGGGTCGAGGGGCTATAGGCCCAGGCCTGGCGCGACGAGGTGACGAAGTTGTAGGGCTCGTGGGCGATGCTGATCACGCCGTTGTCCCGGGCCGGCTTGAGGGTGGTGTTGTAGCTCATGGCCTGGACGCCGTCCTCGGTCTTCGGCTCCACCAGCGGCGAGTTGGCCTGGGACAGGTTGCGCGCCTGGGCACGGCCCCAGCCGATGCTGCCGTTGGGCAGGACGGAGGCCAGGTCGGAGATCTTTTCCTCGGTCCAGGCGCGGGCCGGCAGCTGGTGGTTCCACAGCACTTCCATGCCGTTTTTCGGGATCGGGAACGGCACCTGGCCGAGGCCTTCGATGCCCAGGCCGTCGTTGACCAGTTTGGCGTTGAGGGCGTTGGACATGGCCCGCTTGCACACGTAGTCCGGATAGCGGAAATCGCGGTGACCGGGGTAGATGTTCATCTTGTAGGTGGTCGGGTATTTCTTCAGCAGGGCCTTCTGGCCTTCGGTCAGGTGCGCCTCGTACTGGGCCATGTTGGCGGCGGTGATGACCAGGATCGGCTTCTCGTCGGCATAGGGGGCCACCGGCTGGTCACCGGAAAACTTCACATGCTTCCACCCCGGGACTTCGCCCAGATACTTGCCGGTGTAGGGTGGGATGGTGCCTTCGGCATTGCCGGCGACTTCTCCTCCCACGCAAGTGAGGTCCTTGCCCAGGCGCGCGGCTTCTTCCGGGGAAACGGCGGCCAGGGCCAGACTGCTGGCACTCAGGGCGACCGCGAGCATGACGGCGGTTGTTGTTTTCATGTATTGCCTCCTGCTGGTAAAGACTTTCGGGTGAGACCCATTGTTGGCGATTGGGTGGGGGAAACATCGTCCGGAGGGACTAAGGATTCAGGGGGATTTGCGGGGTACTGCAGGGTCTGATCGCTGCATGGGTATCTACACGCAGGTGTCGAAAGCAACGCGCCCCTGTGGGAGCGGGTTTACCGGAACGCCGGACCGCCGCGATGGCATTGGTGAATTCACCTACGTAATCGCGGGTAAACCCGCTCCCACAGGGTCTGCGATCAGGCCGCTCGAGTCACTGAAGAAGCCTCTGCTTCAACTGATCCTTGAGCACCTTCCCGGTCGCATTCCTGGGCAACGGCTCGGCGACCCGGAATACCTGGGCCGGCACCTTGTATCCGGCCAGCCGCGCGGCGATGAAGGCGCGGATCGCGTCAGCAGATGGCAGCGCCCCGCCCTGCACCACCAGCGCCACCACCTCGCCCAGCTCGGCGTCGGGCACGGCGAACACCGCCGCTTCTTCCACCCCCGGCATATCGGAGATGCAGGCCTCGATCTCCGCCGCCGCGATCTTCTCGCCGCCACGGTTGATCAGTTCCTTGATCCGGCCGCTGATGTAGAGAAAACCCTCGTCGTCGAGATAGCCGAGGTCGCCGCTGTTCAGCCAGCCATCGCACAGGGTTTCGGCGCTGGCCTGCGGCAGGTTCCAGTAGGCACTCATCAGGGTCGGCGAGCGCAGCCAGATCAGGCCTTCCTGTCCGGTCGGCAGAGGGTCGCCAGGGTGATCGCCAATGCGCACCTCGACGATCGGCAGCGGCCAGCCGCAACTGGCCGGTTTATAGAGGAAGGGCTCACCGCCGATCGCCGCGCCGATGCCGTTGCTTTCGGTAAGGCCGTAGCCACTGCCACCGATCACATCCGGCTTGCGCTCGGCCATCGCCCCCAGCAGCCCGGCGGACGACGCCCCGCCGCCGAGCCCGAGGCCGAACAGGCTGTGGGTCTCGGCCCCGCCAAAGCGCGGCGAGGCGAGCAATTGCTGCATCATCACCGGCGCGCCGTTGAACTGGGTGCAGCGCTCGTCGCGGATCAGGTCGATGGCCTTGTCCACGTCCCACTTGTACATCAGCACCAGGCGTCGCCCGCCGCGCAACGCCGAGAGAAACTGCGCATGCAGCCCGCTGACATGGAACAGCGGTACCGCCATCAGGGTGGTCGGCGCCAGGCCGCTGGCGATGACCTTGCCGATCCGCTGCGGCGAACTCAGGGCACAGAACGCGCCCTGGAAATCCAGGGCGGTCAGCGCCTGGCACACCGCGCGATGAGTGGACGACGCGCCCTTGGCCCGGCTGGTGGTGCCGGAGGTATAGAGGATCAGCGCCGGGGCATCCGGCTGTACCTCCACCAGGGGCGCCAGCAGTGCTTCGGCGGCCAGCAGGTCTTCGTAGCGGAAGCAGTGATCCGGCAGCACCGCGTCCGACTCCAGGCCGACGACGAGGGTGGTGCGCTGGCGGGCACCGAGGTCGTCGCGCAGCAGCTTCAACCGTGGCTCGTCGCATAGCAGCAGGCAGGCGCCGCTGTCCTCGACGCCATGCAGCAGCTCGTCACGTAGCCCCCAGCTGTTCAGCGGCACGCATACCGCACCGCAGCGTTGCACAGCGGCGAAGGCCACCAGCCAGGCCGGCTGGTTACGCAAGGCGATGGCCACCCGCTCGCCGGGCTGCAGGCCGAAGCGCGCGAGCAACTGCCCGGCCAGGCGATCCACCTGGTCGAAGTACTGGTCGAAGGACAGGCGCTGGTCCTGCCAGACGATGAACTCGCGGGCGCCATGTGCGCGCCCGGCCTCGATCACCTCCTGCAGGGTGCGCGAGGCATGACGGAAGTAACGGGGACTGCCGTCTTGCGGCGTGCACAGCTCAAAGGGCGAACCGGCCGCCAGCAGGCGCTGCCAGGAATCACGCCATTGCTCGATCATCGTGACTCACCCAGGGCGGCATAGCGCTCGCAGTGGAAGTCGCGGTCACCCAGGCAAGCCTGGGCCACCCGCACGCGCTTGAGGTACAGCCCGACATCCAGCTCGTCGGTCACGCCAATGCCGCCGTGCATCTGCACCGCCTCGTTGGCCACCTTGATCGCAGTGTCGCCAGCCTTCCATTTCGCCAGGCTGACCAGGCGCCCGCGCTGCGCGGCGTCGAGCCGGTCATCGTCCAGCGCCGCCAGCCCGGCCATGACCGCGCTGCGCGCCAGGGCCAGATCGACGAACAGCCGCGCCGCCCGATGCTGCAAGGCCTGGAACGAGCCGATGGGAGCATCGAACTGGACCCGGGTCTTGAGGTAGTCCAGGGTGGTCTGGAACAGCTGCTCGGCAATGCCCAGCAGTTCCGCCGCCAGGCAGGCGCGGCCGCGGTCGAGCACTGCGTCCAGCAACGCCCAGCCCTGACCTTCCGCGCCGAGCAAAGCATCCTGGCCGACCCGCACCTCACGCAATTGCAGGCGGGCGCTGTTGCGCGAGTCGATCAGCGGCAGCGCCATGCACAACAGCCCTGGCGTATCCGCCGGCAGCAGGAACAGGCTGATGCCCTCGGCCTCGCCCGCCACGCCCGAGGTGCGCGCGGCCACCACATAGGCATCGGCGCCCACGCCATCCACCACCCAGAACTTGTCACCGTCCAGGCGATAGCCGTCGCCCTCTGCCACCGCCTTGAGTGTCGTAGCCACCGGGTCATGCCGGGCTCGCTCGTCCACGGCCAGGGCCAGGCGCAGCCCACCGGCGATCACCCCCGGCAGCCAGCGTTCCTGCTGCACGGCATTGCCCGCCAGTTGCACCAGCGAACCACCGAGTACCACGCTGGACAGTAGCGGCGTGGCCGACAGGTTCTGGCCGATCGCTTCGAACACCGGCCCCAGCCCCATGCAGCCGAACGCCAGGCCGCCCAGGGCTTCGGGAAAGGCAATGCCGCTCCAGCCCAGGTTGACCGCGTCCTGCCACAACTGCGGGTCGAAACCAAGGGCCGAGCCCTCGTCACGCAGCTTGCGCTGGGCCGCTACCGGGCCACGGGCAGCGAGAAAGTCCCGCGCGCTATCGGCCAGCAGACGCTGTTCTTCGTTGTAACGCAGGTTCATGCGCTCGCTCCTTTCTTGCCGTCGGGCAGGCCAAGCACACGCTTGGCGATCACGTTGAGCTGGATTTCCGAGGCCCCGCCGGAGATGGTCAGGGCGTAGCTGTTGAGCCAGCCACGGGTCAGCGCCAGTTGCCGCTCGCTGAAGGCATCGCTCTCCCAGCCGAGGGCATGGCCGCCGAGCAGGTCCAGCAGGACTTCGAACTTGTCGCGCTCCTGCTCGGTGTGCACCAGCTTCATGATCGCCATCAGCGCGCCGACATCGTCGCCATGGCGGGCCTCCTGGCCCATGCGCTGGACGGTGAGCTGGTAGGCATGCTCATTCATGCCGACCGCTGTAGCCCGCGCCTTCAGCGCCAGTTCGCCCTGGCCCTGCGGCTGCGGCAGGTATTCGCGAACCAGCTCCGCCAGATCGAAATGCGACGGCAGGCTGATCTCGCCGAACTTGGACATGGCCTTGCGCTCGTGCTGCAACAGGTACTTGCCCAGCGCCCAGCCACCGTTCAGTTCGCCGATCAACTGGCTTTTCGGCACCTTCACGCCATCGAAGAACACCTGGCAGAACGCCGACTTGCCGCTGATCAGGTCGATGGGCTGGGCCTTGACCCCGGGGCTGCGCATATCCAGCACGATCAGGCTGATGCCCTCGTGCCGCGGCTTGCCGCTGTCGGTGCGGACCAGGGCGTACATCCAGTCGGACTTGTCGCCGTAGGAGGTCCAGATCTTGCTGCCGTCGACGATGAAATGATCGCCCGCGTCCCGCGCGGCCATCTTCAGGCTGGCCAGGTCGGAGCCGGCATTTGGCTCGGAGAAGCCCTGGCACCAGCGCACCTCGCCACGGGCCATGGGTGGCAGCAGGCTGCGTTTCTGCTCCTCGCTGCCGTAGGCCAGCAACACCGGGCCGAGCATCCAGATGCCCAGGTTGATCTGCGGCGGCCGGCAGCCGAGGCGGCGCATTTCGCTTTCCAGTACCGCCAGCTGTTCCGGGTCCAGCCCGGCGCCACCGTATTCCTCCGGCCATTCCGGGCAGAACCAGCGCTGGTCACGCATGCGTTCGAACCACAAGCGTGCGTCTTCGCTGGGGAACGCAGGCTGGCTGGCACCCCAGACCACATCGCCCTCGCCCATCACCGTGCGCATCGACGGTGGGCAGTTGGCCTCCAGCCAGGCCCGGGTGTCGTGCCTGAATTGCTCAATGCTGCTCATGACTTGTCCCCTTTCTCATTGTTCTATGCGAACCCTGTGGGAGCTGGCTTGCCAGCGATAACGGTGGTGAAGTCACTGCCGCTATCGCTGGCAAGCCAGCTCCCACAGGGACCCAGCCAAGCCCATGACCTATGTGTTCAGCGCTGCGTGCGCGGCAGCCCCAGGCCGAACTGGGCGATCAGCTCGCGCTGGATCTCGTTGGTACCGCCGCCGAAGGTCACCGTGACCGAGGCGCGCAGTTCGTATTCCAGCTCGCCATGCAGCGCGGTGGCCGCCGAACCGGCACGCAGCGAGCCGTTGGCGCCGATCACCGCGGCCAGGCGGCGGAGGATCTCGATCGCCGATTCCGAGCCGTAGACCTTGGTGGTCGAGCTCAGGGCCACGTCCATCTGCTCCTGCTCCAGGTTGGCGGCGATGCGCAGGTTGATCAGGCGCATGGCCTCCAGTCGCGCATAGCACTCGGCCAGGGAGCTGCGTACCCAGGCCTTGTCCATCGCCCGACGGCCCTGTTCGTCACGGCTCTTGGCCCACAGGTAAATCCGGCGGAACAATCCCACCACCTTGTCCGACCAGGAGCCCAGCCCCAGGCGCTCGTGGTTGAGCTGCGCGGTGATCAGCTTCCAGCCGCCGTGCAGCTCGCCCACCAGCATGTCCCTGGGCACCCGCACGTTGTCGTAGTAGGTAGCTGCCGTCGGGTTGCTGGTGGTGGGGATCACCGTGCTGGAGAAGCCCGGCAGTGAGGTGTCGAGAATCAGGATCGACACCCCCTTGTGCCGCGCGAGTTGCGGGTCGGTGCGCGCCGCCAGCCAGATGAAGTCGGCAGACTCGGCGCCCGAGGTCCACAGCTTGTTGCCATTGACCACGAAGTGCTCGCCGTCCAGCCTCGCGCTGGTCTTCAGCACCGCCAGGTCGCTGCCGGCATCCGGCTCGGAATAGCCGATGGCGAACATGATCTCGCCGGCGGCGATGCCCGGCAGGAAACGCGCTTTCTGCGCCGCGCTGCCATGCTCCATCAGCGCCGGGCCGACCGTGCTGATGGTGACGAAGGGCAACGGCGCTCCGGCGATATTGGCCTCCTCGAAGAAAATCAATTGCTCGGTGGCGGCATAGCCCTGGCCGCCGTGGGCCTTGGGCCAGCCCACCGCCAGCCAGCCGTCGCGGCCCATCTGGCGGATGGTCTGGCGAAACAGCTCGCCGCCCTCCTTGCCGCGCAACTGCTCGCGCAGCTCCGGGGTCATCAGGGCCTGGAAGTAGTCGCGCACCTGGCGGCGCAGGGTGTGTTGTTCGGGCGTGAGGTCGACGAACATGACTCGCTCCTTAGGCCGCGCCGAGAATCAGGCCGCTGGTCGGCACGCCGGTACCGGCGGTGACCAGCACGTTATGGACGTCCGCCACCTGGTTGACCGCCGTGCCGCGCACCTGCCGCACCGCCTCGGCGATGCCGTTCATGCCGTGGATATAGGCCTCGCCCAGCTGCCCGCCATGGGTGTTGATCGGCAGCTTGCCGCCGCGGGCATGTTCGCCGGCACGAATGAAGTCCTTGGCCTCGCCACGGGGCACCAGGCCGAACTCCTCCAGTTGCGGCAGCACGAAGGGGGTGAAGTGGTCGTAGATCACGGCGGTCTGCAAGTCCTCCGGACCGAGGCCCGATTGGCGATACAGCTCCCTGGCGACCACGCCCATCTCCGGCAGACCGGTGATGTCGTCGCGGTAGAACGAGGTCATTACCTGCTGGCCCTGGCTGATGCCCTGGGCGCCGGCCTTGATGGTCACCGGCTTGTGCTTCAGATCACGGGCACGCTCGGCCGAGGTGATGACCATGGCCACTGCGCCATCGGACTCCTGGCAGCAGTCGAGCAGGTGCAGCGGCTCGCAGATCCAGCGCGAGGCCTGGTGTTCTTCCAGGGTGATCGGCTTGCCGTGGAAGAACGCCTTGGGGTTGCTCGCGGCAAAATCCCGCACCGCCACCGCGACCCGGCCGAAGTCCTCCGAGGTGGCGCCGTAGCGATGCATGTAGCGCTGGGCGAACATACCGACCCAGGCCGCCGGGGTGTGGAAACCGTGGGGCATGTACCAGCCGTAGTTGACGTTCTCGAAGATCGGCGTCGAAGCGAAGCCGTAGGTGCCGGTGCCGAAGCGGTACCAGGAGCGCTCGTTCATCGCCCGGTAGACCACCACCACCTTGGCCACCCCGCTGGCCACGGCCATCGCCGCATGCATCACCGGCGCGCAGGCGGCGCCGCCGCCGTGGGGCACCTGGGAGAAGAACTTGACCTCCTTGCAGCCCAGCAGGCGGGCGATCTCGTATTCGGGGACCTTGTCCACCGAATAGGAACTGAAGCCCTCGACCTCGGACGGGTCGATACCTGCGTCACGCAGGGCTTCGAGGGTGGCTTCCATGGCCAGGCGCAGCTCGGTGCGCCCGGAGTTCTTGGAAAATTCGGTGGCGCCCAGGCCGACGATGGCGGCGCGCCCGGAAATCGACGATTGACTCATCAGGTCTTTCCTCAGATCAAACAACACATGATTGGCTGCCTGCACGCGAACCCTGTGGGAGCGGCTGTTAGCCGCGATTACGGTGGTGGGACCACTGCTGCAATCGCGGCTAACAGCCGCTCCCACAGGGTTCGCGTCGCATTCACGCTCAGGGCAGGATCAGGGCAACCGTGCCGGTAACGTGGTTGCCCATGGCGTTCTTGCCGACAAGGGTCACCTCGACCCGCCGGCTCACCGCATCCAGAGCACTGACACTGCCACTGAAGGTCATGCAGTCACCCGGGTAGTTGGGCACGCCGAGCTTGATTTTCAGCGACTCGAACTGCGCCGCCGGTCCTGCCCATTCCTCGACGAAGCGCTGCACCAGGCCGTTGGTGGTGAGGATGTTCATGAACACATGGGGCGAGCCCAGTTCACGAGCGGCATCCAGGTCGTGATGGCCGGGAAAGTAGTCACGGGTGGCGATGGCACCGCCGGCGATCAACGCCACGCTGATGGGCAGCGCCAGTTCCGGCAGGACCTCGCCGGGGCGCACATCGTCAAAGCGCTTGGTGTTCTTCAAGGTCATATTTCCATCCCAGCTTGTGGTTATCGCCCAGCCAGTCGCCGAGGCGTTCCAGACACGCCGCCGAGCCGCCAAGGGCAAGGCCGAGGGCGCGGCTCCAGTAGAGAAAACGGTGAATCGGATAGGTCAGGTCGACGCCGATACCGCCATGCACGTGCTGGGCGATATGGCCGATCCGGTGTCCGGCCTCGCAGGCCAGCCAGGCGGTGGCCTGGGCCTCGGACGGCGCCGGGAGACCGGCGTCGAGGCGGTAGCACAGTTGCCACAAGGCGCTGCGCAAGGCCTCCAGGGCGATATGGGCATCGGCCATGCTCATCTGCACCGCCTGGAAGCTGCCGATGCGCCGCTGGAATTGCTCGCGCTCGCTGATATAGGCGACGGTGCGACGGATCTGCTCGTCGCTGACGCCCAGTTGTAGCGCGGCCAGGGCGCAGGTGGCCCGGGGCTCCAGCCAGTCGAGGGCGCTGACCGGCAGCAGATGGCCAAGACGCAAGCCCTCCACCTGCACATCGGCGACGGCTTCGCCGTGGGTCATTACCGCCGGGGTCAGGCGCAGCGCAGGGTTGTCCAGCTCCAGCAAGCACAGACGTGGCTGTCCATGCAGCAGCACCGGCACCAGCGCCGCAGCGGACTGCGCGCCCAGCGGCAAGGCGGCGATACGGCCGTTGAGCAGCCAGTCGGCGCCGTTCGGCGTGGCTTCCAGCTCGATGCCACAGGCCGCGTGCATTCCTTCCAGCGACAGGCTGAGCAGGACTTCGCCGCTGGCCGCGCGCTCGATCCAAGCGGCGTATTCGTCCGGGGCGAAGCGGTCCAGCGCCGCGGCCACCAGTTGATGCCGCCACAACGGCACCTGGCCAAGGCTGCGGCCCTGGGCCTGCAACACCAGCATCAGTTCGGTCATACCCAGGCCGCTGCCGCCCCTGGACTCGGGAATCGCCAAGGCGTGCAGGCCGGTTTCGCAACACAGTTGCCACAGGCTGCTCATAAGCGGCGCACCGCTCAGGTCCCAGTGGCGCAGGGCATCGTCATCGCACTGCTCGGTGAACAGGCTGCCGGCCATCTCCTCGATGGCGCGCTGGTCTTCGCTCAATTGGAAATCCATGGGCGGCTACTCCGTCTCGGCCACGGGGCGGAACAGCGGCAGGGTCTGCTGCTCGTCGAAGACCTGGAACTCCACCTGCAGGCGCTGGCCGATGCGCAACTGCTCGCGCTCGACCCCGACCAGTCCGGCGATCAGGCGCACGCCCTCCTCCAGTTCGACCAGGCCAATGGGGTTGGGATGATCGAACGGCGGTACCTCCGGGTAATGCATGACCACGAAGGAATACAGGCTGGCACGGCCGCTGGCCTGCACCGCGTCCCAGTCGAAGGAGTGGCACTCGATGCAGACCGGCGCCGGTGGATGGCGCAGGGTCGAACAGGCAGTGCAACGCTGGATCAGCAGCTTGTGCTCGGCACAGCCTTCCCAGAAGAAGCGGGTGTCGTCGCTGATGCCCGGCAATGGACGCTTGGGTTTGTCCAGCGCCTGGGCCGGCTTGGCCACCGGCTGCGGATTGGCCGGGCGGAACTTGAACACGCGGAACAGCAGCTCACCGACCGGCTCGTCGCCTTCGGGCTTCTCGACAAAATGGCTCATCACCAGGGTGACGAAGAAGCCGGTGCCCAGGGCCGTGGTCTTCTCGTCGCCCACGGCGTCCAGGCGGGTGGTGTAGTACAGGCGCTCACCGAGATGCACCGGGCGCTTGAAGGTCAGTTCCGAGTTGACTGCTACCACTGAGGCGTAGCCGTACTCCTCGATCAGCTTGAGCACTTCATAGGGGTTCTCGTCGGTGGAACCCGGCGGGTAGTTGTTGGCTTGCAGGCCCTCCATGGTCCACACCTGGAGCATCGCCGGCGGCGCGACGATGCCGTCGTGGGGCCCTTGCAGGGCGGCAGCGGCATCGGTGTAGAGCGGGTTTTCCAGGCCCATGATCTCGCACCACTGGCGGATCATCGGCGCGTTGACTTCGTCCCAGGCATAGACCCGGCCGTATTCGCGCCCGACCAGGGCACGCACGTTGGACAGCAATTGTGGATCAGCCACAGTCGTCTCCTGCTAAGTAAGGGCGGCTAGCCGCCGTGGGTCGATCAGGCCTGTGCCGCCGCGAGGAAGCTCGGCCGTTCGCCGCCGCCGTGCAGCAGCAGGTTGCAGCCACTGGCGTAGCTGGCCAGCGGCGAGGCGATAAACAGGCAGGCGTTGGCGATATCGGCCGCCGCGGCCATGCGTCCGGCGGGAATGCCGGCACCGACGGCGGCGATACCGGCGTCGCTGCCGTAATGCAGATGGGCCTGCTCGGTCAGGACCAGGCCGGGGCTGACGGTCACCACCCGCACCTTGGGCCCCCACTCCACCGCCAGCGAAGTGGCCAGCGCCACCACCCCGGCCTTGGCCGCACCATAGGCGGCGGTGCCCGGTGACGGACGCTGGGCGGCAACGCTGCCGATGAACACGATGCAGCCGCCCTCTTCCTGCCCCTGCATCAGGCGGTTGGCGTGCTGGGCGACGTTGAGCGGCGCGATCAGGTTGAGGCGGATGATGCTCTCGTGAAAACGCGGCGAGGCCGTGGCGGCCTCGGCAGCCGGGGCGCCGCCAGCGTTGTTGACCAGCACATCGAGGCGACCGAAATCGCGCTGGATGGCATCGAACAGGCCTTGCAGCGAATCGCCGTCGCGCACATCGACGGCGAAGAACGCCGCCTGGCGGCCGCCGCTGCCTGGCAACTGGTCTGGCGCGTTGCGGGCACAGACGATCACCTCGGCGCCGGCCTCCAGATAGGCCTGGGCAATCCCGGCACCGATCCCCTTGGTACCGCCGGTGACCAGGACCACCTTGCCCGTGTAATCAAGACCCATGTCGTGCTCCTCGTACTGGCTGACGAGGCTCACTCTAGGGGCAAGGGGGCGCACAAACTTCGTCTGAACGGACGATGAACCGGCACCTTGGCGGGTCGACACTGCGAGGCACTTTCACGCGCGAGAAGGCTTATGTCCGCTACCGAAGTTTCCCCCCTGCTGCTGGAGTTTCCGGCGCCCGGCGTAGCCCTGCTGCGCCTGAACCGACCGCAGGCGAGCAATGCCCTGAGCCTGGAATTGCAGGCCCTGCTGTCGCGGCATTTCAGCGAGCTGGGCGCCGACCCCGAAGTGCGCTGCATCGTCCTGACCGGTGGCGCCAAGGTGTTCGCCGCCGGTGGCGATATCACCAGCATGGCCGGGGTCGGCCCGATCGAGATCGTGCAGCGCCACACCGAGCGGGTCTGGGCACCGATCCAGCACTGTCCCAAGCCGGTGATCGCGGCGGTCTGCGGCTATGCCTACGGCGGTGGCTGCGAGCTGGCGATGCATGCCGACCTGATCGTCGCCGGGCGCTCGGCGCGCTTCTGCCAGCCGGAAATCCGCATCGGCATCATGCCGGGGATTGGCGGAACACAGCGGTTGGTGCGGGCGGTGGGCAAGGTCAAGGCCATGCGCATGGCCCTGACCGGGCAGCCGATCAGCGCGGAGGAAGCCTGGGTGGCGGGGTTGGTCAGTGACCTGGTGGATGACGACCGGGTGCAGGAGCACGCCCTGGAACTGGCCCGGACGATCGCCGCCATGCCGGCGCTGGCGGCGGAGCAGATCAAGGAAGTGATCCTCGCGGGGATGGATGCGTCGCTGGAATCGGCGCTAGCCCTGGAGCGCAAGGCCAATGCGCTGCTGTTTGCGTCCAGGGACCAGAAGGAAGGGATGCAGGCGTTTATCGAAAAGCGGATGGCGCGGTTCGAGGGATGTTGATAGTCAGGTTCGCAAGAACTGCCCGATCAGCCAGATCGATGTCGAAGCTGATGGCCTCATCGCCGGCAACGCCGGCTCCCACAGGGTTCTGAGTCGGCCGCAGGATCCAGGTCAGGCACAAGAACCTGTGGGAACTGGCATTGCCAGCGATGAGGCCCGCAAGAACAACCCAACTACCAGATTGATGTCGAAGCTGATGGGCTCATCGCCGGCAACGCCGGCTCCCACAGGGTTCTGAGCCAGCCGCAGGATCCAGGTCAGGCACCAGAACCTGTGGGAACTGGCATTGCCAGCGATGAGGCCCGCAAGAACAACCCAACTACCAGATTGATGTCGAAGCTGATGGCCTCATCGCCGGCAACGCCGGCTCCCACAGGGTTCTGAGCCAGCCGCAGGGTCCAGGTCAGGCACAAGAACCTGTGGGAGCTGGCATTGCCAGCGATGAGGCCCGCAAGAACAACCCAACTACCAGGTTGATGTCGAAGCTGATGGCCTCATCGCCGGCAAGCCGGCTCCCACGGGGTTCCGGGCCGGCCGCAGGATCCAGGCTCGACATAGCAACCTGTGGGAGCTGGCTTGCCAGCGATGAGGTCACCTACCAGAGCAACAGATCATAGGTCAGGTAGATACGCACATTGTTCCGGTCGCTGGCATAGGTGCTGCGCGAGATCGCATGCCGTACCTCTGCGCCAAAGCCCTTGAACACTCCGTCCTGGACCACGTACTTGAGCTGGGTGTTGGTCTCGTGTTCACGGGCATCCGCGCCCCGGTATTCGCCACCACTGCCGTGGTAGTAGCGGGTCATGAAGTTCAGCCCCGGCACGCCGACGCTGGCGAAATCGTAGTCGTAGCGCAGCATCCAGGTGCGCTCGCCCGGCTGGATGAACTTGCCGACGCTGGCGTTGCTGAACGAGTACACCGTGCTCACGCTGACATAGGGCAAGGCCGTGCTGCCTTCGACCTTCTGGTAGCCGAAACCAAGGGCATGACCGCCCTGGCGCCAGGTGAACAGGCCGCTGAACATGTCCGCATCGACCTGGCCATTGCGTGCGGCGCCCGCGTCGTCACTGATGAAATAGCGCAGGTCGCTGGTCAACGTCCCCGCCGCCAGCGGCAGCGAATGCACCAGGCCGAAGAACTGCTGGCGATAGAAGTCGCGCAGTTCGCCGTAGTAGCTGCTCAGGGTCAATTGCTTGCTCAGCTCGTAGCGCAAGCCGGCAAAGTCGAAGTCGCTGCCTTCGCTGCCGGTGTAGCCCTGGGGGATGATGTCGACGCTGTCGGTGGAGTTGCGCGCCTTGAACTTGTCCAGGTGCCCGGCATGCAGGTAGAGCCGGTCGATACCGCTGTATTCGACCTGGGTGCCACGGAAGGTCTGCGGCAGCAGGCGGCCGTCGTTGTAGACCAGCACGGGAATCTTCGGCAGCAAGGTGCCGCTGCTGACCAGTGCGTCCTGCCAGCGCAGCTTGGCGGTCAGGCCCAGGCTGGAGTATTCGCTGGCCGCGCGGCCGTCGTCATGCACCGGCAACAGCCCGGTGCCGGCATGGGCACGACTGGAGTCCAGGCGAACACCCGACAACCCCAGCGCCTCGACGCCGAAGCCGAGCGTGCCCTCGGTGAACCCCGACTGCGCCTTGAGCACGAAGCCCTGGGCCCACTCCCGGCGATCGGCAGCACCGTCGCGGTAATCGTCGTTGAAGTAGTAATTGCGCAAGGCCAGCCGGGCCTGGGAATCCTTGAAGAAATCGGCCAGGGCCGGATCAGGGACGAGACTGCTCATGACACCTGCGCAAGCCAGGGTGCCGGAACTCAAAAGGGTACGCATCGGAGGTCTCTGCTGAGTGTTGTGGTTGTTGGCAGATGGGCGGTCGATACGCGCTCCGTACTGGACGGGGGGCGTCGACGGAGCGGACACTAACGCCCCGCGAACCCCGTCACAACGTTATGAGCGATGCGCATCACCCTATGCGCAAGCGCCGATTTCCGCGCTGGAGCAGTACGTGAACCTCAAGCAGCTCGAAGCTTTCCAGGCCATCATGGCCACCGGCTCCACCATCGGCGCCGCCACCCGTATGGACCTGTCGCAGTCGGCGGTCAGTCGCCTGCTGACCCAGTTGGAGGAGCACCTGGGTTTTGCCCTGTTCCTGCGCCGCAAGGGCCGCTTGATGGCAACCCCGGAAGCCGAGGAACTGCTCGGCCAGGTCGCCGCGCTGGTGGACAACCTGCAGCGGGTGCAGCGCCTGGCCGACGAGCTGCGCCTGGGGCGTTCGCAACGCAGCCTGCTGCGGGTCGCAGTGCCCACCAGCATGACCCAGCACCTGCTGCCGAAGATCGTCGCCGAGTTTCTCCGCGAGCGTGAGGACGTGGTGGTCGAAGTACTCACCGGCGGCTACGACAGCCTGGAACGGGCGGTGCTGGATCGCAGCGCCGACTTTGCCTTCGTCCGCCTGCCAGCCGAGTTGCCGGACTTCGAGGTGCTGCCGGTACTGGAGACCGAGGGTGTGTGCGTCATGCCTGTCGGGCACCCGCTGGCCGAACGCGAGGAAGTCACCCTCGACGACCTGCGCGATGAGCCCCTGGTGCTCCTGGGCAAGCAGCGCAACCTGCGTTCGGAGCTGGACCAGCGCTTTCGCGAAGCACGCCTGAGTCCGCAGGTCCGTATCGAGGTGCACTCGGTCAGCGCGGCTTGCGCCTTCGTCGCCGAGGGTATGGGTCTCTCCATCATCAACGGCCTGCTGGCCCGGGATTTCGGCGCCCTGCCCCTGCTCAGCCGGCCACTGCGGCCGCGGCTGGCCTACCGCTTCGGTCTGGTCTTCCGCAAGGATCAGCCGCGCTCGCGACTGGTCGAGGCCTTTGCCGAACACCTGCGCAAACGCCTGGTGGAAGTCAGCGGAACACCGCTCGACGCATAGCCCAACCCGATTCACTCATAAGCTTGAGCGAGCCCGATTGCCTGGACTAGTGTGCGCCTCAACGCCCGGGCCCCACCAAAACAACAATCGAGAACGCATCATGAACCCACCCCACTCCTCGCTGGCCCCGGCCGCTGCGACGCCGGCTGCGGCTGCGCCCGCCCCGGTGAAGCAACTCAATCCGGCGCTGATCCTCCTGAGCATCGTGTTCATGGCCCTGGCCTTCACCTACCTGGTGGACTCAGGCCAGTTCCAGCGCAAGGACATCGCGGTCATTCCCGGCTCCTACCAGATGCTCGACAAGGACAGCGGTCTCGGCCAGCTGTTCTCCATCGAGCCGCGCACGCAAAACCCAGAGGTGGCGCGTCCGGTGTCCCTGGTCGAAGCCTTTATGGCCATTCCCCAGGGCATCGAAAAACGCGCCGGCCTGATCTTCATGGTCCTGTTCATCGGCGGCATGTTCGGCGTGCTGAACAAGGCCGGTGCCATCGATGCCGGTCTCGAGCGCATCCTCGGCCTGACCCGCGGCAACATCTACGTGCTGGTGCCCTGCCTGATGCTGGTGTTCTCCGCCGGCAGTACCTTCATGGGCCTGGCCAAGGAATTCATCCTGATCGTGCCGCTGATGGTGGCCATGGCCAATCGGCTCGGCCTGCCCAACATCATCGGCCTGGCCATCGTGGCAATCTCGGTGAAGGTCGGTTACCTGGGCTCGATCACCAACCCGGTGGCCCTGGCCGTGGCCCAGCCACTGGCTGGCGTGCCGATGTTCAGCGGCCTGGATATGCGCGTGGTGACCTACGTGGTGTTCCTGCTGGTGGGCATCGCCTTTGTCCTGCTGAGCATCCGTCGCCATGGCTTCGACCGCACCGCGCAGTTCGACTTCAAGCGTGCGCCCCTGCCGTTGCGCCATGCCACCAACCTGGTACTGCTGGCGGTCGGCGTGGCCTTCCTGGTCTACGCCTCCAATCGCTGGCACTGGAAATACCCGGAGCTGTCCGCCTACTACCTGGCCCTGAGCATGGTCTTCGCGCTGGTCGCCGGGATCGGCGCCAGCGATGCGGCCGCAGCCTTCGTCGACGGCATGAAAAAAGTCCTCATGGCCGGCGTGCTGATCGGCCTGGCTACGGCGGTGGAGATCATCCTCAGTACCGGCCAGGTGCTCGATACCATCGTCAACAATCTCTCGGAACTGGTGGGCGACCACGGCCCGCTGGTCTCGGCCTTCGGCATGTTCTTCGCCCAGTTGGGCCTGGATATGCTGATCCCCTCCACTTCCGGCCAGGCGGCGGTGACCATGCCGATCTTCGGCCCGCTGGGGCAACTGTCGGGGGTGACTCCGCACACCACGGTCTACGCCTTCCTGCTCGGCAACGGCCTGACCAACCTGATCACCCCGACCTCCAGCGGCCTGCTGGTGCTGCTGGCCACCGCCCAGGTCGGCTGGGGACAGTGGGCGCGCTATATCTGGCCGCTGTTCCTGATCTTCATGGCCATCGCCCTGGGCCTGCTGAGCATCGCCGTGTTCATCGGCTATTAATTCACCGGGCTGCCATGGCGGCCCACCTGGTTCGAGTTGTCTCCCATGCATGTTCTGAACAACCTGATGGTGCCGATGCGCGATGGCGTACGGCTGGCCACCGATATCCATTTGCCCGATGCCAGCGGCGCGCCCTTGCCGGTGATCATCGAACGTACGCCCTACAACAAGGCCCTGCCCTCGCGCTCGGAAAAGCGTCGCGACGGTCATCACCTGGGCCGCGAGGAAATGGCCGCAGCCTTCGCTGCCGCCGGTTTCATCACGGTCTTCCAGGATTGCCGCGGACGGCACGCCTCGGAGGGCGAGTTCGTCAAGTACATCAACGAAGCCGAAGACGGCTACGACACCCTCGCCTGGCTGGTGGAACAACCCTGGTGCGACGGGCGGATCGGCAGCATGGGCTTGTCCTATGCCGCGCATACCCAACTGGCCATGGCCTGCCTGAATCCACCGGGGCTGCGCACCATGGTGCTCGACTCCGGCGGCTTCGCCGACGCTTTCCACTGCGGGATTCGCCAAGGCGGCGCATTCGAGTTGAAGCAGGCGACCTGGGCCTTCAAGCAGGCCAAGGAAAGCCCGGCGGCCAAGGCCGACCCGGCGTTGCGCGAGGCACTGGAGCAGGAGGATATCCATGCCTGGTTCGCCGCCATGCCGTGGCAGGCCGGGCATTCGCCGTTGCGGCATATTCCCGAGTACGAGGACTACCTGCTGGATCAATGGCGACGCGGCCGCTACGACGCCTACTGGCAGCAACTGGGCATCTGCGCGGAGCAGTTCCGCGGGCAGACCCCGGACATTCCCGTGCTGCACATGTCCAGCTGGTACGACGCCTATGTCAGCTCGACCCTGGACAATTTCAGCGCCTTCACCCGCCAGGGAACGGCGCCACAGCGGCTGATCATGGGGCCATGGCTGCATGGCGATCGCAACATCAGCCACAGTGGCGATGCCGAGTTCGGCGAGGCCGCAGCGTTCGACGGGCAGGTGGAACAGGATTGGCTCACCTGCCGGCTGGAGTGGTTCGAGGCTCATCTGAAACAGCCGGCGTCAATACAAGCCAAACCCCAGCAGGTGCAGGTCTTCGTCATGGGCGGAGGTTCCGGCAGCCGCAATCGCCAGGGGCGGATCGAACATGGCGGCGAATGGCTGACGGCGGATCGCTGGCCGTTGCCGGGTAGCCAGCAACTGGTGCTGCATCTTCATGGGGATGGCGGGCTGAAAACCCAGGCCCCCGAAGAGCTCGAAGCCAGCCGCAGCTATCTGGCCGACCCCTGGCATCCGGTACCCACGCTCGGCGGCGCCCTGACCTCGGGAGCGCCGGTGTTCGCCGGGGGTGCCTTTGATCAACGGGAAGCGCCCGGCTTCTTCGGTAGCCGTGGGGATGACCGGCCGTTGAGCGAACGCCCGGATGTGCTGAGCTTCCACACCGAGCCCCTGGCCGAGGACCTGCTGGTCGCCGGCGATGTGGCGGTCGAACTGTGGGTCGAGACCGACGGACTGGACACCGACTTCACCGCCAAGCTGGTGGATGTCTATCCCGATGGCTATGCGATGAACATCACCGACGGCATCATCCGCTGCCGCTATCGCAACTCGTGGAGCGAGCCGAAACCCATGGTGCCGGGGCAATGCGTCAAGGTCACGATCAGGCCGTTCGCCACCTGCAACCGGTTTGTCAAAGGGCATCGGCTCAGGATCGATATCGCCAGCAGCAACTTTCCGCATTTCGATGTCAATCCGAACAGCGGCGAGCCCGAGGGATCGGCGGACGGCAAGCGGGTGGCGAGGAATGTGCTGCATATGAGTCGGCTGCGGCCGTCGCGGGTGGTGCTGACGGTGTTGCCGGACCTGACTCCTGTGGCGTGACGGATGGCCTCATCGCCGGCAACGCCGGCTCCCACAGGGTTTCGGGTCGGCCGCAGGATCCAGGCTCGACACAGGAACCTGTGGGAGCTGGCTTGAACTGGCCTAATGATCCCGGACACCTCTTAAGGGCGATATGATTCGCCCATTCAGGAGGTTCCATGCAAGAACGAAAGACCTATACCCGCGAGTTCAAACAACGTTGCG
>Ga0222427_100532_pt1 | contig 51511 bp, 44 predicted proteins | sample 2B20Ametagenome_FD_182890 | JGI IMG/M metagenome (GOLD analysis project Ga0222427, IMG submission 182890) | Enriched microbial communities from leaf-cutter ant dump, University of Wisconsin, Madison, United States - 2B20A (version 2) | ecosystem: Environmental > Terrestrial > Nest > Insects nest... | reverse complement strand
CGGGCGGGCCTGCTGGCCGCGTTGCTGCTGCTGGCGGGCCTGCTGCTGTGCCTGCTGGTCGCGTTGCTGTTGCTGGCGGGCCTGCTGCTGCGCCTGCTGGTCGCGCTGTTGCCGCTGGCGGGCCTGCTGCTGCGCCTGCTGGTCGCGTTGCTGTTGCTGGCGGGCCTGTTGCTGCGCTTGCTGATCGCGTTGTTGTTGCTGGCGGGCCTGTTGCTCGCGTGCCTCCCGGGCCTGGGGCGGCGGAGGGCGGCCGGCTTGCGTAGTCGGTGTGTCGCGGCCGCCTCGAGCGTGGTCCGGTCCGCGACCGTTATCCGGTCCGCGACCGTTATCCGGCCCGCGTCCGTTGTCGCCCGGGCGCCGGCTGTCGGGCCGATGGTCCACGGAAGCCTGCGGCGGCCGGCCCTTGTTGTGGTCGTAGAACTGGCCGCGATCCCTGCCGGCGTCGCGGACATAGCCGCGCTGCGCCTGCGTGGGCGGGGCATGGCGTTCGTTGCGCGCGGCCAGCTCGCGGGGATCGGCGCGGCGCTGGATGCCCGACGGGCCGCCGTGGTAGCTGATGCGGCGCTTGTCCACGTTGTTAACCACGACGTTGCGGGTATAGACGTTGGTGACGTGCGTGATGTTCACGTTCGTGACGGAACGGTTGTAGTAGAAGCGGTCGCGTTTCCAGTAGCCGCCCGAATAGCCCAGGCCCGTGTAGCCGAAGCCGTAATTGATGCCGCCGTAGAAGCCCACGTGCGGGCCCCAGTAGCCGGCGTTCCAGATATACAGCCCATTTGTGAAGCCCCAGTATCCGGGCGTCCAGAGCGCGCCCGTGTAGGGCGCCAGCACCCAGGCGCCCGGCACCCAGAAGAAGCCGTAGCGGTTGCGGCTCCAGTAGCCCGGCACCCAGATATAGCCGTCCGCCGGCGCGGGCGGCTGGACATAGACGGGCAAGGGCGGAGGCGGCTCGGGGCTGCGGTCGACCAACGCAAGGTTGGCGTCCGCAGGGTCGCCGCCGTCATAGGCCGGGGCCGCGGGCGCCGGCGGCGGTTCGTAGGTCTGCGCCGCGGCGCCGGCGCAAACGGCCAGCAGCACGGCGGCGGCGAAGGGGCGCGGGCGGAAGATCCGGGTAGCGGGAGTCATGGTTTTTCCTTTGCGCAACGGGCGCGCGGATCAGTAGCCACGATAGTAGTAATGTGGGGCGGGATAGGCCGGATAGTAGTAATGCGGCGTGTAATAGACCGGGGCCGGACGGTAGTACGCCGGCCGGGCCGGCACCACCACGCAGCCGGTCAAGGCGCTGGACATCGCCAGCATCAGCAATAGGCTTTTTTTCATCTCGGAACTCCTGCCAAGCGCCAGGCGCTGCTTGCGCCCTGGGTGCGCTTGTAAGGATTAGGCCACAGGCCCCGGCCGGGAGTTCTGGACTGTAATCGTTCCGAAACAGCTTTCGCGTGACGAATGTGTGCGCCCGCGTTTCTGTCGATTTCGTTCGTATCAGGGTTCGTATCGGGAATGGTGCCCCCACGCAGCGCCCTGGCAACAAAAAGGGGCCGCCTCAGCGACCCCCGCGCCTGCCTTGCGGCGGACTTCAGTTCCAGCGGCCGCCGTTGCCTGCGAGGCTGAAACGGCCGGCGCCCATGAAGGCGATGGCCAGGCCGGTGAACAGGAACATGCCTTGCAGTTCCAGCGCCCAGCCGCCGTTGTTGGTCAGGCTGCCGATCTGGCCGGAGTGCGCCAGCAGGATGGCGACGACCATGTTGATGGCGATGAGCAGGCCGCCCAGCCGGGTGTAGACGCCGACGATGATCAGGACGGGCGCAAGGATTTCGCCGACGTAGGCGCCGTAGGCCAGGAAGCCCGGCAGGCCGTGCGAAGACAGCATGCCGCTGATGCCGCCGACGCCGCCGCCGGTCAGTTTGAACAGGCCGTGCAGGAGTATCAGGATGCCGAGGGTCAGGCGCAGGATCAGCTTGCCGGTGTCGTCGGACTTGATCATGGTGAGTTCTCTTCTAATGGTTGAAAGGGACAGCGCCCGTTGGAGCGCGCTGCGAGCCTTTGGTTCCGCGCCCGGCGGCCCCCCGCGAGACCAGGACGCGAACCGGGGACGGGCCGGGCCATTATGGCAAAGCCCGATCAAAATCATCAAGCATTTGTCGTTGCGCCGCGACGCTTTTCAACAAATGCTTACCGGCTTGGGGCAGCGCTCAGAACTCTTCCAGGAAGCGCATGCGGAAGCGGCGTCCCTTGATGTTGCTGTTGGACAGGCGCGAGAACGCCTGCTTGGCGATCTGGCGGTCCAGCGCCACGTAGGACACGAACTCGGAGATATTGATCTTGCCCACCTGTTCGAACGCCAGGCCGCCGTCGCCCGTCAGGGCGCCCAGCAGGTCGCCGGGACGCAGCTTGTCCTTCTTGCCGCCCTGGATGCACAGGGTGATCATCGGCGCGCGCAGCGGGCGGTCCGCCTTGGGGCGGAGCGACTTGATGTCGCCCCAGACCAGCGGCGCGCCCTGGTATTGCTCGATCAGGTTGGCCCAGCGCATTTCGTCGGGCGAGCACAGGCTGAGCGCCAGGCCTTTCTGTTCGCCGCGGCCGCTGCGGCCGATGCGGTGCACGTGCACCTCGGTGTCCTTGGTCACGTCCACGTTGATGACGGCGCCCAGGTTCTGGATGTCCAGGCCGCGCGCGGCCACGTCGGTGGCGACCAGCACGGCGCAGCTCTGGTTGGCGAACTGGATCAGGATTTCATCGCGCTCGCGCTGTTCCAGGTCGCCGTTGAGCGCCTGGGCGCTGATGCCCTCGGCCTGCAGGCGCTCGACCAGGTCGTGGCTGCGCACCTTGGTATTGCAGAATGCCAGCGTGGAGGCGGGCCGGAAATGCGCCAGCAGGCGGGCCACGGCGTCCAGCCGGTCCCGGTCGTCGATTTCGTAGAAGATCTGTTCGATGCGGCTGGCGTCGTGCTGCGCCTCGGCCTTGGCTTCGGCGGGGTTGCGCAGGAAGCGGGCGGCCAGCTTGCGGATGTTGTCGGGGTAGGTGGCCGAGAACAGCAGGGTCTGGCGCTTGGCGGGGCAGTGCGAGGCGATGGCGACGATGTCGTCGTAGAAGCCCATGTCCACCATCCGGTCGGCCTCGTCCAGCACCAGGGTGTTCAGGCCGGCCAGGTCCAGATTGCCACGCGCCAGGTGGTCCTGGATGCGGCCGGGGGTGCCGACCACGATATGGGCGCCGCGGGCCAGCGATTCGGCCTGCGGGCGCGTGGCGGCGCCGCCGCACAGCGTCAGAATCTTGATATTGGGAATCTGGCGCGCCAGCCGGCGCAGTTCCTGCGCGACCTGGTCGGCCAGTTCGCGGGTGGGGCAGAGCACCAGGGACTGGGGCGCCAGCCAGGGCGGGTTGACCTTCTGCAGCACGCCCAGCCCGAACGCGGCGGTCTTGCCGCTGCCGGTCTTGGCCTGCGCGATGAGGTCGCGGCCTTCCAGGATCAGCGGCAGGCTTTGCGCCTGGATGGGCGTCATCTGCTCGAACCCCAGGCTTTGCAGGTTGGAAAGCAGGGCGGGCGCGAGGGGCAGGGAGGTGAAGGAGCTGTTGGTCACAATAGGGGGAAAAAGCGCTTTTCGGCGGGCGCGCGCCCGCCGGGGACGGAATGTCCGGTACGTCCGAGAGTGTACTGCCTGGGGCCGGCCGCCAGGAGCGCCCCGCGGCTACGCCTGGGGTTCGTAGGTGCTGGCCAGCTTGCGGGCGGCTTCCTGCATGCGCGGCAGCCAGGCGCGCGCGCCCTCGATGGACAGCCGGGCCACGGGCGCGTGCAGCGCCACGGCCGCGATGGCGCGCGAGCCGTGCAGGATGGGCACGGCCATGCAGACGATGCCGAGCAGGAATTCCTCGCGGTCGAAGCTGGCGCCTTCTTTTTTGATGATGCGCAGCTCGCGCTCCAGGGCGGCCACGTCGCACAGGGTATTGGGTGTGTACCGCGGCAGCGGGGCGGCGGCCAGCAGGCGCTGGCGCGCCTCGCGCCGCATGTGCGCCAGGAACAGCTTGCCGCTGGCCGAGCAATGCAGGGGCACGCGCGAGCCCGATTGCAGGTTGACCCGCAGCGGCCAGGCGGTTTCGACGCGGTCCAGGTAGATGACTTCGTCCCCGTCCAGCATGGTGCAGTTGCAGGTTTCGCCGATTTCATCGACCAGGCTGTCCAGGATGCGATGGCGTTCGCCCCGCAGCGGCGAATTCAGCAGGGTGTCGCGGGCCAGCGCGCTCAAGCGGGGGCCGCTGACATAGCTTTTTCCGGCGGGTTCGCGCAGCAGCATGCCGGCGTCGACCAGGCGCGACAGGATGCGCAGGACGGACGGCTTGGGCAGGCCCGTGGCCTCGGTGAGCGCGGCCAGCGACACCGGATGCCCGGCCTGGGCGACCTGTTCCATCAGGGCCAGCGCGCGCAGCGCGGCGGAGGATTCGTCTTTCATCTTTCAATAATTGAAGATTCGGCGGCGTGATCCCTATCCTCGCACGGATTTTGCGGAAAATGAAACGCCATGGGGTGGGATCGGCGGGCGTTCTGCTGCAGTATCGGATCACGCCGGCCAATATGCAATCCGACCCGCGCCGGCCTGCCAGGAGAGAGACCATGAGCAGCAAGCAACACATGACCCCCAGCGAAGCGTTCGTCGAGACGCTGGTCGCCCAGGGCGTCAAGGACGTATTCGGCATTGTCGGCTCGGCCTTCATGGACGCGCTGGACCTGTTTCCGGCGGCGGGCATCCGTTTCGTGCCGACGGTGCACGAGCAGGGCGCCGCGCACATGGCCGACGGCTATTCGCGCGTGACCGGCCGCCACGGCGTGTGCATCGCGCAGAACGGGCCGGGCATCACCAACTTCGTGACGGGCGTGGCCGCCGCCTACTGGGCGCACAGCCCGGTGGTGGCGATCACGCCGGAAACCGGCACCTCCGGCATGGGCCTGGGCGGCTTCCAGGAAACCGAGCAGTTGCCGATTTTCTCGCGCATCACCAAATACCAGGCGCACGTGAACCGCCCCGACCGCATGGCCGAGTTCACGGCCAAGGCTTTCGATAATGCGCTGGCGGAACGCGGGCCGACGCAACTGAACATCCCGCGCGATTATTTCTACGGCGAGATCGACGTGGCCATTCCGGAGCCTCGCCGCGTGCGCCGCGGCCCGGGTTCCGACGAGGACCTGGAGGCGGCGGCGGCCCTGCTGGCGCAGGCCAAGTTCCCCGTCATCGTCGCGGGGGGCGGCGTGCTGTTCTCGGACGGGCAGGCCGAATGCGTGGCGCTGGCCGAACTGCTGGGCGCGCCGGTGGTGACGAGCTATCTGCACAATGACGCCTTCCCGGCCAGCCATCCGCTGTGGTGCGGCCCGCTGGGCTACCAGGGCGCCAAGGCCGGCATGAAACTGCTGGCCCAGGCCGACGTGGTGCTGGCGCTGGGCACGCGCCTGGGGCCTTTCGGCACCTTGCCGCAGCACGGGCTGGATTACTGGCCGCAGGGCGCGCGCATCATCCAGGTCGACGCCGACCACCGCATGCTGGGGCTGGTGCGCCCGGTCTCGGTGGGCATTTGCGGCGACGCCAGGCCCGCAGCCGCCGCGCTGGCGGCCAAGTTGCAAGGGCGCGAGGTGGCGTGCGCGCGCACCAAGGCGGCGCGGGGCGAACAGATCGCGGCGCAGAAGGCCGAATGGGAAAAGGAACTGGATAGCTGGTCGCACGAGCGCGACGACTGGAGCCTGGACATCATCGAGCACGGCGGCGGCCGCATGCATCCGCGCCGCATGCTGCGCGAACTCGAACGCGCCATGCCCAAGCACGTGATGGTGTCCACCGACATCGGCAATATCTGCTCGGTGTCCAACAGCTATCTGCGCTTCGACGAGCCGAATTCGATGCTGGCCGCCATGAGCTTCGGCAACTGCGGCTACGCCTTGCCGGCGCTGATCGGCGCCAAGCTGGGCCGCCCGGACCGGCCGGCCGTGGCCTACGTGGGCGACGGCGCCTGGTGCATGAGCTTCCAGGAACTGCTTACCTGCGTGCGCGAGCAGATCCCGGTGACGGCCGTGGTGTTCCACAACGGCCAGTGGGGCGCCGAGAAGAAGAACCAGGTGGATTTCTACGGGCGCCGCTTCGTCGGCAGCAACCTGAAGAATCCGAACTTCTCCGAGCTGGCGCGGGCCATGGGCGCGGAAGGCATACGGGTGGAGCATGCCGACCAGGTGGGCGCGGCATTGCAGGCCGCCTGCCGGGCGCAGTCCGAGGGCAAGACCACCGTGCTGGAAATGATGGTCAGCCAGGAACTCGGCGATCCGTTCCGCCGCGATGCCCTGAAGCAGCCGGTGCGCTTCCTGGACAAGTACAAGCCCTATGTGAACCAGCCCTTCAGCCCGGGCGAAGTGCCGCTGCCCATCGATCCCATCGGGCGTTGACGGCGGCAGGCCCGGCGCGGCGCCGCCCGCGCCGGGCTGCTGCACGGATCGTCTGCGGCAGGAGCACACAGACATGGAAAGCGATCGATTGTTCGAGCCGCTGCGCAGCGCTGCGCTGTCGGCGGGGCGCTTGCGCACGGCGGTGGCCTATCCGCTGTGCGCCACCAGCCTGGGCGCCGCGGTGCAGGCGCGCGACGCCGGCTACATCGAGCCGGTGCTGGTGGGGCCCGCGCGCCGGCTGCAGGCGCTGATGGCGGAGGCGGGCCTGGCCGAGGGCGAGCTGGAGGTCGTGGATACGCCGGACGATGAAAAGCTCGCGGCCTGCGCGGCGGCCGCGCTGGCGCGCGACGGCGCCGTGCGCATGCTGATGAAGGGCAGCCTGCATACCGACCATTTCATGTCGGCGGTGGTGGCGCGCGACGCCGGATTGCGCACCGAACGGCGCATCAGCCATGCCTTCGTGATGGCGGTGGCGGCCTATCCCAAGCTCTTCATCCTGACCGATGCGGCGGTCAATATCGCGCCCACCCTGCAGGAGAAGGCGGACATCGCGCAGAACGCCATCGACCTGGCGCGCGCGCTGGGCGTGGAGCGGCCCAAGCTCGCCGTGGTCTGCGCCACCGAGTCGGTCAACCCGTCGATGCCCGCCACGCTGGACGCCGCGGCCCTGTCGAAGATGGCCGACCGCCAGCAGATCCGGGGCGGAGAGATAGACGGCCCGCTGGCGTTCGACAACGCCATTTCGCGCACGGCGGCGGACCAGAAGGGCATTGTGTCGCGCGTGGCGGGCGAGGCCGACATCCTGCTGGTGCCGGACATCGAGGCCGGCAACATGCTCTACAAGGAACTGACCTGGCTGGCCGGCGCGGGCACGGCGGGGCTGGTGCTGGGCACGCGCGTGCCGGTGCTGCTGACCAGCCGCTCCGATTCCATGCTGGCCCGCGTGAATAGCTGCGCGGTGGCCGCCCTGTACGCGCGCTCGCTCGCCGGCTGACTGCCCCCGCACGGCGCCTGGCTCCAAAAAGTCCGGCGGTTTGGTACTAAGCCCGGACCCGCAGGCTCGCTACGCTACTTCCAAGCCATCCGGTGAATGGTTCGTGAGACTCAACGCCAAGGGGTAGAACATGCGCAGCGCAAGAAAATGCTTGACCACGATGTTGGCCGCCTTCGCCATGGCGGGCGCGGCCATGGCGGCGGACGCGCCCAAGCCGGGGGGCACGCTGGTCATCGGTTCGACGCAGGTGCCGCGGCACCTGAACGGCGCGGTGCAATCGGGCACGGCGACCGCGCTGCCCAGCGCGCAGCTTTTCGCCAGCCCCTTGCGCTACGACGCCGATTGGAAGCCGCAGCCTTATCTGGCGCAATCGTGGGAGCTTGCGCCGGACGGCAAGTCGCTGACGCTGCACCTGCGCAAGGACGCGCTGTTCCACGACGGCAAGCCGGTGACCTCGGCCGACGTGGCCTTCTCGGTCATGGCGGTCAAGAACAACCACCCGTTCCAGACCATGTTCGCGCCCGTGGAAGCCGTCGATACGCCGGATCCCTACACGGCCGTGCTGCGCATGAGCAAGCCGCACCCGGCCATCCTGCTGGCGCTGTCGCCGGCCCTGATGCCGGTGCTGCCCAAGCACATCTACGACGACGGCCAGGACCTCAAGACGCACCCGCGCAATTCGGCCAACGTGGTCGGCTCGGGCCCGTTCAAGTTCAAGGAGTTCAAGCCGGGGCAGGAGATCGTGCTGGAGAAGTTCGACAAGTTCTTCCTGCCGGGCAAGCCCTACCTGGACCGGATCGTCGTGAAGATCAATCCGGACGCCACCAATCTGCTGATCGGGCTGGAACGCGGGGACATCGCGGCCTTGCCCTTCATGACCGAACCCACCATCCTGCGGCGCGCCAAGGACAATCAGTCCATCGCCATGACCAGCAAGGGCTACGAGGGCATCGGCGCGCTGAGCTGGCTGGCCTTCAATACGGCGCGCAAGCCGCTAAACGACGTGCGGGTGCGGCAGGCCATCGCCTACGCGGTCGACAAGGGCTTCATCACCAAGGCGCTGAACGCGGGCTTCGCCTCGCCGGCGGACGGCCCCATCATCGGCACCAGCCCGTTCGCCAGCCAGGACGTCAAGAAGTATCCGCTGGACCTGAAGAAGTCCGAGCAACTGCTGGAAGAGGCGGGTTTCAAGAAAGACGGCAAGGGCGAGCGCCTGGCGCTCACGGTGGACTACATGCCCGGTTCGGACGTGCAGGGCAAGAACGTGGCGGAGTACCTGCGCAGCCAGCTCAAGAAAGTGGGCATCGCCGTGCAGGTGCGCGCGTCGCCGGATTTTCCGACCTGGGCCAAGCGCATCGCCAGCCATGACTTCGACATGACCACCGACATCGTCTTCAACTGGGGCGACCCCGTCATCGGCGTGCACCGGACCTATCTGTCCAGCAACATCCGCGACATCATCTGGACCAACACGCAGTCCTACTCCAACCCCAAGGTCGACGCGCTGCTGGAACAGGCGGGCACGGAGACCGACGTGGACAAGCGCCGCGCGCTGTACGGCGAGTTCCAGCGCATCGTCACCGAGGACCTGCCCATCGACTTCCTGACCGTCATCCCGTACCACACCTTGACGTCCAAGAAAGTGCATGCCTTGCCCGAAGGGATATGGGGCGTGATGTCGCCGATGGACGACACCTACCTGCAGTAGCGGAGGGCCTGCCATGACGCGCTATCTCCTGCGACGTCTCGCCTACGCGCTGGTGCTGCTGCTGGCGGTGGTGACGCTGAACTTCCTGTTGATCCACATCTCGCCGGGAGATCCGGTGGAAACGATCGCCGGATCCATGGGCGGCATCAGCGAGGACCTGCGCGCGCAGTTGCGCACGCAGTACGGGCTGGACAAGCCCTTCGTGGTGCAGCTAGGCATGTACCTGTCGCAGGTGCTGCGCGGCGACCTGGGCTATTCCTACTTCTTCAACGTGCCCGTGGCGCAACTGATCTGGGAGCGCGTGCCCGCCACGCTGCTGCTGGTGGTGACCTCGGTGCTGGGCGCCTTCCTGGCCGGCACGCTGCTGGGCACGCTGGCCGCGCGCAAGCCCAACGGGCCGCTGTCGCAAGGCATTACGCTGCTGTCGGTCGTGGGGTATTCCGCGCCGGTGTTCTGGACCGGCATCATCCTGATCCTGCTGTTCGCCTCGGTCCTGCCGATTTTCCCGGTCTCGGACATGCGTTCCGCGGGCGGGCCGGAAGAGGGCTGGGCGGGCGTGCTGGACGTGCTGCACCACCTGGCGCTGCCGGCTTTCACGCTGGCCTTCGTGTACCTGGCGCAGTACAGCCGGCTGGCGCGGGCCAGCGTCATGGAGGCCCTGTCCGCCGACTACATCCGGACCGCCCGGGCCAAGGGCCTGCCGGAGCGCTCGGTGCTGTACAAGCACGCGCTGCGCAACGGCGTGCTGCCGGTGGTGACCATGCTGGGCCTGCAGTTCGGCAACGTGCTGGCGGGCGCCATCCTGGTCGAGACGGTCTTCAACTGGCCCGGGCTGGGACGCCTGGCGTTCGATTCGGTGCTCCGGCGCGACTATCCCACGCTGCTGGGGATCCTGCTGTTCGCATCGCTGCTCGTGGTGGTGATGAACCAGCTTACCGATCTGGCCTACCGCCTGATCGATCCCAGGATCAAGACGACATGAGCCAAGCTCCTCCCGCCCTACCCATCGCCGCGCCGGCGGCCGCGGCCGCCCGTCCGCCAGCGCGGCAATCCTATGAAGCCCTGAGGGTCTTCGTGCGCAATCCCTCGGCGGTGGTCGGGGTGCTGCTGCTGGCCGCCATCCTGGCGGTGACGATCTTCGGGCCCATGATGATGGAGGCCGATCCGTTCGAAATCGCCGGCGCGCCGATGAGCCCGCCGGGCGAAGACGCGCTGCTGGGCACCGATTACCTGGGGCGCGACGTGCTCACCGGCATGGTCTACGGCGGCCGCGCCACCTTGCTGGTGGGCGTGGTGGCGGCGGTGCTGTCCATGGCCATCGGCCTGACGGTCGGGGCGCTGGCCGGCTATTACGGCGGCTGGGTCGACGAAATCCTGATGCGCATCACCGAGTTTTTCCAGGTGCTGCCCACCTTGCTGTTCGCCATGGTGCTGGTGACGCTGTTCTCGCCGTCGCTCGCCACCATCGCGGTCGCCATCGGGGTGGTGAGCTGGACGGGCACGGCGCGGCTGGCGCGCGGCGAGTTCCTGCGCCTGAAACGGCGGGAGTACGTGCTGGCCGAGAGGGTCATCGGCGCGGGAGACGGCCGGATCATCTGGCGGGTGATCCTGCCCAACGCGCTGGCGCCGCTGATCGTGTCCGCCACGCTGGCCATCGGCATGGCGATCCTGTTCGAGGCCGGCCTGTCGTTCCTGGGCCTGGGCGATCCGAACATCATGAGCTGGGGCCTGATGATAGGCAGCAACCGGCCCTACATCCTGACCGCCTGGTGGGCCGTGACCCTGCCGGGCGCGGCCATCTTCGTGACGGTGCTGGCGGTCAGCCTGATCGGCGACGGATTGAACGACGCGCTCAATCCCAATTCCAGGGGACGCTCATGAACGCGGCCGAGCAGATACCCGTGCTCGAGGTGGACCGCCTGAGCCTGGAGTTCCGCGCGCGGGGGCGGGTGGCCGAGGTGCTGAGCGCGGTGAGCTTCGATCTGCGCCCGGGCGAGACGCTCTGCCTGGTGGGCGAGTCGGGCTGCGGCAAGAGCATGACGGCGCTGGCCATCATGCGGCTGATCCCGCCTTTGGGCCGGATCGGCGCGGGCAGCGTGCGGCTGCGCGGCGACAACCTGGCCGACCACGATGACGAGGCCATGCGCCGCGTGCGGGGCAACAAGATCTCCATGATCTTCCAGGAGCCCATGACCGCGCTGAACCCGGTGTACACGGTGGGCGACCAGATCGCGGAACCGCTGCGGCTGCACCAGGGCCTGAGCAAGGCCCAGGCGCGCGAGCGCGCCATCGACATGCTGAAGTCCGTCGGAATTCCCTTGCCCGAGCGGCGCGTGGACGACTATCCGCACCAGATGTCCGGCGGCATGCGGCAGCGGGTGATGATCGCCATCGCGCTGGCCTGCGACCCGGACGTGCTGATCGCCGACGAGCCCACCACCGCGCTGGACGTGACGGTGCAGGCGCAGATCTTCGACCTGCTGCGCGAGCAGCAGGCGCGCCGCGGCACCGCCGTGCTGCTGATCACGCACGACATGGGCGCGGTGTCGGAGATGGCCGACCGCGTCGTGGTCATGTACGGCGGGCGCGTGGTAGAGCAGGGCGGCGTGCGCGAGATCCTGGCGCATCCGCGCCACCCCTATACGCGAGGGCTGATCGCCTGTCTGCCCGAACTGGACCGGGAACCGAGCGACCTCCGTCCCGACCTGCCCGAGATACCCGGCGTGGTGCCGTCGGTCTGGGAGCGCGGCGCGGGCTGTCCGTTCCTGGAACGCTGCGGCCAGGCGATGCCTCGCTGCCGCGACGCCTTTCCGCCGCTGACCCGCGTGGACGACGCGCAGGAAGTGGCCTGTTGGCTTTATCCGGAGGCGACGCCATGACCCAGCCGAATGCCCCCGCCTTGCTGTCGGTGCGGGACCTGGCGGTGCACTTCCCGATAGGCGGCCGCGGACGAGACGGCAAGCCTGTCGTCGTCAAGGCCGTCGACGGCGTGTCGTTCGACCTGCCGCGCGGCCGCACCCTGGCGATCGTGGGCGAGTCCGGGTCGGGCAAGACCACCACGGCGCTGTCCGTGCTGCGCCTGGCCGACCCGACCGCCGGTTCCATCCACTTCGACGGCACGGACCTGACCGCCTTGCGCGGCGCGGACCTGCGCCGCATGCGGCGGCGCCTGCAACTGGTGTTCCAGGATCCGTACTCGTCGCTGAATCCGCGCCAGCGCGCGGGCGACATCGTGCGTTCGCCGCTGGACCTGATGGGCATCGACCCGCCCGGCGGCCGCGAGGCGCGCGTGGCGCGGATTTTCGAGCTGGTCGGGCTGCGGCCCGAACAGCGCCAGCTATTTCCCCACCAGTTCTCGGGCGGGCAGCGGCAGCGCCTGAACGTGGCGCGGGCGCTGGCCAGCGCGCCCGACCTGATCGTGTGCGACGAGCCCGTGTCGGCGCTGGACATCGCGATCCGGGCGCAGATCCTGAACCTGCTGCGGCGCATCCAGCGCGAGCAGGGGCAGTCCTTTCTGTTCATTTCCCACGACATGGCCGTGGTCGAGCACATCTGCGACGACATCGCCGTCATGTACCTGGGCAAGATCATCGAGCAGGCTTCGCGGCAGGCGTTCTTCTCGCGTCCGCTGCATCCCTATAGCGTCGCGCTGATGTCGGCGGTGCCGACGGTCAAGGGCGGGCGCGAGCTCGCGGCAAGGCGGGTGCGCCTGTCGGGCGATCCGCCCAGCCCGGTGGACCCGCCGCCGGGCTGTCGTTTCGCCGGCCGCTGTCCGGCCGCGCAGGAACTGTGCGCCACGCGCGAGCCGGCGCTGCGCGAAGTCGCGCCGGGCCATCGGGTGGCCTGCCATTTCGTCGAATCCCGCGGCGGCGTCCTGGAGTCGCCGCTGCGGGGCTGAACCCGGATATCCATAGGAGAGCCAGATGACCCAGCCTGCCACGACCATTTATGCCGCGCGCAGCATCCTGACCATGAATCCCGCCCAGCCGCGGGCCACGCACGTCGCCGTGCGCGACGGCCGCATCCTGGGCGTGGGCAGCAGGGAATCGCTGGCGGGGTGGGGCCCGGCCGAAGTCGACGACCGCTACGCGGACAAGGTGCTCATGCCGGGCCTGGTGGAAGGGCACTGCCATCTGCCGGAGGGCGGCATGTGGAAGTTCGTCTATGTCGGTTTCTACGACCGGCGCGGGCCCGACGGCCGCCGGTGGGAAGGGCTGAAGAGCTTCGAGGCCGTCGCCGCGCGGCTGCGCGAGGCCGAGGGCGCGCTGGCGCCCGACGCGACGCTGATCGGCTGGGGCTTCGACCCGATTTTCTTCGAGGGCCGGCGGATGGACGTGCGCGACCTGGATGCCGTGTCCGTGCGGCGGCCGGTGGTCGTCATGCACGCCAGCATGCACCTGATGAACGTCAACACGCCGATGCTGGCCAAGGCCGGGATAGACCGCGACACCGACATCGAAGGCGTCACCCGGATGGATAACGGCCAGCCCAGCGGCGAGCTCTGCGAATTCGCGGCCATGTTTCCGGTCATGCGCCTGATCGGCAGCCCGTTCCGCACCGTGGGGGTATCGGAAGACGGGCTGCGCATGTTCGGCAAGGTCGCGCAGTGGGCCGGCGTGACCACCGCCACGGACCTGGTCAACGAGCTGGGCGACGAGGGGCTGGCGACGCTGGGCCGCGTCACCGCGGAACCCGATTACCCCGTGCGCATCGTGCCGGCCGCCTCGGCCCTGACCTATGCCGGCGATCCGGCGCGCTGCCTGGCCAAGCTGGAAGAGGCCCGTCGGCTGAACCACGACAAGCTGCACTTCGGCATGGTCAAGCTGGTGGTGGACGGATCCATCCAGGGCTTTACGGCCAGGGTGCGCTGGCCGGGCTATTACAACGGCGCGCCCAACGGCATCTGGGTCATCGCGCCGTCCGAGCTGGACGCGCTGGTCCTGGCCTATCACGACGCCGGCGTGCAACTGCACATCCACACCAACGGCGACGAGGCCACGCAGTTGGCGATCGAGGCCGTGGACCGGGCCTTGCGCCGCAGCCCGCGGCGCGACCACCGCCATACGCTGCAGCACTGCCAGATGGCCGACGCGGCCCAGTTCCGCCGCATGGCCAGCCTGGGCATGTGCGCCAATCTTTTTGCCAACCACATTTTCTACTGGGGCGACGCGCACCATGCGCTGACCATGGGGCCGGACCGCGCCAACCGCATGGACGCCTGCGCCACGGCCGCGCGTTCCGGGGTGCCGTTCTCGATCCATTCGGACGCGCCGATCACGCCGCTGGGGCCGCTCTTCACCGCGTGGTGCGCGGTGAACCGGCAGACTTCCTCCGGGCGGGTGCTGGGAGAGTCGGAGCGCATCGGCGTCGACGCGGCCCTGCATGCCGTCACGCTGGGCGCGGCCTACACCTTGCACCTGGATCATCTGGTGGGCTCGATCGAAGTCGGCAAGTACGCGGACTTCTGCGTGCTGGACGAGGATCCCCTGGCCGTCCCTGCCGACAGGCTGAAGGACGTGCCGGTGGCCGGCACGGTGATCGGCGGCCGGCCGCTGGCGCTGCGGGAAGGCTGATATGGCGGCGCGGGAGGGAGGGGCGCCGCGCATCCCGCTGACGGTGGTGGGCGGTTTCCTGGGCGCAGGCAAGACCACGCTGCTCAACCACGTGCTGGCCGCGAGCCGCCGCCGCGCGGCGGTGCTGGTGAACGACTTCGGGCCGGTCGATATCGACGCGGGGCTGATCGCGCAACGCGCGGACGAGGTGATCCGGCTGGCCAACGGCTGCGTGTGCTGTTCGATGGCGGGCGGCATGGACGATGCGCTGGCGCGCGTGCTGGAACTGGATCCGCGGCCCGAATGGATCGTGATCGAGGCCAGCGGCGTTTCCGATCCGGCCCGCATCGCGCAGGTCGGCATGTCCGATCCGTTGCTGCAGTTGGAGGGCGTGGTGGTCGTGGCCGATGCGGCGAACGTGCGCGAGCTGGCCGCGGACCCGCTGCTGGCCGATACGCTCGCGCGCCAGCTCAGGGCGGCCGATCTGCTCGTGCTGAACAAGACCGACCTGGCCCCGCCGCTGGAGCGCGCGCCGCTGCGGATCTGGCTGGACGCGGCGACGGGCGGCGCGCCCGTCGTCGAGGCGCAGGAGGGGCGCGTGGACCTGCGCTATCTGTGCGGAGAGCCGCCCGGCCATCACGATTGCGGCGGCGCGGATTGCGGCCATCCCGCGCACCGGGCGCATGCGCATGCCGACGATCCGGACCATCCGTTCCAGTCCTGGCTGTGGCCGGCGCCGGCGATGCTGGATGCCGACCGGCTGGCCGAGCGGCTGAGGCAGGCGCCGCGGCAACTGCTGCGCGCGAAGGGCTGGGTGCGCACGGACCGGCACGGCCTGGTGCTGGTGCAGTTCGCCGGACGGCGGGTGCGCTACGACACGCAGGCCAGGCCGCCGGCCGGGCCGCAGCAGCCGGGCCTGGTGCTGATCGGCCTGCGCGGCGCGGTGGATCCGGACGCCGTGGCGGCGTGGCTGGCGCCTGCCGCGGCATAGGGCCGGCGCACGTCCGGCGTCCGTTCTGGTGCAAGCGATTTCCCGTTTCTGGTTCTAGACCCTGCCCGGCGGCTCACTTACCTTGGACCTTGAACGTCGGCGCATTCCGCGCCGGCTTGCACCGGAGGTACGCAATGCACAAGACCGTCACCGCGGACATGCTGGCCGAATTCGCCGCGGCCTGGAACCGCCACGACATCGATGCCCTGATGTCTTTCATGAGCGACGACTGCGTATTCGAAACCGTGGGCGGGCCCGAGCAGTGGGGCACGCGGCACGCGGGGCGCGACGCGGTGCGCACGGCCTTCGCGGCGGCCTGGGCTTCGTTTCCCGACGCGCAATGGCGCAACGGGCGGCACTGGGTCGCCGGAGACCGCGGCGTGTCCGAATCCACGTTCACCGGCACGGCGGCCGATGGGTCCAGGGTCGAGGCGGACATGGTCGACGTCTTCACTTTCCAGGACGGCAAGATCCGCGTGAAAAACGCGTTTCGCAAGCAACGGCCGGCCCTGCCGGCGCAATCCTGAGGCCGGCGCTTCGAACTCAGCAACCGGAACCGCAGCATGGATACCCAAATGTCCTTCCAACCTGAAGGCCCGGCCCGTTCGGGCGGGGCAGCAATCAGCGCGTACAACCCGGCCTACGATCCGCTGGTGTCGCCGCCCGGCCGCGGGCAGGACTATGCGCCCACCTACTGGGTCGCGACCGCCGGCGCGCCGCCCGAGGACGACGGGCCGGTCCATGGCGACATCGACGCCGACGTGGTGATCGTCGGCTCCGGCTTCACCGGCCTGTCGGCGGCCTTGACGCTGGCGCGGGACTTCGGCGTGAAGGCGGTGGTGCTGGAAGCCAATCGCGCGGTCTGGGGCTGCACCAGCCGCAACGGCGGACAAGGGCAGAACGCCTCGGGGCGGCTGTACCGCTCGCAATGGATCGCGCGTTGGGGCCTGGACACCGCCAAGCGGCTGGACGCGGAGATCCGCGAAGGCTTCGAGTACTGGAAGAGCCTGGTCGCGCAAGTGGACTGCGATGCGCAGCCGGGCGGGCACCTGTACACGGCGCATCGCCAGAAGAAGATGGCGTTCCTGCGAAACGAGGCGCGCGTGATGCGCGAGGTCTTCGGCTACGACACGAAGATGCTCAGCAAGGAGGAACTGCGCGAGCGCTATGTCGACGACCGCGAAGCGGTGGGCGCGATGCACGAGCCCGACGGGGTGGGGGTGCATCCGCTGAAGCTCGCCTATGGCTACATGAAGCAGGCGCGGGCGCTGGGCGTGCGGATTCATCCGGGCAGCCCGGTGCTGGGCTGGCGCGCGGAAAACGGCGGGGTCCGGCTCGAGACGCCGGGAGGAAGCGTGCGCGCGCGCCGGGTCGCGTTCGCCACTGGGGGCTATACGGCGCAGGGCGTCAATCGCCTGCTGGACAACCGCATCATGCCGGTGCTGTCGAATTCGCTGGTGACGCGCGTGCTGTCGCCCGCGGAGCGCGAGGCGGCGGGCCTGAAGAGCACGGTGTTCATCACCGATACGCGGACCCTGCGTTTCTATTACCGCCTGCTGCCGGACGGGCGCATGCAGATCGGCAGCCGCAGCGCGCTGCGCGGCGCCGATGCGCAGCATCCCCGCCATCTGGCGCTGCTGCGCCACGGGCTGGCGCGCAAGTTTCCCGCCTTGAAAGACGTGGACGTGGCGTATTCCTGGTGGGGCTGGGTGGACGTCAGCCACGACATGATGCCGCGCGTGACGCAGCCCGATCCGGCGCAGCCGGTGTATTACGCGTTCGGCTACGGCGGCAACGGCGTGGCGTTCTCGGCCCAGGCGGGCAGGCGGCTGGCCGAGCGGATGATGGGCAAGGACGGCGCGGCCTGGAACCTGCCCATCTATGATTCGCCCTTGCCCGGGCACCCGTTCGCGCCGTTCCGCAGGCTGGGCCAGGGTCTGTTGTACCGCTGGTACTACCTAAGAGACGAACTGCTCTAGGGCGTTGAGATCGGGCCCTTCCGGGGCCCGCTTGCCTTCGGCGCGAGCGCGGTAGCGGTCGACCACCTTGGCGAGCCGGGCGATGCCCGGCTCGATGTGTTCGGGACGTATCGACGTGAATCCCACGCGCAGGAAGTTGCGGGGCGCGTCGGCGCCGTTCATGAAGAAGACGTCGCCGGGTTCGACCACCACGCCTTCGGCCAGGGCCGCCTCCGACAGTTCCGCCGCGTCCAGCCAGCGCGGGCCCTGCAGCCAGCACGAAGACGATCCGGTGATGGGCGTGAGCTTGAAGTCCGGCAGGTGCTGCGCCAGCGCGCGCGACAGTTCCTTGCCGCGCGTCTGGTAGGCCTGGGATTGCCTGCGCAGCAGCGCATGGTGGTGGCCCAGCGAGATGAATAGCGAGAATGCGCGCTGGATGTAGGCGGACGGATGGCGCAGCATCAGGCGGCGCAGCGCGCGCAGTTCGCCGGTCAGCTCGCGCGGGGCCACGATGTAGCCGATGCGCAGCCCCGGCGCGAAGGACTTGGCCAGGCTGCCCACGTAGATGACGCGGCCGTCCCGGTCCAGGCTCTTGAGCGCCGGTATGGCGCCTTCGCCCCAGCGGCTTTCGCTTTCGAAGTCGTCCTCGATGATCATGCTGTCGGCCTGGCGCGCGAATGCCAGCAGGCTCTGGCGCCGCTCCGGCGAAAGCGTGACTGTGGTGGGGCACTGGTGGCCGGGGGTGACGAAAAGATAATCGCAGCCCAGCAGGTGCGTGCCGGTGCACAGGCCCTGTTCGTCCACCGGCATGGGCAGCAGGTTGCGCGTGTGGCTGGCGAAGATATTGCGGGCGTCGGGGTAGCCGGGGTCTTCCATGCCGACCACCGTGTCGCCGTTGACCAGCAGGTCGGCCAGCAGGTAGAGCGCATGCTGCGCGCCCACGGTGATGACGATTTCTTCGGCGTCCGCCCACACGCCGCGGCGCGGCAGGACCTGGGTGCGGATCTGTTCGATCAGCGCGGGATCGTCGTGGGTGATGAGATCGGGCGCCCAACTGCGGATGTCCAGCACCGATAGCGCCTTGATGCAGCACTCGCGCCATTCGGCGGTGGGGAACAGGTCCTGGTCGAATTGCGCGTAGACGAAGGGGTAGGGCTGCTTCTGCCAGTCGCGCGGCTTGGTGATGTTGCGCTGCCGGGACGGCCGGAAGCGCAGCCTTTCTTCCCAGCGCACGGCGGGCGCGCCGTCGTCGCCCGATGGCAGGGCCAGGTCGGCAACCGGGCCGGAATGCCCTTGCATGACCGTGTCGCTGACGAAGTGGCCGCTGCGCTCGCGCGACACCAGGTATCCCTCGCTGACCAGTTGCTGGTAGGCGAAGACGACGGTGTTGCGCGCGATGCGTAGCTGGTCGGCGAGATGGCGGCTGGACGGCACCGGCGTGCCGGGCGGCAGGTGGCCGCTCAGGATGGCGGACACCAGCATTTGGCGCACGCACCCCTGCAGGCTGAGGTTGGGCGCGCTTTCCCGTTCGAACAGGCGCTCCCACAACACAGGCTTGAGCATCGAGGCCTGGCTGGACATGAAGAGGCTCCCCTTGTGACGGCCGCGAGGACGGATGCGGCGCGTGGCGCGGCGCATCCGTCCCGGGTTCCATCGCTCAGGATAGAGGAGCCGGATGGGGGAAGGAATGAGGGATTGCCCGGGCGGTCATACCCGTCCTTTCCAGGGAATCACGAACTTTTCCAGGTAACGCACCAGCAGGTCGAAGGCGAAGGCGAACACGCCGATCACGATGATGCCCATGATGACGGTATCGCTGGCCAGGAACTGGGCCGCGTTCAGCACCATGAAACCCAGGCCGCGGTCGGCGGCCACCATTTCCGCCGCGACCAGGGTGGTCCATCCGACCCCGATGCCGATCCGCATGCCGGTGAAGATCTCGGGCATGGCCGCCTTCAGGATGACGTGCCAGACGATCTGCGCGCGCGTGCCGCCCATGGCGTAGGCCGCGTGGATCTGTTCGATGGACACCGAGCGCACGCCGGCGCGCGCGGCGATCGCCATGGGCGCGAAGATCGCCAGGTAGATCAGCAGGACCTTGGGAAACTCGCCGATGCCGAACCAGATGATGATCAGCGGCAGGTAGGCCAGCGGCGGCAACGGGCGGTAGAACTCGATGGGGGGGTCGAAGATGCCCCGCGCATAGCGGTTCACGCCCATCAGGATGCCGACCGGGATGGCGGTCAGGCAGGCCAGGAAAAACGCGCCGAAGACGCGGTACAGGCTGGCCAGGGCGTGCTCGGCCAGGGTGGAATTGGCCACGCCCTCCGTCATCGCGAAGATGAACTTGTCGTAGACGGCGAAAGGCGAGGGCAGGAAGAGCGGCCGCACCCAGCCGGCGCCGGTCACCAGGAACCACAGCGCGACCAGCGCCAGGCTGGTGAGCAGGCTGATGTGTCCGCTGTAGCCGGCGCCCGGCGCGCCGTACACCATGCCCGGCGTCGCCGGCTTGTGCCCGGAGCGGCCCTTAGACATGGACGCCCTGGGGAGAGGCGGAGGCGCGTTCGTCGCCATAGATGATGCCGAGGACTTGTTCGCGCATGTCGATGAAGTCGGGACTGGATTTGATGCTGCGGCCATCGCGGGTCTCCAGGTAGCGCCGGTTGAAGTCGGGCGTGAATGTGTGCGTGATCCGGCCTGGGCGGGGCGACATGACGATCAGCCGCGACCCCAGGAACAGCGCTTCCTCCACGCTGTGGGTGATGAAAAAGAACATCTTGTCGGTCTGCCGCCAGATATCGAGCAGCAGTTCCTGGATGGTCTCGCGGGTCAGCGCGTCCAGCGCCGCCATGGGCTCGTCCATCAGCAGCATGGCGGGGTCGCAGGTCAGGGCGCGCGCGATGCCCACGCGCTGCTGCATGCCGCCGGACAACTGGTAGATCATGTGGCGGTGGAAATCCTGCAGGCCCACCAGTTCCAGGTTGCGGCGGGCCCGGGCGCGGCGGGTTTCCTTGTCCACGCCCTGCAGCATCAGGCCGAACTCGGTGTTCTCCAGCACGTTCAGCCAGGGCAGCAGGGCGTGCTTCTGGAACACGACTCCGCGGTCGGAGCCCGGGCCGACGATGGGCTTGCCGCCCAGCGTGATCTCGCCTTCGGTGGGCGACAGGAACCCGGCCAGCAGGCTGAGCAGGGTGGTCTTGCCGCAGCCCGAGGCGCCCAGCGCGACGACGAATTCGCCGGGCTGGATGGTCAGGTTGACGTTCTGCAATGCGATCACCGGCCCGCTGTCGTGCAGGCCGGGGTAGGTGACGCTGACCCGCTCGGCGCACAGGCGCTGCGCGGCGGGCGTGGATGGCTGCATGGTCATGCCGGCTCCCCTGAGAGGGGCGGCGCCCGGGAGGCGCCGCCATGGCGCGAGGCGGGCGGCGCGGGACCGCCGCCGCGCCGCTTACTGTGCCGCCGCCTTGGCGTACTTGTCCGTAACGTGGGGGCTGTAGTCGCCCAGGGCGCGGTCGATCTGCTTCTGGTCCTTGAGGAAGTTGGCGCTGGCGGTGAACGCGCGGGCCGCGCCCGATTCCTTGCCGCCGCCCAGCCATTCGTTGGACGCCTGTTCCTGCACGGTGGGGAAGACCAGCAGCTTGAGCGCTTCGACCATGTCTTCGGGCTTGCCGCCGATCAGCTTGACCATGCCCTTGACCTGCGGGGAGTCGGCGGTCCACTTGGCGCCGTTGGCGCGGTAGTCCGCGTAGGACTTGGCCAGCACGCCGGTGAACGCGGCCATGAACTTCGGATTCTTGGCGGCCCAGGCGCGATCGACCACGATGCCGTCGAAGGTGGGCACGCTGGCGGCGCCGATCTGTTCTGAGTCCGCGATGATCTTGCCCGTCTTGGCGATCTCGGTGAGCGCGGGCGGCCAGACATAGGCCGCGTCGATGTCGCCGCGCTGCCAGGCGGCGACGATCTGGGGCGGCTGCATGTTCAGGATGCGCACGTCGCGCGGGCTGATCTTCCAGACCTGCTCCAGCCCCACCAGCAGGTGGAAGTGGGAGGTGGACACGAACGGCGTGGCGACGCGCTTGCCTTTCAGGTCGGCCGTGCTGTTGATGCCGGAGCCCTCGCGCGCCACCAGCGCTTCGGATTTGCCGATGTTGTCCAGGATCCAGAACAGCTCCATGTCCACGCCGCGCGTGGCCGCGGCGGTGATGCCGGTGGAGCCCAGCACGCCGACCGGCACGTTGCCCGAAGCCAGCGCGGTGGAGATGTCGCCGCCGGAGGTGAACTGGCGCCAGTCCACCTGGTAGCCGGCTTCCTTCAGCGCGGCGTCGAAACTGCCGTCCGCGATCGCGGACAGGAAGGGCCCGACGATGAGCTGGTAGCCGACGACCAGCTTGGTCTGGGCATAGGCGGGAGCGGCCAGCAGCGCGGCGGCCAGGCCGGCCAGGGTGCAGCGGCGGATGAGGCGGTATATCGCGTTCATGGTGATCTCCGGGAGGAAACGGCCGCGCTCCGGCGCGACCGGTATGCTGGTGATCAGTTTGCCCGTATGGGACAAGAACGCTAGGTCCAGATACCGGGATCAGTAGGAGCCAAGTGGTATCGCCGCCATGCCGCGCACGCTATGCGTGCTGGCTGCCCCCCGAGGGAGTTGCCCCGCCTTGGAGCGGCCCGGCGGCCGGCCAGGTGTCTGACACCCTCCCATGCAGCGCCAGCGCCTTTCAGCGACACGTCACGCGGTCTGGATCGGATCGCGGCCAGGTGTCTGACACCCTGGCGAGACGGCAGTCGGTATGCGCGGCTGCGGCAAGGTGTCAGACATCCTCCCATGCAGCGCCAGCGCCTTTCAGCGACACGCCACGCGGTCTGGATCGGATCGCGACCAGGTGTCTGACACCCTGGCGAGACGGCAGTCGGCATGCACGGCTGCGGCAAGGGTGTCAGACACCCCCATGTAGCGCCAGCGCCTTTCAGCGACACGCCACGCGGTCTGGATCGGATCGCGGCCAGGTGTCTGACACCCTGGCGAGACGGCAGTCGGTATGCGCGGCTGCGGCAAGGGTGTCAGACATCCACCATGAAAAAGGGACGGGGGTCGTGCTATCGGATGAGGCTGAGGAACTCGGCGCGGGTCGAGGGGTTGTCGTGGAATTCGCCCAGCATGACCGAGGTCACCATGGACGAATTCTGCTTTTCGACGCCGCGCATCATCATGCACATGTGCTGGGCCTCGATGACCACGGCCACGCCGGCGGCGCCGGTGACGGACTGGACGGCCTCGGCCACCTGGCGGCTGAGGTTTTCCTGGATCTGCAGGCGGCGCGCGTACATTTCGACGATGCGCGCCACCTTGGACAGGCCCAGGACCTTGCCGTTGGGCAGGTAGGCCACGTGCGCCTTGCCGATGAACGGCAGCATGTGGTGTTCGCACAGCGAGTACAGCTCGATGTTCTTAACTAGGACGATTTCACGCGTGTCCGAGGTGAAAAGCGCGCCGTTGACGATCTCGTCCAGGTTCTGCCCGTACCCGCGGCACAGATGCCGCATGGCCTTGGCCGCGCGGGCCGGCGTGTCGGCCAGCCCTTCGCGGGACGGATCCTCCCCCAGTTGTTCGAGAATGGCGGTGTAGTGCTTTTCCAATGACATGGGGGACTCCAGGGGCTGCGCGCTCGGGGCGGTGATTTGCTGTCGCGTTTTGACGCAAGTCTACCTCAGGCGGCAACACGCGGCGTGGGGGCTCGCCCCACCGCCGGGCCGCCCCAAGGTGGGACCGCACTCTTGAGGGCAGCAAGCGCGCGCAGCGTGTGCGGCGTGGGGGCTCGCCCCACCGCCGGGCCGCCCCAAGGTGGGGCCGCCCCCTCGGGGGGCAGCAAGCAAGCGTAGCTTGCGCGGCGTGGGGGCTCCCACTTCACATTCCGCGGTTTTCCACGGCGTACTTGATCAGTTCGGCTTGCCCGTCTATCCCCAGCTTGCGCTTGATATTGAGGCGGTGGGTCTCGACCGTGCGTACCGACAGGCCCAGCGCCTGGGCGATCTGCTTGTTGGCGTGGCCGCTGGCGATATGGCGCAGCACGTCGCGTTCGCGCTGGGTCAGCAGCGTGGCCGGGGCGCTGGCCTGCGACAGCCGCAAGGCCACGGCGGCGCTGAAATAGCTGCGGCCGGCCATTACGGCGTCGATGGCCGTCACGATCTCCTGGGCCGGCTCGTCCTTCAACAGGTAGCCGCGGGCGCCCGCCTTGACCGCCTGGACCATGTATTCCGGGTTGTCGTGCATGGACAGGACCAGCACGGCGATCTGGGGATAGCGTTCGTGCAATTGGGCAGCCAGGTCCAGCCCGCCCACGCCGGGCATGTTCAGGTCCATCAGCGCCAGGTGGGGCAGGGTGCCGCCCTGCGGATCCTCGGCCGCGCAGCCGGCCAGGAAGGCCAGGGCGGCGGCGGCGTTGCCGGCTTCGCCCACCACCCGCAACTGGGGCACGGTTTCCAGGCGCAGGCGCAATCCGTCCCGCACCAGGGGATGGTCGTCGATCAGCAGGAGTCGGATGGCGTCGGGTTTGTCGGTCATGCTTGGGAACTCGCGGGAAGGGCGGCGGCTGGCAAGGGCAGCCAGGCCTGCAGGATCGTGCCTTGCGCGGTGGAGTGGAAGGTCAGGTTACCCGATAGCGCATTCATGCGTTCGCGCATGTTGCGCAGGCCGATGCCGCGCCGGGGATCCTGCTGCACCTCGTCGTAGTCGAAGCCGCGGCCGTCGTCCGCGATGGTCAGGCGCAGGTCGCGGGAGGAGTAGGCCAGCGTCATGTCGGCGCGGGTGGCGCCGGCATGGCGGATGACGTTGGTCAGGGCTTCCTGCGTCACCCGGAACAGCGCGGTGGCGTAGGCCTCGGGCAGCTTGACCGGCTGCCCCGTGGTGCGCAGGCGCACGGCCAGCGGCGGCGCGCCGTCGGAGCTGGGAATGGCGAACTCCCGGCCCAGGTGTTCCAGCGCCGCGGGCAGGCCCAGGTCGTCCAGTAGCGTGGGGCGGAGATTGTGCGAAATGCGCCGGACTTCGCCCACGGCGGTGTTCAGCCGGTCGAGCGCGCCGCCCAGCGGGGTGTCGATATGGGCCAGCGTCCGCGGGTCGGCGGGCAGCGCCTGCCGCAGCCGTTCGCGGGCGGCTTCCAGCGATAGCTTGATGGATACCAGCACCTGGCTGATGCCGTCGTGCAGTTCCCGCGAGAGGCGGGCGCGCTCGTCTTCCTGCGAGCGCACCAGTTGCCGGGCCATCAGGCGCAGCTTGGCGTCGGACTGGCGGTGGTCGCTGATGTTCAGGGCCAGGCCGCAGGCGGCCACGCCCAGGATGGACACCACGGCGATGCCGGCGACCCAGGCGAACATCTTGCGGATGTTGGCCTGCGCCGCGGCGTCGATGCGCTCCAGCGCATGTTCCACGTCGTCCAGGTAGATGCCCGTGCCCAGCATCCAGCCCCAGCGTTCCAGCACGACCACATAGCCCAGCTTTTCCTCGGTCTGGTGAGTGGAGGGCTTTTCCCACAGATAGTGCACGGCCTCGCCCTGCTCGCCGCCGCGCCGGGCGGCCGTCAGCAGGTTCTGGATGACGGGCTGGCCCTTGGTGTCGCGCAGTTCCCAGAGATCCTGGCCCACCAGTTCGGGCTGGCGGGGATGCATCAGGTTCCTGCCCTTCAGGTCGTAGACGAAAAAGTAGCCGTCGTGCCCGAATTCCATCTGCGCCAGCAGGTCCAGCGCGCGCTGGCGGGTGGCGTCGTCGTCGGCCGAAGCCTGCAGCGGGGCGATGGCGCTGTAGGCCAGGCTGACGTAATGGCGCAGCTCGCCTTCCTTGCTGGCCAGCCAGGCGTTTTCCACCACCTGTTTTTCGCGCTGCGCCAGTTGCAGGCCCTGCACGTAGACCGCCACCGTGATGGCGGCCAGGGCCACCAGCAGGGGGACCGCGGCCAGCAGCAGGATTTTGAGGCGCAGCTTCATAGGGGATTTGTATCAGCGCGGAGTGGCTTGTTGCGACGCATCATTTTGCGAGTTGCCGATGAAATCTTGCAGGAATGTCCGCGGATTTTACGTTTTTCGGGAATTTATGCTGCGGCGCATTGCGTACTAACACGTAGCCAACTTGCGTAGTTTCGCGCTTGTTGCTGCCGGGGCAAAACGAAATACTAGCGTCCGCGTCGACAAGGCGCAGCGTGGACGCGCGCGTCCACCACCCCACAACAATGAGTCTGCCTTCCGCGGGACGATAAAAACGTTTCCACGCCAAGCACATGGCGCACGCCACAAGCATGGCGGGAGGCAAGAGGAGCACTTATGCAAACCAGCAGTAAGGGACTGGGTCAGCACCTGGTCTGGCTGGCGGTTGCGGTACTGGGCGCGTTCGCGCTGGGCACCGTGGCGCTTGCCAGAGGGGAGACCATCAACGCGCTATGGGTGGTGATTGCCGCCGTCTGCGTGTATTTGATCGCCTATCGGTACTACAGTCGATTCATCGCCAACAAGGTCTTCATGCTGGACCCCACGCGCATGACGCCGGCATGGAAGTACAACGACGGCCTGGATTACGTGCCCACCAACAAGCACGTGCTGTTCGGCCACCACTTCGCCGCCATTGCCGGCGCCGGCCCCCTGGTGGGCCCGGTGCTGGCCGCGCAGATGGGCTATCTGCCGGGCATGCTGTGGATCCTGGCGGGCGTGGTGTTCGCCGGCGCCGTGCAGGACTTCACCATCCTGTTCATCTCGACCCGCCGCGACGGCCGCTCGCTGGGCGACCTGGTCAAGTCCGAACTGGGCAAGGTCCCGGGCGTGATCGCGCTGTTCGGCGCGTTCATGATCATGGTGATCATCCTGGCCGTGCTGGCGCTGATCGTGGTGAAGGCGCTGACGCATTCGCCCTGGGGCACCTTCACGGTGGCCGCCACCATTCCCATTGCGCTCTTCATGGGCGTGTACCTGCGCTACATCCGTCCGGGCAAGATCGGCGAGGTCTCCATCATCGGCTTCCTGGGCCTGATGGCCGCCATCACCTTCGGCCAGGACGTGGCCGCGCATCCGGTGATCGGCCCGATGTTCGACTTCGACGGCAAGGGCCTGACCTGGATCCTGATCGTCTACGGCTTCATCGCATCGGTGCTGCCGGTATGGCTGCTGCTGGCGCCGCGCGACTACCTGTCGACCTTCCTGAAGATCGGCACCATCGTGGGTCTGGCCATCGGCATCGTGGTCGTGGCGCCCGAGCTGAAAATGCCCGCGCTGACGCAGTTCGTCGACGGCACCGGCCCGGTGTGGTCCGGCAATCTGTTCCCGTTCCTCTTCATCACCATCGCCTGCGGCGCCGTGTCGGGCTTCCACGCCCTGATCTCCTCGGGCACGACGCCCAAGCTGATCGAGAACGAAACCCAGGCCCGCTATATCGGCTATGGCGGCATGCTGATGGAATCGTTCGTGGCCATCATGGCGCTGGTGGCGGCTTGCGTGATCGAGCCGGGCATCTACTACGCCATGAACAGCCCGGCCGCCGTCATCGGCACGACCCCGGAGAACGTCGCCCAGGTGGTGTCGAGCTGGGGCTTCGTGGTGACGCCGGCCGACCTGATCCAGACGGCCAAGGACGTGGGCGAGAGCACCATCATTTCCCGCGCGGGCGGCGCGCCCACGCTGGCGGTCGGCATGGCGCACATCCTGCACCAGGCCATCGGCGGCCCGGGCATGATGGCCTTCTGGTACCACTTCGCCATCCTGTTCGAAGCGCTCTTCATCCTGACCGCTGTCGACGCCGGCACTCGCGCGGGCCGCTTCATGCTGCAGGACCTGCTGGGCACCTTCGCGCCGTCGCTCAAGCGCACGGATTCGCTGCCCGCCAACCTGATCGCCACCGCCCTGTGCGTGGCGGCCTGGGGCTACTTCCTGTACCAGGGCGTGGTGGATCCGCTGGGCGGCATCAACACGCTGTGGCCGCTGTTCGGCATCGCCAACCAGATGCTGGCCGCGATCGCGCTGACCCTGGGCACCGTGGTGCTGTTCAAGATGAAGCGCGACCGCTACGCCTGGGTGACGGTGCTGCCTACCCTGTGGCTGCTGGCATGCACGCTGACGGCCGGCTGGCAGAAGCTGTTCCACGCCGACCCGCGCGTGAGCTTCCTGGCGCACGCCGACAAGTACAACGCGGCGATCGCCGAGGGCAAGGTCCTCGCGCCGGCCAAATCGCTGGGCGAAATGTCGCGCGTGGTGCTGAACGACTACATCAACGCCGGCCTGTGCGCGATCTTCATCTTCGTGGTGGTTAGCATCGTGGTGTTCGGCCTGCGTTCGGTGCAGCGCGCGCGCAACGAGAACAAGCCCACCGCCCGCGAAACCCCGTACGAAACGCTGCCCGCCGCGGCTGCGGCCGGTGCGGACTGATCGCTGAAAGGAGACGCCGCATGCTGTTTTCCAACATGAGTTCCGCGGCCGGCGCTGCCGGCCGCTACCTGGGGCAGACGCTCCGGCTGATGGTGGGCGTGCCCGACTACGAAACGTATGTCGAGCACGTGCGGCGCACGCACCCCGACCAGGAGCCGATGAGCTACGAGGAATTCTTCCGGGAGCGCCAGGACGCGCGCTACGGCGGAAGGAAACGCATCGGCTGCTGCTGACGCCAGGGCCCCGCGCAAGCGGGGCCTTTTTCAATTTGGGCGCGGCCCCGGATTCCGGTTCAATCCGGCAGCTTGCGCGGCAGCCAGATCCAGGCCGCCAGCCCCACCAGCAGCATCAGCAGCCCGCCCGCGCCCACCGCCACGTGCAGCCCGGACAGGAACGCCTGCCTGGCCTGCAGGGCGGCGGCCTGCGCGATGCCGGGATGGGCCAGGGTTTCGTCCAGCGTGCCCGCCAGGCCCGGTCCCGACAGACGGAACACCAGCGCCGCCACCGATCCCAGCAGGGTGATGCCCAGGGCGTTGCCGATTTCGTTGCTGGTCTCGGCAATCGAGCCGGCGGCCCCGGCGCGTTCGCCCGGCACCGCCGACACGGCGACTTCGGCCACCAGGCTGAAGGACAGGCCGTAACCGACGCCCGCGATCAGCGTGGATGCGACGTAGGCGGCGGCGCCCGCCTCGGCGGTGGTGAACAGCAGGAGCAGCACGCCGAGGCCGATCAGCCCGTGCGTGGCCACCAGGGCGGCCTTGCGCCCGATCCGTTCGACAATGCGGCTGGTCCCGACGCAGGTGGCGGTGAGCACGGCGGCTCCCGGCAAGGCCAGCAGGGCCGCCGTGAGCACCTCGTAGCCCAGCACCGATTGCAGGTAGATGCCGGACAGGTAGCCGGCAGCCGACCAGACCACCAGCGACAGCAGGCCGGTCAGGATGGCGATGGAAAAGATGCGGTCCTTGAACAGGTCGAGGTCCAGCAGGGGAAACGCGATCTTCGTCTGCCGGCGCAGGAACGCCGCCAGCGCCAGGACGCCGGCGGCTCCCGCGATGGACTGAGGCAGCGTAAAGCCGGCGGCCGCCGCGCTCTTGATCGAGTAGGTGAACAGCAGGATGCCGGCAAAGGACAGCAGCAGGCTGGGAACGTCGATGCGGCCATGGCGGGTCGCGCGGACTTCGCGCAGCAGCGCCGGCGCGGCCAGCAGGAAAAGCAGCACGACCGGCACGTTGATGAGAAAGACCGCGCCCCAGTCGTAGCGCTGCAGCAGCAGCCCGCCGATGATGGGCCCGATGGCGAAGCCCGCCGCGAACGTCGCGGCGAAGATGCCGATGGCCTGCGCCCGCTGCCGCGGATCGGGAAACAGGGAACTGACGATGGCCAGGCCCGAGGGCAGCAGCGTGGCGCCGCCCAGGCCCATGAGGGCGCGGAAACCTATCATGCTGCCGGGCGTGGCGGAGTAGGCCACCCCCAGGGAGCCGAGCCCGAAGACGACGGCCCCGGCCATGATGAGCCGCAGGCGTCCGTAGCGGTCGCCGATATTGCCGAAGGCGATCAAGAGAGAGCCGACGACGAAGCCGTAAATGTCGAGGATCCAGAGCGCCTGGTCCGCGGTCGGCAGCAGCGCGGCCGTGACGCGCGGCATCGCCAGATAGAGTACGGAGCCGTCCATCGCCACGAGCAGGACCAGGGCGAGGACGGCGAGGAAACCCAGCCATGCCTTGCGGCTGGCGGGCTGCGGAATGGAAAGCGCGTGGGTGTTCATGGCCGGATGTCCTAGGTGGACGCGAGCCCGATTGCCCATCAGGCCGCGATTTAATATACTTAAGGTAACTTACGGTTGGTAAGTTACCTTTGGTATATAGCGATGTCAAGCACCCGAGAAAGCTCCCCCACGCCCAAGGATTCCCCGCGTCGCCGCCTGTCCAGGGACGAGCGGCTGCGCCAGTTGCTGGACGTGTCATGGAAACTGATAGGCGCGGAGGGCACGGACGCGCTGACCCTGGGGCGGCTGGCCGAGGAGGCCGGCGTCACCAAGCCGGTGGTCTACGATCATTTCGGCACGCGCAACGGGCTGCTGGCCGCGCTCTACCAGGATTTCGACGCGCGGCAGACGGCCATCATCGACGCCGCGATCGCCGCCAGCAAAGCCACGCTGAAGGACAAGGCCGGCGTCATTGCCGCAAGCTACGTCGAATGCGTGCTGACCCAGGGGCGTGAGATTCCCGAGGTGCTGGCGGCGCTCAGCGGTTCGCCGGAACTGGCCGCGGTCAAGCGCCAGTACCAGCAGGCCTTCATCGGGAAGTGCCAGCAGGTCCTGGCGCCCTTTGCCGGCCCGCGGGGCGTGCCGCCGGCCGGCCTGTGGGCCATGCTGGGCGCGGCCGACGCCTTGTCGCATGCCGCCGTGGCCGGGGACATCAGCGAACAGCAGGCCCGCGACGAATTGCGGGAAACCATCCTGGCGATGGTCAGGCGCGGCAAATGATCCCATCCCTGGCCGGGCTCGCGCCGCCCGGCAGCAGGGCATAGAGGGCGATGGCCGAGGTCTTGCAGGCGTCGGGATTGCCGCGCATGGCGATGAGTGAACCCGGCTCCTGAGAAGGCGGCGTAGCATACTCCTTCGGGCCATTGGCAAAGCGCGCAAGCGGAATTACCCTAGGTAATCGCGGCGCGGCATATCCTGCGCCGCGTCCGCGTCACCCCCTGATCATTCCTAGGAGTTGCGACCCATGGCCAAGAAACTGGATGAGAAGACCACCAAGGTGTTGAAAGAGCGGCGCAAGCGCCCGCTGGCGACGCCGACCGACCTGGAGGCGCCGGCGACGCGCGACATCTCCGCCGCGCTGAACCAGATACTCGCCGACGTGTTCGCGCTGTATCTCAAGACCAAGAATTTCCACTGGCACGTCAGCGGGCCGCATTTCCGCGACTACCACCTGCTGCTGGACGAGCAGGGCGACCAGCTATTCGCCATGACGGATCCCATCGCGGAACGCATCCGCAAGATCGGCGGGACGACGCTGCGTTCGATCGGACATATCGCGCGCTCGCAGCGCGTCGCGGACAACGACGCGGACTACGTGCAGCCGCTGGACATGCTGGCGGAACTGCGCGAGGACAACAAGGCGCTGGCCGCGGCCCTGCGCGAGGCTCACAACATCACCGACGAGCACCGCGACATCGCAAGTTCCAGCCTGATCGAGAACTGGATCGACGAGACCGAGCGGCGCACGTGGTTCCTGTTCGAGGCCAGCCGCCAGGGAGACTCAACGGGCCACTGATTGGGGCCCCCACGCCGCGCTCCTTCGGAGCTTGCTGCCCCCCGAGGGGGCGCTTTTTCCTTGGGGCGGCCCGGCGGAAAAAGGGGCCCCCACGCCGCGCTCCTTCGGAGCTTGCTGCCCCCGAGGGGGCGCTTTTTCCTTGGGGCGGCCCGGCGGAAAAAGGGGCCCCCACGCGGCGCACGCTGCGGAGCCTGCAGCCCCTCTGGGGGCTGCCGCTCTTCAGAACGACGCCGTGACCGTCGCGTAGTACGCGCGGCCGGGTTCGTTGTAGGTGGCGGCGCCGGCCTCGCCCGCGTTGCCTTCGCGGTAGAGCTTCTTGTCCAGCAGGTTGCTGATGCCGACCCGGAACCGCAGGTTCTTGTTAACCTCGTAGCCCGTGCTGATGCCGACCAGCGCATAGGGACTCACGCTTTGCAGTCCCTCGCCGGTGATGGTCTCGCCGCGGCGCGGGTTCAGGGTCGGCGCTTCCTGCTTGCCGTAATAGGTCAGGTTGGCCTGGAACGAGAGCTTCTCGGTGGCGAACCAGTCCAGCGTGGAATTGATCGTGTACTTGGGGATGATGCTCAGCGGCTGGCCGTCGTCCTTGCTTTCGCTCTGGATCATGTAGGTGAAATTGGTGTTCCAGTCCAGGGCAGGCGCCAGCGGGATGAAGAGATTGCCTTCCAGCCCCTCGACCACGGCCTTGCCCGAGTTGCTCCATTTCAGCACCCGCGCGCCGTTGGCCAGCCGGTAGGCGATATCGGTGCCGGCGACGATCTTGTTCTTGTAGTCGTTGCGGAAATAGGCCGCGCTCATGCGCCAGCTACCCGGGTCGTACTCGAAGCCGATCTCCTTGTTGACGCTGGTCTCGGGAGACAGGTTCTCGTCTCCGACCAGGTAGCAGCCGTTCAGGTTGACCTGCGACGACAGGCAGCCGAAGCCGCGGCTGTACATCAGGTAGTTCGGGTTCGATTGGTACAGGTTGGGCGCCTTGTACGCCCGCGCGATGCCGCCTTTGATCCTGAATGCCTCGGTGACCTTGTAGGCGGCGTTCAGGCTGGGGCTCCAATTGTTGCCGAATTTCTCGTTGTGGTCGAAACGCACGCCCGGGGTCAGGGTAGTGCGCTCGCCGGCCTCGATATTGTCCTCGACGAACAGCGCATAGCTGTTCTGGGTGGTCTTGGGATCGCGGTCGCCGGTGGCCACGCCGTCGATGACGCCGCCTGAGTAGGTTTGGCGCAGGCTGGCGGGATCGTCCAGGGATTCGCGCAGCCATTCGACGCCCACCGTCGCGACCTGCTCGAAGCCCAGCTTGAACGGGACGTTGACCTCGCCGGCGGCGCGCCAGTTCTTCAGCCGGGAAGTGGCCCAGCCCTGGTCTATCGGGCTGCCTTCGCCGCCGCCGGCCAGGCCTTCGTTCTGGCGCGCATTGCGGGTGTAGTCGTAGCCCATGGAGGCGCGCGAGGTGCCCCAGTCCCAGGTGCCGCGGTGCGTCAACGCGATGCTGTCGCGGTAGAGCACGTTGGTTTCCTTGCCGTACAGACTGTCGGTGAACTCCGAGGTGGAGTTGAGCATCGTGTCGCCCGCGTACAGATTGCCCTGGCGGCTGAATGCGGCCTCCAGGTCGATCGTGTTGCGGTTGTCGGGGCGCCATGAGAAGACGGTGTTCAGGTCCTGGTTGATCACGCCTTCGCGGCCGGCGGATTCGGCCAGGCCGTCGGCATTGAGCAGCGAGCGGTCGGCGTTGATGTTGCGGGAATCGGGGTTGGTCTTGTTGTAGTTGCCGTAGAGGCGGAAGCTCAGCGTGTCGCTGATGGGGCCGCTCAGGCGGATGCCGACCCGGTTGGTGTTGCCTTCGTCGCCGCTCTCGGGCTGGTTCAGATAGTAGGTGAGCGATCCGCTCAGCTTGTCCGTGGGGCGCTTGGTGATGATGTTCACCACGCCGCCCATGGCGCCCGAGCCGTAGCGCGCGGCGGCGGGCCCGCGCAGCACCTCGATGCGCTCGACTTCCTCGGCGGGCACCCAGTTGGTGTCGCCGCGCGTGTCGCGGTCGCCGCTCCAGCCGTAGCGGATGGCGTTGCGCGAAGTGGCGGGCTTGCCGTCGATCAGGATCAGGGTGTTCTCCGGACCCATGCCGCGGATGTCGACCTGGCGGTTGTTGCCGCGCGAGCCGCTGGCGCTGTTGCCGGTGAGGTTCACGCCCGGCTCGCGGCGGATGATGTCGGACAGGTCGTTGGTGGGCGGGCGGCGGGCGATCTCGTCGGCGGTGATCACGGAAACGCCCAGCGCTTCCTTGACTTCCTCTTCCGCGGTGCCCAGCACCTGTACGGTGGGGAGTTCCTTGATGTGGGACGTATCCTGCTGCGCGGCGGCGCCGGCGGCATACAGGCTGCAGAGCACGGCGGCCGCGGCGTAGTTCAGGGAAGGCTTGGGCAGGGACGGCACGGGGTTTTCTCCATGGACAGCACGCGGTTCGGGCCGGCGAGGTGCGGCCGGCGAGGTGCGGCCGGCGAGGTGCGGCCGGCGGGGCGTGGCCGACGAGGCGCGGTGGCGTTTTCACAACGCTCCCGGCCGGCCCGCAACCCGAAACCGGAAGTGCGTGATTTAATTGAGAACGATTACTATTTAATGGCAGTCAGGATTATGTCAGCGGGAGAACGCGCTGGGGTTTGCGCCGGCACCACAAAGCTTTGCGGCATCGCCAATCCGTCGGAATCGGACATGGGCGGGGTTCGCCGCGCCGCCTCGATAGCCTCCTGGTCCGCGCAGCGCGCCAGGCGCTACGATCCCGCCGGCGCGGCGCGCAGGCGCGCGCAAGCCTTCATGGAAGGGTGGGTCGACCTGACGGAATTGGCGCCGGGCCTGGTGCTGCGCCGGCTGGACGTGCGCGACCTGCAGGGCGCGAGCGTGCGCGCCATGCTGCGGCCCGGCCTGCACCTGGCGCTGGTGGTCGGCGGCCGGGTGAACGTGACGCTGGGCGAACGCCGCCTCAGCCTGGGGCCTGGCACGGATGGCAGCGTACTGGGCGTGGCGCTGTCCGTGCGCGAGCCTTATCCCTTCCTGCGCGAATCGTGCCGGGGCGACATCGAACGCACGGTAATGCTCACGCTGCAGCAGCAGTGGCTGGATCGCCACTTGCGTTGCGAAGGCGGACAGGCGTTGCGCGCTTTCGCGCAGCGCCACATGGCCTTGCAGACCTGGCGGGCGTCGGGCCAGGCGATCGCCGCGGCCGGGCAGATGCTGAGTCCACCCGTGATGCCGCCGTCGCTGTGGCGCCTGTACCAGGAGTCGCGCGCCCTGGACATCGTGGTGGAGGCGCTGATGCACGCGCATCGCGCGGCGCCCGAGGCGACGCAGCCCTTGAGCCCGCGGGACCGCCACCGCATGATGGCCTTGCGGGAATTGCTGGACAACGGCGGCGCGGACGCCTTGTCGCTGGCGGAGATCGCGGCCAGGGCCTGCGTCAGCGTCAATACGCTGCAGCGTCACTTCCGGGCCATGTGGGGCACCACCGTGGCCCAGTACCTGCGCGATGGCAGGCTGGCGCGCGCCCGGCTGGCGCTGGAGCGCGACGGCGTCAGCGTCATGCAGGCGGCAGAGCTTGCCGGCTACAACAGCGCCGCCAATTTCGCCACCGCGTTCCGGCGCCGGTTCGGCGTGTCGCCCGGACAGGTCCGCGCGCGGCGCTGACGCGCCGCCGCGTCCGGCAGGACGCTAAGGGCGGACCAGCACCGGCTTGTCGCGGTAGCGGTCGGGGAAGGTCTTGGCCAGGTTTTCGACCTTGGGAACGTCGTTCACCATGATGTACATGCTGTAGGGATGACGCACCAGGTAGTCCTGGTGGTAGTCCTCGGCAGGGTAGAACGCCGACGGCGGCTCGACGGCGGTGGCCAGCGGCTTGGCGTAGGCGCCGGTCTTGTTCAATTGGGCGATGTAGGCCTCGGCCACCTTGCGCTGGCCGTCGTCGGCGGGAAAGACCGCGGAGCGGTACTGCGGGCCGGTGTCCGGTCCCTGGCGGTTGAGCTGGGTCGGGTCGTGCGCCACCGAGAAATAGATCTGCAATAGCTGGCCGTAGCTGACCTGGCTGGGATCGTAGGTGATCTCGACCGCTTCGGCATGCCCGCTGCGGCCGCTGCTGACGGCGTCGTAGTTGGCGGTGCCGGCCTGGCCGCCGGCATAGCCCGACACGGCGCCGGTCACGCCCTTGACGTGCTGGAACACGGCCTGCACGCCCCAGAAGCAGCCGCCGGCGACGACTGCCTTTTGCGGCGCGGAACCGGCGGCCGTCTGATCCAGGGCGGGCGGCGGGATGATGAAGGCGGATTCGGCGGCGGAGGCCGCGGCGGCGCCCAGCAGGGAGCAGGCGGCCGCGAGCGCGGCGCAAAGCCGGCGGGGCAGGCGGGTCTTGGACATGGTGCGGGGTCCTCTTCGTAGGCGGCCGGGTTCAGGCCTGGGGGATGAAGTTCATCGCCACGCCGTTCATGCAATAGCGTAGTCCGGTCGGCCGAGGGCCGTCGTCGAAGACGTGGCCCAGGTGGCCGCCGCAGTTGGCGCAGTGCACGGCGACGCGCGTCATGCCGAAACTGCGGTCCTGGGTTTCGCCCACCGCGCCGGCCAGGGGTTGCCAGAAGCTGGGCCAGCCGGTGCCGCTGTCGAACTTGGCGGACGAGGAGAACAGGCGCTGCGCGCAGCCCGCGCAGGCGTATATGCCCTTGCGGTGTTCCTCGTTGAGCGGGCTGGAATAGGGGCGTTCGGTGCCTTCGCGGCGCAGCACGCCGTATTGTTCGCGCGTCAGCCGTTCGCGCCATTGCGCGTCGCTCAGCGTGTAGGGAAAGGACGGGGCGGCGGCCGCCGGGCCGCCGCGCGCGGCCAGGACCGGGGCCAGGCCGGCGGCGATGGCCGCCGCGCCGCCCAGGCCCAGGAAATGCCTGCGGTCGAGTGTCATGGCATGCTCCGGAACAGAACAGGGATGGCCTGGCGAGGGCTATTTCTTCATGCCGTCCTTGGACATGCCGTCCTTGGACATCGGGGCCTTGCCCATCCCGTCCTTGGACATTCCGTCCTTCGACATCGGCGCCTTGCCCATGGCGTCCTTGGACATCGCGTCTTTCGACATTCCATCCTTCGACATCGCGCCTTTCGACATTCCATCCTTCGCCATGCCGTCCTTGGACATGGAGCTCTTGCCCATGGCGTCCTTGCCCATGCTATCGGCGGCGTGGACGGTTGCAGCGCCGAAGGCCAGGCACAGGGACAGGGCTGCGGTAGTGAGTTGCTTCATGATGCGTTCCTTTCAGGAAGAGTTTGCAGGGAAAAAATTCCACCTAGCTGCCGCCGAACCAGTTGTAGCCCTGGTCCTCCCAGTAACCGCCCGGGTAGGTGTTGGTGACGAAAATCGCCTGTATGTGCTTGGGGTTCTTGTAGCCAAGCTTGGTAGGCATGCGCAGCTTCATGGGGAAGCCGTACTCTGGAGGCAGCGTCCGGCCGTCGTAGGTCAGCGCCAGAATGGTCTGGGGGTGCAGCGCCGTGGGCATGTCGATGCTGGTGTAGTAGTCGTCCGCGCACTTGAACCCCACGTATTTGGCGTCCAGGTCGGCGCCCACGCGCTTGAGGAAACTGGAGAACGGCACGCCGCCCCATTTGCCGATGGCGCTCCAGCCTTCCACGCAGATGTGGCGCGTCACCTGGTCGATCTGCGCCATGGCCTGCAATTCAGCAAGCCGCCATTGGCGCTTGTCGGCGACCAGGCCGGTCACTTCCAGCCGGAACGACTCCTCCTCCACGCGCGGGACCTCGTCGACGCCGTAGTACGCGTTGAACGGGAACGGCCGCGTGATCATGGATTCGGGGTAGGTCGGCGCCAGTTGGGCGGGGTCGAAGATCCAGCCTTGCACCCGGTCGTTGAATCGGGAGACCGCGCTCAATGCTCGTTCCACGCTCTCGTCGTCGGACAGCGAGCAGCCCGACAGCATGGCCAGTCCGCCCAGGGTCAGGCCGCTGCGCAGGAAGGCGCGGCGCGAGGGCTGTTCCACCCGTTTTTCCAGGATCTTGCCGGCCTCCTTGAGGATGGCGGGGCCCTCCAGGCCAGGCAGGGAGAGACGTTTTCTCATGCGCACGGAAGGCTCCTTATTTGCCGCGGATCATGGCGATCAGGCTGCGGGGAACGAGCGCCACCATCGCCAGGTGGACCGCCACGAACGCGGCCAGCAAGGCCATGGCGTAGAAATGCACGCGGCGCGCGGATTCGTATCCGCCCATCAGTTCGCGCAGCAAGTCGAATTGCACGGACTTCCACAACACCAGGCCGGACAGGATCAGCACCGCGATGTCGGCCATGGCGAACAGGTACGCCAGGCGCTGCACCTGGTTGTAGCGGCGCGGGTCTGCGTGGGCGAGCCTGCCGCGCAGCGCGGCGCCCAGGTCGGCAGCCACGCCGCGGACGCTCAGCGGAAAGAACTTGCGCCGGAACCGGCCGGTACCGAGGTTCAGGGCCAGGTACAGGACGCCATTGGCGAACAACAGCCACATGCCGGCGAAGTGCCATTGCAAGGCGCCGCCCAGCCAGCCTCCCAGCGTGATCTCGGCCGGGAAGGCGAAGCCGAAGAGCGGCGATGCGTTGTAGATGCGCCAGCCGCTGGCAACCATGACGACGACGGCCAGCGCGTTCAGCCAGTGCGTGGCGCGCAGCCAGCCCGGATGGACGGGGCTGCCCGCCGGCGGGGCGGCCGGGGCGTCGTGGCTTGCGGGGGTGGCCAACATGGCGGGACTCCGGGTTCGTTGTCGTTGACGCCATTCTTCCCCCGCGCCGATACCGAAGTCCTCACGCAAACTTAAATTAAATGTGATAACTGGTCCCGCACGGATTGGCGACAATAGGCGCATCGCCCCTTTCGAGTTTTGCCATGGACACGCCCCGACGCGTACTGATAGTCGAAGACGACGCCCACATCGCGGAATTGCTGCGCCTGCACCTGCGCGACGAAGGCTATGCGGTCGAACATGCGGCCGACGGCAACGACGGCATGCGCAAGCTGGAGGAAGGCAATTGGGACGCGCTGGTGCTGGACCTGATGCTGCCCGGCATCGACGGCCTGGAGATCTGCAAGCGGGCGCGCTCCATGGCGCGCTATACCCCCATCATCATCACCAGCGCGCGGTCCAGCGAGGTGCACCGCATCCTGGGCCTGGAACTGGGCGCGGACGATTACCTGGCCAAGCCGTTCTCCGTGCTGGAACTGGTGGCGCGGGTGCGGGCGCTGCTGCGCCGCAGCGAAGCGCTGGAGCGCAACGCGCGCCTCGACGCCGGCAGCCTGGTCCTGCATGGGCTGGCCATCGATCCGGTCGCGCGCACGGCCGAGGTCGACGGCCGCCGGCTGGAGCTGACGCCGCGCGAGTTCGACCTGCTGCATTTCTTCGCGCGCCATCCGGACAAGGTGTTTTCGCGGCTGGACCTGCTGAACCAGGTGTGGGGCTACCAGCACGAGGGCTACGAACACACGGTCAATACCCACATCAACCGGCTGCGCGCCAAGATCGAGGCGGATTCGTCCAATCCGCAGCGCATCCTGACCGTATGGGGCAGGGGCTACAAGTTCGCCGCGGCTCCGGCCGGCGCGGGAGGCGCGCCATGAAGCGATTCACCCTGACCCAACGCCTTTCGGGCGTATTCGCGCTGCTGCTGCTGGCGTGCTGCGGCGCGTCGGCCTGGCTGCAGGTCGCCGCCAATTCCCGCTACGAGCAGGAGGTGGTCCAGCGCCTGTCCAGCGGGCTGGCGCAGCACATCGCCGGCGCCAATGCATTGATGGACGCCGATGGCTGGCGGCCGCAAGCCGTGCGGTCGCTGTTCGACATGCTGATGGCGGTGAATCCGGCCGTCGAGGTGTACCTGTTGTCCAACGAAGGCCGCATCGTGGGCGACGCCGCGCCCGCCGGCCAGATCAAGCGCGACCGCGTCGACCTGGCCCCGGTGAAGCGCCTGCTGGCGGGCGGCATGCTGCCCATCGTCGGCGACGATCCGCGCAGCCAGGACGCGCAAAAGGTGTTCAGCGCCGCGCCGGTGCGCGTGGGCGGGCGGGAAGAGGGCTATGTCTACGTGGTGCTGCAGGGCCAGGCGCACGATGCGCTGGCGATGGCGGTGTCGCGCAGTTCGGTGCTGCGCACCACCTTGTGGTCGATCGCGCTGGTGGCGCTGCTGGGGCTGGCGGCGGGCCTGGCGGCGTTCGCGCTGATCACGCGGCCCTTGCGCGGCCTGACCCGCGCGGTGCGCGCCTTCGGCGGCGACGACGGCACGGCCCTGGCGGCGCTGGAACCCGCCGACGATGCGCCTGGCGACCGCGGCGACGAGATCGGGGTGCTGCGGCGCAGCTTCGTGCAGATGGGGCGGCGTATCTCCGACCAGTGGCGCGAACTGACGCGGCAGGACCAGCAGCGGCGCGACCTGGTCGCCAATATCTCGCACGACCTGCGCACGCCGCTCACCTCGCTGCACGGCTATCTGGAAACCTTGCGGCTCAAGGACGAAACCCTGGATCCGGCGGAGCGCCGCCGCTATCTGGACGTGGCGCTGGCGCAAAGCCGCAAGGTGGGCCGCCTGGCCCAGGAACTCTTCGAACTGGCGCGCCTGGAGTCCGGCCTGGTGCGGCTGGAGCCCGAGACCTTTTCGCTGCAGGATCTGGTGCAGGACGTGATCCAGAAGTTCGAACTGGCCGCCGAGGCGCGCCAGCAGCGGCTGACGACCGATATCCCGCGCGTATTGCCGCCGGTGCGCGCGGACCTGGGGCTGATCGAGCGCGTGCTCACGAACCTGCTGGACAACGCGATCCGCCACAGCCCGCCGGGCGGGCGCATCGAATTGCGGCTGGGCAGCGCGCAGGACCTGGTGCAGGTGCAGGTCAGCGACTCCGGCGCGGGCATCCCCGAGGCGCTGCGCGCCGGCCTGTTCACGCGGGCCAGCGCGCTGAACCGGGCGCCCGGCGAAAGCGGCGGCCTGGGCCTGGTGATCGTGCAGCGCATCCTGCAACTGCATCACAGCGAGATCCGGCTGGTGGACCGTGACGGCTCGGGCGCGGTGTTCCAGTTCGACCTGGCGGCGGCGCGCCAGGCATAGCGGCGCCGGCCGGCCTATCCCGCTGCTTCCGCGGGCGCGGCGGACAGGCGCCGCACCGCGCCGCGGGAGGCGTCCACTTCCAGCACGTCGCCGGTGGCGACCTGATCCAGGATGCCCTGCACATTGACGATGGCGGGAATGCCGAACTCCCGCGCCACGATGGCGCCGTGCGACAGATAGCCGCCGGCTTCCATGACCAGCGCCCCTGCGCGCAGGAACAAAGGCGTCCAGGCCGGGTCGGTGGACGGCGCGACGAGGATGCCGCCGGCCGGCATGGACAGTCCCTCGTCCGGCGTGCGGGCGACGAAGGCCGGGCCTTGCGCCGAGCCGCCCGCGGCGGGCGTGCCGCGCCAGGTTCCGGGGGCGTGTGGCGCGTTCCGGCGTTCCGGGCGCCCGGCCGCGAACGCGGACTCGCCGCCCGCGGCATGCTCGACGATGACGTCCAGGTCCGGCGCCGCCGCCCACGCCTCGAGCTGCTCGCGGCGCAAGGCCGCGCGGCGGGCGCAGGCCGCCGGCGCCAGCCGGCCTTCGGCCAGCGCGAAGAGTTCGGCGGCGGTCAGGTGGAAGACGTCGTCGGCCGCGTCCAATCCTTCCGGGCCGGCATAGCGCGCGCCCAGGGCCAGCGCGCTTCTGCGCGCCGCCGCCAGATACGCGACCAGCACGCTGCGGGCGGCTTCGCGCTGCCGGCCTTCCAGGCGGGACGCGGCCAGCAGCTTGGCGGCCAGCGGGCGCTGCCAGAACGGCAGGGCGGCGCGCACCCGTTGCCAGGCCTGGCGCGCGGCGCCGTCCTGGCGGGCGCGCAGGGCCGCGGCGTCGGCGCCGATCAGGTGCAGCACGCTGTCCAGCAGATAGGCGGGCGCTTCGCGCCAGCGCGGGTTGCGCAGATAGGTTTCGTAGACGGCGCGGTGGCCGTAGCGCGCCAGGAAATCCGCGAAGGCCTGTTTGAACGGGCTGCCGCCGGGCAGGGCGGTATTCCACGCCGCGCTGTCGCGCCGCGGATCGCGCAGCCAGGCCTGCGCCTGGACGTCGGCTTCGGCGACTTCGGCCAGGGCCATCAGCGCATAGCCTTGTTCGGCGGTCACGCTGGGTTCGCCGCCCGCCATCAGCGCGGCCGTCAGCGCGTGGCCTTCGCCGGGGCGGGCTTTTTCGACCAGTTCCAGCAGCTTGGAGAGCGCGCCGCCGCCCGAGCCTTGCAGGAAGAACAATTCGTCCGCCGCCAGGACCGTCAGGAACTGCTCGCGCAGGCGGGCGCCGAGTTCGGCGTTCGAGGCGGGCAGGGGCTCGTCCAGCCAGGCCTGCGCGCGCGCCAGCAGCCGCGGCAGGTCGGCGGCGGCCTGGCGCCGCAAGGGCGCGGCGCGGCGGAGATAGCGCAGGATGCGCAGGCCGTGCCGCAAGCGCTGCGCGGGCGTGGGCGGCGGCACCGCGATCTCGGGCTGGGGGCCGCCCAATAGCGCGTTCATGGCTTGCGGGGGCACGCCCAATGCGTCGTAGCCGACCCATTGGATGACGGAGGCGTCCAGGTAGACGCGGCCCTGGAACAGCGCCGCCAGCCGCACCCCCGGCAGCGTGGCGTAGCCGCTGAGCTCGAAGCCGCAGGTCAGCATGCGTTGCGCCATGATCCGCCCGGTGTCCCATTCCAGCGCCGACATGGCTTGCGGCAGGACTTCGCGCGTGTTGCCGCGCGACCAGTACGAAGGCTGGGTCCGCAGCGCGGGATAGGTATGGCGGGTTGCCGCGGTGATGGGGCGTGCCTGCAGTATCCAGAATTGCCGTCCGTCCCAGGCCCATTCGAGGTCATGGCCGCCGCCCGCGTAGTCCAGCGCCCGGGCCGCGTCGCGCGCGATGCGGCCCAGCGTTTCGGCCTGGGCGTCCGTAAGCACGGCCTGCGCGGCGCGTTCGGGCGCGGCGTCGGCCAGCCGGGTGCCGTGGCCCGCCTCGGCAGGCCGCGTGGCCCGGCGCTTGGCGCCCACGCGCCGCTGCGCCAGCGGCCATGCCTGGCGCAGGTAGTCTTCGCGCAGGCGGTATTCATCGCCGTCCGCCTGTCCGCCGACCAGCGATTCGCCCAGGCCCCAATTGGCGTGGATCAGCATCTCGTCGTGGCGGCCTGAGACGGGGTCGACGGTGAAGGCGATGCCGGACGACACGGCTTCGATCAAGGGCATGACTACCACGGCCATGCCGGATCCGGCGTCGTCCAGGCCCAGCCGCTGCCGGTAGGCGCGGGCCTGCGGCGTCCACCGGGAATCCCAGATCCGCCCGACCGCGTCCAGGATCGCTTGCGCACCCAGCACGTTCAGGCAGGAAAGATGGACGCCCGCGAACGACGCGCCTGCCGAATCCTCTTGCGGCGCCGAGGAGCGCAGCGCCAGGGGGCGCGCCAGCCAATCGCGCTCGCGCAGCGCCTCCAGCAGGGCTTGCGCGGCCTCGGGCGGCACCTCCCGCCCGGGCTGCCGCTTGCGGCTGGCCTGCGCGGACAGCACGATGCCGTCCGGCACGGGCACGCCGAGGCGCGCCATGCGCGCAAGCTGCCAGCCCTTGCCGCCCGCGGCCTCGGGGCCGGCCAGGGCCGCGGCGGTCCAGTCCAGTACCAGGGCCGTCATGCCGCGTCTCCGGCGGCGCCGTGCAGGAACAGGCTGATCGCGGCGTCGAATTCTGTCCGGAGCGCGGCGCCCGGCCGGTCCAGCCAGCGCAGCATCGCGCCCAGGTACAGAAACTGCAGTTGATGGGCCAGCAGCTCCGCGGGCAGGTCCGCGCGCAGGTGCCGCGTCGCCTGCCCGTCGGCGACCAGCGACGTGAAGAAGTCCAGCAGGCCGCTGCGCGGATGGCGGCCGCTGTCGTCTCCACCGGGCTGCAGCGTGGCCAGGCGGTAACGCAGATAGGGGCCCAGATAGGCGCGGTGGGATTCCGACCAATGGGCCGAGGCATGCAGGATCCGCGTCAGCCGCCGGGCGAAAGACGGCTGCTTCCGCAGCGCGGGCCGCAGGGCCGCCAGGGTTGCCGTGAGTTCGGCGTGGAAACGATGCGCGAGCAAGGCTTCCTTGACCGGGAAGTGGTTGTAGAGCGTGCCCTTGGAGACGTCCGCCTGGGCGGCGATCTGCTCCATCGTGACGGCGTCGTACCCCAGCGTTTCGAACAGGCGGTAGGCGGTCTGGGCAAGATGGTCCAGCGTCTGCTGGCGCTTGCGTTCGCGGCGTCCAGTGTCGGGAGCGGCGGGCGGCGGAAGGTCGGGACGGGGCATGGCTGTCCAATAATTAGACGACGAATAAAATTATACGTCGTCTAATTATTGGGGCAAGCCGCCTTTGCCGGCGCCCCCCGCCCGGATCAGGCCGCGGCCGGCATCTCTCCGTGCAGCAGGTAATCCAGCAACTCGCGCACCGAGCGCATGGCGTTGCCGAACGGCAGCTTGGACGCGCCGCGGAAGAACAGGCCGCGGCTGACTTCGCCGCGCATGGCGGCCGCGAGCTTCAGGTCGATGCAGAACTGCCCGAAACGCGAGATGCCGTCGCGCAATCCGCATTGCGTCAGGCAGTCCATGCGCTGGCTGCAGCGCCGCGCGTCGCAGCGCGTATTGGCCTGCAGCGTCTTTTCCTGGCGCAGGTAGCGCGTCAGCCACGGGGTCGGCACGGCGCGGGCGGGCAGGCCGGCCACGCTGGTGAATTCGGTCAAGTGGTCGGGGTCGGCCTCGATCAGCACGCGCTTGAAGTTCTCGTGCGCATCGCCCTCCTGCGTGACGGCGAAGGCCGTGCCCACCTGCACGCCGTCGGCGCCGTTGGCCAGCCAGTGGCGCACCTGCTCGTGGCTGCCCACGCCGCCGGCCACGATGAGGCGCGGCGCGTCCTTGCCCAATTGCAGTTCTTCGAACAGCTTGTGGCAGTCGGCCAGCACGCGCTTGAAGTCGAAGCGTTCGTCGTGGATGTCGTCCAGGCGCGCGGCGCCCAGGTGGCCGCCGGCATGGCCCGGGTGTTCGATCACCACGGCGTCGGCCAGCCTTCCTTTCTTCATCCATTTCTTCAGCACCGCGGCCACGCCGCGCGCTTCGGACAGGATGGGAACCAGCGCCACCTTGGGGAAGTCGGCGGTCATCTCGGGCAGGTCCAGCGGCAGGCCGGCGCCCATCACGATGGCCTGGGCGCCGCTTTCGCAGGCCTGGCGCACCAGGCCGGGATGGTCGCGCACGGCCTTCATGACGTTGACGGCGACCAGGCCGCGGCCCTGGGCCGTTTCCAGCGCCGCGCGCACTTCGCGGTCCAGCGCCTCCAGATTGGCGCTGTCTATCAATTCGCGGTCATGGCACCGTTCGGTCTTTTCGAGCAGGTCGGGGTGATGATGGCGCAAATCGACGCTGGCGATGGTGCCCACGGCATTCTGGCTGGCGACGGCGCCGGCCAGGCGATGGGCGGATACGCCGACGCCCATGCCGCCCTGGACGATGGGCAGCAATTCGCGTCCGGCGAGGGTGAGTGATTTGAACCACGTCATGTCAGGTCTTTCCTCTGGTCAAGTGGACAGAGGCTAGAGCAAGGGACCGTGCATCGCCTTGCGCGGGATCAAGCGGGCGGCAATGGGGCGGGCGGTCAGCCGACGCGGCCCGTCAGCCGGCGCGCGGCCTGCAGCACGGGCGCCAGGTGGTCCGGGTTGTAACGGTGGGCCGGCGCGGTCAGCGTTACCGCGGCCGCGATGCCGCCGGACAAGAGGAAGACCGGCGCGGAGATGCCCGCCACTTCGCTCAGCCGGTCGCCCGTCGCGGCGAAATGGCCGTCCTGGCGGATCCGGGCGTACAGCGCCTGATCCGGGCCGGGCGCGTGGCCCAGGATGTCGTCGAACGCCGTCAGCACCCGTCCGCCGCTGCCGCGGTCCAGCGGCAGCAGGTCGCCGGCGCGGATGTGGTCGCGCACCGGATGCGGAGAGTCCACGCGGTACAGGCACAGGCGGGCATCGCCCTGGCGCACGTGGTAGGCCGCGCTCTCGCCGGTCGCGGCCACCAGGTCCCGCAGGACCGGCATGACCACTTGTTCCAGCGAAAACGACGCCGAATAAATGCTGTGCAGGCGGGCCACTTCCGCGCCCAGCGCATAGCGCCCGTCGTCCAGCCGGCGGATCCATTGCGCGTGTTCCAGCGACGCCAGCAGGCGCAGCACGGTGCTTTTGTACAGGCGCGTGCGTTCGGCCAGTTCTCCCAGCGACAGCGTGCGGTCGGCAGGGGTGAACGCCGCCATCAGGCTCATCGCCCGGTCTACCGCGGCCACGCCGCCTTCGGCGGCGTCGGCATCGGCAACGGATTTGGTGACGGCTTTACGAGGCATGGCCAGCTCCGGCGGCAGGGCGCAGATCGGTCTGCATATTCCATCCTTTAGAACGATTGGCGGCCATTGTAGGCATAGACCTGCTGGAAAACCTGCTTGACAGCCCATTCCCGTTCGATTTTAATTCTATTAGAAAGAACATTATTCTATTAGATAGAATTTCTAGAAACCAGGCAGGAGACAGAACCATGGCGCATGACGACCCTATCCAGGCGGACGTCCTGATCAGCGAAGTCGGGCCGCGCGACGGGCTGCAGTCGGTGAAGGCCACCATGCCGACCGCCGGCAAGTTCGCGTGGATCGATGCGCTGGTCGCCGCGGGCGTGCGCGAAATCGAAGTGGCCTCGTTCGTGCCGGCCCGGCTGCTGCCGCAGATGGCCGATGCGGCGGAAGTGGTCGCCCATGCGGTCCGCCATCCCGGGGTGACCGTGATGGCGCTGGTGCCCAATCTGCGGGGCGCCGAGGCCGCGCTGCGCGCCGGGGTCCACAAACTGACCTTGCCGGTTTCCGCCAGCCGCGCCCATTCGCTGGCCAATGTGCGCAAGACGCCGGAACAAATGGTGGAAGAAGTCCGCGCCATCGCGCAGTTGCGCGATGGCCTGGCGCCCGGCGTCAAGCTCGAGGCCGGCATCTCGACGGCCTTCGGCTGCACCTTGCAGGGCCCGGTGCCCGAAGACGAGGTCATCCGCCTGGCCGCGATGTGCGTGGAGGCGGGCGCGGACGAGTCCGGCCTGTCGGACACCGTGGGCTATGCCAACCCCGCCCAGGTGCGCCGGCTGTTCCGGCGCTTGCGCGCCGAACTCGGGTCCAGGGCCGGCGCTGCCCACATGCACAACACGCGGGGGCTGGGCCTGGCCAATTGCCTGGCGGCCTGGGACGAGGGCGTGCGCACGTTCGACAGTTCGCTGGGCGGCCTGGGCGGCTGCCCTTATGCGCCGGGCGCTTCGGGGAACGTGGTCACCGAAGACCTGGTGTTCATGTTCGAGGCGATGGGCGTGCGCACGGGAATCTCGATCGAAAAAATCATCGCCGCGCGCGCGCCGCTGGCCGCCGGCCTGCCGGGCGAGCCGCTGTACGGCATGACGCCGGACGCCGGCCTGCCCAAGGGCTTCGAGCCGGCTTGCTAGCCCGCGTGCCGGTGCGGCAAGGCCGGCGTTCCGCCCGAGCCGCGCTTCCATCGCGTCGATCCATTTGTTCCTGAAGGTGCTTCACATGCCCAGCCGTTTCCCTTCCCGCCTTCCGTACGAAGGCATCCGCGTCGTCGAGTTCACCCACATGGTGATGGGGCCCACTTGCGGCATGCTGCTGGCGGACCTGGGCGCCGAAGTCATCAAAGTCGAACCGATAGGCGGCGATTCCACGCGCAGGCTGCTGGGGTCCGGCGCGGGTTTCTTTCCCATGTTCAACCGCAACAAGAAGAGCATCGCGCTGGACCTGAAGCAGCCCGAGGGTATCGAGGCCGCGCGGCGCCTGATCGACTCGGCGGACGTGGTCAGCGAGAACTTCAAGTCCGGCGTGATGGAGAAGCTGGGCTTGGGGTACGACGCGCTGAAGGCGCGCAACCCCCGCCTGATTTACGTCAGCCACAAGGGATTCCTGCCGGGCCCGTACGACAACCGGACGGCGCTGGACGAAGTCGTGCAGATGATGGGCGGGCTGGCCTACATGACGGGCCGCGCCGGCGATCCGCTGCGCGCCGGCGCTAGCGTCAACGACATCATGGGCGGCATGTTCGGCGCGCTGGGCGCGATGGCGGCGCTGGCCCAGCGCGAACATACGGGCGAGGGCATGGAAGTGCAGGCCTCATTGTTCGAGAACAACGTCTTCCTGGTGGGCCAGCACATGATGCAGCACGCCATGACGGGGAATGCGCCGGCACCGATGCCAAGCCGCATTTCCGCCTGGGCCGTGTACGACGTGTTTACCGTGAAGGACGGCGAACAAGTGTTCCTGGCCGTCGTCAGCGACAAGCAATGGGACATTTTCTGCCGCGCGTTCGGGCTGGCGGAATGGCTGACGGATCCGCGCCTGAAGACCAATAACGACCGCGTGCGGGCCCGCGATTGGCTGATGCCGCAATTGCGTTCGCATCTGGCCGGCTACCGCGCGTCGGAGTTGGCGGCGCGCTTCGAACGAGAGGGCCTGCCGTTCGCGCCCATTACCCGCCCCGAACAGCTTTTCGACGATCCGCACCTGAAGGCCACGGGCGGGCTCGCGCCGGTCACGCTGCCGGATGGCCGGGAAACGCGCGTGCCGTTGGCCCCGCTGACATTGGACGGCGTCCAGCCGCCCATCCGCCTGCAGCCGCCGGCCGTGGGCGCACACACCGACGAGCTATTGCGCGCCGTCGGCTATCGCGACGATGAAATCGCGGCCTTGAAGGCAAGGCACATTACACAAGGAGACCAACCCTCATGATCGCTCTATCCCGCCGCTCGTTCCTGGGCGCGGCGCTCTGCGCGGCTGCGTTGCCGCTGCGGGCGCAGACCGCAGGAAGCTACCCCGACAGCCGTCCCATCCGCTTGATCGTTCCCTACACGCCGGGCGGAGGCACGGATTCCGTGGCCCGCGCCATCGCGGCCAAGATCACCGGCGAGGCCGGCTGGTCCGTCGTGGTGGAGAACCGCCCGGGCGCAGGCGGCAACATCGGCCTGGACTATGTCGCCAAGGCCAGGCCCGACGGCCTCATGCTGGGTTTGGGGCAGACCGCCAATCTGGCGATCAACCCCGCCTTGATGCCGAAGATGCCGTTCGACGCCGGCAAGGACTTTGCCGCGGTCGCCCTGATCGCGTCGCTGCCGGTGGTGCTGGTGGTGAAGGCCAACGCCCGCTGGAACACCTTGGCGGACCTGATCCGCGATGCCCGCGCAGCGCCCGGCTCCATCAAGCAGGCGCTGGCCGGGTCGGGCACCGTGGGCCACCTGGCGGGCGAACTGCTGGCGTACCAGGCGAAGTTCGAAGTGCTGAACGTGCCGTACCGCGGCGCCGCGCCGGCGCTGAATGACCTGTTGGGCGAAAACACCGACTACATGTTCGCCACGCCGCAGGCCGCCCAGGAAATGCTGAAGGGCAAAGTGCTGCGCCCCTTGGCCGTCACGGCGCGGGCGCGGCTGCCTATCCTGCCCGATGTCCCCACCGTGGCCGAGTCCGGTTTCGACGGTTTCGAGGCGCTGGACTGGAAGGCGCTGGTGGCGCCCGCCGGAACGCCCCGCGACGTGATTTTGGCGATCAACGGCGTCGTCGAAAAAGTCCTGGCCGATCCGGCCACGGTGGCCCTGTTCACCGCCGAAGGAAGCACCGCGATGGGCGGCGCGCCCGAGTCGGCGCAGCAATACATCCTGCAGGAACAGAAAAAGTGGGCCCGCCTCATTCTCGAGGCCCATATCCAGACCGCAGCTTGAAGCGGCCGGCCGGAATCGGAAGGAGACATCCCCATGACATCGTTTTTCACTTGCGGCCGCGCCTTGCCCCGCATCCTGGCCGCCGCCGCGATCGGCATGGCCTGCCTGCCGGCTCAGGCCGCCGGTGGCGCGGCCGGCTGGCCCGACAAGCCCGTGCGGCTGGTGGTGCCGTATTCGCCCGGAGGGACGACGGACTACGCCGCGCGCCAGGTCGCGCAGAAACTGTCCGAGGCGACCGGCAAGACATTCATCGTCGACAACAAGACCGGCGCGTCCGGCACGATCGCCACGCAGGAAGTGGTGCGCTCGGCGCCCGACGGCAGCACCTTTCTGGTGACCGACACCACCTATGCGATGCTGCCGCTGCAGTTCGCGAAGCTGCCGTGGGACTACCGGAACGACCTGATCCACGTCGGCGAGATCATCGAAACGCCGCTGGTGCTGCTGGTGCCGGAGAAGTCGCCTTTCACGACGATGGCGCAGCTCGTCGCGTATGCGCGGGCCCATCCCGGCAAGCTCAACTACGGTTCGGGCGGCCAGGCCAGCTCGACGCACCTGGCGGCCGAAATGTTCAAGAGCGCGGCGGGCATCTCGCTGACGCACATTCCGTACCGCGGCGCGGGCGCGGCGCTGGCGGACGTGATGGCCGGCCAGATCGATGTCCTGATCACGGCCGCGCCCACCGCCATCCCGCCGGTGCAGGGCGGCCGCGTGCGGGCGCTCGCAGTCAGCGGCGACGCCCGCCTGGCGACGCTGCCCGACGTGCCGACGTTCGCCCAGGCGGGCCTTCCGTCCTATCAGGTGCTGAACTGGTTCGGGCTGGCCGCGCCCAAGGGCACGCCGCCGGCCATCGTCGACCAGATGAACCGCCTGGTGTCCCAGGTAATGGGCGACCCGGCGATGCGCGAGAACATGGCGCGCCAGGGCGCCCGGCACCGGTCCATGAGCGTCGGGGAGTTCGGCGGCTATGTCCGGGAGCAGATCGTGCTGTGGGCGGACGTGGGCGAACGCGTCGGCATCAAGCCGGAGTAGGGGACGCGCATGTGGAATCTGGACTTCACGCCGCCGATCGTCATTCCGGCGCGCGTCGTCGCCACGCTGCCGGAGGGCCTGCGGCGCCGGCAGCGCAGCGCCTGGGCCGACGCCAACAAGGCGGGGCGGATCGTCGATTGCTTTCTGGAAGGGCCGGTGTTCGATGCCTCGGGCGCCTTGTATGTCACGGACATTCCGTACGGGCGCATCTTGCGGGTCGACGGCATGCGCGACTGGCACACGGTCGCCGAGACCGGCGGCTGGCCCAACGGCCTGGCCCTGCATCGCGACGGCAGCCTGTGGGTAGCCGACTACCGCCGGGGCATCCTGCGCTGCGACGCCGGCAGCGGCCGGGTGGAAACCGTGCTGGAGCACCGCAACAGCGAGGCCTTCAAAGGCGTGAACGACCTGGTCTTCGACCGCGCGGACCGCCTTTACTTCACGGACCAGGGACAGACCGGCCTGCACGATCCGCAGGGGCGGGTCTACCGCTACGATGCCGGCGGCGGCCGCCTGGACCTGCTGCTCGCGAATGCGCCCAGCCCCAACGGCATCGCGCTGGACGCGGAGGAAAACGTGCTGTTCGTGGCGGTCACCCGGGCCAACCAGGTGTGGCGGGCGCCGCTGATGCCGGACGGTTCGGTGAGCAAGATGGGGGCGTTCCGGACCTTCTTCGGCGCCAGCGGGCCAGACGGCCTGGCCACGGCGCCGGACGGCCGGCTCCTGGTGGCCCACGCCAGCCTGGGGGGCGTCTTCGTGCTGAATGCGGGAGGCGAGGTCACGCATTTCCTGAAAAGCCCCATCGGAGGAAGCACCGTGACCAACGTGGCGATTCGCCCCGGCGGCGGCTCCGTCGTGATGACGGAATCCGCGACCGGGGCGATCCTGGAAGCGCCGCTGCCGGCCTGAGCCGCCTACCCCAGCAGCTTGACGATGGCCGGCACCGAGAGCACGGCGGTGTAGTAGCCCATGAACTGGACGCCGGTATTGAAGCCGAACAGGCGCGACAGCAGCCCGCCGAACAGGCCCATGGTCAGGATCACGAGCAGGCCCAGGAATTGGCCCTCCCAGACGCTGATCACGATGATCAGGCCCACGAAGGTGGCGATGATGGCTTCGTGGCTGACCTTGCGCGACACGAACAGCGCGGCGCGGCGCGCGAAGTTCATGGCGAAGGGATAGGACACCACCGCCGCCAGCAGGACCGCCAGCATGCCGTAGCCCAGGAACTCCCAGTGGTTCAGCAGATTGTGCAGATTGTGCGTCTGGCCGCTGGCGGCATCCACGGTGAAGCGCGGCGGCGCGTTGAACAGCGGCGCGGCGGGGCCGGCGGCCACCGGGCTCAGCGGCAGGCCGAAGGCGATCAGCGGAATCAGCGCCTCGGCGATGT
>Ga0222427_100531_pt1 | contig 51693 bp, 46 predicted proteins | sample 2B20Ametagenome_FD_182890 | JGI IMG/M metagenome (GOLD analysis project Ga0222427, IMG submission 182890) | Enriched microbial communities from leaf-cutter ant dump, University of Wisconsin, Madison, United States - 2B20A (version 2) | ecosystem: Environmental > Terrestrial > Nest > Insects nest... | reverse complement strand
TGACGCCCTGGCAGAACAGGCCCCAGGCGTTGACCTTGCCGTCATTGGAAATCGCCATCAGTTCATTGACCTGGCTCTGCACCGGCATGGCGCCGACAAAGCCGATCAGGGACCCTTTCGGGCGCGTGGCGACCGTGAACGGGAAGCTGGAATCATGACGGACGACAAACTCCGCCTTGACATTGGGCAGGGAGGAATCCCCCGTGCCGTCGCCCTTGGGATCGCCCGTTTGGGCCATGAAATCCTCGATAACGCGGTGGAAGGTCAGGCCATCGTAAAAATGCTGGCGCGTCAGGGTGACCATGCGCTCGACATGGTTCGGCGCCAGGGCCGGATACATTTCGAGGATGACCTGGCCCTTGGTGGTATCGATCACCAGCGTATTATTCGGGTCCGCCGCCCGGTAACCAGGGTCGAGCGCCCATGCCTGCGTCACTGGGGCGGAAGTCGCCATCAAAGCCGCTATCGCCCCCGCCAGAAGCGCACTTTTTTTCACCAATGACATCATTCTTCCTGTCTAATTTCAACGGGCGACCTTGGCCAGCAGGCGTTCCGCCACGCTGGGGGCCACAAACGGCGCGATACTGCCGCCCAATTGGGCTATTTCTTTGACCAAACGCGACGCAACGGCCTGATGGCGCGGATCAGCCATCAGAAAGACTGTCTCGATATCACGGTTAAGCTGCTGGTTCATCGCCGTCATCTGGAATTCGTACTCGAAATCGGCCACGGCGCGCAAGCCACGAATGATGACGCCGGCCCCCACCTCCTGGGCAAAAGATATCAGCAGGCTGTCGAAAGGCAGGACCTCGACCCGATCTCCCAGATGCGCCACTTGTCCGCGCACCATTTCAACCCGCTCATCGACGCCGAACATCGGCGCCTTGCCGATATTGCGCGCCACACCGATAACCAGCTTGTCGACCAGCTTGACCGCGCGGCCGATGATATCGCTGTGCCCGTTGGTGATAGGGTCGAATGTGCCTGGGTAAAGGCCAATTCTATGGTCGATCGTCATGCAGCGCCCCTTTCAGCCACTGGATCAGGTCGCATCCGGCGCGGTTTCATCGGCCACGTCCGTATCGTCATCGCCGGAATCCACGATGCGCTCGACCGACACCACCTTCTGACCTTCGGAGGTGCGGAAAATGGTGACGCCCTGGGTATTGCGGCTGGCAATACGCACTGTCTGGACATTGGTACGGATCAGTTGGCCGCCGGAGGTGACCAGCAGCAGGCCGTCGGTCACATCGATCGGGAAGGATGCCGCCAGACGGCCGCCGCGCTTGGAAAGGTCCATGGCGGTGATGCCCTGCCCGCCCCGGCCCGTCCGGCGATAGTCATAGGATGAGGTCCGCTTGCCGAAACCCAGGTCCGAAACCGTCAGGATGAATTCCTCGGCCACGGCCAGTTCGGCGATGCGTTCCGCCGGCAAGTCGGTTTCCTCGACACCCTCTTCGCCGTCATCCTCCGCCGGCGCATCCTCGCCCTCCTCGGCATGGGCGGCGGCGCGCTGCTGGGCGGCGTATTTCAGGTAGGCGGCGCGTTCGGCGGGCGTGGCGTCGACGCGCTTCAGGATCGCCATGGAAATGACGGAATCCTCACCCAGCAGGCGTACCCCACGCACACCGGTCGAATCCCGGCCCTTGAAGACGCGAACCTCATCGACGGCGAAACGGATCGAACGCCCGCCGGAAGTGGACAGCAGAACGTCCTGATCCTCGTTGCAGACGGCCACGCCGACAATGGCGTCACCCTCTTCCAGCTTCATCGCGATCTTGCCGGCGCGGTTGACATTGACGAAATCACTCAGCTTGTTGCGGCGGATATCGCCCGATTTCGTGGCGAAGATGATGTCCTGACGCTCCCACGACGCTTCATCTTCCGGCAGGGCGAGGATATTGGTGATGGTTTCGCCGCCATCGAGCGGCAGCAGGTTGACGAAGGCCTTGCCCTTGGACTGCGGATTGCCGAGCGGCAGACGCCAGACCTTGAGCTTGTAGACCTTGCCGGTGGACGAGAAGAACAGCATCGGCTGGTGCGTGGTGGCCGAATAGACGCCGGTGATGGCGTCCTCATCCTTCATGGCCATGCCGGAACGGCCTTTGCCGCCGCGATGCTGCTCACGATAGGCGTTAAGCGCCGTGCGCTTGACATAGCCGGAGTGCGTGACCGTGACCACCATATCCTCACGCGGGATCAGGTCCTCGTCCTCGATATCGCCCTCGCCATCAATGATCGTGGTACGGCGCGGCACGGCGAACAAAGCCTTCACCTCGGTCAATTCCTCGCGCACGATCGCCAGGATGCGTTCGCGCGAGCCGAGGATTTCCAGATAGTTGGCGATAGCGGCGGCCAGGCTCCTGATCTCGTCGCCGATTTCATCGCGGCCAAGGCCGGTCAGGCGCGACAGGGTAAGGGCCAGGATGGCGCGGGCCTGTTCGTCGGTCAGGCGGACCTGGCGGTCTTCCAGCACGATCGAACGCGGATCGGCGATCAGGTCGATCATCGGCGCCATGTCGCCGGACGGCCAGGTACGCGAAGTCAGACGCTGGCGGGCTTCCGACGGATCGGCCGACGAGCGGATGATATGGATGACTTCATCTATATTGGCGACCGCGATCGACAGACCGACCAAGGTATGGCCGCGATCCCGCGCCTTGCTCAATTCAAAGCGCGTACGGCGGACAACGACTTCCTCACGGAATTCGAGGAACAGTTCAAGCAGCTTGCGCAGGCCCATCTGCTGCGGGCGGCCGTGGTTCAGCGCCAGCATGTTGACGCCGAAACTCGATTGCAGCGCCGTATAGCGGTAGAGCTGGTTCAGGATAACGTCGCCCGACGCCTCGCGCTTAAGCTCGACAACGACACGCATCCCCTGACGATCGCTTTCATCACGGATATCGGAAATGCCTTCGATGCGCTTTTCACGCACCATGTCGGCGATATATTCGATCAGGGTCGCCTTATTGACCTGATACGGAATCTCGGTGATGACAATGGCTTCGCGGTCCTTGCGGATCGTCTCGACGCTGGCCCTGCCGCGCGTAATCACCGAACCGCGACCGGTCATCAGGGCCTGGCGCGCGCCAGAACGGCCGAGAATTTCGCCGCCGGTAGGGTAATCCGGTCCCGGCACGATATCGAGCAGCTCTTCCAGCGTGACATTCGGATTGTCGAGCAGGGCCAAACAGGCGTCGATCACTTCACCCAGGTTGTGCGGCGGAATATTCGTGGCCATGCCGACGGCGATGCCGCCCGCGCCATTGACCAGCAGGTTGGGGATGCGCGACGGCAGGACGGAAGGCTCATCCTCCTTGCCGTCATAGTTCGGCTGGAAGTCGACCGTATCCTTGTCGATATCGGCCAGCAGCGACATGGCCGGCTTCGACAGGCGCGATTCCGTGTAACGCATGGCGGCGGGCGCATCGCCATCGACCGAGCCGAAATTACCCTGCCCGTCGACCAGCAGCAGGCCCATCGAAAAGGGCTGCGCCATACGCACCAAAGAATTGTAGATCGCCAGGTCGCCGTGCGGATGGTATTTACCCATCACGTCACCGACGATACGCGAACATTTCACATAGGATTTTTCGGGCGTATGCCCTTCCTTGTGCATCGAATACATGATGCGGCGGTGGACAGGTTTCAGGCCGTCACGGGCATCCGGCAAGGCGCGCGACACGATGACGCTCATGGCGTAATCGAGATAGGAGCGCTTCAGTTCGTCTTCGATCGTGATGAAGCTGACGCCCGCCGGCGGCTGGCCGCCAAAACCATTGCGGGGGTCCTCATCCTCAGGTCCCAGGACTTCGCCGGATGTCGTATCGTTCATGAATTCAATGTCTTATATACATCGTTCCCGCCGAAGGCAGCCGGCAGGACGAATTGTTGAAATGCGTTACAGGAAGCCTGAGGCCAGCCTTAAAACGGGATTTCGTCGTCGAGATCAAAGTTCTGCGGGGCGCCGGACGGCGCGGCCTTCGGACCGGAGGAAGCCGGCGCGCCGCCATAGGAGTCCTCATACTGATCGTAACCACCGCCTTGCGAGGCACCGCCGCCGCTGTCGCCACGGCCGCCGAGCAGGGTCAGATTGCCGTTGAAGCGTTGCAGGACGACTTCGGTCGAGTACTTTTCGACGCCGTTCTGGTCGGTCCACTTGCGGGTTTGCAGACTGCCCTCGATATAGACCGAGGATCCCTTGCGCAGATACTGTTCGGCGATCTTGGCGAGATTGTCGTTGAAGATAACGACGCGATGCCATTCGGTCTTTTCCTTGCGCTCGCCGCTCATCTTGTCGCGCCAGGTTTCCGAGGTGGCGATCGTCAGGTTGGCGACGCGATCGCCGGAATTGAGGGTGCGGATTTCCGGGTCCTTGCCCAGATTGCCGACCAGAATGACCTTGTTGACACTACCTGCCATCGTAAATTTCCTTACATTACCTGAGCGCTTTCCGCGCCCCTTTGTTCCACCGCACGCAGGCAGAATCAGCCCTGCATGGTCATGAGTCGAATAGTTAACACTAGAACCTTCCGCCGCCGATGGAAAGGGCCGGACGTATTTTGCGGCCTGTCCGGGCGCGCAGTTTCCACAGATAGTTGCTATTTATCGTCCGAAGGCATTTTCGGCAGGTCCTTCGGGATATCGACCGTCACCTGACCGCCGGTCGGGGCCTCTTCCTGAACCACGGAACCCGGTGCCACCAGGCGGCCGTCCGGCGCCTTCACCAGCAAGGGGAAAACCGGTCCCTCATAATGCTGCGAATAGCGCACTTCACGGCCGCTGGCGAAGAGGAAGACGCCGTTATAGGCGCCGATCGTCTGCGCGCCGGCGGTGCGGGTCGCCATCATGTCCATACGGGCGTTATAAAGCCGCACCGCGCAATGTTCGAGATCGGGTTCGTTCTTCGACAGTTCGTTGAACTTCAGCCCGCCGCTCTTGGGATAGCCGATGTAATAACAGGTCCCGGAAACCGCCGGCGCCTTGACCCGTTCCTTGCATCCCGAAAGCCCCGCCGCGGCAAGCGCGCCGACCAGCGCCATGAGCAGAATTGTCTTGGTTTGCATAGGTAATCCTTCGTGACCGCGCCCTGTTTCAAAGGCGCGATTTAATCACGATTGCCGCCAAAAGACCAAGCGAAAATGGACGCCGGAAGCGCGTTTAACGCACCATCGGCACCGAACAGCCCTGCCCCTGATCGACCAGCGGACGGAAGGTGGCGTTGTCATCCGACTGTTCGACGCGCCTCGGCACCAAACGCAGGGTCTTGGTTCCCCAGCGGCCATAGGACGCCTGGCCGGGCGAGACGCAGCGCGTATCGAAAAGCAAGATGGCGCATTGGCCAAGCGTGATGTTATCCGCCAGCTTGTTCCACGAATTGCTGCTGTAGCGCAGGCAGGCGGCGGTGGGGCCGGCCGCCGTCACGGTCGGCGGAACGATTTCAGCGCCCTGGGCCGGGTCCGCCGGCTGGGCGACCTCGGCACTGGCCGGCGCGCCCGGCACCGGCACCAGCGACGCCGTTGGCGCGGCGACCTGGTTGCCGTTGTCATCGATGCCGACATCGAGCTGTTGGGCGGCGACGCCGTTCTTCTTGGCGCATTCGGCCAGGGTCACGTCACCGACATAAGCGCCGTTGACATAACAACGCAGGGGCTTTTTCGTATCGAGCGAGGGCGCCGGATCGGCCACCGTGAAGGTCAGACCGGTCGGCTGATCGTTCATCTTCTCGTCGTTCTTATGGCCGCGCGAGAGGGTCACGGCCAGTACGATGCCGACCACAATGGCAACCGTCGCCCCGATGCCGATGGCGATCCAGCGCTTTTGATCCTTGGCCATGAACTCCCCTCGTCAGCGCCATTCCGGCGCATGCCAAACTTAACCATAATTACAGGTGACGCGAAAAGATGGCAACCGCATGACGGCGGACCTTTTAAACGCACCGGTTTTCGTGAAGACGTAAAAGGCCCTGTTCCGCGACGCCTGTCAAGCACCGTGGCGGCCGCCGCCTGTCAGGCGCCGCCGGTCAGGCGGTTCAGCGCCGCCTGATAATTGGCGATCTGGTCGGTCATATATTGCGGAACCGTGCCGCCGGTCTTGCCGCTTTTCTTGGTGGTGCTTTCCTGCGGGTCGCCGTAACGCAAGTAGGTATAGGCCTTCTGGACGTTTTTCAGCGTCGCCTGCAAGGCGGCCAGGGCCTTGGCGATATTGGCGTCGGAATTCAGGTTGAGGGAGGTGTCGAACTCCAGCCCCATCGCCTTTTTCACCGTGAGATAGTTGCTCGACGAGGCATCGATGGTCTTGTCGGCGTCGTTGGTGATCATGCCGCTGGCAAGGCCAAGTCCGACCAGGGCATCCTTGCCGGCCGGGCCGCTGACGATTTCCATCTGGCTCGTCTTGTTGGCCGGCTTGATATCCAGGCGGTCGATCTGCTTGCCGGTCACCTTAGTGACCTCGGCCGTCAGCTTGTAGCCGGAGGCGCGGGTGATCTTCTTGGCCAGGCTTTCCAGCGTGTCATTGGCCTCGATGGTGATGGTCTTCTTCACGCCGGTCTTGGGGTCGACCAGATAGAACTGATCGCCGGTGCGCACGCTGGTGCCCGATATGATCAGCTTTGAATCGGTCGTTTCGATCTTGCCGAGCGGCAGGCCGAGCCGGTCGAGTACGCTGCCGGAATCGGACGAGACGGCGATGGCGGCCGGTGTCACCGTTCCGTTCACGCCGGTATAGCGGGTCTGGTATTCAACCGTGCCGCTGTCGATATCCAGCCGCGCCAGGTAACCATCCTTGCCGTTGATCTTGGTCGTGCCGTCGATGTCGCCCGTCGTCTGGCCGGAAATCCATGCCTTGCCGTTGGCGAACTGCACCTTGGCGTCCTTTTCCGTGCCCGCGCCGCCGTAAAAGGCGACACGATCGCTAGTCGTCACCGACAGGTCTTTATCGACCGACAGGGCAAAGGCGTCGTAGGAACCGGAATAGGTGGCCGTGGTCGTGCCGGTGGTGCTGAGCAAACCGCCGGAACCCGACGAGCCGCCGAGATAGACCTTGCCGTCATAGATCGACATGCCGCTGATCGTCCCGCCGCCAAGGCCGCCCAGGTTGCGCGACGCCGACAGGGTGGCCGTGTATTTCGTCGTCGTGACGCCCTTGGCGTCGGTCGTGCTGGTGCTGTCCAGGTCGAAGGTCTTCAGCACGGCATTGCCGTTTTCAACGCCGGCGACATAGAGCGTATTACCGTCGGTCATCACCTGGGAAACGGTGTCGCTCTGCGCCGTGCCTGTCTGGACGGTGAACTTGTAGGTCCCGTCAGCCGTAAAGCCCATGATATAGCCGTCCCAGCCGCCCTGCGCCGTTCCCGTCGCGCCCTGCATCAATCCCTGCGTCCGACCACCGACATAGACCGAACCATCGTCGCCGAACGTCACCGATGTCGCTTCATCGGCGCCGGTGGCGCCGCGCCGCTGCGTCCATTGCTCGACCCCGTTGGCGTCATAAACCGTCACGAAACTGTCCGTGGTCGAATTATCGGCGCCATTGAGACTGGTCGTTGTGGTCGAGGTGCTGGTTACCGTATTGGCGCCCGAACCATAGGTCGTCGTTTTTGTCGTGGCAACATTGAGCGCGCCGGTCACCGAACCGGTGACGGCCACCCTGCCGTCGTCGGATACCGCCAGGGCGAGGCCCGACGCCGTATCGCTGGCGCCCAGGGTGCGGGTAAAGACGATCTTGCCGGCGGAATCGTACTTGATCAGGGCGACATCCTGCGTGCCCTTGATGGTCTGGTCGTCGGTCGTGTCATTGACATTGGCCAGCACATACAGCGAACCATCCGGTCCGGCGACGGCCTGCAGGGCATTGGCGATCGTGTCGTCGGACGTGCCGTTGTTCTTCACATCGGCCACCGAATCCGGCAGCACGGTCTGACCGGATTCACCCTCGACCCAGTATTTCGCCCCGACCTTGGAAATGGCTTCGCCCGTGCTGGCGCCGTCGGTCTGGAACTTCAGTATCTGCGAGGAAACGCTGTTGGTTTCGGTCTTGGTGCCGTCGGCATCTTTCTTGGTCGTGGTAATGGTCGGGTCGCCCGTCGTCTGGACGACATAGACCGAATCCTGCACGGCGGGCGCGCTCATGGTCAGGGCCTCGGTCGTCACGCCCTTGATCTGCAGGCCGAACGTATCCTGACCGGCGGACAGGGTGACCGTCTTGCCGTTGACCGTGGTCGTGGTCGGGACCGCCGGCGTGCGGTTGACGGCGAACCGGGTCTGAAGCCCCTGCTCTTTCAGCTTGTCGTTAATGAAACTGACCACATTCGACATGCTGCGCGTCTGCGTGCCCATTTCCGACAGGTCGATATCGACGGTGAAGGGCGTGGCCGTGCCGATCCGCTTCACGCTCATCGTGAATTTGACATCGCCCTCAAAGGCCTTGACCGCCGTGGTCGCCGACCCGCTGTGGATCGCCGGCGCGGTATAGACCGTATCGGTCCGCGCCGTGCCGACCGTGCCCTTGAGTTCGCTGGTCAGGGTGCCTTCGGTGAGCGAGAGGTGATCGTAGGTGGTATCGGAAAGATAGGCGCCGACCTCCGCCATGCCGGCTGCGAAACGGCGCTGGACCGCGGCCAGGGTCAGGGCGGAAATCTTGGAATCCTGCGCCTTGCTGGCCAGGCCCTCCAGGGCACTCAGTCCCTGATACAGGGTGAACAGCTTGGTGTAATCCGGCGAGGCTCCGGCCACATTGGAGGTCACCGCATTGGAATTGATGAACCTTTGACCGGACAGCACCTTGGTGACCAGTTCGCTTTCCGACAACATGCCGGAGCTGCTCGACCAGGGCGCTGTCGGCGCCGCCGCCTGCCCCGTGGGGGAATTGGTTTTCGTGCTGCCGGTCCCCGACGAACCCGACGATGACGTCCCCTGCGTTACAATGCCCATCTTGGCATTGTAATAGCTCGTCAGCAGTGAGGCATCGAACGAGATCACGTCTGGACTCTTCCGGGGTTAAGACAGGTATCGCCCGATAGTATCGGCAGATAATCCTTAAGAGTCGTAAACGCTTGACCTTAACGCGGAGCAATGCCCGGAAAAACAACGCCTTTCATTGCCGTTAAAATCAAAAAAGGGCGAGCCTGCGCCCGCCCCTTTCCGGAAAATATCCGCCGCGCCGGAGCGCCTATTTGAACAGGGACAGGATCTGCTGCGGCGACTGATTGGCGATGGACAGAGCCTGGGTACCCAGTTGCTGCTGGACCTGAAGCGCCTGGAGGCGCGAGCTTTCCTTCGCCATGTCCGCATCCACCAGGTTGCCGATGCCGCCGGTGATGGAATCCTGCAGTTTCGAGACAAAACTCAGGTGCCCCTCGATCTGCTTGGCCTGCGATCCCAGCGCGCCGAGATTGGCGTTGAGGTTATCGATCGAGGTGTCAAGCCGGCTGAGAAGCGATGCAGCCATCGTCGCCGAACTGATTTCGCTTGTGGCCGACAGGGTGATGATCGGTCCGCCCAGCGCAATGGTGCGGACGCTCAGGGTGATGACCGAATTGGCGTCGGCATTGGCGATAAACTGGATCGAGTCCGCCAAGGAACCATCGATGATGTTCGAGCCGTTGAAGGTGGCGTTTTCCACGACGTGGGTGATCTGGCCGAGGATCGCCTTGTAGTCGCTGTTCAGGGCGTTGCGCGAGGTGGTGTCGATGGAGGTGTCCATGGCGCCGACAACCTTTTCACGCAACTGGTTGAGAAGATCGGAAACCGATTCCCCCGCCGCCAGCGAAACATCCGCGATGGAAGACGCCCGGTTGAGGCTGTCCGTGACCGCCTTCAGGCCGCCCAGGTCCGCCCGCTGGCCTTGCGCGATGGCGTAAACCGAAGCATTGTCCTTCGCCGAGGAAACCGCCAGCCCCGTACTGATTCTTTGCTGCGCGCCCTCCAGATTCTTGTTGGTTGCATTCAAATTCTGCAAGGCGATCATTGCGGAGGAGTTCGTATGAACACTCACTGTCATGGCCCAAATACCTTCTATAAAAACGCCGACTCAGCAAAGTCTTAACGTTTATGGTAAGCAATTGGTTAACAGGCGCAAACGACTTTTACCGCGCATTCAGGAATGCACGGTGGATAATTACAAATTCAGACGTCAGGTGTTTCCGTTAAACGTCTGTTTTAATAACGGAACCCGCCTTGTAGTTCACGGACTCCTTCATCTTGACAAGTTCCTGGCGCGGCAGAACCCGAACCACTTCGCCCGTATAACGGTCGATGGCCTTGTAGACCCACTCGCCCGTATCGGGATCCTTATCGACCGTCAGGCGCAGCAGATAGGCCGGCGTCGGTCCCTGGCCGCTATCGGCCGACTGATGGGAATCCGTATTGTTCTTGGCCTGCTCGGAACCGCTGCCAGCAGGAATTTCCTTCGGCACATCCGGCGCAGGCTTGATGTGGGACACATCCGTCACCTGCGGAAAGCTCAAAACATTGTTGATCATCTTCGTAAATCACCCGCGCTTACACGCGTCTGGCGCCCTCCGACAGAATGGATTTAAAAGAAAATGGGAGGCAAGTTCACAACCCACCTCCCACCTTTAAGAGGCTTTGCCCCGATTAACGGAACAGGCTCAGGACAGTCGAGGTCGACTGGTTGGCAATGGACAGGGCCTGGATGCCGAGCTGCTGCTTCGTTTGCAGAGCTTGCAACTGGGCGCTTTCCTTGGCCAGGTCGGCATCGACCAGGTTGCCGATACCGGCCGTGATCGAATCCTGCAACTTACCGACGAAATCGGCATGATTTTCCAGGGACTTCGAGGCGGTACCGAGATTGGCCAGAGCCGAAGACACATTGCTGATCGAGGTATCGAGGGTCGTCAGCAGCGAGCCGGCGTGGGTCGCCGAACTCAGCTCAGCACCCAGCGAAAGGGTGATGATGGTGCCGGCGCCGGTAGTCGAGAGGCTCATGTTCTGAGCCGCCACGGTCATGACGCTGGTGCCCTTGTCATTCGCAAGAGCGGTAATGCTCGTCTTGCTGCCATCCAGCAGGTTGATGCCGTTGAACGACGAGTTCTGGATGGTTTTGCTGATCTGACTGACGATCGATTTGAAATCGGCGTTCAGAGCCTTGCGGCTCGTGGAGTCCAGCGAGGTGTCGGAAGCGGCCAGAGCCTTTTCCTTCAACTGGGTCAGCATGTCAGAGATGGATTCACCGGCGGAAGACGCCACATCGACGACGGAAGACGCGCGGGACAGGGAGTCCTTCACGGCATCGAGCGACGACACTGCGGAACGCTGGTTTTGGGCGATGGCCCAGGTCGCACCGTTATCCTTGGCGCTGGCGACCTTCAAACCGGTGTTGATGCGGTTCTGGGTCGTTTGCAGGTCGGTGTTGGTTTTGTTGAGGTTTTGCAGGGCGATCATGGCCCCGACATTGGTATTGACGCTATTCACGGGCATCGGTCTAGTCTTTCTTCTAGAATGAACCGGCGACATTTTGTCTACCGGCGGCATTTTGCCTGAGGCTGTGACTGCAAAAAGAAGACCACCAACTCAAAACGCCCAAAACCCGAACAACATACTGATTTTACTTATTTTAACATCAAATTAAGATTATTTTTCCCCGGCACTTTTTGCCCGCCTCGGCACTTTTTACCCAGCCGATTCGCCCAAACGGCACTTTTTGCCGATCGGACACAAAGAAGGCCGGGGCGGATGATATCCGCCCCGGGCAAAGTTATTTGAACAGGCTGAGTACCTGTTGCGGAGCCTGATTGGCGATCGAGAGCGCCTGTATCCCCAGTTGCTGCTTTGTCTGCAACGACTGAAGCTTGGCGCTTTCTTTCGCCAGGTCGGCGTCCACAAGATTGCCGATACCCGCCGTGATCGAATCCTGAAGCTTGCCGATGAAGGTAGCATGCGCTTCCAGGGCCTTGGAAGAGGTCCCCAGTTGCGCCAGAGCGCCCGACAGATTGTTGATCGACGAATCGATCGTCGCCAACAGGCTGCTGGCCGCCGTGGCCGTGGTAAAGGAAGACGTCGACGACAGCGAAATGATGGTGCCGCCCAGATCAAGCTTCTGGGCCGAAACCGTCATGCGCGCGGTCCCTTCTGAATTGGCGAGCGCCTGCAGATTGGGCAGGCTGCCGTCCAGCAGGTTGATACCGTTGAATACCGCATTGTTCACCGTCTTCTTGATCTGGTCGATCAATGCTTTGAAATCCGTATTCAGGGCTTCCCGGCTGGTTGTATTCAGCGAGGTATCCGATGCCGCTAGCGTCTTCTCCTTCATTTGCGTCAACATATCCGAGATGCTCTCCCCCGCCGACATGGCGACATCCACTGAAGAGGTCGCCCTGGCAAGCGAGTCTTTGACAGCATCCAGGGAAGCAACGGAAGCCCGCTGGCTTTGCGCAATCGCAAAGGTCGCGCCGTCGTCCTTGGCCGTAGCGACCTTCAAACCGGTATTGATGCGGTTCTGGGCCGTTTGCAGCTCGGTATTCGTCTTGTTCAGGTTTTGCAGCGCAATCATTGCGCCAACATTGGTGTTCACCGAAGCGTTCAACATCGGATGTCCTTTCCATTCTGGTCGGGGGGAGATTTTTAACGGCTTTTGCCGCACAGCCATTTTAGCCGGGGAAGCACACAGCAAGCCGCAGGCCATGGAAAACACGCTTCAAATTTAAATTAACCACCTGAAACCAAACACTATTATTTAGTTGCCACAGGGCGAATCGAAAGCAACGCTCCTCAGCCCCGGCAAAAGCTTCCGCACATTCCGGCAGGGTGGCCCGGCAGGGCGGCAATTTTAACCGCCCGTTAGCCATATTTGCGCCGCACATCTTGCCTTATAAGCCCGGCAGCGCACGCTCCGCTCACAGAAAGATGATCCTGTATATCTTTCATTTACCAAAACGATTTTGAAACTATTTACCGGTTAGCCTAGTCTTTTCCCGGCAAAAGGCAGCGAGATTCGCTATCGATTTTTTACACTTCCGGGCGCAATACGGCGGCGCGTCCGGGGAGCAGATACTGGTTAGTAAGCTTATGACCGCAACGCATGAAAATCCGGCCATCCTGACACGGCGCTCCACCCTGGGACTGATGCTTGCCGCCCTGACGGGCAATGCCGCGGCCCCCACCCTGATCCGAACCATCGAAAAGAAGGCCGCCGCACCGGCTGCGCCCGTCAAGAAGAGACCGGCCCCGCCCCTGCTCGAATGGCCCAGCCTGACGGCGCTGGGGCAGGACATGGTTGACCGGAAACTGACGCCCGGCCTCAGCCTCAGCGTCATGAGCGCCGGTGTCCTGCTCTACTCGAAAGGCTTCGGGCTGGCGAACATAGAAGCCAATGCCAACGCCACGCCGCAAACCGAGTATCGCGTCGCCTCGATCACCAAGCAATTCACCGCCGCGGCCATCCTCCTCCTGGCCGAAGACGGGCTTCTGACGCTTGACGATCCGCTGGCGAAATTCCTGCCGGCCGTTCCGCGCTCGGAGACTATCACCCTGCGCCAGCTTCTCAGCCATACATCCGGCATGAGCGATTATATCAACGGTCAGTCCAGCCGCATCCTGGCCGAGGCGCAAACCAGCGACTACACGTCCGACGAGCTTATCAGGATCATCACCGCCCGTCAGCCGTTTTACCGCGCGCAACCCGGCGCGACCTGGCTTTACAGCAACAGCGCCTTCACCCTGCTCGGCATCGTCGTCGAAAAGCTGTCCGGCATGGCCTTCGCCGATTTTTGCGAACGGCGCCTGTTCATACCGGCGGGCCTGGCCCAGACACGCATCGACAAGACCTGCACGACGACGGCAATCTGCAACGGCTACCGTCCTAATTACAAAGCGCCGACCAAGTATGACCTGGCCCTGCCGATATCGCCGAGTTTCGCGGGCGGCGCCGGCGCCATCCGTTCAACGACCGAGGATCTGTGCCAGTGGCATTGCGCCCTGTTCGGCGGCAAGGTGCTGAAACCCGAAAGCGTGCAGGCCATGCTGACCCCTACCCTGCTGAAAAACGGCAAGCCCGCCTACGAGCGCCAGGGCGCCGACCCGCTGGAATACGGCCTGGGCCAAGGGCTTGGCACCATGCAGAACCTGAAACTGGCGGCGCATGGCGGCCGCGTCAACGGATTTACCGGCCACCTGCGCACCTTTACCGACAGCCATCTTACCGTGGCCATCCTTTATAACAGCGATGGTGGCGGCGCGCCCGGCTTCTCCGCGGCGCAGAGGGGCCTCAAGACGGAGGCCAGCCGTCTCGGCATCGCCCATCTCGGCCTTGCCTGACCGCGTTTTCTAATCCGTATCCTTTCTTTATGCGCGCCTGTGGCAGACTACTGCCTCGGAGGAAGACGTCATGACCGAGTATCATCTCATCGATCAAAATACCGGCGAAGAAGTTTATCCGTCGGATCAATTCCGTTTCCTGGACAGACCCGCCCCGGACCATCGTATCTTCGATGAAGTCCTGCGCGACCGCTACGGCGGCCCGGCCATCGTCAACCGGGTCGAGGACGCCGCAGACGGCTCCGTGAAAGTCTATATCGACGGCTCGGAAGACATTTCCAATGACGACCTGATCGATCCCGACCAAAGCTACCGCCGATCCTGAAACCGCCTTATCCGGCCGCCCCTATTCCGCCGCCACCGGCGCTGGCCGGGGCGCTGACCGGCTCATGTCGCGGCAGCTTTGGGCGCAACGGCGGCAGATTTCGGCGCACGTCTTCATTTCGTCGCAGTCAAACGCCTCGCAGGATACGGCGCAGGCTTCGCAGACCTCGGCACAGAGAGCGCAGCAGGCGGCGTGATGCGCCGAGCCACGCGTCATGAAATCGGCCGCCGCCTGGCAGGCCTGGATGCAGTCATTCATCAGCAGGGCATGATCATGCGCCACATGCGCGCCGCCCTGATCGAGACAATGGTTATAAAAAGTATCCTGGCAACTGTCCCGACAGCGCCAGCATTGTTCAATGCATACCTTGATATGTTCGGGGTGGGTTCGCATGGCGCGTCTCCTTTCGTTTCCGCACGAAACCGCCATTAACGCCGTCCGCCATGAAATTGCACGGCCTATCTGGCCGCGGGGCATAAGGATATCATAAGGCTGTGCGCATCAACCGGAGGCTTTCCCCTTCCGAATGCAGCTTCAATGCCGGGATTTCCTTAAGCATGGGCCTGAGCTGCGCCAGCGAGGCCGGCTTGACCATATAGCCCGCCGCTCCCAGCTCACGCGCGCGCGCCTGGTCCTGGTCGTAGGTGGACCCCGTACACATCACCACGGCGATGCGCTTCAGCGCCTCATCCTTGCGAATGGCCTGGAGCAGCTCGAAACCGTCCATCCCCGGCATATTGATATCGAGCAGCAGCAGATCGACCGGCTCGCCACGCACCTGCGCCTGTTTGAGGGTTTCCAGCGCTTCTTTCGCGCCATTGGCCACCTTGAGATTGAACTGCAACTTGTCACGGACCTGCAGGAAGACGCGCGCCAGTTCAATATCCGCCTTGCGGTCGTCGATCAGCAGCACGTTCGCCAGCCATTCGGACGGCGCATGATCTGACGGTGTGGCGGCGACATTCATATTGGCATCCTCGGTCGTTTCCATTTCGGCTTTGGGCCGGTTTCAAGCGCAGCGGCAAATATAATACATCACTCATATCCGCATCGCGCGCCCCGGCCACCCTACTGAAACATGTCTTAAGGCTTGGTCAACCGGCCTGACGGCGAACGCTCCAAAAGTTGATTTGAGAGTCCCGCCCCGGCATGAGACGTTCGTTTCATGGGACTCTATTTTTTACATATCGATACGCTGGCCGGCATGGCGGCGGCGGCCGTTGACGATGACGGCGCCCTGCTTGAATTCACCTTTCTCAATGGCGAGATGTCCAATCATCTGTCACGGCCGGACCGGGCCGAACACGCCCCTCGCCAGCTTGAACATGTCACCCGGCAAGTCCATGAATTCTTCGACCGGAAACGCACCGGCTTCACGCTCGATCTAAAACCCGCCGGCACGCCCTTTCAGCAAAGGGTCTGGCGGGCACTGTGCGATATTCCCTTTGGCGAAACCTGGTCTTATCAGCGGATCGCCAGCGCCATCGGCGACGTCCGGGCGACCCAGGCGGTCGGGGCTGCCAATGGCAGAAATCCCATCGCCCTGATCATTCCGTGCCACCGCGTCATCGGCAAGAACGGCTCACTGACGGGCTATGGCGGCGGCCTGGCGCTCAAGCAGACACTGCTCGATTTCGAGACGCCGCTCCTCTTCTGATTGAGGAAGTTTTGCCACAGTCTTGCGGCATTCGTACACCTTACAATATTTGTCGTATGCCGGGAGCGCGGGTATGGATTATGATGGATACCGGGTCCCGCCAAGAATTTTAGTGCCAAAAATTTCAGTGCCAAAAAATTTCAGTAACTGAACCGGGAACAAGGAGCCTGCCGCCATGACTGCTTGTCAAACAGTCGCCCGTCTCATATTGCTTTCCCTGACGGCGACAGTCCTGCTGACTGCCTGTAATGAGGGCCCCAGCGATTCCGCGCCCAGCGAGGTGCCGGCCTCGGCCCCCATGGACAGCAGCGCGTCTTCGTAAGGTGCGACATTATTCACTGTCGCCAAACGGCTGAATCCGGCCTAAGGGAAGCTGTAGATTCAGGGGCAGACCAATGATGAAGGCTATTCTTTTCCTTGCCGCCGGACTGGCACTTACGGGATGCGGCCAGAAGGCGGATAATGACGACGCGCCGGATATGGCGGTGGCCACGCCGCACGTCTATACGGATGCGGAAAAGACCGCCATTCAGGCCACCTTCCCCGCGCCCTACAACACCGCCGACCTGGCGGCCGGAGAAAAACAATTCACCAAATGCCGCGCCTGCCATACCATCGGGCCGGACAGGATGAACCTGGTCGGGCCGCATCTTTACGGCGTCTTCGGGCGGAAATCGGGCACGGAACCGGGCTACACTTTCAGTGAGGCGATGACGGCGCATAATGCCGTTTGGGATTTCGACACGCTGGACGCCTATATCGCCGCGCCGCAGACGGTCGTGAAAGGCACGAAGATGAGCTACCAGGGCATCAAGGACGAAACCGACCGCCACAACCTGATCGCCTATCTCAAGCTGGAAACCACGCCATATGCACCACCGGCCACGGCTTCGGAAGCGGCGTCAAGCGCACCTTAGGTCGGATCGACATTCAAGTTAGCCAGATCATTGCTGCGGCGAGTGCGACAAAGCCGGCAAAGTGAATTGTTCTTCGCTCGTATCGCGTGGCGAAGCGTCGGAAGTGCTTGAGCTTGTTGAAGCATCGCTCAATGCGGTTGCGTTGCTTGTAGCTGACAACGTCGTGCGGGATTATGACCTTCCGGGTTCGGTTAGAAGGGATGACGGCTTTGGCGCCGATGGCTTCTATGATGGCCCGCAATGCGTTGCTGTCATAGGCTTTGTCGGCAAGAACGGCCTCGGCTGTCAGGCCGTCGAGCAAGGCTGGTGCTGCTGTGATGTCGCCTGTCTGACCCGCCGTTATGATAAATCGCACGGGGCGGCCAAGCGTGTCGGCCAGCATGTGTACTTTGGTCGTTAGTCCGCCTCGGGAACGCCCCAACGCCTGGTCACTCGTCCCCCTTTTCCACTGGCGGCCTGCTGATGAGCACGAACGATTGTGGAGTCGATCATCAGATACTGATTGTCCCGATCAGCGGCCAGGGCTTCAAAAACCTTGGCCCAGACGCCGGCATGACACCAACGGCTGAAGCGGCGATGCACGCTCTTCCATTGCCCATAGCGTTCCGGGAGGTCGCACCAATGCGCTCCAGACCTCAGTACCCATAGACAACCGTTTACAAACAATCGGTTGTCCGAACCTCTGCGGCCAGGATCGCCCGCCTTACCTGGCAAAAGCGGTGCGATCCGCTGCCATTGCATGTCATTGAGTTCGTAGCGCTTGCCCGACATTCATAGGCTCCGTGAAAACACGGCAGCCTATGAATCACACATCCGACCAACAGGGAATCCCTGAATGTCGATCCGACCTAGAGTGTATTCCAAAAAGTACGCCACACTTTTTAGGATACGCGTTAAAATGTTTTCCATAAGCTGACGATCACCGCATGAACCGCCGGGACATTCTGCCCCGCCGCGGTTTGCCGCACGCTCAGTTGCAAGCTTGTATCCTGCCGGGGACCGAAATGGCGCACGACGCTCAGTTCGGTATTGGCCCAGGCGGCATGGCCCCAGCTTTCCTTGTCGGTCTGTCCGGCAAACACCTGCGCCATCACCATCCATTTCTGTGAGGGTTTTACGCCTAATGTGGCGTCGACACGCCATTCATTGGCTTCATACTGGCGCAGGTGACGCGCCGCCTGAAGATCGATAAATGCCGCTTTTCCCAATAAATCAAAGCTCTTGCCGGCATAGGCGCGCAGGTCGTAATCCGTGCCGCCTTTCGCGCCCAGATCGTAATCATTACGCCGGCCCTTTCCAAGGCCTTCGGCACTGGCCCCGACCGCGAAGACAAAATCATCAGTTCTCTTCACTGTCCAGCGGCCTCCGACCTCAACCGAACCAAGGCCGGAGAAAGATTCCGCTCCGATGGCATAATCGCGGTAATTGACCTTGGCCGTCAGGCTCAGGCGTTCACTGACCCCATGATCGACGAACAGCGACAGACTGTCTTGTTTCCATCTATCGAGCGCGACCGATTTATCGCCGGACGCATCGAACCCTTCATCGGCGCTGCCCGGTTCATAACTGACGATGACCTGTGTGCCGCCCTTCGCCTGCGGCCAGGCGCCCGCCTGGGCCACTGCCGGAAACAGCAGACACGCCGCAAGCACGGCCAGAAATCCGATTTTCATCGATGCCCCCATTGGCGGACACCGATATCCACCGGGCGTCATCAAAACAAAAAATGGTTAATCAGACAATACAGCACCTCAGGCCGGACGTACGAAAACCCGGCCTTCGTGAATACGTTCGATAATGACGCGATCATTGATGGCCAGTTTCATCTGGCTTGCCTCGCCCAGAACCGCCGGCCACTCGACACCATCGAACACCACGCGGCCCGTGCGTTCGCCGCCGGCCACGAGTTCAAAGCCGCTCAGGACCTCGGCTTCCTTGCCGACCATGCGCCGGTGTGGATCGTTGACGTCCGGACTGTGGCTATTGACCTTGAGAAACCGCGGCGTCAGAAGCCCCATGACAACACTCAGGACCGCGAAGGTCAGGGCCTGGAGGAAAAAACCGAACGGCAGTCCGGTCAGACAGACCACGGCCACGACACCGGCGGCGGCGGCGGCCCACAGCAGCCATTGCGTGCCCAGGAACACCTCGACCCCAAGCAGCAGCAGGCCGAAGATGAACCAGATCCAGAAGGCGTTCATCGACATCGGCCCCATGAGCAGGATGGCGTTCATATCCATAACTGCCTCCTAGACTTTTTTCGCGGGTGCTTTGGGCGCATCCGGCCCCACCGACTTGATCAGTTCCGCCACGCCGCCGACCATTCCGGCCAGGGACGACATATCGGCCGGCATGATCAGGGTTTTCGTATTGTTCGATTCCGCGAAGCGGCCGAACGCCTCGACATATTTCTGTGCCACGAAATAGTTGATGGCGTTGACATCGCCCTTGGCGATGGCCTGCGACACCACGTCCGTCGCGCGGGCTTCCGCCTCGGCGGAGCGTTCGCGGGCCTCGGCGTCACGGAAGGCGGCTTCCTTACGGCCTTCGGCTTCCAGCACCGCCGATTGTTTCGAGCCTTCGGCGCGGGCGATCGCCGCCTGTTTCTCACCATCGGCCTCGATGATCAGGGCGCGGCGTTCACGTTCGGCCTTCATCTGGCGCGCCATCGAATCCGTTATGTCATGAGGCGGCTTCAGGTCCTTGATTTCAATGCGGTTCACCTTCACGCCCCAGGGGCTGGTGGCATGGTCGATGACATTCAGCAGACGCGAATTGATGGCGTCACGTTGCGAGAGCACCTCGTCCAGTTCCATGGCGCCGACCACGGTGCGCAGGTTGGTCATGGCCAGTTGCGTGATGGCGTTGTCAAGATTATCGACCCGATAGGCCGCCAGCGCCGCGTCGATGACCTGGGTAAACACGATGCCATCCACCTTGACGTTCACATTGTCCTTGGTAATGACGTCCTGCTGCGGCACGTCGAAGACGCGCTCCATCATATTGACCTTGCGGCCGATCGCTTCGACGAACGGCGTCAGGAAGGCGATGCCCGGCTTAAGCGTGCGCGTGTAGCGGCCGAACGTCTCAATGGTGAACTCGTATCCCTGCGGCACGATCTTGACGATGCTGAACAGCAGCATGACGCCGAGCACGATGACGACAAAGGTCAAGGGTCCGAAAATGGAAATGGATTGCAGCAATTGTGGCCTCCCCGAAATGATCTGCCCTTGGATATAGGGTATCTGCTGGCCAGTATACAGGGGGTTGGGATCAGGCCCTAGCCAAATCGACGTGAAAAAGCCTAAGCTGGATCGACATTCAGTGTTTTCCGGCCACTCCCACATCTTATACCGCCCCGTTTACGGGGCGGGGGACCGCACGACCGTAGGGAGATGCGGTGGTGGGGGGCGTCAATAGGGAAGCTTGTGTTTACAATAACATGAAATTGGCAGATCTATAATCTACTCCTGACCTGTGAATGTACACAATCCGGTAGCCCCCACCACCGCATCTAGCGCTTCGCGCGTCGTGCGGTCCCCCTCCCCACAAGTGGGGAGGTATAGGAAAAGGGCGGTGCTGAATGTCGATCCGGCCTAGGCGACTTCTGTTTTCCCGTCCGGCTGGTCTTCCTTCAGGCGCAGCAGCCCGGCCACCGTGTCGATCAGGGTATCCATGATGATCGGTTTGGAGATATGCGCGTCCATGCCGGCGGCGTGGCAAGCCTCGATCTGGTCGTGCATGGCGTCAGCCGTCAGGGCGACGATCGGCACATGCTGGCCTTCGGGTTCCTGGGCACGGAATATACGCGTGGCCTCCAGGCCGCCAAGGCGCGGCATGTTGAGATCCATCAGCACCAGATCATAGCGCGACATATCAAGATCGAGCGCTTCCTGGCCATCGACCGCTTCGGTGATGATGAAGCCGAAGGGTTCGAGGAACAGGCGCGCCACCTTGCGATTGACCGGATGATCGTCAACCAGAAGAATGTGCATCCCCGGCAGGCCGGTATTGTCGTCGCGTCTGGAGATGGGGGTCTTTTCCGGCTGTTCAGGTTCTTCAGCCGCCATGACCTCGCCCGCCTCGAAGGTCATGACAAAGGTTGAACCGGCGCCCTCCTCGCTGGTGACGCTCAGGGTTCCCCCCATCAGTTCCGCCAGACGGCGGCTGATATTCAGACCCAGGCCCGTGCCGCCGTATTTGCGCGCCGTTACGGCATCCGCCTGGGTAAAGGCCTCGAACAGCTTGTCGAGCGTCGCCTTGCTCATACCGATGCCGGTGTCACGAACCTCGACGCGCACCCGATAGCCGCCTTCTTCCCGTGGCATGGCCGAGCCGAGAATACGGACCGTGCCCTTTTCAGTAAATTTCAGGGCGTTGGAAACAAGATTGGACAGGCACTGATAAACGCGCAGCACGTCAAACGTCATCGGCTCGGTGGCGTTTTCATCCAGTTCGTAGCGCAGCATGACATCCTTGCCGTCCAGCAGGGAACCATATGTATTAATGACACGCTCGATCATATCCTTCAGGGTCGAAGGCGTTGGCGCCAGTTCGATCTTGCCGGCCTCGATGCGCGACATGTCGAGCACGTCATTGAGCAGCACCAGCAGGGTCTGGCCGGAATCGACGAGGATATCGACCTGTTCGCGCTGGGTATCGGTCAGGTCATTCTTTTTCAGCGCCTGCGCCATGCCTAAGACGCCATTAAGCGGTGTACGCAGTTCGTGGCTCATCACCGCCAGGAAGCGCGACTTCGCGGCATTGGCGGCTTCGGCATGTTCGTGGGCATCACGCAGATGCCACTGCATACGGCGCATCCGGAAGACCCACAGCGCACCGCCGATGACGATCACCGCCAGCAGCAGCGCGATCAGAACCGCCGCGCCAAGCAACAGGTTACGCATCTGCACCTGCTTGACGAGCAGACGGCTTTCGGCGGTCTGACTGTCCAGCTCCTTGCGCAGCGCCTTGTACATATCCTGAACGGCAAATACGCGCTGATGTTGCGCGTCTTTATACATATTGACCGCCCAACTCGCGAGGTCATTGAATGCGCCGGTTCGATCGCCTTTGCCTGCCTTGATGTAGGCCTCAATGTAGCTTTCAAATGTCAGATCGCGTGGATAAACATTTTCAGGAACGGTTCTAAGTTTAGAAAGATAGAAGCTTGCACGATCAACATTAAAAAGCTTTGCATAAGCCTTTGTCAGCAGTCGTAAAGTAAAAGCATCATGGCCGCTCAGAACAATACCTTTTGTAACCGATGATTTTTCCAGGCATTTGATAACGGCTCTATTATCATCGGCTTTGTCCTGAACTGTGGCGCAGAGTTCCTCATCCCATGCGTATAATTCTTTAATATCATATTTTGCCACATAATCAGCATACAGTTTTTGCAAATGCTCAGCCAGCAACACATCGTCATTTTGAGCTGCAAAATATGCCAGATCGTAGAGCATATCCATTTTTTGCAAGAAAAAAGCATTCGTACGAGACAAACGCGCCATAGCTAAAGCATGATCAGCGTACGCATTGTAATCGCCCACCCGGATCATGTTATAGGCTTGCGTCTGCTGCGCAACATTCAGCAAGCCTTCAGCAGGCTTGCCTTCTGCTTGTAATCGCACAATCAAGCTTTCTCCAATGTCAATGGACTCAGCCCACTGTGCTCCATATTGTAATTGACGCTCACGTTCCAGGATGACTATATTATTTAGGGCACGACTTGAAATACTCAAATAAGTATTCCACTCCCTTTCACTTAAAATGGCATAGGCATTTGCTTCGTTTTCATAAGCCTGAAGCATAAACCTGGCCAACAGATCAAGGTTCGCATCCCCTTCCTTTTGTGCCAATTTAGTGAGCCTGTCATGCCAAGTCTTCACCATGATTTCATTCTGGCTAATCTGGTAAGCATGAAACACACGCCATAAGGCATATATACGCTCATCCCCCGAAAGGGTCATTGCGGATTGACCAAAATTTTCAATCTCGTTTTTATTATAGACGAAAGGTGATGCCGAAAAGACGTCATAAACTGTCTGAAGCTTTTCATGATAAGCTTCAGACTCTTCCGTTGACGGCAACTGGGATTGTGCACGCGCTTCGGCAGCGCTCAAAAAACTGGCGCAACAAATTATGTAAAAAAAACCCGCCAGTGTTTTTTTACATATATTCATAATGCTAGGATTTGCGCACGCCATCATGGCTCCAATAATCATTGAGCCTATAATTTTGTCATAGAGACCTTAGCATTGGCTTAAGCGCGCCAGACAGAGGTGTACTTACAAAAAAACGGACAAGGCCTGCGCCTTGTCCGTTTTTTTGTCGATAAAAGCTAATTTTGAAAACTAGCAAAGCATCCGGGCTGGATTGCAAACCGGCGGCACAGCCCCAGCATTAGTGGCGACAAAGGTCGCGCTGGCCGTAATAGCCATAACCGTGAGGGCAACAACAATCTTCTTCATGAACAGACTCCAAAAAACGCACCAAGCTGACCTGGACACAGTCTGGAGTACTCTGAATTCAGAAAACGCCGGCCTGTCCAATACGGATTGAATGCGGATTAACCACATTTATTACCGTTAACAGGCATTAACCACAAAAACGAAATTCGCACAAGACGCGAAACAACTGCCTGCCCCTCTATGCTTTTGATTTTGACGTTTCTGTGTATGTTCGCGGCAGAATCGCCACAGTCTTTTTGAGCGACGGGAAATTAAGTTCCGCGGCGGGACTTCAGCAGGACATCACGCATATCCGCGCTATTAATCAATGACATAGCTTCATCAAGCGGCATAAAGCGCGCCTCGATGGCGTCATCTCCGGCAAGCGGATCACCTGCAAGCCATACCGCATCGTAATCGATCAGAATATAATGAAACCCAGGCTCGATTATCTCGTAAACGGCGAGTAATTCACCGATTTTCGCCCGCACGTTGGTTTCTTCAAACAACTCACGCAAGGCCGCGTCATGCAACGCCTCCCCCCGCCGCATCTTGCCGCCGGGGATCGACCATTCTCCCAGGCGTGGCGCGCGGCCCCGCCGGATCAGCAGAACCTCGTCATCACGCCAGCAGACCACGCCCACCGCCGGAACGGGATACAAGCCGTCCAGATCGTGAAACTGGGCAGATGGATCAGGTTTTGTGTCTTGCACTTCCGGCCTCTCTCGCTTAACGCAACGCCAACGCATCTTTAATGAGGGTTTATCCAATGTCCACGCCTGCATTCGCCGAAGCTCCGCCTGTCTCGCCCGAAGTTATCGCGCAGATCAAGGCCGTGGTCGGGGACGCCGGTTACAGCGAAGACCCGATGCGTGTCGATCCCAAGCTGACCGAATGGCGCGGCAAGTGGAAGGGACACACCCCCCTGCTCGTCTTGCCGAAATCGACCGAGGAAGTCTCGGCCGTCGTCAAAATCTGTTACGACAATGGCGTGGCGATTACCCCACAGGGTGGCAATACCGGCCTGGTCGGCGGGCAGATTCCTTTCGGTGAGATCCTGATTTCGCTGGAACGCATGAAGGCGGTCCGCGACGTGGCACCAACCGACGATACGATGGTGCTGGAAACCGGCCTGACTCTTTTGGACGCCCAGCAGATCGCTGAAAAGGCCGGCCGCTACTTCCCGCTCTCCCTGGCCGCCGAAGGCACGGCGACGGTTGGCGGGGTTATCAGCACCAATGCCGGCGGCACGGCGGTGCTGCGCTATGGCGTGACGCGCGATCTGGTTTCGGGTCTTGAAGTGGTTTTGCCCAATGGTGAGATTTTCCACGGCCTGAAGCGCCTGCGCAAGGACAATACCGGCTACGACATCAAGCACATGTTCATCGGCGCGGAAGGCACGCTCGGCATTATCACCGCCGCCTCGCTGAAACTGTTCCCGATCATGAATTCACGTTCGACCGCCATTGTCGCCTTCGACAGCGCGCAAAAAGCCATCGACCTGCTGGTCCGCGCCAAGCAGGAAACCGGCGGTCAGGTCGAGGCTTTCGAACTGATGGGCCGTTACGGCCTGTCTCTCGTATTGAAGCATATCCCCGATACGCGCGATCCGCTGGAAGCGGAATATCCGTGGTACGCCCTGATCGAGGTTGCTTCCGGCGATCCCGAAGGCGCGGCCAGTTCCATGCAGCGCCTGCTGGAAGCCGCCTTCGAGGAAGAACTGGTGCTCGACGCCGTTATCGCCCAGAACGAAACCCAGGCCGCCGAATTCTGGCGTCTGCGCGAAGATCATTCCGCCGCCGAAAAGGCCGAAGGCGCCGCCTGGAAGCACGACATTTCCGTGCCGCTGTCACGCATGGCCGAATACATGGAGGAAGGCAAAAAAGCGATCGAGGCCTTCCTGCCCGGCGCGCGGCTGGTCGCCTTCGGCCATGTCGGCGATGGCAATGTCCACTTCAACGTCATTGTGCCGGAAGGCATGGACGCAGGTAAATTCAACGCCCTGCGCGATGAAGGCGCCAAGGTCGTCCACGATCTCGTGCATCAGTATGAGGGATCGATTTCCGCCGAGCACGGCTTGGGCCGCATGAAAACCGAAGAAGCCCTGCTCTATAAGGACCCGGTGGCGGTTTCGGCCATGCGGGCGTTACGGCTGGCGCTTGACCCGAAGCGCATCATGAATCCGCACGTGTTGTTTTAACGCGCGAAAATCGCGTCGATCGCCGCCTGGGCCGCGTCTTCGCCCGGATCATCCTTGGCGCGGATAACGCTGGCCATCGTCTTGAGCAGGTCGTGCATGCTGAAAGGCTTGGGCAGCAGCGCATCCGCCCCCGCTGCTTTCGCCGCGGCCAGGACGTGAACCGCCGTGATGGTGGCGTCAACGCCTTCCGACATGGCGACCACCTTGCAGTGGGCGAAATCGCTCTTGATCTGCGCCGTGCCTTCGATGCCGCCGATGCCGGGAATAAGCACCGCCGTCAGCACCACATCGATCAGGCCGAGATTGTGGTCGAAGAAGGCGTCTTCCATATTGACGGCGCAGGATACCTTGTAGCCGACCTGTTTGAGCACGCGGCAGATATCGATGCGCAGGTCCTCGTTATCCTCAATGACCAGGACATGATGGTCCTTCGCGCGAGCGCGATGATAGGCGTTGGTGTCCGCCAGCAGGTTTTTCAGCTTTTCCGGATTGAACGGCTTGGGCAGGACAAAATCCGCCCCGGCGATGCGCGCCTGGTTCATGGCGGCGTTGATCGCATTGCCGCGCCCGCCGCCGTCGGACATGATGGCCAGGGGCGCATCCTGGGCGTCGGCGCGAATCTGATCGATGATCTCGACCGTGGCGCCGGCCTCATCGTAGGCGTCGAACAGCAGCAGATGGAAACGGCTGCCCCTGAGCATCCGCAAGGCCATCTTTTGATCGAAACTCAGAACCGACGTCCATTTCTGCTGGTGCAGCATGGAGGCAATGCGCTGCGCCAGATCACGGTTCTGATCCATTATAAGCACGCTGCCTTGACTCATTCTGAACCCTTGATACGGCGACTTTATATTTGTTTCCCGAATTTAAGTAAAAAACACTTAAAATCTCAATAACAGGGATATCAATAGCTATATTGACGCTCCCTCCGAAACCTGTGCGGCACTATATTAAAGGATGAGGCGCCCTCGCCCGCTTATGGAAACTGCGCTCATTCCAGGCAATATTCACACCGGGCAAAAGATAACCACAGCGTGATGCTTCAGGCCACAGCGCAGGCTTCGCTCAGTATGGCGCCGATCAGATATGTCAGGTCCGGCGCGGTGAAAGGCTTTGGCAGCAAGGCGTCAGCGCCCATGTATTTGGCGGCGGCAAGCGCCTGGGCATGATCCACCCGGCTGTCCGAACCGGCCGACATGGCGACGATGGCCACCTTCGGCCAAGTCGATTTGATGATCTGGATGCCTTCGATTCCGCCCATGCCCGGCATGAAAATATCGGTGACGACGACATCGACGTGGGCGATATCGACGCGATCAAAGGCTTCCTCCATCGAATGCGCCTCGCTGATGCGATACCCTTCGCCGGCCAGCGCCATGGTGGCAAGTTTGCGGACCACCCGGCAATCGTCCACGACGAGGATGTGTTTCGGTCGTTCCGGTGTCTGGCGCATCCGCGCGGCCTCATCGAGGATAACGGCCAGGTCGTCCGGCGCGAAAGGCTTGGGCAGGACAAAATCGGCCTGGGCGCGGCGCGCGGCGTTGAGCGTCGAGTTCAGCGCCGTACCGCCCACACCGCCGGCACTCATGATGGCGATCGGCACACCCGGCGCCAGTTCACGGATTTCCGGCAGGAGCGTCAGGGTGTTGCCGTCCTCGACATAGACATCGAGCAGCAGCAGATCGACGCGTGACGCCTTGAGTTGCTGGAGCACCATCTTATGGTCGAAACTCAATACCGCCGACCAGCCAAGCGGCGTGAGCATACGCGATATCAACTGCGCCTGAATGCGGCTGTCTTCCAATACCAATACGGTGCCGATGGACATATGTGCTTCCCCTGTAGCCAAGATCGTACGCGAACATGCCGACATCGGGAGACGTTCCCGAAATCGGTTTACCATTACGCTTAAGCAACTGGAACGCGGACTCGCCTCTTCCTGAACTCCCGTCAGGCCGCCTCTTATTGTCAGGCCGTTCTATTGTGCAGAATGCCGAACATCCTTATGTTGGCCCGTGAGGCGAACCCTAAACGCAAAGCTTAAAAAAAACGTTCATGCTGACTCTTTTATCCCCCGCCAAGTCGCTCGACCTTACGCCCTTCCATGGCGGCGTCACTCCCACCAAACCGCGTTTTCCGGAGCAAAGCGAGAAATTGCTGAAAAGCCTCAAACGCTTGAAGCCGAAGCATATCGCCGAACTGATGGACATTTCAAAAGCGCTCAGCGAGCTGAATTATGAGCGTTATCAGGGTTTTGAGGACCAGACGCCGGGCGCCGCCGCCTTCATGTTCGACGGCGATGTCTATAGTGGCCTGGAAGCCCGCACGCTCGACGCGGGCGGTCTGGAATGGGCGCAGGATCATATCCGCATCCTGTCCGGTTTCTACGGAATCCTGCGGCCGCTCGACCTGATCCGCCCCTACCGGCTGGAAATGGGGTCGCAACTGAAAACCGGACGGGCAAACTCGCTGTATCAGTTCTGGGGCGACACCCTGGCCAAGAGCCTGACCGATGAGTTGAAGGCACAAGACAGCGACACCCTCGTCAATCTGGCCAGCACCGAATATTCACGGGCGGCCCTGACTAAAGCCCTGAAGGCGAGGGTCGTCAGTCCGCGCTTTCTGGAAATCAAGGGCAATGAGGCCAGGATCGTCTCTTTCTTCGCCAAGAAGGCGCGCGGTTTGATGGCGCGGTATATGATTGACAACCGCATCGACCGGATCGACGGCCTGAAGGATTTCAAGGTGGCCGGATATGCGTTCCGCGCCGATCTGTCGAAAGACGGTGACTGGGTGTTTACCCGCCCGCAACCGGCTCTGGTAAGCAAGGTCAGGAAAGCGGCTTAGGTCGGGTCACGCCTAACCTACGAAACCGGCGGCGCGACGGATACGATCATTGATCGCCTCGCCTATGCCTGCGTTCGGCATGGGGGCGATTTCGATGACCGGTGGTTTCAGGCGGTCAGCCGCGCGCAGGCTGCGGAACAGATTGGCCGCCGCCTCATGCAAATCACGCGTGGCGCTAAGCTGGATGATCGGCCCTGTGTAAGCGGTGGGGCCGAAAGCGAGATAGGCCGCGCCAGGGGATGGAGAATCAACATTGATTTTAACCGGTGCGTCCGGTGCGTAATGCAGGGCCAGCCGCCCCGGCGAACGGTGTCCCTCGGCTTCGTCCGCCGCCAAAGGCCCAATGACAGTCTCGATCTGCCCGCGCGTCACCGCTCCGGCGCGCAGATACCGCGCCTCTCCCAGCAAACCGACAACGGTTGATTCAACGCCCACCCGGCAATCGCCGCCATCGGGCGACACCTGCACGAAAGCGCCGGTTTCCTCGAAAGCATCCGCCTGTGTCGTCGGGCTTGGCCGGCCGGAGCGATTGGCCGAAGGCGCCACCACGCCGCCGCCGAAGCCGCGCAGGATCTCCAGCGCCATAGGGTGCGCCGGCATCCTAAGCGCCACACTGTCCAGCCCGGCCCGCGCCAGATCGCAGGCCAGCCCGGCGTCACGCACCGGCACCACGAGCGTCAGCGGCCCCGGCCAGAAGGCATCGGCCAGGGCGCGGGCACGGTGCTCGAATACACCGATCCGCTCCGCCAGGGCGACATCGCCGACATGGACGATCAGCGGATTGAAACGCGGCCGCCCCTTGGCCTCGAAAACCTTGATCACCGCCTCCGCATCATCGGCTCGCGCGCCCAGGCCATAGACCGTTTCGGTCGGCAGGTGGATCAGTCCGCCCGTCCGCAAGGCACGCACCGCCGCATCGACATCACTCATTTCGACGCTTTGGCTTTCAGATCGATCTTGACCACTACCTTGGCCGGCACGGCATCCGTCTTGGCCCAGTCACCGGAGCCGACGCCAAACGCCGTGCGGTCGAGATCGGCCGTGCCGGACATGGTGGCGATGCCGGAGTCAATATTGAGCGTGAATGGCAGATCAAGGGATTTGGTCGTACCGTGCAGGGTCAACCTGCCCTTGGCGACAAAATGCGTAGCGTCGGCTTTGGTGAAGTTCGACGCCTCGTAAACCGCCTTCGGCGTGACGGCGGTATTGAAGAAGGCATCGCTTTTCAAAGTGCCGTCCCGGTCGGCGTCACCGGAACTGACCGAAGCCAGGTCGATGATCACCTTGACGTGCGACCTGTCGAGTTGCGCGGGATCGAAAGCGATATTGGCCGTGTAAGACCCGAAACCGCCATTGATCGTCTCACCGGAAAAGGTGGTGGCAAAGGCGATGGTGGTAGCCGTTTTGTCGACGATCCAGTTTGTGACCGCCACGGCTTCGGATGAACCGGAAGCCGAAGACGATACCGCCGACGTTACCGCTTCGGACATCGGCGCCGCCTCGCTGACGGTTGTTTCGATCGGTAATGACGGCACCATCTTATCATCCGATGGCAGCGGCTTGCCGCGATAAAGTCCGAAACCCAGGCCGACAGCCAGCGCGATGACACCGATCGGCAAAATCCAGCGATAGTTCAGAACAGGTTCAGGCTTGAGGCCCGGCACCATATGCTCGACCACCGCATCCTTATCGATGAACTGGTGCTTGAGCGCCGCCAGCACATGCAGCGGGATCATGCCGTAGAACAACAGCTTGGCGATCAGGCCATGCACAGCCTCGAAGGTTTCATGGGCGTCATGGGTTTGCGGCACCGGCAAATGCGGCCAGGGCACGCCGAAGAAAGGTATTTCCCGCGCCGAGGTCGAAACCATCAGCCAGCCCGACAACGGCATGGCGATCATCACCACATAGAAGCCGACATGCAGCGCCTTGGCGGCCCAAAGCTGCCAGCCTGGCATTGGCGGCTCCGGCGGCGCCTTGTAGGCCAGGCGCAGACCGATGCGCAGGACCGTCAGCAGCAGGATCAGAATACCGATCGACTTGTGCAGGTTGGCGCGATTGAGCAGGAAGGTATCCTTGTCCTCGAAACGCCACCCCAGGAACACCATCATCAGGATCAGGAAAGCCATCAGCCAGTGGAGATAGCGGCTGTAACGGTTATAGCTGGTCGGGGTCAGGTCGTTCATGGCCGGCGCGCTCCTCGGTTCGGTCCTGCATACACTACTGCTTTTGGGGCGTCATGCAAAAATATATGTAACAATATATATTACATATCATCAAAGTTGACGTTTGCGTAAATTAAACTTGCGACTCCCCGCCTCCCGCCCTAGACTGTTGCGAAAAGACAGGGACTCATCATGACCTACCGCCCCAGTATCAAGGACATCACCTTTTGCCTCGATCATGTGATCGGCCTGTCGGAGAGTTACGGCCACCCCGCTTTTCCGGATTTCGATGTATCCTTGCGTGACGCAGTGCTCGACGCCGCCGGACAACTGGCCGGGGATGTTCTGGCGCCGCTGAACCGTACCGGCGATCTCGGCGGCACGAAGCTGGACGGTGATCGGGTCGTGGTCGCGCCGGGGTTTCTCGATGCCATAAAAACCTATGCCGAAGGCGGCTGGTATGGACTGGCGGCCGATCCGGCCTATGGCGGGCAAGGTCTGCCGAAGATGCTGGAGCAGGCCTGTTTCGACATGTTCCACGCCGCCAATATGGCCTTCACCCTGTTGCCGACCCTTTCCCAGGGGGCCATCGAAGCCATCCACGCCCATGGCACGCAGGCGCAGAAAGACCTCTTCCTGCCGAAACTGATCGCCGGCCAGTGGTCGGGCACCATGAACCTGACCGAACCCGGCGCCGGTTCCGATCTCGCCGCCCTGACCACCAAAGCCGAACCGGATGGCGATGGCACTTTCCGTATTACCGGCCAGAAGATCTTCATCACCTGGGGAGAGCATGACGGCGCGGAAAATATTATCCATCTGGTGCTGGCGCGCCTGCCGGACGCCCCGAAGGGTACGCGCGGCATTTCGCTGTTTCTCTGTCCGAAATATCTGGTCGATGCGCAAGGCGCTATCGGCGCGCGTAATACGGTCAAATGCGTGGGGCTGGAGCATAAGCTGGGCATCCACGCCTCCCCCACCTGTGTCATGTCGTTCGAGGCGGCGCAAGGCGAACTGATCGGCGCGCCAAACGGCGGACTGGCGGCGATGTTCACCATGATGAATGCCGCCCGCCTCGCCGTTGGCTTCGAGGGTGTGGGCCTGGCTGACGCCGCCTGGCAGAAGGCGCAAACCTATGCGCTGGAACGCCGGCAGGGCAAATCGCTGATCACCGGCGAGGACTATGCCCCGATCCATGATCACCCAGATGTGCGCCTGATGCTGGCCCTGATGAAAGCCAAGGTCGAGGCCGCACGCGCCATCTGCATGCTGACGGCCGCGGCTATCGACTCCGTGAAGCGCGGTGACGACGCTGAGCGCCACAAACGCCGCGAGGATTTTCTTGTCCCCATCGCCAAGGCCTGGAGCACGGACCGCGCGGTAGAGGTCGCTTCCACGGGGGTTCAGGTGCATGGCGGCATGGGCTTTATCGAGGAAACCGGCGCGGCGCAATATTACCGCGACGTCCGCATCGCGCCGATCTACGAGGGCACCAACGGCATCCAGGCTGCCGATCTGACGGGTCGCAAGCTTGGCCATGACGGCACGGCGGCGAAGGAATTGGCGAACGACATAAAAGCTTTTTTGAACAGCGACTTGCCGGTGGATTTAAAAGCGGATTGTAAAGCGCTGCAAACGGCCCTCGATGCCTTCTCGGACGCCACGGATCATCTGCTGGCGCAAAAGTCTGCCGCGCCGCTTGATGTCGCCGCCGCCGCCACGACCTATCTGACACTGTGCGGCGATCTGATCGGCGGCTGGCTGCTGCTGAAAGGGGCTGTGGCGGCGCATAAGCTGATGGAAACCGGCGATAAAATCTGGCTGGCCGACCGGATCAAGCTGATGCGCGTCTTCTTCGCTCATGTGCTGAGTCACGCACCGGCGCATCTGGCGGCGATCAAATCCGGTTATGGCGCGCTGGACGGATTGGTGCTTAGTCCCGATTGACGCGGGTTATATTCACGTCTTATGCTTAATTGGCGGGCGATTGCTCCGGCGTCACGGTATCCCCGCCCTCGCCCTGTGACGGTTTGGCCGCCTGACCAGCCGTATCGCTGACGCGCCGGGTCATGTCCTGCGTATCGGTCGTGGGGCCGCCCGGTGTGCGCATCGGCGCAGGCGCGGCCGGCTTGAGACTGGCCGAGGGATTGACGCCAAAGCCCTGCACCTTCAGCATCAGGTTGATGGTTTCACGCACGAAGATGGCATCCGTCACCACACCCAGTTCCAGACGCTGATTGTCGTCCTCGACCTGCTTGATCAGCACGCCGGCGACGAAGGCATGCCCCTTGCCGCCCTGGGAGGTCATGAAAACCGGTCCGCCGGAATTGCCCGGCACGGCGGTCAGGTCGATCAGGAAGGTCGGGTAACTGGTTGAAGGCGCGACCGGCCACGAGGCCAGACGCCCGGCGCGCAGGATGGGAAACCCCGCCACATTGGCCGAAAGGCCGTGCGGATAACCGAGCGTCATCATCTCGTCACCCGCGGCGACCTGCTCGTTGATAAAGGTGGCGTCGTCCGCCAGCCACTCGGCCGGAATGGCGGCGTCACGCAGGCCTTCGGGCACATTGACCGGAATAATGGCGATATCCTGCGACGGGTGCTGATACCAGGCCGGTCCGTTGGCGGTGCGGATCGTCATATTGGAGGGCACATATCGCCAGTTGCCCTGAACGCCCTGAACACGCCAGCCGATGCGGACATCGGCGGCCGGCATCTTTTCAAAGACGTGCGCGGCGGTGACAAGGACGGTCTGGCTCGTGCCGTCGTTCCTGGGCACCGAAACCAGGAATCCGGTGCCGACCATGCGCTTGGCCTCGCTGATCGGCTGATCGATCTGCACGGTCGCCTTGATCAAGGCCACGGTCAGGTCAACATCCATCATCATGCTTTTCGTCCCCCAAAAAAACCTGAAAGCATACCCGAAGCCATTTGACGGCATTTACGGATTGGGTCAATCCTCTACCCCAACCGCGCGCCACCACTCATAGCTCACTCTGTCAGGTGATCCTGCCTATGGAAAGCCATCCCCACCGCAGACATTTCATTTTGACCGCGCTTGGCGCCGGTTTTATGACACAGGCTGGTTTTGCCGCCACACCAGAGGACCCTTCATTGCCCATCGCCCCCCAGATTACCGGCCAAACGCCGGTTGCGCCCACGCCCGCCAGAAAGCCTTACGAGATCGTCCAACTCGGCCACAAGCGCGTCGATGACTACCACTGGATGAAAGACGACAACTGGCAGGCGGTGTTGCGCGATCCGGGCCTGATCCGCGCCGATATCAAGGCGGCGCTGGTTGCGGAAAATGCCTATTCGGCGGCCATGCTGGACAGCACGAAAGCCTTGCAGGACGATATCTTCACGGAGATGAAGGGGCGCATCAAGGAAGACGATTCCAGCGTGCCCGCGCCCGATGGTGATTGGGAATATTATTCGCGCTTTGAAACCGGCGCCCAGCACCCGATCATCGCCCGCCGGCCGCGCACCAAAGGCGATTTTCACGCCGCCATTCCCGCGACCGACGATACCCGCGCCGCCGAGGCAATCCTGCTCAATGAAGAGGAACGGGCAAAAGGCACGGACTTTTACGAAACCTCGGACAGCCAGCACAGCCCCGACCACACGCTATTCGCCTGGGGTGAGGATACACAAGGCTCCGAATATTATACAGTCTATGTGAAGGACCTTGAAACCGGTGAAATCCTGCCCGATCCAATCGAAAGCTGCGACGGCGGATTCACCTTCTCGCCGGATTCCAGATACATCTTCTGGACCTGGCGTGATGAGAACTCCCGGCCAGCCAAGGTCTACCGCCGTCCGGCGCGTGGCGGCGCGGATGTGCTGGTCTATGACGAAAAGGACGATGGTTTCTTCCTGAGCATCGGCACGCTCAGTTCGGACGCCTATATCAGCATCGGCGGCGGCAATCATGAGACTTCGGAAACCTGGCTGATCCCCGCCGCCACGCCGGAGGCCATGCCTTTTTGCGTCCAGCCGCGCCAGGAAGGCATTCAATACGATATCGACCACTGGGACGACCGCTTCATCATCCGCACCAATGCCGATGACGCCATCGATTTCAAACTGATGGTGTCATTCGCTGAAAAGCCTTCGCGCGACACCTGGAAAGATCTCGTGCCGCACCGTCCCGGCATCTATGTCACCGGCTCCGGCGTCTACAAGCGTCACATGATCCGGGTCGAGCGCGAAAACGCCAATACCCGCATCGTCGTCACCCGCAAGGCGGACATGGCCGAACATGCCATTTCGGTGGCCGAGGAAGCCTATAGCCTGGGCGCTTCGGGCGGTTACGAATACGATACCGATATCATCCGCTACAGCTACACTTCGCCGACCACGCCGGCCCAGACCTTCGATTATAATATGGAGACGCGCGATCAGGTTCTGCGCAAAGTCCAGGTCATTCCCTCCAGCCACAATCCGAAGGACTATATCGCCCGCCGCCTTTACGCCACCGCTCCCGATGGTCAGCAGGTGCCGATTACGGCGCTGATGAAGGCGGATACCCCGCTCGACGGTTCCGCGCCGCTCCTGCTTTATGGCTATGGCGCTTACGGCATGCCGATGGACCCCGGCTTCTCGATCCGCTCGTTGAGCCTGGTCAATCGCGGCTGGGTCTATGCCATCGCCCATATCCGCGGTGGTTCGGAAAAGGGTTACGGCTGGTTCCTCGACGGCCGCAAATACCAGAAAAAGAATACCTTCACCGATTTCATCGCCTGCGCCGAAAGCCTCTGCGACTCCGGCTACGGTACGCGTGGCCGGATCGTCGCCTATGGCGGCTCGGCCGGCGGCATGCTGATGGGCGCGGTCACCAATCTGCGGCCGGATCTGTGGGCCGGTGTGATCGGCGCTGTGCCTTTCGTCGATGTGCTCAATACGATGAGCGACACCTCCCTGCCGCTGACCCCGCCGGAATGGCCGGAATGGGGCAATCCGCTGGAGGACGAGGAAGCCTACCAGTATATCGCGTCCTATTCGCCTTACGATAATATCGCGGCGAAAGCCTATCCGCCGGTGCTGGCCACGGGGGGGCTGAGCGATACCCGCGTCACCTATTGGGAGCCGATGAAATGGATCGCCAGACTGCGTGAAAAATCGACCTCCGGCGCGCCCATGCTGCTCAAGATCAATATGGAGGCCGGCCATGGCGGCGCATCGGGACGGTTCGACTTCCTGAAGGAAATCGCCTTCGACTATGCCTTCGCCATCTGGGCCCAGGAACGAAAAAACCAGGAGAAGAAGGCGTGATCGATATTCGCGCGGCGACGGAAAACGACTTTCCCGCCATCACCGCCATCTACGCCTGGAATGTCGCGCACGGCACCGGCACCTTCGCGCTGGAAGCCTCCTCCGAAGCCGAGATGCTGGCCAGCTTCCAAGCCGTGCGCAAACTGCGGCTGCCCTATCTGGTCGCGGTCGAGGGCGGCAAGATCCTGGGCTATGCCTATGCCGCGCCCTTCCGCACCCGTCCGGCCTATAAATATGTGGCGGAGGACAGCATTTACCTGGCGCCGGAAGCCATTGGCCGGGGCCTCGGCAAGGCGTTGTTGCTGAAACTGATGGACCTGTGCGCCGAACGCGGCCTTTACAGCCTGATCGCGGTGATCGGTGACAGCGATAACCTGGCCTCCATCGGCGTTCACAAGGCCTGCGGCTTTGAATATACAGGGCACCTGCCCCGTGCCGGTTTCAAGTTCGGCCGCTGGCTCGATGTCGTCTTCATGACGCGCAATCTGCGGCCCTGCACGCCCGATCCGCAAGGCGACGGCTGGGACGGATAACGCCGTTCACCTTCTGGTAGCGGTTTGGTGATAATCTGGAGCCGTCAATAGCTTATCCGCGTGCCCCATGTCGTCCTTGCGTCCCCATCGCCAATCCTCTCCCATCGGCTTTTATGGCTTTGTCGGCCTGCTGGTTCTGGCCGCGGTTCTTTCGCAAAAGGCGCGCGCCGATACAGGACATGTCCACGCCGCGCCGGTCGCAGAAATCAGCGCCGGGCTGGAAATCCAAATACCCTATTGATAGATTTCGGCGTTTACTGAATCTTGGATAGCACGGTGCCCCCTGCGCACCGCAAATCAGTCCATTGGCACCTTACCTTCCCCCGTCCGCGCCGCCAATCTGCCGGCTTTCAGGGGAGCCAGCCATGACAGCATTCGATCCGGCGAAAACCATCCGCCTTGCCAGGATGAGCGCTTACGGGGTGTGGCTGCTGTTCGCGCCGCTGCTGGTCATCGCCGGGCTGACCGGCGCCATCCAGGCCTTCTATTACGAGATCGACGAGGCCCTGAACCCCGGCTTTTACAATGTTCCCGTTACCACCCCCGCCTTGCCGGCGCCCGAACTGATCACCCGGCTGGAAGCCGCCCATCCCGAACTGAAGGTGTGGTACATCCAGTCGCCGTCACGCCCCGGCCGTACCGCCATGATGACAACAGAACCTCGCGGCGATAACAAACTGGTCAATGACACCTTCTATGTCGATCCGGCCACCGGCCGGGAAGTCGGGGCGCGGCTGTGGGGCGAATGTTGCCTGGAACGGAAAAACTTCACCAACTGGACTTACGAGGTCCACCACAGCCTGACCAGTGGCGAAATCGGACGCTGGCTGATGGGACTCGCGGCACTGGTCGGTGGGGTGACCTGTCTGGTTTATATCATAAAAGGTGTGCGCCACCGCGACCGCCACAGCCTGACGGGCGCCGCCATCGCCCTGCCGCTGCTGGTGATCGCCGTCACCAGCATTGACATGAATCTGGCCGACGAGGTTTTCAAACCGGTCGTCTCGGTATTCTCGAAGGTTTCGCCGGACGTTTATACCGTGCGCGGCCGGATGACCGGTGGTTTCGGCGAACGCAGGCTGAGTTACGCCGATGCTCTGCGTATCGGCACAGCCGAGGGTCAGCGTCGCGGTTACGGCGATACAGTCGGCGAGCTTTATTATAGCTATGGCTATAATTTCTACGGCATGGCCTACGGCTACCGCGACCCGACGGGATTGGGTAATCGCTGGCTCTATTTCGACGGCGCCACAGGCCAGGTAATCGGTGGCCGTTTCCCCGGCGAGGGCACGGCTGGCGACCGTTTCACGCAATTCCAGTTACCGATCCACAGCGGACGGCTGGGCGGGATATGGACCAAGACGCTGATTTGTTTGCTGGGTTTGCTGATCGCCGGCATCGCCGCCGCCAGCCTGGTTCAGGCGGGCTGGCGGCTGAAAAAGCGATATTTTAAGGTTCCTTGTGACCCGGCCCGTAAAGGGTGATCTGGAATATGGTGCAATATTCGCCGATCATTTGCCTGTCGTCAGCCTTGAGGATCACCGGCCGGCCGTTTTCAAAGGCTGCCAATGCCATGGCCATGAGCGCCGTCTCATCGTCCTTCATCAGCAGGCCCGGCATTTTCGCGCATTTCTCCGGCAGCCAGGACCGGTCCTCGAAACCGACATAGAGGCTGTCCTTATATTGCGGGTATTTGAGATCGTTACCAACCGCGCCGACGCCGGTGATCGGCGCGATAGTCCAGTATTGTTCGGCGGCGGCCGGCGTGGCGATGACGGCCAGAAGCGCGCCCGCAAGGATCAGTTTACGCATCATTTGCCTCCCATTGTATCGAGGCCGATCGGCCGGTTGAGATCGGGATCGCGCACGCCCGCCAGCGGCGAACCGGCTTTCGGGCGATAGGTATCGTCGATCAGGGGATCGGTAAGGATCAGTCCCTCGCCCTTGGTCACTTTGTCGCTGAGATCAGCCGCATTGCCATGAAGCGCGCTATTGGAGACAACAATATGCGCCTCACCCTCGATGTTAACACCGAACGGCTTGTTGTTCAAAATCAGCGAATTGGTCACGATAATTGACGCGTGATCCTTAGCGTAGATGCCATCATCCGTATTACTGTCGATCACCGAATTGGACAGAGTGGCGGATGAGGTCATATAGGCGCCGATAGCCGCGGAATCGCCGCCCCTCATTACCATGTTACGCAGGCGGGCATGGGCCGACTCTTCCAGCCAGACACCCAGATGGCCATCGAGCAGTTTTACATCTGTTGCATCGATCAGACTGTCGCCACGGCCGGTAATCCCCATCTTGACGATGCGCTCCATGGTGACATCATCGATGCGGACGCGGCTGTTAATGGCGAAGATGCCATGGCCGTCGTAAATCTTGTCCTCCTCCTCGGCATAGCGGAAATCGCGGATGATCAGGTTTTTGAAGGCGACATCGGCGTCCCGCACCACGAAAGCGATGCTGGGGTTTCCGATCTTTCCATCAATGATTGATCCGGCCTCGCCGCTGATGGTCAGGCGCTTATGATCGATCACCACATAGCCACGAAGGGTCAGGTCCTGAAACGGCACGTCGCGGTAAGTTGCCGGATGGTAGAGACCGGCCTTGATCAGGACGGTATCGCCATCCTTTGCCGCATCGACCGCCGCCTGAATGCCGCTGTCGCCGGAAAAGCGGCAGGTTTTATCCGTGGCGCAGACCGTCAGGGTTTCGGCGGAAGCCGAGCCGGCAGTGGCCAGCAATAGAGCGATAAGGGCTGTTTTCATGGGCATCGTCCTTGTGGGATAGACAGCAGGTTGCTCGCGGAAGAAAGTCAGAAAAACGCCTGCAGTCCGGTCTGGGCACGGCCCAGGATCAGGGCGTGGACATCGTGCGTGCCTTCGTAGGTATTGACCGATTCCAGGTTCTGCGCGTGGCGCATGACATGGAACTCCTCGTGGATGCCGTTGCCGCCGTGCATGTCACGCGCCTGACGAGCGATATCCAGCGCCTTGCCGCAGTTGTTGCGCTTGATCAGCGAGATCATTTCCGGCTGCATCCTCCCGGCGTCGAGCAACTGCCCGACGCGCAGGGCGGCCTGCAGGCCAAGCGTAATCTCGGTCTGCATATCGGCCAGCTTCTTCTGGAAGAGCTGCATCTGGGCCAGCGGCTTGCCGAACTGCCTGCGATCGAGGCCGTACTGGCGGGCACGATGCCAGCAATCTTCCGCCGCCCCCATGGCGCCCCAGGCGATGCCGTAGCGCGCACGGTTGAGGCAACCGAACGGACCCTTGAGGCCAGAGACATTCGGCAGGATCGCGTCTTCACCGACCTCGACGCCATCCATGACAATCTCGCCGGTGATCGAGGCGCGCAGGGACAGCTTGCCATGAATTTTCGGCGCGGAAAGGCCTTTCAGACCTTTTTCCAGCACGAAACCGCGGATCACGCCGTCGAGCTTGGCCCAGACCACAAACACATCGGCGATCGGCGAATTGGAAATCCACATCTTGGTGCCGGTGAGGCGGTAACCGCCCCCAGAATCATTGCCAATCTTCTCAGCGCGGGTGGTCATCGAACCGGGATCGGAACCGGCATCGGGTTCGGTCAGGCCGAAGCAGCCGACCCATTCGCCGGAAGCCAGTTTCGGCAGATATTTCAGGCGCTGGGCTTCCGAGCCATAGGCATGGATCGGGTACATGACCAGCGACGACTGGACGCTCATCATCGAGCGGTAGCCCGAATCCACACGCTCGACCTCGCGGGCGATCAGGCCGTAGGCGACGTAGGACGCACCGGCCCCACCATATTGTTCCGGAAGGGTGGCGCCGAGCAGGCCCAATTCGCCCATCTCGGTGAAGATGGCGCGGTCGGTGTGCGCCTCGCCATAGGCTTTCAGCACGCGCGGCATCAGGGAACCTTGCGCATAGTCGCGCGCCGCTTCCATGATCATCCGTTCATCGTCGGTCAGTTGCTCAACGAGCAAAAATGGGTCGGCCCAGAGAAACATAACTATTCCTTGCATTCCTTATTGGTGTCGCCGAGGCCTTCCAGCCCGGTTTTCGACACTGCTTCATTGTGACAAAACAGCGAATCCCTGACTGACAGGGTGGCGCGGTCATTGAGGTTGAAGACGAACGGTTTGTTGTCGCGGAAGGTCGAGCGTGTCACCCGCACCTGCGCCGCTCCATCGATAAAGATCGCGTCGTCCGTATGGTTCCTGAAGGCGACCTCACTGAGTTCGGTACGGGTGGTGGCATAGACCGCCAGCCCGGAATAGGCGTTGCCATCAACCATTGATTTTCGCAGGCGGAGCCGCGCTCGTTCGTCTGTCCAGATGCCGACGCCATTGTGCGCGATGGTCAGCCCCGCCGCATCGGCGATGCCATCTTCACGCACCACCAGGGCCATCTTGGTCACGCCTTCTATGGTCAGGTTGCGCAGGCGCGTCCGGCCACCGATCTGGAAAATACCGTGGCCGTCATAGATGTCGTCCTTAATATCGACCGCATGGAAATTGCGGATCGTCAGTCCGGAAAGCGTCACCTGCCCACCCCGGATCACGAGCGCGCTCGCCGCTACGCCATCGGCGGCATCGAGCACCGCGCCCTCACCTTCTATGGTCAGCCGGCGGTTATCGAACATGACAAAGCCGCGGATTGTCAGCTTGCCATAGGCGATATCGCGCCAGGCCATAGGCTTGTAAACGCCCGCGCCGAGGTGAACCCTATCGCCGTCAGCGGCGGCATCGACCGCCGTCTGGATATCGCTGTAGGTACAGCCTTGCGGACAGACCTCAAGCGTGCGCGCCTCCGCCCCGGCGGCAAGGCACATTCCCGCCGCCATCAAAATCATCTTCAGGCGCATGATCAGGCCGCCACATCGAGACGCATGGCCCGCGCCAGGGGCCTGCGGAAGACCATCAGGATCACCGCTCCCGCCGCCACGATAGCGCCGTGCATCAGCCAGAAATGGCCCGGCGTCATATGTTCGTAGAATCGACCCAGCCAGCCGCTGGCGACGCCGCCCACGAAGATCGACAGGTAATAGGCCCCCAGCATCATGGCATTGACCGGCGCGGGCGCCGAGCGCGAAATCGCCGCCAGGGTCACCGGTCCGGCATAGAGATAGCCCCAGGCGCAGATGAAGTGAAAGACCACCGGCCAGATCAGCCACACCTTGCCCGTACCGGCGATCAGTTCACCGAATGTCAGCAGCCCGCAGGCCAGGGCGAAGACGCCGCAGCCCATCGCCACCTTGACCAGTTCGACCGGTTCGGTGCGCTTTTTCGCCTGCCATTTCCAGTAGGCGATCGCCACGGGCGTCAGCACCAGCACGGCCAGCCCATCGAGCGACTGGAACCACGTCACCGGGATCTCGAAGCCGAGAAAATTACGATCAAGCCGGTCGCGCGCCCAGATGGCGTAGGTGTTCCAGACCTGCGATTGCGCCACCCAGTAAAGCGAGGTGATCAGCAACATCAGAAGCGTGGCGAAAATGGCCAGGCCATCGCCCTTTTGTAGTTTGGCAGCGGGTTCGCCCTTGATGCGTTTGGCATCGTCCGGCAGGTATTTCGCGCCGCGCAGGTAAACCAGCGTGCCGATCACCATGCCGATGCCCGCCGCGCCGAAGCCGTAATGCCAGCCATAAAGCTCGCCCAAAGTGCCGCAGACCAGTGGCGAGACAAACACGCCGATATTGATCGCCATGCAATAAAGCGAATAGCCCTGATCGCGGCGGCTGTCGGTTTTGGCATAGAGGCTGCCGACCTGCGCCGCCAGATTACCCTTAAGCAGTCCGCAACCGAGAATGATCAGCAGCAAGGCGAACAGAAAAGCCGCCTCAAAGGCCATCATGAAATGACCGATGGCCATCAGTATCGCGCCGGCCGTCACCGCCGCCTTGCGGCCGGTCAGGCGGTCACCGATCAGTCCGCCCAATACCGGCATCAGGTAGATCATGCCGACATAAAGACCGAACACCTGCGAGGCCAGGGCCTGGACGGACAGCGGTCCGAACACCCTCTCAACCGCCGAGCGGAACGCGCCGAAACCCAGCACGTTCGCGGCAAATTCCGGCTTGAACAGGTGCCCGGCCATATAGAGGACCAGCAGCGCCTGCATCCCATAGAAGGAAAACCGCTCCCACGCCTCGGTAAAGACAATATAGCCCAGCCCCTTGGGATGGCCCCAGAAGCTTTTATCTTGCGGCAGATCAGCGGTGATATCAGTCATGCGCCCAGGCCTTCTTCCATTCGATGCCGTGGAAATCGCGGCCGACTTCCCAGTAGAATTTGCCGCGTGGCTTATCGATATTGCCGATCTCGTTCATGGTGTTCGAGTCGTACAGATGGCCATTGACCAGGGTATAGCGCACGGTATTGGAGTTGCGGATATCCTCCAGCGGATTGGCGTCAAGCACGATGAAATCGGCCAGCTTGCCGGGTTCGATGGAGCCGATCTCCTTGTCGATGCCGAGCGATTTCGCGCCATTCAGCGTGGCGGCGCGCAGGACGTGCTGATTGCTCATGCCGCCCTGCGACAGCAGCCACATTTCCCAGTGCATTCCCAGCCCCGGTATCTGGCCATGCGAACCGACATTGATGGTGACGCCGGCGTCATCAAGCTTTTTCATCGAACGGGCCACCGAGCGGAAGCCGATATTCCACAGTTCGTCCGCCACCTGCACCGTCGTCATGTTGCGGACATAGGGCGGTGCGCCGTAGGGTGCGGCCAGCGGCCCGTAACCGCTGGTCGTGACCTGGATAAAGGTCTGCGCCTTCGGGTCTTTCCACGCCTCCGTCGTTTCGTACATGTAGTTTTCGCCCATCATTTCGCCGAACAGGACGATCAGGGTTGGCGTGTGCGATACTTGGCTGCGCGACCATAGCTGCACGATATCGTCGTAATAGGTGGCGATCGGCAGGTTGTGCTGGACGTTGAAATGGCCGTCCTGCACCATGGTCATATTGTTGAACAGGTGGCTTTCGCCCTCGACATCCATCATCACGCCGAATTCGCGGCCGGCCTTGATCAGCATCTGGCGCTGTTGGCGCATCGGCTGGCGGTAGCTCTTGACGGTCAGGCCGCCCAGGGCGTTCTTGCGGCGCATCAGGGTCTGGGCGTCCTTGAAGTCGTTGACCGGCAGATAGACCGCATCCGACTTGCCGGTGCGGCCATAGGCGACCATGCCGGCATCGATGGCGCGCGGCCCGACCATAAACCCCGCCTTGGTCATTTCCTCCATCTCGTAGACCGGTAGCTCGGAGCTGTACGGATCGTAATTGGTGGTGACGCCGTAAGCCAGTTCGGCATAGCGCGGCGGCTGCTTCTGCGCCGAAAGACCGGCCGAGGAATAGTAGCAGACATCAATATGGCCGTGCATATCGACCATGCCGGGCATGATGGTCTTGCCCGACGCATCGATCTGCTTTGCCCCGGCGGGGATAGTGATGGCGGCAGCCGGCCCGACAGCGGTGATTTTATTACCCTCCACCACGACCGTGCCGTGCTCGATGACCTCATCGCCCTTCATGGTGATGATGCGCGCATCGGTAAAGGCGAGCGAACCGGCGGGTACATCGCCCGGCACTTCGAGATCGATATCCTGCACCGCCAGCGCCTGGCCGTCGGTCGTGGCGCTCTGGATTTCCGCGCCCAGCGCCCAGCGGATCGTTCGGGAATCCGCCGACCAGACCAGGCTGTAACCGCCGTCCGTGCTCAGTTTCCTGACCGGCGCCTGCCTGTCCGCCGCCGAAATGATGACCGGCGAACCGATGGGCGAAAAGGCCGTCAGGTAGTATTGCTGGCGATCCTTGAAGGCGATCCATTTCAGGTCCGGGCTGACGCGCAGTTCGGAGGTATCGGCATCGAGCGTCTTCGCATGGTCGCGCGGCGTGCCGCCGTTAAGATCGACGCTCGACAGGGTGGCGATGCGATCATCACCGACGAAATCGTCCTTGACGAAATAGAGACGCTGGCCATCCGGCGAGAAGACCGGATGATCGCCCGCCGTGGTGACGTAGCGCGGCTCGCCGCCGGCCACGGGGATGAGATAAAGGCCCTGATTGGTCGAATGGCCGCCGAGGCAATGATCACCGTTATCGATCTTGTAGACCAGCGTCTTGCCGTCCGGTGAAAAGGCTGGCTGGCGGATCACGCCGGTGGTCGCCAGCAGCGTGCGCACCGTCGTGCCGGTCACGATCTTCAGCGCCGAACCTTTTTCATCGTCCCACTCGACGAAGGCGACCGATTTGCCATCGGGCGAAAAGGCCGGCTCGAACTGCGGGAAGGCGCTGGCGGCCAGTTTTACCGGTTTGCCATCCGTCTGTTTCCACAGCGCACCCAAGGCTTGGAACAGGGTGGTGCGGCCATCGGGCGAGACGGCCAGTTGGCGGATGACCTTTGCCTTGACGGTCGCGGGCGCGATATCGTGCTGGAAGCGCACCGGCGTCGTCAACTGTTGACGGACATGCACGCTGAAGGGAATGTCCTCGAATTGTCCGGTCTGCGTATCGACCTTGCGCAGCTTGCCATCGGCCCAGATGACGATATGGCGGCTATCCGGCAGCCAGTCATATTGCGGATAGTACAGCCCCTGCCCGATGAAATCGGCCTGATCGTCACGCGAAAGTGCATCATAAACAGGGCGTTGCTCGCCGCTCTTGATATCGTAGGTAAACAGCACCGTTTTGGCCTGCACGCGCCGGACAAAGGCGATCTGCTTGCCATCGCGTGACACGACCGGCGTGGTGGCACCGCCAAAACCCTTGATCAGTTCGTCGGTCTGGCCGGTCCGCAGGTCACGCTGCATGATGGCGTAGTTCATGTGGTTGCCGTCGATATAGACATGCGACGCGCTGGGGCCGGTGACCTTTTCGGTGTAGTAGGCATAGCGGCCATCGGGAGAAAAGGCCGCTTCGTGGACGTTTTCACCGCTCGTTGGTTTGGCCAGCAGACGCCCTGCCCCGCCAGCCGGATCATACAGCCGGATTTCGGAATTATGCAGATGCGCCACGGTCGCATCCATGCGGGCGGCGGCGATGGTGCCCTGCGGTCCCCAGGCGGGGCCGGTCATCTGGCTCGTCGTCTCGTGGGTGATCTGGCGGGCGTTGCGGCCATCGGGATCGGACATCCACACATTGTCGCTGCCGGAGGCGTCGCTGATATAAAGCAGATGCCGGCCGTCGGCGCTGAAGCGTGGGCTGCGCTGCATGGCCATGCCGTCGAGGATCGGCGTCGCCGCCCCACCGGTGATCGGCATGGTATAGATGTCGCCGAGCATGTCGAACACCAGGGTCTTACCGTCCGGCGACACGGCGACCGTCATCCAGGTGCCTTCGTTGACGATGAAATCGGACTCGGTCGTCGGCTGTCCGGTGTTGCTGACATCCCATTGTTGCGCCAGGGCGGGCTGGGCGACGAGAAGCGCGATCAGGCTGAAGCAGGCTAACTTTTTCATGATCCCAATTTTCATGATCATTGCCCCGTCCAGCTTTCGTTCCAGTCAATGCCGTTGCGATCCTGGAGTTCCCAATAGAACTTCGTGCGCGGCTTGTTGTAATTGCCGATCTCGTCCATCGACATCGAGTCATACAGCCGGCCGTTCAGCATGGTGTATTTCACGCTGTTGGTATTGGCGATATCCTCCAGCGGGTTCCGGTCGAGCACGATCAGATCGGCCAGCTTGCCCGGTTCCAGCGATCCCAACTGGAAATCGAAACCGAGTTTTTCCGCGCCACCCATCGTCGCGGCGCGCAGCACACGGGCATTGCTCATGCCGCCATCGGCCAGCATCTGCATTTCCCAGTGGATGCCGAGGCCGGGGAAATCACCATGCGACCCAACCGCCAGACGGGCGCCGGCGTCATCGAGCTTCCTGGTGGCGCGCGAAACGGCGAGCACGCCGATATTATAAAGCTCGTCCGCCACATGGATGGTGGTCATGCCGCGCACATAGGGTGCGCCGCCGCCCGGCGTCATTAGCGGGCTGTAGCTTGAAATCGTTTCCTGCACATAGGTTTTGACCTTCGGATCGTCCCAGCTGCGCGTCCGCTGATACATGTAGTTCTCGCCGAACAGTTCGCCGAAGACGACATTGAGCACGGTCGTGTTGTTGACGCCGGATTGCGCAAACAACTGCACCACATCGTCATAATAGTTATTGAGCGGCAGGTTGTGCTCCAAAGCCGTGTGGCCGTCTAGCAACATGCTGATATTGTTATAGTAATGGCTCTCACCCTCGACCGCGACCATAATGCCCTGCTCGCGCGCCGCCTTGATCAGCATCTGGCGCTGATAGCGGAAAGGCTGCTTGTAGCTCTTGATCGCGATGCCCCCCATAGCCTTCTTGCGTGCCAGGGCCGCCTGCGCATCGGCATAGGTATTGATCGGCACGAAGGTGTAGTCGGCCTTGCGCGAACGGCCATACATGACCAGACCCGACCCGATCCAGCGCGGGCTGACGATGACGCCGGCCTCCTGCGCCTCGGTGCTTTCGTAGGTCGATTGCTCGTTTGAATAGGGATCGAAGGTCGTGGTGACACCGAAAGCCAGTTCGGCGTAGCGCGTCGGCTGCTTTTGCGGCACCGAACCCATGCCGTAACAGCAATCGACATGGCCGTGCATCTCCACCAGCCCCGGCATGATGGTCTTGCCGGTGGCGTCGATGATCCTGGCGCCGGCCGGAATGGCGGTATCCGCGCCGCCGATGGCGCTGATTTTATTGCGCTCGACCACCACCGTGCCGTTCTCGATCACCTCCTCGCCTTTCATGGTGATCAGGCGGGCATGGGTAAAGGCGATGGCGCCTTCGGGCACGTCGCCCGGTACGGTCAGGCCAAGTTTCGTAAAGGTCTGCGGCAGGGGGGCATCCGGCGTCCGGTAACGGGTGGGTTCAGCGCTGAAAATCTCCTCGCCGAGCGTCCAGTAGAGCTTCGAGGAATCGCCCGCCCATGTCAGCGAATAACCACCGCGGTCGGTCAATTTCGCCGCCGGTACCTCGTCATTGAGCGCGCTGACCGACAGGGTTTCGCCGGTTTTGACATAGGGCATGACGTAATATTGCTGGCGGTCGCGGAAAGCCAGCCACTTGAGGTCGGGACTGATGCGCATGTCAGTCGTGTCGGCGTCGGGCGTCTTGGCATGGACACGCTTATCGAGGCCATCGAGCGTGACGCTTTCCAGCCGCTGCGAATTGCTGTTGTCGATGCCGTCATAATCGCTGAGCACATAATAGACGCGCTTACCATCGGGCGAAATAACCGGTGTCTCGCCATTGGCGGCCAGGAATTTGCTTTCGCCGCCAGCCGTCGGCACGACATAGACCCCGGCCTTGTCACGATAACCGCCCATCGACTTATCCCCTACCTGGATGCGGTAGGCGATCGTCTTGCCATCAGGCGAGAAATACGGATCGCGGATCACGCCGGTCGAGGTGGCGATGACCTTGGCGCCTTTGCCACTGGCAGGCCCCACCTTGAGCGATGAGCCTTTTTCGTCATCCCACTCGATATAGGCCAGTTGCTTGCCATCACGCGAAAAGGCCGGGTCCTGTTCATTGGCGGCCGTATTGGTCAAGCGTACCGGAACAGAATCGCCGGTTTTGCGCCACAGGTGATCGAGCGCGGTGACGATGATCGACTTGCCATCGGGCGCCGGCGCGATCTGCGGCATGGTACGCACGACAACCTCGGAAGGCGCCAGGTCGGTCCTGACCCTGATCGGCGTGGTGATGCGGTGTTTGGCATTGACACTGAAAGGAATTTCCGTCCGCTCGCCGGTATCCATATCGACCTTGAATATCTTGCCCTGCGCCCAGATCGCCACATGGCGATTATCGGGGAACCAGTCGAAATGCGGGTAATACTGACCCTGCGGCACAAAATCGGCCATGTCGTCGCGGTCGAGGCCGTCGAACACCGGACGCTGCTCACCGGTCTTGATGTCGTAGACGAACAGGACGGTTTTCGCCCCAACCCGGCGCACGAAGGCCAGCCGCTTGCCGTCATCCGATACCGCCGGATCGACCGCGCCACCGAAGCCATCGATAAGTTGCGTCACCTCGCCGGTTTGCAGGTCGCGGCGCTTGATGGCGAAGTTCATGTGATTGGCATCGACATAGATATGCGGCGCGGTGATACGTTCGGAATAGTAGACATAACGGCCATCGGGCGATGGCCGCGCCTCCTCGACATCGCGGCCATTGGCCGGCGCATCGACCACCACGCGGCCCTCACCGCCGGCCAGATCATAAAGCCGCAACTCGGAACCATACATCTGCTGGAAGGTCGTCTTGGTGCGCGCGGCGATAACGCCGTCGCCATTGGCTGTCCAGGTCGGGCTGGCCAGAATGGCGCCGTCTTCGTGGGTGATCTGACGGGCGTCCGAGCCGTCAAGGCGCGACGACCAGGCGTTATCGACGCCATCGGCATCGCTGAGATAGAGGAGGCGTGAGCCGTCCGGGCTGAAGCTGGGAATACGCTGAGTGGCCGGGCCGCCGTGAACCAGGGTGGCCGTACCGCCGGTTACCGGAATCGTATAGATATCGTTGAGTAGGTCAAAGGCGATGGTCTGGCCATCCGGGCTGACATCGAGGCTCATCCAGGTGCCTTCGGTCAGCTTCAGTTCGACGTCTTTATAGGGCTGGCCGGTGTTGGTTATATCCCAGTTGGCGACGGCGCCGGCTGGTCCCGCCAAAGTCATGCCAAGGGCGATGGCCCCAAAAGATACGGTTGAAAGCCAGCCCTTGCACGTCATTTTCAGTCCCCTTCACGCTACTGCGCGCATCGTGAGTGTCCGTGGTCGGATCGTCAAGGGCGCGCATTTTATGACAGGAGTGTTGCAGACCTTCCGGGGTTCGCCAGACGCCTTTGATGCGCCGGGCGGTGCGATGAAGTCACCACCATAGGTAAACGTGCATAAAAGAACTCCCCCTGATATCAGGGGGAGATGTCGCCCTTGCGACAGAGGGGGTTGTCATCGCCGCCGGGAGAAAATCAGCCGTCCATTTAACCCCACCGGCCCTTCGAGCCACCTCCCCTGATATCAGGGGAGGTTCTTAAGATCAGGCCTTCAACGCCTGTTCCAGCAGATCCATGCCTTCGTCGAATACGGCGTCGGAAATGGTCAGCGGCATCAGGAAGCGCAGGGTTTCGCCATATATGCCGCAGGAAAGCTGGATCAACCCCAGTTCGAGCGCGCGACCGGTGATACGTTTGGCCATCTCGCCGTCCGTGACATCAAAGGCCATCATGGCGCCGAGACCGCGGATATTCTGCGCCTGCGGCCAACCGGCGAAGCGCACGCGCATCTTTTCGCCAAGCTCGATTGCCCGCATCAGAAGCTGTTCGTTTTCAATCACATCCAGCACCGCCAAAGCCGCCGCGCAGGACAATGGCGAACCGCCGAAAGTCGATCCCAATCCACCGGGATCGACTGCATCCATGATATCGGCGCGACCGATCAGGCCCGACAATGGAAAACCACCGGAAAGCGATTTGGCCACAGTCACCAGATCGGGTTCGACGCCGGAATGCTCAATAGCGAACATTTTCCCGGTGCGGGCAAAGCCGGTCTGGACTTCATCGGCGATCAGCTTGATCCCATGCTTGTCACACAGCTTCCGCAGGGCGACCAACAATTCAAGGGGCGCGACATGAAAACCGCCCTCGCCCTGCACCGGTTCGATGATGATGGCGGCAATGCGCGACGGATCGACATCGACACGGAACAGGGTATCCAGCGCTTTCAGGCTGTCCGTGACCGTGACACCATAATGTTCAACCGGGAACGGCACATGCCAGATTTCGCCCGGCATCAGACCGAACTGCTTTTTATAGGGCATCACCTTGCCGGTCAGGGCCGAGGTCATGATCGTACGGCCATGAAAAGCGCCGCTAAAGGCGATCACGCCGCTGCGGCCGGTGGCGGCACGGGCGACTTTCACCGCATTTTCAACGGCTTCGGCGCCGGTGTTGAAGAAGATCGTCTTGGCTGGCCCCTTAAAGGGCGCGATGGCGTTCAGACGTTCGGCCAGCGCGACGTAAGGCTCGTAAGGCAGAACCTGGAAACAGGTATGATGGAAGGCGTGTAACTGCTTTTCGACCGCCATCAGGATATGCGGGTGACAATGGCCGGTATTCAGCACGGCGATGCCGCCGGCGAAATCGATATAGCGCCGCCCCTCTATATCCCACACCTCGGCATTGAGCGCACGCGCCGGAAAAATGGACGAACCGTTGGCGACACCACGCGGGATCGCCGCCAGACGGCGGGTCATCAGATCAGAATTGAGGGACATCGGTTTATCTTTCTCAAGCGGCGGCTATTGCTTCGATTTCAATCTTCCAGCGCGGATCGAACAGACCGGCGATGATGGTCGTGACCGCCGGCTGAATATTCGGGCCGAAGTGCTGGCTACGCACGGCGGCCATCGCCTTGCCGTAGCTCTGATCGGTCAGGAAGATGGTCAGCTTGACGACATTTTCCAGCGTCATATCGGCGGCGGCCAGTTGCACTTTGAGATTGGCCCAGACCAGTTGCGACTGCTCGGTGATATCTTCCGGAACGACGCCATCGGCGCCTGCCGGCACCTGACCGCTGATAAAGAGGAATTGTGTGGCATCGGCCACCTTATTGGCCTGCGCCCAACCGCCGGGGGTGACGCTGTAAGCTGTCTTTTGCATGGTTTGTCCTTAGTTCAGGCCGCCAATGGCCAGATATTTGATCTCGACAAAATCATCGAGGCCGTAGCGCGAGCCTTCGCGGCCCTGGCCGGATTCCTTGACGCCGCCAAACGGCGTGCCCGGATGGCCGGAGAGGATTTCATTGACCCCGACCATGCCGTATTCCAGCGTTTCGCCGACGCGGAAGATGCGGCCGATATCGCGCGCCCAAAAGTAAGACGCCAGGCCGTAGGGCGTGTCATTGGCCAGTTGGATGACCTCCGCCTCCGTCTCGAACGGATAAAGCGCCACCACCGGACCGAAGATTTCCGCTGCCGTAATTTCCATGTCGGGCGTCAGGCCGGTCAGGATGGTGGGCGCATAGAAATTGCCGCCGAGC
>Ga0222427_100530_pt1 | contig 51727 bp, 44 predicted proteins | sample 2B20Ametagenome_FD_182890 | JGI IMG/M metagenome (GOLD analysis project Ga0222427, IMG submission 182890) | Enriched microbial communities from leaf-cutter ant dump, University of Wisconsin, Madison, United States - 2B20A (version 2) | ecosystem: Environmental > Terrestrial > Nest > Insects nest... | reverse complement strand
CCACCCCGCGCCTCACCTGCGACACCGTGCGCGCCAGGTTCTCCTGCATGCGCTTGAGCGCCGCGAACAGCTGGCCGATCTCGTTGCTGTTGCGCACTTCCACCCGTGCCGTCAGGTCGCCACCCGCCATGCGGTCGAAATGCTGGCCGGCTTCCTGCAGCGGCCGCAGCACCCGGCGGCGCAAGAACAGATAGGTGCTGAACACCAGCAACGCCGCCATGGCCCCGCCCGCGGCCACCGCCACCAGCACCCCCTGATAGCGCTGCGTGGCCAGCACGTATTCATCCTGCAGCTGGCTGGCCCGCCAGAAATCGAAGCCCTCCAGGGCCCTGGCGAAGCGCCCTTCGGCCGCATCGTGCATGGCTTGCGCCTGTTTCTGGTACGACACCATGTCGCCGCGTTCGAGCAGCCCGAACAATGGCGCGACGCCTTGCTGCATCAACGCGGCGTACGCCTCGTCGACAGCGGCCAGGCTTTCCTGCGCGCCTTCGGGGCGCGGCAGCTTCTTATAGTACTCGAATTCGGTCTGGGCGCGATTCATCGCCGCATTGGCCCGCTGCAGCAGTCCGGCCGCCTCGGCGCCCAGCCCTTGCGACAGCGGCACCGGCTGGCCGATGCTGCGCACGATGTCACTGTAGTGGGCGTTGGCGGTACGGGCCAGCCCGTTGACCACGTCCTTGTAGCTATTGGCCACACGCGTCAGCGCATCGCCCACATCCTGCGTCTGCCGGATGCTGGCCAGCGTGTTGTTGCTGATCTGCAGCGACAGCACGCCCAGCGCGGCCCCGATCACCAGCATCAGCGAAAAAAAAGCCAATACGCCAAGCAGGCTGGTGCGTATCTTCATGTTGACCAGGAACTTGCGCATGAAAAACCCCTGTTTTCCCTAGGCTGCAACCTTCTCCACCAGCGCCATTTCTTCGCTGGTCATCAGTTTCTCGATATCTACCAGAATCAGCATGCGGTCGTCGATCGTGCCCAGGCCGGTCAAGTACTCGGTGGACAGCGTGGCGCCGAATTCCGGCGCCGCGCGCACCTGCGAGGCGGCCAGCATCAGCACGTCCGATACGCCATCCACCACGATGCCGACCACGCGGTGGTCCAGGTTCAGGATGATGACAACGGTCTGCTCGTTGTATTCGACGCTGCCCAGCTTGAACTTGATGCGCAGGTCCACGATGGGCACGATGATGCCGCGCAGGTTCGTGACCCCCTTGATGAATGAAGGCACGTTGGCGATGCGCGTCACCGTGGCCGCGTCGTAGCCGCGGATTTCCTGCACCTTCAAGATGTCGATGCCGTATTCTTCTTCGCCCAGCGTAAACACCAGGAACTCACTGCCGACATCTTCGACGCGCGCGGCCTGCGCTTGAGGTTTGACTGCCATAAAAGGTTCTCCGTCAATGTGTGAGTTCGGGCTGGGCCCATTTCTCGCGGTTCGCCCGCGCCAGCGCAAACACGTCGACAATCAACGCCACGCTGCCATCGCCCAGGATGGTGGCTGCCGACACGCCCGGCACTTTCCTGTAGTTGGATTCCAGATTCTTCACCACCACTTGGTGCTGGCCCACCAGATGGTCCACCAGCAAGGCAAAGCGGCGCTCCTGCGCCTGCATGATCACGGCGATGGCCTGGGTGGGATCGGCCTGGGCATTTTCCACCCCGAACACGCGATGCAGCTCGACCAGCGGCAGGTATTCGCCGCGCACCTGCATCACGCGCTCGTCACCCGCCACCGAATACATCTGGTCTTCGCTGGGCTGCAACGACTCGGTTACGTGGTTCAGCGGCAGAATGAAAGTTTCATCGCCCACTCGCACCGACATCCCGTCCAGGATGGCCAGCGTCAGCGGCAGCACGATGCGCGTGGTGGTGCCCTCGCCCGGCACGCAAGACAGCTGCACGTGGCCGCCCATGTCCTGGATATTGCGCCGCACCACATCCATGCCCACGCCGCGCCCGGAAATATCCGTCACCTGCTCGGCCGTAGAAAAGCCCGGCGCGAAAATCAGCTGCCACACCTCTTCATCGGGCGTATTCTCGCTGACCGCCAGGCCCTGGGCCACGGCCTTCTTCAAGATCTTGTCGCGGTTCAGCCCGCCGCCGTCGTCGCTGACCTCGATGACGATATTGCCGCCATTGTGCTCGGCCGACAGGATCAACTGGCCCACCGGATCCTTGCCCGCGGCAATGCGCTTTTCCGGCGTTTCAATGCCGTGATCCAGGCTATTGCGCACCAGGTGCGTCAACGGATCGATGATCCGCTCGATCAGGCTCTTGTCCAGTTCGGTGGCACGCCCGTAGGTCTGCAGCTCGATCTGCTTGCCCATCTTGACCGCAATGTCGCGCACCAGCCGCGGAAAGCGGCTGAACACGTAGTCCATCGGCATCATGCGGATCGACATTACCGCTTCCTGCAGATCGCGCGCGTTGCGCTCGAGCTGCTCCATGCCGTTGAGCAGCCGGTCGTGCAGCACCGGATCCAGGCCCGAAGCCGTCTGCGCCAGCATGGCCTGGGTGATCACCAGTTCGCCCACCAGGTTGATGACCTGGTCCACTTTCTCGACCCCGACACGAATCGACGTGGATTCCTTGTCGGCCGCCGGCGCCGCGGCCGCAGCCCGCGCCGGCCTGGCCGCGGCGGACGCCGCGGCCGGCCCGGGCGCAAGCGGCTGGCCGGCAGCCGGCTCGCCCGCCGCCTGCGCGGCGAAATCCGCGGCCGCCGCGGCGAACTGCTCCACGGCATCGTCGGCCGCCGGCGCGGCAGCGCGCTGCACATCCAGTTGGTCGGCGTCCACAATAAAGCAGCACACCGCCTCGATATCGTCGGCCGAGCAAGTGCTGTCCACCCACACCGTCAGCCCGCCCTCGGCGCGGTCATGGGCCAGCACGCGGCCCAGATTGCCCATTTCTTCCAGCAGCGATTGCGCATCCTTGTCGGATACACGGGTAATGCGCACCCGGAACGGCAGCCCGCTGTCCTGCACGGCAGGCGCGGCCGCCGGCGCAGCAGGTGCGGCGGCGACAGGTTCAGCCGGCGTGGCGGGAGCGGCGGACTCAACCGGCTCCAGCGGTGCCACGGCCACCGAACCGTGTTCCTGGGCCAACTGCCGCAATACCGCGCAAATCCGTTCGTACACCGCCTCGTCGGGCTCTTGCGCGGCGCGATAAGTGTCCAATTGGCTTTTCAGCACGTCTTTCGTTTCCAGGAAAATGTCCACCATATCGGCGCGCAGCGCCATTTCGCCGCGCCGGATCTCGTCCAGCAGGTTCTCCAGCAAGTGGGTGGTGCCCGCCAGGTGCTGGAAGCATCCGAATGTGGCCGCGCCGCCCTTGATGGAATGGGCGGCGCGGAAGATCGCGTTCAGCTGCTCGACATCGGGCGCCGCAACGTCCAGCTGCAGCAGCAGCTGCTCCATCTCGGCAAGCAGCTCGTCCGCCTCGTCGAAAAATGTTTCGTAGAACTGACTGAGATCCAGACCGCCGCTCATAGACCGTATGCCTTCTTTTCGAACTTGCTCAGGCGCCGGGCTGCTCGCCGAGCAGCTCGGATGCCAATTCCACCAGCACGGCGGGATCGAGCGGCTTGTTCAGCCACCCGCACACCCCCAGGCCGCGCGCCGCGTCCTTGCTCTGCCCGTCGTCTTCGGTGGTCAACACCAGCACGGGCAGGTCTTGATAGCCTGGCTCGCCGCGCAGGCCCCGGATCAGCGCCAGGCCGCCCATGACGGGCATGTTCCAGTCGCTGACCAGCATGTCGATGCGATTGCCGCGCGCCAGCTCGAGCGCCTGCTGGCCGTTGCCGGCCGTCAGCACACGCCAGCCCGCCTCATTCAGCGTTGCCTGGACGATCATGCGCATCGTCGCCGAATCGTCCGCCACCAATATCGTTGCTGTCATGACTACCTTGCCGTCTCGCCCGCCGGCGGCCGGGCCGCCGCGGATTCGCTCAGTTCCCTGGCGTTGCGCACATTCAAGTCCGCCGCCGCCGCGTTTTCCTGTTCGATCTGCTTCTGGGTGCGCCGATTCAGCACCACCAGGCTGATACGACGGTTAACGGCCGCATACGGATCATCTTTAACCAGGCTCATGCTGGACGACAGCCCCTGGATGCGCATCAGCTTGCCTTCGGCCATGCCGCCCGCCACCAGCTCCTGGCGCGAGGCATTGGCCCGGTCGGCCGATAATTCCCAATTACTGTAGGCCCGCTCACCGCGGGCATACTGCGTGGCGTCCGTGTGCCCGGCAATGCTGACCTTGTTCGGCAGCTCATTGAGCACCGGGCCCAGCTCGCGCAGGATGTCGCGCATGTACGGCTGCACTTCGGCGCTGCCGGTGGCGAACATCGGCCGGTTCTGGTTGTCGACAATCTGGATGCGCAGCCCTTCTGTAGTCATGTCGATCAGCAGTTGCGGCCGGAAGTTCTTCAGTACCGGGTTTTCCTCCAGCATGGCATCCAGGCGGCCCTTCAGGCGCTCCAGCGCATGGCGGTCGCGCCGCTCGGCATCCGACTGCACCTGGGCCTGCACGCGGTTGCCCTCAGACTGACGCACATCGCCGTCGTCGCGCAGCGGGTCGCGCCCGCCGCCGGGAATCGCGCTGGTCTCGGCCGAGTACTTCGGCCCGCCCGTCAGCGCTACGCGCAGCGGCATCCGGAAATACTCGGCCAAGCTGCGCAGTTCTTCCTTGGGCACGATGGCAATCAGCCACATCACCAGGAAAAACGCCATCATGGCGGTAATGAAATCCGCGTAGGCGATCTTCCAGCTGCCGCCATGCTGCGGGCGGTGCGGCGCCCGCTTGCGGCGGATCACCACCCGGTGATTGTTCAGCGAGCTCATCGGGCGCCCCGTCAGGCGCGGCCGGTGGCGGCGGACTTGGCTTGGCGCACGTGCTCTTCCAGCTCACCGAACGACGGGCGCACAGCCGAGAACAGCACCTTGCGGCCGAACTCCACGGCCAACTGGGGCGGATAGCCGTTCATGCTGGCCAGCAGCGTCACCTTGATGCATTCCAGCACCTTGACCGACTCCGAAGTACGCCGCTCCAGGCGCGACGCCAGCGGCGCCACAAAGCCATAGGCCAGCAGCACCCCCAGGAAGGTGCCCACCATTGCTTTCGAAATCAGGTCGCCCAGCACCGCGGGCGGCTGGTCCACCGCGCCCAGCGCCTTGATCACCCCCAGCACCGCCGCCACAATGCCGAAGGCGGGCAGCCCGTCCGCTACCTGGTGCAGCGAATGGCTGGGCATTTCACGCTCGTGGCGGTAGGTCTCGATTTCCTCGTCCATCAACGTCTCGATCTCGAACGAGCTCATGTTGCCGCTGATCATGATGCGCAGGTAGTCGGTAATGAACTCCATCAGCTTGGCATCCTGCCGGATGCGTGGGTACTCGGTGAAAATGGCGCTGGATTCCGGGTCTTCGATATGCGATTCGATCGCCATCAGGCCCTCGCGCCGCGCCTTGTTCAGCAGCACGTACAGCAGCGCCATCAGCTCCATGTACACCTCTTTGCTGTACGGCGCCCCCTTGATGGCCTGCGGCAGCGAACGCCCCATCAGCGCCAGCGACTTGCGGCTGTTGCCCGCCAGGAACGCGCCCAGCGCGGCGCCCGCGATCAGCGTCAGCTCGAACGGCTGGTACAGCGCCCCAAGGTGCCCGCCCAACGCGACAAAGCTGCCGACCACCGCGACAAGCACCACCGCATAACCAATAACAATCAACACATCGGGCCTCTGCCATCGAGTCTAGAGTTGGCGACAATGATCGCCCGCGCACCCGAGTGTAAAAACACGGGTTACGGGGAGTTTTCAGGGGCTTTTGGGCTGTTTGGGGCCGTATTCAGGCCCGGGCGGCGGTAGCCGGCGCGGCGGCGCGCTGGCCCGCGCGCGCCTTGGCGGCCGCGCGGGTCTTGCCCGCGCGCGGCGGCGGGCGGCAGATCGCGCAGATAAAATCCCCCTGCGGATCGTGCGCATGCGCGATGAAATGCCCGCCGCACTGGCGGCAGGCCGACAACTGCAGCATGCCGCTGTCGAAGAACCTGACCAGCATCCAGGCCCGCGTAAAGCTCAGCACCGGCTCGTCGGCCTGGCTTTCCACGCCGGCGTGTTCCAGGTACAGGCGGTACGCATCGATGGTGGCCCGGATGCCGCGGCTGGCCGTGTGCGCGTTCAGGAACGAATACACGTTATAGAACAGCGACGAATGAATATTCGGCAGCCAGGTCATGAACCAGTCCACCGAAAACGGCAGCATGCCCTTGGGCGGCGAGCAGCCGCGAATCTCGCGGTACAGCCGGGATAGCCGGTCGTGGCTGAGGCAGGTTTCGGACTCCAGCACCTGCAGGCGCGCGCCCAGCGAAATCATGGAACTGGCCAGGAGGATGTCATCGGCCTCCTGGGTCACGCTTTTTGTAGCCATGGCGCGGGACATCAGGCCAACTGCTCGACCGGCTGCTTGGCCAATAGAATCGTGGCATGCGCCTGTTGCAGCGCCCCGCCCAGCACGTCCTGGGTCAGCGCCGACAACAGGCTGTAGTCGTCAAAGCGGAAGCGGCACAGCAACGAGCTCGAGCCGGCCAGCTTGACCAGTTGGGCGGGCGACAGGCGCATCAGGATGTCAGCCACCTCGTTGCTGAAGCCCAGGCGGAACATCGACGCCGCGTAATCATCACGCAGCATCCGCTGGGCCAGCAACAAATACGACAAGTTGACTTCCCGAATATCGGCGAGCAAAGAACTATCCGCTGTATTCACGCTTGTGGCTCCTAAAGACTGTAATACCGGCACTTTTTTGGCGCCAGCCGTATCGGCCCGATTCCGCGGCCCATGGTCTACCTATAGATACAAAATGTATCTAGTACTACCAATGTGCGTACAATCTACCATGTAAAGTGTCAACTTTTATGACATTCATATCTAAATGTGGATTATTTTTCGTTATTTGGCATAAAAGATACATGGCAGTTACATTCTCAGCCATTTCTGTCAAGGGAATTTCGTAAATAAACACTTAAAACCTTTCGTTTTTATACGAATGAAATAGTCGTCTTTGCCGACAATCCTCGCTTGAAACGAGACGTCGACAGATACGCATGCCCTACGCCGATGACAGCCTGGTCCGGTACGCGCCGCTGGTCCGCAAGCTGGCGCTGCAGCTGCTGGCGCGGCTGCCCGCCAGCGTCCAGCTCGACGACCTGATTCAGGCCGGCATGATCGGCCTGCTGGACGCCGCCCGGCGCTACCAGGAAACCCCCGACGCCCAGTTCGAGACCTACGCCACCGCCCGCATCCGCGGCGCCATGCTGGACGAACTGCGCAGCCAGGACTGGCTGCCCCGCAGCGTGCGCAGCAAGGGCAAGCGCATCGAAGCCGCCATCCAGCAGAAAGAACACGAACTGATGCGGCCGCCTTCCGAGGGCGAAATCGCCGATGCGCTGCAACTGCCCCTGGACGAATACCAGGCCATGCTGAACGACGCCCGCGGCATCCAGATCCTGCACTACGACGACATCGGCGGCAGCGACCCCGACGAGCGCGGCTGGCGCGACGTGCCCGCCGACGCCAGCGGCGACCCGCTGGACGCCCTGCTGACCAGCGACCTGCGGCGTGCCCTGGTCAATGCCATCGACACTTTGCCGGAGCGCGAAAAGCTGGTGCTGTCGCTGTGTTACGAACAGGGCCTGAACCTGAAGGAAATCGGCGCCGTGCTGGAAGTGACCGAAGCGCGCGTCTGCCAGTTGCGCAGCCAGGCCACCGCCCGCATCCGGGCCCGCCTGAAAGAAGGCGCCTGGCAGCAATTGCCCGCCGAATCCCACCTGGCCCACGTGCTGTAACAACTTTGCGGGCACATGTCCGCAAATCCGGCTTCAACTGCACTTAAGTTGGCGATGATCGCGCCGTTACCCAGGACAGCGGGACATCAGGTCCCGCGAAGTGGGCGGCCTGGCTGCCCGGTTTGAAGAAGCCTTTCTCTCTTGGGAGCTATTCATGGCTGCTGTTATCAACACCAACTACTTGTCGCTGGTTGCGCAAAACAACCTCAACAAGTCCCAATCCGCTCTGGGTTCCGCCATCGAGCGCCTGTCCTCCGGCCTGCGCATCAACAGCGCCAAAGACGACGCCGCCGGCCAGGCGATCGCCAACCGCTTCACCGCCAACGTGCGCGGCCTGACCCAGGCTGCCCGCAACGCGAACGACGGTATCTCGCTGGCTCAGACCACCGAAGGCGCGCTGACCGAAGTCAACAACAACCTGCAGCGTATCCGTGAACTGGCCGTGCAGGCCGCCAACGGCACGAACTCGCAGTCGGACCTGGACTCGATCCAGGCTGAAATTACCCAGCGCCTGGACGAAATCACCCGCGTGTCGGAACAGACCCAGTTCAACGGCGTGAAGGTTCTGGCTCAGAACAACACCATGACCATCCAGGTCGGCGCCAACGACAGCGAAACCATCGATATCGACCTGAAGCAGATCGACGCCACCACCCTCGGCCTGAACACGCTGAGCGTTTCGGACAAGATCGGCACAGATGATTTGACCGAAGCCGCGCTGCAAGATGGCCAAACTACGCCGGTAGATGTTGACCACGCTGACATCACCTTCACCCAAAATGGTGAGGAAATCACCGTCGACGCTGCGGATTTCTTGCAGTATGACGACGCTGCCGGTAACACCCAATATGCTGTCAAAATCGGCGATGACTACTTTGCAGCAAGCGCGGTGGTCACCGATGGTGATGCGACTCCGACTGACCCCACCGCTGCAGTGACGCTGGGCGGCAAGCTCAACGTCGCTGACGGCGCATCCGTACCGAAGACTGACAATCCTCTGGCCGCCATCGACGCTGCTTTGTCCCAAGTTGACAATCTGCGCAGCGACCTCGGTGCAATCCAGAACCGCTTCGAGTCGACCATCGCCAACCTGAACAACACGGTCAACAACCTGTCCGCCGCTCGTTCGCGTATCGAAGACGCCGACTACGCCACGGAAGTGTCGAACATGACCAAGAACCAGATCCTGCAACAGGCTGGCACCTCGGTCCTGGCGCAAGCCAACCAAGTGCCGCAAACGGTGCTGTCGCTGCTGCGTTAATCGACGCACAACTTTGTGCCCCATACGGGGCCACGGCGCGGAAGCCCACAAGGCTTCCACGCCTACCAACGGCCGGATACTCGCATCCGGCCGTTTTGCTTCGCAACGATGCATCCAGGTGTCTGGCTCCGCAGGTGCCAGACACCGTACTATTGAAACAATATCTGCCCGCTTCGGTGTCTGGCACCTGCGGAGCCAGACACCTGAAAAAGCGATGCGCCGCCAGCGCAATCACAGATATCAAGCGCTGTCACCCGCCGCGCCATATAATCCTCCGAAGCGCCGCATTCTCGCGCTGCCCGCATACGGTACAACGCAACGCACTACGGTCCGAATGCCATGAACATCGATCTCGACGCCATTGACGATGCCGTCCTGTCCCTTCTTTACCTGACCTTGCACGATCATGATCGCGCCTGGAAGGGTTTTGATTGGGATGCTCTGAACCGGCTGCATGAACGCGGCCTGATTGACAATCCGATCAATAAGGCAAAATCCGTCACCCTGACTGAAGAAGGTCTGCGCCTGTCCGAACGCCTTTTCAAACAGCATTTTGTCATCGACGGCCGCAACACTGATGCTGATTAGCACGCGGTAAACAAGAATGAGCTGAAGGGCAAATAGACGACATCGTCAATCGCCGGATCAGAGCCGACCCCGACGCCCCCGAAGCCACAGAGGCCGATCTTGCGCGGGCTCGCAAACCCGGCCGTCCGCCGGCAGCGCGCACCAAAGTGCAATTGACGGTGCGATACGACCGGGACGTAGTCGAGGCCTTCAAAGCCAGCGGCCCGGGATGGCAGACGCGCATGAATAACGTGTTGCGGGAATGGCTGCGCCGCCGAGCCTGAATATGCCTTGAGGGCGTGGGCCCGTAGTACCTGACGTGGAACCCACTCCGAACCAGTGCTGTTGCCAGGTGTCTGGCTCCGCAGGTGCCAGACACCGTGCTGTTGAGACAGCCTTTGCACACATCGGTGTCTGGCACCTGCGGAGCCAGACACCTGATTTTTCCGAAAAAACAAGGCCGCCCCTATGAGCGGCCTCGTTTCCATGGCAGCAAAACCGCCTACTTCTTCCGCACCGGCGGCAGATCCGTGCAAACGCCTTCAGCCACTTCCGCAGCCATGCCCACCGATTCTCCCAGCGTGGGATGCGGATGGATGGTCTTGCCGATATCCACCATGTCCGCTCCCATCTCGATCGCCAGGGCGATCTCGCTGATCAGGTCGCCGGCATGGGTGCCCACGATGCCGCCGCCCACGATGCGGTGGCTTTCGGCGTCGAACAGCAGCTTGGTGAAACCTTCGTCGCGGCCGTTGGCGATGGCGCGGCCGGAAGCCGCCCAGGGGAACAGGCCCTTCTCGACCTTGACGCCCTGCTTTCGGGCTTCGTCTTCGGTCAGGCCCACCCAGGCCACTTCCGGATCGGTGTAGGCCACCGACGGAATGACGCGCGCGTCGAAGAACGACTTCTGGCCGGCGGCGGCCTCGGCCGCCACGTGGCCTTCATGCACGGCCTTGTGCGCCAGCATGGGCTGGCCGACCACGTCGCCAATGGCGTAGATGTGCGGCACGTTGGTGCGCATCTGGCGGTCCACCTCGATGAAACCGCGCTCCGTCACGGCCACGCCTGCCTTGTCGGCGCCGATTTTCTTGCCGTTGGGGCTGCGCCCCACGGCCTGCAGCACCAGGTCGTAGCGTTGCGGCTCTTTGGGCGCGCCCTCGCCTTCGAAGCTGACGTAGATGCCGTCTTTCCTGGCTTCGGCGCCCACCGTCTTGGTCTTCAACATGATGTTGTCGAAGCGGCCGGCGTTCATCTTCTGCCATACCTTGACCAGGTCGCGGTCGGCGCCCTGCATCAGGCCGTCCAGCATTTCCACCACGTCCAGGCGCGCGCCCAGGGTGGAATACACCGTGCCCATTTCCAGGCCGATGATGCCGCCGCCGATGATCAGCATCTTCTTCGGAATGGCACGCAGCTGCAGCGCGCCGGTCGAATCGACGATGCGCTCGTCATCGGGCAGGAACGGCAGCTTCACCGACTGGCTGCCGGCGGCGATGATAGCGTTCTTGAACCGGATGGTCTGCGTCTTGCCGTCGGCGCCCTTCACGGCCAGGTGATGCGGGTCGGCGAATTCGCCCACGCCCGTTACCACCTTGACCTTGCGTGCCTTGGCCATGCCGGCCAGGCCGCCGGTCAGCTTGGCGACCACGCTGTCTTTGTAGCCGCGCAGCTTGTCCAGGTCGATCTTGGGCTCGCCGAAGCTGATACCGTGCGCAGCCAGGGCGCGCGCCTCGTCGATGACGGCGGCGTTGTGCAGCAGGGCCTTGGACGGAATGCAGCCGACGTTCAGGCAGACGCCGCCCAGGGTCTCGTAGCGCTCGACCAGCACCGTGGACAGGCCCAGGTCGGCGGCCCGGAAGGCCGCGGAATAGCCGCCGGGGCCGGCGCCCAGCACCAGCATGTCGCATTCGATGTCGGCCGAGCCGCTGTATTGGGCGGCGGCGGTGACGGGCTGGTTTTTCTGCGAGGCTTGCTCTTTACCGGCGGTGTCTGACACCCGTTGGGAGTCAGACACCTGGGAGGCAGCCGGTGCGGCTGGCGCCGGCTTGGCTTCGGCGGCGGCTTCGCCGGCCTCGACCTCCAGGATCACCTTGCCTTCCGCTACCTTGTCGCCCACCTTCACCTTTACCGACTTCACCACGCCGCCCGACGACGCCGGGATCTCCATCGACGCCTTGTCCGACTCCACCGTGATCAGGCTTTGCTCCGGCTTGATGCTGTCGCCCTCGGACACCAGCACCTCGATCACTTCCACTTCCTTGAAGTCGCCTATGTCCGGAACCTTGATTTCCACGAGTTTGCTCATAAGGCCCCCGGTTACAGCGCGATGCGGCGGAAGTCGGCCAGCAGCTGGCCCAGGTACGCGTTGAAGCGCGCGGCGGCGGCGCCGTCGATGACGCGGTGGTCATACGACAGCGACAGCGGCACGATCAGGCGCGGCACGAACTGCTTGCCGTCCCACACCGGCTTGTGGGCCGAGCGCGACACGCCCAGGATGGCCACTTCGGGCGCGTTGATGATGGGCGTGAAGTGCGTGCCGCCGATGCCGCCCAGCGACGATATCGAAAAGCAGCCGCCCTGCATTTCAGCGGGCGAGATCTTGCCCTCGCGGGCTTTCTTGGACAATTCGCCCATTTCCTTGGCGATTTCCAGGATGCCCTTCTTGTCCGCGTCGCGGATCACCGGCACCACCAGCCCGTTGGGCGTGTCGGCCGCGAAGCCGATGTGGTAGTACTGCTTGTAGACCAGCTGGTCGCCGTCGAGCGATGCATTGAACTCGGGGAATTTCTTCAGCGCCGCCACCACCGCCTTGATCAGGAAGGCCAGCATGGTGACCTTGACACCGGCTTTCTCGTTCTCTTTGTTCAGCGTGACGCGCAGCGCTTCCAGGTCGGTGATGTCCGCTTCGTCGTTGTTGGTGACGTGCGGGATCATGACCCAGTTGCGGTGCAGGTTGGCGCCCGAGATCTTCTTGATGCGCGACAGCGGCTTGGCCTCGACCGGCCCGAACTTGGTGAAATCGATCTTGGGCCACGGCAGCAGGCCCAGCGCGGCGCCGTCGGCACCACCCGCAGCCGCCGGGGCCGCCAGCGCCTGCTTCACGAAGGCGCGCACGTCGTCGGCGGTAATACGGTCTTTGGGACCCGAGCCCTTGACCTTGCTCAGGTTCACGCCCAGTTCGCGCGCGAATTTGCGCACCGAAGGCGAGGCATGCGGCAGTTGGCCGGGCTTCAGGCCCGGGTCTTCCAGCGCGGCGGCAGGGGCCGGCTTGGCGGCGGGAGCAGCGGCGACAGAGGTTGCGCCTGAAGTCTCTTTGGGTTCGGTGTCTGACACCCTTGAGGTGTCAGACACCTGAGACGGGGCCTGGGCCGGCGCCGGGGCCGCGCCCTGGCCTTCCACCACGGCGATGGCGCTGCCCTTGGCGACCTTGTCGCCCACCTTGACCTTCACTTCCTTGACCACGCCGCCGGACGAAGCCGGGATCTCCATCGAGGCCTTGTCGGACTCGACCGTGATCAGGCTTTGTTCGGGCTTGATGGTGTCGCCCACCGCGACCATGACTTCGATGACTTCCACTTCCTTGAAGTCGCCGATGTCGGGCACGGTGATTTCCGAGGTGCCGCCGCCGGACGCGGCGGCCGGGGCTTGCTCTTTACCGGCGGTGTCTGACACCCGTTGGGAGTCAGACACCTGGGAGGCGGCCGGTGCGGCTGGCGCCGGCTTGGCTTCCTTGGCTTCGGCGGCGGCTTCGCCGGCCTCGACCTCCAGGATCACCTTGCCTTCCGCTACCTTGTCGCCCACCTTCACCTTTACCGACTTCACCACGCCGCCCGACGACGCCGGGATCTCCATCGACGCCTTGTCCGACTCCACCGTGATCAGGCTTTGCTCCGGCTTGATGCTGTCGCCCTCGGACACCAGCACCTCGATCACTTCCACTTCCTTGAAGTCGCCTATGTCCGGAACCTTGATTTCCACGAGTTTGCTCATGTCTGTTTACCTTCAGGCGTGATGCGGGTTGGCTTTGGCGGGGTTGATGCCGTACTTCTTGATGGCCTCGGCCACCTTGGCCGCGGGAATCGCGCCTTCATCGGCCAGCGCGCGCAGGGCGGCCAGCACCACGAAATGGCGGTCGATCTCGAAGTGCTCGCGCAGCTTGTAGCGGAAGTCGGAACGGCCGAAGCCGTCGGTGCCCAGCACGCGGTAGGTGCGGTCTTTGGGCACGAACGGGCGGATCTGGTCGGCGAACAGCTTCATGTAGTCGGTAGACGCGATGATCGGGCCTTGGGTTTTTTCCAGCTGCGCGGTCACGTACGGCACCTGCGGCTTCTTCTGCTCGGGGTGCAGCAGGTTGTGGCGCTCGGCATCCAGGCCGTCGCGGCGCAGCTCGGTGAAACTGGTGACGCTCCAGAGGTCGGACGCCACGCCCCAGTCGGCTTCCAGCATTTCCTGGGCCGCCAGCACTTCGCGCAGGATGGTGCCCGAGCCCATCAGCTGCACGCGCTGCTTGCCCTTGCCGTGCGATTTGAGCTTGTACATGCCCTTGATGATGCCTTCCTCGTCGCCCTTGGTCAGGCCGGGCTGCGGGTAGTTCTCGTTCATCACGGTCAGGTAGTAGTACACGTTCTCCTGGTCTTCGACCATGCGCTTCAGGCCGTGCTGGATGATGACAGCCAGCTCGTGCCCGAAGGTGGGGTCGTACGACACGCAGTTCGGGATGGTCGAGGCCAGGATGTGGCTGTGGCCGTCTTCGTGCTGCAGGCCCTCGCCGTTGAGCGTGGTGCGACCCGCCGTGCCGCCCAGCAGAAAGCCGCGCGCCTGCATGTCGCCGGCCGCCCAGGCCAGGTCGCCAACGCGCTGGAACCCGAACATCGAGTAATAGATGTAGAACGGGATCATGATGCGGTTGTTGGTGGAATACGACGTGGCCGCCGCGATCCACGAGCTCATGGCGCCCGCTTCGTTGATGCCTTCCTGCAGCAGCTGGCCGTCGGCCGATTCCTTGTAGTACATGACCTGGTCTTTATCGACCGGGGTGTACTTCTGCCCTTCGGGCGCGTAGATGCCGATCTGGCGGAACAGGCCTTCCATGCCGAAGGTGCGCGATTCGTCGGCCAGGATGGGCACCACGCGCGGACCCAGGTCTTTGTCGCGCAGGATCTGGTTCAGCACTCGCACGAAGGCCTGGGTGGTCGAGATTTCACGGCCTTCGGCGGTGGGCTCGAGTACGGCCTTGAAGGCGTCCAGCGCCGGCGCCTTGAGCTGCTCGTCGGCCTTGGCGCGGCGCTTGGGCAGGTAGCCGCCCAGCGCGCGGCGCCGCTCGTGCAGGTACTGCATTTCGGGCGAGTCTTCGGCCGGCTTGAAGTACGGCAGCTTTTCGAGCTGGTCGTCGGGAATGGGAATGGCGAAGCGGTCGCGGAATTCGCGGATCGAATCCAGTTCCAGCTTTTTCTGCTGGTGGGTGGGGTTCTTGGCCTGGCCCACATGGCCCATGCCGTAGCCCTTGATGGTCTTGGCCAGGATGACGGTGGGCTGGCCCTGGTGCGTGGCGGCCGACTTGAAGGCCGCGTACACCTTGTGGGGATCGTGGCCGCCGCGGTTCAGGCGCCAGACGTCTTCGTCGCTCATGCGCGACACGGCTTCGAGCAGCTTGGGGTGCTTGCCGAAGAAGTGCTCGCGCACGAACTTGCCGTCATTGGCTTTGTAGGCCTGGTATTCGCCGTCGACCGTGTCTTCCATGATCTGGCGCAGAATGCCTTCTTTGTCGTGCGCCAGCAGCGGATCCCAGTAGCCGCCCCAGATCAGCTTGATGACGTTCCAGCCCGAGCCGCGGAAATCGCCCTCGAGTTCCTGGATGATCTTGCCGTTGCCGCGCACCGGGCCGTCCAGGCGCTGCAGGTTGCAGTTAATGACGAAGATCAGGTTGTCCAGTTTTTCGCGTGCGGCCAGGGCGATGGCGCCCAGCGATTCGGGCTCGTCCATTTCGCCGTCGCCGCAGAACACCCAGACCTTGCGCTTGCTGGTATCGGCCAGGCCGCGGGCGTGCAGGTACTTCAGGAAGCGGGCCTGGTAAATGGCCATCAGCGGGCCCAGGCCCATCGACACCGTGGGAAACTGCCAGAATTCCGGCATCAGCTTGGGGTGCGGGTACGACGACAGGCCCTTGCCGTCGACTTCCTGGCGGAAGTGGTCCAGCTGCTCGGCGGTCAGGCGGCCTTCAAGATAAGCGCGGCCGTACATGCCGGGCGAGGTATGGCCCTGAAAATACACCAGGTCGCCGCCATGTTCGGCGTCTTCGGCGTGCCAGAAATGATTCTGGCCGCAGCCGATCATGGTGGCCAGCGATGCGAACGACGCGATGTGGCCGCCCAGGTCGCCGCCGTCGGGCGGATTGTGCTTGTTGGCCTTCACCACCATCGCCATGGCGTTCCAGCGCACATACGAGCGGATGCGCGATTCCAGCTCGAGATTGCCGGGGTGCGCCGGCTCGAGCGCGGGCGGAATGGTGTTGACGTAGGCCGTATTGGGCGAAAATGGGATGTGCGCGCCCGAGCGGCGGGCTTCGTCGATCAGGCGTTCCAGCAGGTAATGGGCGCGCTCGGGACCCTCGCGGTCGAGCACGGCGGCCAGGGCTTCGAGCCACTCCTGAGTTTCCAGGGTGTCTTCATCATTGGCGGCAGATAGCGCGCTAGCCTGGGCGTTAGAGGACATCGTGTGTCTCCTGTGGGAGTTCTGAGCACGCCCGCCCCGGGGATAGCGGGTCGGGCAGACCAATGGTTCCGGCACTTGCCGGGATTATCCACTGCCTGGGCGATCGATCGATGACGCACGGCAGGGACGCTAAAGCCGAAGAGTAACCTGTCCCGTAGAAAATTTCATGTTGCGGTACGGAATTTCATAATACGAAATATTGACAATAAACTGAACAATACCGCCCATCTGGCGCCTCCCGCCGCCGCCTGCCCGCGCAACGGTGTGCAACACGCTCTAAAATGCCGGCTCTATACGGCCCGAACGTTATGTCCAGCCCGCACAAGTCCAATATTCCGAACTCGTTCCACGACCACGCCCGGCAGCGCCGGCGCGGGGTGTACTGGGTGACGCCGGCCGTCGTGCTGATCCTGTACCTGTGCGTGATGGGCGCCTTCTTCTGGCTGCAGCGCCTGCACGACGACAGCGTCATGTTCGTGACCATCGACCAGGAAGTGCGCCAGCAGCGCCTGATCTGGGTGGTGCTGGCCCTGTCGTGCGTGATCATCATCAGCCTGCTGATGCTGTGGCGCTATACGCGCTTTCGCTCCACCGCCGAAGCCGCCCTGATCGCCGAAACCGGTTTCCGGCGCGCCATGGAAAACTCCATGTCCACCGGCATGCGCGTGCTCGACATGGAAGGCCGCATCGCCTATGTGAATCCGGCCTTCTGCCGCATGATAGGCTGGAACGAGGCCGATCTCATCGGCCGCAGCCCGCCCTTTCCCTATTGGGTGCCGGGCCGCCACGAACAGCACCAGCATACGCTCGACGTGCTGACCTCGGGCAAGACGCCCAGCAGCGGGCTCGAAGTCGAGGCGCAGCGCCGCGACGGCTCGCGCTTTACCGCGCGCATGTATGTGTCGCCGCTGCTCGACCCCAACGGCACGCAGATCGGCTGGATGACCTCGATGACGGACATCACCGAGCCCAAGCGCATCCGCGAGGCCCTGACCGCGGCGCACGAACGCTTCATGACCGTGCTGGAAGGCCTGGACGACGCCATTTCGGTCACGGCCGACACCCACGACGGCCTGGAGCTGCTGTTCGCCAACCGCACGTACCGCCGGGTATTCGGCGCCCAGACCGGCGGACACGACGAACTGCTGGCCGGGCGCCGCGGCCGCTTCACCGACGAATCGGTCGAGGTATTCGCGCCATCGGTACAGCGCTGGTTCGAAGTGCACCACCGCATGCTGGCCTGGACCGACGGGCGCCGGGTGCGCATGCAGGTGGCGCGCGACATCACCGAGCGCCGCAACCACGAAGAAGCCTCGCGCGTGCAGCAAGAAAAAATCCAGCTGACCAGCCGCCTGACCACCATGGGCGAAATGGCCTCGTCGCTGGCCCACGAGCTCAACCAGCCCCTGACCGCCATCGCCAACTACAGCATGGGCGCCGTGGCGCTGGTCAAGGCCGGGCACACCAGCCCCAACATGCTGCTGCCGGCGCTGGAAAAAGCTGCCTCGCAAGCCGAGCGCGCCGGCAAGATCATCAGCCGCATCCGCGAATTCGTGAAGCGCAGCGAGCCGCGCCGCCAGCGCGTGCCCATCAGCCGCATCGTCGACAACGCCATCGGCTTCGCCGAAATCGACGCGCGCAAGCGCCGCATCCGCATCGAGCCGTTCGTGCCGTCCAATGCGCCCGACGTGCTGGCCGACCCCATTCTTATCGAGCAGGTGCTGCTGAACCTGCTGAAAAACGGCCTGGAAGCCATGGAAAAAAGCGAATCCGACGAACTCAAAGTCGCCGTGATCCTGCACGAACAGCAGATCGAAGTGGCCGTGGTCGACCGCGGCCACGGCCTGGCCGAGCCCGAACGCCTGTTCGAGCCCTTCTTCAGCACCAAGTCGCAGGGCCTGGGCATGGGGCTGAACATCTGCCGTACCATAATCGAGTCGCACCACGGCCGCCTGTGGGCCGACCCTAACCCCGCCGGCGGTACTATTTTCCGCTTTACCCTGCCCTGCGCCACGCCCGACAAGCAGGCGCAGAGTGATCAGCCCGAGGAGTTGCACGCATGAACACCCCCCCCCAGTCGAGCACGGTATTCATTGTCGATGACGACGAAGCGGTACGCGATTCACTGCGCTGGCTGCTGGAAGCCAACGGCTACCGCGTCCGCGCGTTCGCCAGCGGCGAGACGTTTCTTGAAGAATACGACCCCAGCCAGGTGGGCGTGCTGATCGCCGATGTGCGCATGCCCGGCATGAGCGGCCTCGAGCTGCAGGAACAGATCCTGGCGCGCAACGCGCCGCTGCCCATCGTGTTCATCACCGGCCACGGCGACGTGCCCATGGCCGTGTCCACCATGAAGAAGGGCGCGGTCGATTTCCTGGAAAAGCCTTTCAACGAATCCGACCTGCGCGAGATCGTGGCGCGCATGCTCGAACAGGCCACCCAGCGCATCAGCCAGTTCCAGGCCCAGAAAGACCACGAAGCCATGCTGGCGCGCCTGACGGCCCGCGAACAGCAGGTGCTGGAACGCATCGTGGCGGGTCGGCTGAACAAGCAGATCGCCGACGACCTGGGTATCAGCATCAAGACCGTCGAGGCTCATCGCGCCAACATCATGGAAAAACTCGAAGTCACCACGGTCGCCGACCTGATGAAAGTCGCGCTGGCCAAGCCCGAGGCGCATGCATGACCCGGCAGGACGCTTCCACCCCGGCGCGCGCAGGCGCGCGCATTATCGACGGCGCCGCCCTGGCGCTGCGCATTCGTGAAGATGTCGCCCGGCGCGTGCAGGCGCTGGCCGCCAGGGGCGTGCGCCCCGGCCTGGCCGTGGTGCTGGTGGGCGACGATCCGGCCTCGCAGGTGTACGTGCGCAACAAGGTGGCAGCCTGCGAAAAAGCCGGGCTGCATTCCATCAAAGAGCAGTACCCGGCCGACATGACCGAAGCCGAGCTGCTGGCGCGCATCGATACGCTCAATCGCGACCCCGCCATCCACGGCATTCTGGTGCAGCTGCCCCTGCCGCCCCACATGAGCAGCCACAAGGTCATCGAGGCCATCGCCGCCGAAAAAGACGTGGATGGCTTCCACATCAGCAATGCCGGCCTGCTGATGACCGGCCAGCCGCTGTTCCGGCCGTGCACGCCCTACGGCGTCATGAAGATGCTGGAAGCCGAAGGCGTGGCCCTGCGCGGCGCCGAGGCGGTGATCGTGGGCGCCAGCAATATCGTCGGCAAGCCCATGGCCATGCTGCTGCTGCAGGCAGGCGCCACCATCACCATCTGCAATTCCAAGACCCGCGACCTGGCCGCCCAGACGCGCCGTGCCGACGTGCTGGTGGTGGCCACCGGCAAGCCGGGCATGATCGACGGCAGCATGATCAAGCCGGGCGCGGTGGTGATCGACGTGGGCATCAACCGCGGCGCCGACGGCAAGCTGTGCGGCGACGTCGATTTCGCCTCGGCCCGCGAAGTGGCCGGCGCCATCACGCCGGTGCCGGGCGGCGTGGGCCCCATGACCATCGCCATGCTGCTGGTCAACACCGTCGAGGCCGCTGAAAGATAACCCCCCGAAGCGCTGCGCGCTTCCCCCCCCAGGGGGGCGACGCTGGCGGACCGGCAAAGCCGGCTCCGCGCGTCCCCGACTCAGTGGCTCGCCAGGTGTCTGGCACCTGCGGAGCCAGACACCTTAAAGAAAACACCTTAAGGACTGCAAGGCGCACCCAATCCCCGGAAAATCCCGCTTGATTTCCAGCCCCTCCGCCCTCATCTGTTCCCATACAGATTCTTTTCCGCATCAACCATCCCATGACCCAGAACCCTCTGCTCGCCCCCGTTTCCGGCCTGATCGATTATGCGGCCGTCCAGCCCGCGCATATCGTGCCTGCCATCCAGGAATTGCTGGGCATTGCGCGCCAGGCGGTCGAGGCGGCGGCCGATCCGGCCGTGCCGGCCGAGTGGGATACGGTGGTCCAGCCGCTGGACGCCGCCACCGAGCGGTTGTGGCGCGCCTGGTCGGTGGCGGGCCACCTGAACGCCGTGGTCAACACCCCGGAACTGCGCGAAGCCTATAACGCCGCCCTGCCCCTGGTCACCGAATTCTCGACCTGGGTCGGCCTGCACGAAGGGCTGTACCGCCAGTACCAGCGCCTGCGCGCCGCGCCCGGCTTCGACGGCTGGAACCCGGTGCGCCGCCGGGTGGTCGAACTGGCGCTGCGCGACTTCCGCCTCAGCGGGGTCGAATTGCAGGGCCCGGCGCGCGAGCGCTATGCCGCCATTTCCGACCGCGAGGCTCAGGTGGCGCAGAAATTCTCCGAAAACGTACTCGATGCGCGCGACGCCTGGTCGCTGTTCATCGACGATGAAGCGCGGCTGGACGGCCTGCCGGCCGACGTGCTGCACGCCGCCCGCCAGGCGGCCCAGGACGACGGCAAGCCGGGCTGGAAGCTGACGCTGAAAATGCCCTGCTACCTGCCGGTAATGCAATATGCGCGCGACCGCGATCTGCGCGAACAGATGTACCGCGCCTACGGCACCGTGGCGTCCGAACAGGGCGATACGCGCTTCGACAACTCGCCCCTGATCGAAGAGCTGCTGGCGCTGCGCGCTGAAGAATCGGCCCTGCTCGGCTACGGCACGTTTGCCGCGCTGCGCCTGCAGACCCGCATGGCGCGCGATGCCGATGAAGTGGTCAAGTTCCTGCGCGACCTGGCCGCGCGCGCCCACCCTTATGCCGAGCGCGATCTGGCCGAACTCAAGGCCTACGCGGCCGCCGAGCTGGGGCTGAACGCCCTGCAACCCTGGGACGTGGCCTATGCGTCGGAACGCCTGCGCGAGGCGCGCTATGCGTATTCCGAAGACGAGATCAAGCAGTACTTCACCGAGCCGCGCGTGCTCGAAGGGCTGTTCCAGGTCATTGAAACGCTGTTCGACGTGCGCCTGCGCGAAACCGAGGTGTCGCGCTGGCAGGCCGACGTGCGCGGCGTGCGCGTGGAAACGCCCGGCGGCGAACTGGTCGGCCACCTGTACCTGGACCTGTATGCGCGCTCCGGCAAGCAAGGCGGCGCCTGGGTCGACAGCGAGCGCAACCGCCGCCGCGCGGGCAGCGACCTGCAAACGCCCGTGGTGTACCTGACCTGCAATTTCGCGCGGCCCGGCGACGGCAAACCGGCTCTGCTTACCCACGACGACGTCATCACCCTGTTCCATGAAACCGGCCACGCCCTGCACGCGCTGCTGTCGGAAGTGGACGAACCCGCGGCCTCGGCGTTTTCCGCCATCGAATGGGACGCCATCGAACTGCCTTCGCAGTTCATGGAAAACTTCTGCTGGGAATGGCCGGTGGTGCAGCGCCTGTCGGCGCACGCCGACAACGGCCAGCCGCTGCCGCGCGCGCTGTATGACAAGCTGGTGGCGGCCCGCAATTTCCAGAGCGGCATGCAGACCGTGCGGCAGATCGAGTTCGCGCTGTTCGACATGCTGCTGCACGATCGCGGCCAGGGCGCCTCCATCGCCGATACACTGGCCCTGCTGCAGCAGGTGCGCAAAGAAGTGGCCGTGCTGTTCCCGCCGGCCTGGCACCGCCTGCCGCACAGTTTCTCGCACCTGTTCGCCGGCGGCTACGGGGCCGGCTACTACAGCTACAAGTGGGCGGAAGTGCTGTCGGCCGACGCCTACGAGGCTTTCGAGGAAGCCGCCCGGGCGAGCGGACATGACACGCTGGACGCGGCAACCGGCGCGCGTTTTCGCAAAGAGATCCTGGCGGTGGGCGGCGCGCGCCCGGCGGCCGAATCGTTCCAGGCCTTCCGCGGGCGTGCGCCGAAAATCGACGCGCTGTTGCGGCACAGCGGCATGGTGGCGGGCTGAAGGCGCGGTCTCCCTGCCGCGCCAGGTGTCTGGCTCCGCGCACCAAGGCACCAGGTGTCTGGCTCCGCAGGTGCCAGACACCGAAGCTTGCACAGGCTGTCTCAATAGCACGGTGTCTGACACCTGCGGAGTCAGACACCTGAAGCAAGCCCACCACGCCCCCCGCAACTCAAACCCGGACAAGAGGCTGCTGGCATCAACACGTTAGAATCGTACCTGTTGCCGTTCTGATTTGCTGCGCGCCCATGCGCGTCTGACACCGACATGCCTGCTTTTTTCTCCGGCCGCGTCTGGCGCGCCCTGTTGCTGGCCACTTGCACGCTGCTGGCCGCGTGCGGCGACAAAGCCGCCGACTGGACCCTGTACGACATCAAGGGCCACCTGCCCGACTTGCAATTCCAGCTCAATGGCGCGGGCGGCAAAACGGTTTCCAGCAACGATCTCAAGGGCAAGACCGTACTGCTGTTCTTCGGCTATGCCAGCTGCCCCGACATCTGCCCCACCACCATGGCGCAACTGACCACGGTGCTGCAGCAACTGGGCGGCCAGGCCGACCAGGTGCGCATCGTGTTCGTCAGTGTCGACCCGCACCGCGATACGCCCGACATCCTGCAGGCGTATGTCGACGCGTTCAACAACAACGCCATCGGCGTCACCGGCAGCGAAAAACAGATTGCCGACCTGGCACGCCGGTACCGGGTGGCCTACCAGATCGAAAAGCCCCGGCCCGGCGACGCGCCCGACGTCTACGACGTCACTCACAGCCGCGGCGTATACATTTTTGACAATACGGGCAAGGCGCGCCTGCTGGCCTCGGATACCGACAGTATCGACGCCATCGTCAAGGATCTGCGCCAATTGATCGACATCACTAGCTAAATCCGGCCCCGGCCGGCCGGCGGCGGCCCGCGCCCCGCCATACGTGCCGCCGGGCAGGCTGTTGCGCGAATGCCCCAAATACGTGTTGTTACAGTTCCAGCCCGGGCGCGGTGAGTATCATCCAAACGCTTACCCTACACCCTGAAAGAGGAGCACGCGCATGAGCATCATCATCATGATCATCGTCGGCTTTGTGGTCGGTCTCATCGCCCGCGCCATCATGCCCGGCGACCAGAATATGGGCATCATCATGACCACCATTCTGGGCATCGTCGGCGCAGTCGTGGCCGGTTTTCTGGGCCAGTCGCTGGGCTGGTACGCTCCCGGCGAGCCGGCAGGCTGGATCGGCTCGGTGGTCGGCGCCATCATTGTGCTGTTCGTGGTGGGCCTGATCACCAAGAAGCGCGCATAACGCACCGCACGCAACAACAAAAAGGGCGACCCCGCGGGGCCGCCCTTTTTGTTGCGCCGGGCCTTAACGCGCGGCCACGCTGTGCTCGGTCCAGCCGCCGCCCAGGGTCCGGTACAGGGTGACCAGGTTGGACAACCGCGCCAGCCGCGTTTCCACCAGCACCTGCTGCGACGAATACAGCGAACGCTGCGCGTCCAGCACGCTCAGGTAGTTGTCGATACCCTGCTCGAAGCGCTGCTGCGACAGGTTATAGGCGCGCTGGCTGGCATCGACCAGCAGGCGCTGCGCCTCGATCTGGGCCTGCAGCGTGCCGCGTCCGGCCAGCGCGTCCGAGACTTCGCGGAACGCCGTCTGGATGGATTTTTCGTATTGCGCCACCTGGATGTTCTTGCGCACCTTGGAAGCATCCAGGCTGGCGCGCAGCGCACCGCCCGCGAAAATGGGCATGGTGATGCTGGGCGCGAAGCTCCAGGCCCCCGAGCCGGCGTCGAACAGCCCGCCCAGGCTGGCACTGGCCGTGCCGGCGCTGCCCGTCAGGCTGATGGTGGGAAAGAACGCCGCACGCGCGGCGCCAATGTTGGCATTGGCCGCCTTCAGCTGGTGCTCGGCCGCGCGTATATCGGGACGCCGCGCCAGCAAGTCGGACGGCAGCCCCGCGGGCAGCGTGCGCGGCATGATGCCGTCGGGCAGCGTGGCGGCCTGGTCCAGCTGCACCGCCACGTCCGCCGGCAGCGGCTGGCCCACCAGCAGCACCAGCGCATTGCGGTCCTGGGCCGCCATGCGCGTGTATTGCGACAGATTGCGCTGAGCGGTGCGCAGCGCAATCTCGGCCTGGCTCAGGTCCAGTTCGGTGGCCACGCCCAGGTCGTAGCTCTGCTTGGTCAGCTTGTAGGAATCCTGCTGGGCGGCCAGGGTGGACTGCGTCAGGCTCAGCAGTTCCTGGTCGGCGCGCAGGGTCAGGTAGGCGCTGGCGGTTTCCGCGATCAGGGCCAACTGCGTAGCGGTACGTGTTTCGTCCTGCGCCAGGTAGGTTTCCAGCGCCTGCTCGCTCAGGCTGCGGATGCGCCCGAACAAGTCCAGTTCCCAGGCCGAGACGGCGCCGCCCACCTGGTAGCTGCGGTTGATGCCGGCTTCGCCGCTCTGGGTCAGGTCGCCGGGCTGGCGCTGCACCGAGCCCTGGCCAGCAATGCCCACGCCGGGCAGCAGATCGGCGCGCTGGATGCGGTATTGCGCACGCGCCTCTTCGACATTAAGGGCCGCCACCCGCAAGTCGCGGTTGGCCTCCAGCGCCATCGAGATCAGGCGCTGCAGCAGCGGATCGGCGAAGAAATCGCGCCAGCCGATATCGGCCGCGGCGGTGTCCGCCGCGCCGGCCTGGCCCGCCGGACCATATGCCGGGCCGGCGGGAAAGGCGTCGCTGACCGGCGCCGCGGGGCGTTCATAGGTGGGCGCCAGCGAGCAGCCCGCCAGGGCCGCGGCCAGCGCCAGCGTCAGGAAAGATCGATGCATGGTCGGGTTCATTGCGGTTGCTCCCCGGGCTGCGCCGACGGCGCGGGCGGCAAGTCGGCGTCGTCCTGCGGTTCGTCCTCGCCTTCGTCGTCGTCATCGTGGCGCTCGCTGTGGCGCTTGACCTTGAACAGGCGCAGCATCACCACAAAGAACACCGGCACGAAGAAAATGGCCAGGAAGGTGCCGGCCAGCATGCCGCCGATCACCCCGGTGCCGATGGCGTGCTGGCTGCCCGAGCCGGCCCCGGCCGATATGGCCAGCGGAACCACGCCCAGGATAAACGCCATCGAGGTCATCAGGATGGGCCGCAGGCGCTGGCGCGCAGCATGCACGGCGGCCTCGATCAGGCTGGCGCCCTCTTCGTAGTGGGCCTTGGCGAATTCCACGATCAGGATCGCGTTCTTCGCGCTGAGCCCCACCGTGGTCAGCAGGCCGACCTGGAAATACACGTCGTTGGACAGGCCGCGCAGCAGCGTGGCCGCCAGCACCCCGATGACGCCCAGCGGCACCACCAGCATGACGGATGTCGGGATCGCCCAGCTTTCATACAGGGCGGCCAGGCACAGGAACACCACGATCAGCGAAATTGCGTACAGGGCCGGGGCCTGCGAGCCGGACAGGCGTTCTTCGTACGACAGGCCAGTCCATTCGTAGCCCACGCCGGTGGGCATGGTGGCGGCGATGCGCTCCATCTCGGCCATGGCCTCGCCCGAGCTATAGCCCGGCGCCGCCTGGCCCTGGATGTTGAACGACGGCACGCCATTGTAGCGGTCGAGCCGCTGCGGGCCGTAGGTCCAGTGGGCCGAGGCGAAGGCCGAGAACGGCACCATGCCGCCGGACTGGTTGCGCACGTACCATTTGTCGAGATCGGAAGGCAGCATGCGCGCCGCGGCCTCGCCCTGCACGTATACCTTTTTCACGCGGCCGCGGTCGAGGAAGTCGTTGGCGTACGACCCGCCCCATGCAGTCGACAGTGTGCTGTTGATGTCGGAAATCGCCACGCCCAGCGCGCGTGCCTTCTCGCGGTCGATGTCCAGCTGGTATTGCGGGGCGTCTTCCATGCCGTTGAGCCGCACCCCCACCAGCTTGGGGCTTTTGGTGGCTTCGGCCAGGAACTGGTCGCGCGCCTGGGCCAGGCGCTCGTGGCCCAGCCCGGCCTGGTCCATCAGCTGGAAGTCAAAGCCGAGCGCATTGCCCAGTTCCATGACGGCGGGCGGCGCAAAGGCGGTGACGCGCGCATCGTGCAAGTGCGTGGCAAAGTAGGCATTGGCGCGCTGGGCCAGCGCGCCGACCTTCAGCGCGTCGTCGCCGCGCTCTTTCCAGTCGCGCAGCTTGATGAACAGGATGGCCGAGTTCTGGCCGCGGCCGCCGAAGCTGAAGCCGTGCACCGCGAATACCGACGCCACCGCGTCTTTCTCGTCTTCGAGCAGATAGCGGGTGGCGGCCTCGACGGTCTGGCTGGTGCGCTCGGCAGTGGCGCCGGCCGGCGCCTGCACTTGCGCGAACAGGATGCCCTGGTCTTCGTTGGGCAGGAACGAAGTGGGAATGCGCGTGAACATCCAGCCCATGGCCACCAGCAGCAGCAGGTAGATGAGCATCAGGCGCTTGGGGCGGCTGAGCCCACGCGCCACCGAATTGGCATAGCCGTGATTGGAGCGGTCGAAGAACCGGTTGAACCAGCCGAAGAAGCCTGTCTTGGCGGCATGGTGCCCCTTGGGCACGCGCTTGAGCAGCGTAGCGCACAGGGCCGGCGTGAAGATGATGGCTACCAGCACCGACAGCACCATCGACGACACGATGGTGATCGAGAACTGGCGGTAGATTACGCCCGTAGACCCGCCGAAGAAAGCCATGGGCACGAACACGGCCGACAGCACCAGGGCAATGCCGATCAGCGCGCCGGTGATCTGGCCCATGGACTTGCGCGTGGCCTGCCTGGGCGACAGGCCCTCTTCGACCATGACCCGCTCGACGTTTTCCACCACCACGATGGCGTCGTCGACCAGCAGGCCGATGGCCAGCACCATGCCGAACATGGTCAGGGTATTGATGGAATAGCCGAAGGCGGCCAGCACGCCGAAGGTGCCCAGCAGCACCACCGGCACGGCCAGGGTGGGAATCAGCGTGGCCCGGAGGTTCTGCAGGAACAGATACATCACCAGGAACACCAGGATGATGGCCTCGATCAGGGTGTGGATCACGCTTTCGATCGACAGGGCCACGAACGGCGAGGTGTCGTACGGATAGACTACGTCCATCCCGGGCGGGAAGAACGGCTTGAGCCGGTTGATGGTGTCGCGCACGGCGTCGACCGTGTCCAGCGCGTTGGCCCCCGGCGCCAGCTTGATGGCCAGGCCCGACGCGGGCTTGCCGTTGAAATAACTGTCGATGGCATAGTTCTGCGCGCCCAGCGACACGCGCGCTACGTCGGACAGCCGCACCTGCGAGCCATCGGCATTCACCTTCAGCAGGATCTTGCCGAACTCTTCGGGCGTCTGCAGGCGCGACGGGCCGATGATGGTGGCGTTGAGCTGCTGGCCGCGCACCGCCGGCAAGCCGCCCAGCTCGCCCGACGACACCTGCACGTTCTGCTCTTTGACGGCGTTCATGACATCGACCGTGGTCAGGTCGAAGGCCAGCAGCTTGTCGGGGTCCAGCCAGATGCGCATGGCGTACTGCGAACCGAACAGCTGGAAGTCGCCCACCCCGGCCGTGCGGCTGACCGGATCCTGCACGTTGGCCGCCACATAGTTGGCCAGGTCTTCCTTGGCCATACTGCCGTCGGTGGAAATGAAGCCGGCCACGATCAGGAAGTTCTTGGTGGCCTTGCTGACGCGGATACCCTGCTGCTGCACTTCGAGCGGCAGCAGCGGCTGCGCCACCGCCAGCTTGTTCTGCACCTGCACCTGGGCCGTGTCGGGGTCGGTACCCTGGGCGAAGGTCAGCGTGATCGACATGCTGCCGTCGGAATTGCTTTCCGACGAAATGTAGTTCAGGTTGTCGATGCCGTTCATCTGCTGTTCGATGACCTGCACCACGCTGTCCTGCACCGTCTGCGCCGATGCGCCGGGGTAGTTGACCCGGATGCTGATGGCCGGCGAAGCAATGTTGGGATACTGGGCCACCGGCAACTGCAGGATCGCCAGCGCGCCCGTCATCATCAAGACGATGGCGACCACCCAGGCGAAGACCGGCCGGTCGATGAAAAACTTGGCCATGCGGGCTCCTTACTTGGCCGCGCCGGCCGCGGCGGCGGGCGCCGCGGCCGGGGCCGTAAATTCGGTGGCGGCCACCTCGACGCCGGGACGCACGCTTTGCAGGCCCTGCACAATGATCTTGTCGCCCGCCTTCAGGCCGCTGGTGACCAGCCACTGGTCGCCGATGGCGCGGTCCACTTTCAGCACGCGCAGTTCGACCTTGTTGTCGGCGTTGACCACCAGCGCGGTGGGCTGGCCGCGCTGGTCGCGAGTGATGCCGCGCTGCGGTGCCAGCAGCCCCTGCGGCACCGCGCCCTCGATGACGCGGGCGCGCACGAACATGCCCGGCAGCAGCTTGTGGTCGGGGTTGGGAAACACCGCGCGCAGCGTGACCGACCCCGTGCCTTCATCGACGGTAACTTCGGAAAACTGCAGCACGCCTTCGGGGCCGTATTGCGACCCGTCGGCCAGGGTCAGCGACACGCGGGCGGCATCCTTGCCGGCTTCGCGCTGCAGCAAGCCGTTTTCCAGCGCGTTCTTCAGGCGCAGCAGGTCGACGCTGGACTGCGTCACGTCGACGTAGATGGGGTCGATCTGCTGCACCGAGGCCAATGCCGCCGCCTGGTTGGCCGTGACCAGCGCCCCTTCGGTAACCGACGAACGGCCGATGATGCCCTCGATGGGCGACAGCACCTTGGTGTAGACCAGGTTGATGCGCGCGGTTTCCAGCGCGGCCTGGGCCGACTGCACGTCGGCGGCGGCCTGGGCGCGGGCCGCCACGGCATCGTCGTAGGCCTGGCGGCTGACCGCGCGCGTCTCGGCCAGCGGCTTGTAGCGCTGCACCAGCAGCGTCGCGGTCTTCAGCTGCGCCTGGGCGCGCGCCAGGGCGGCCTTCTGGCTGTCGTAGCTGGCCTGGTACAGGGCCGGATCGATCTGATAAAGCTGCTGGCCGGCCTGCACGTCGCCACCTTCGGTGAACAGGCGCTTCTTGACGATGCCGTTGACCTGCGGGCGCACTTCGGCCACGCGGTACGCCGCCGTGCGGCCGGGCAGTTCGGTGGTCAGCACCACGGGCCGGGTGGCAAGCGTCACCACGCCCACCTGCGGCTTGCCCGCGGCGGGCGCTTCCGTGCCCTTGCCGCAGCCGGCCAGGGCCAAGGCGGCCGCAACGGCCGCCACCACCGCGGCGGCGCGCCGCATTCCATTGCTGTTCTTCTTCATACGATCCTTTTCGAGCGGTGCAAGACCGGCCGCGCCCTGTGCGGCGCCGCGCCGGCGGCTCTGTTCAACGATTCCTGCCCCGCGGCGCAGCATGCTGCACCGCGAAACCCGCCATTTTGCTTTATCCCAATTCAGAAACAAAGTAGCCAAAGACGAAAACATCATCCCACATATGGGATAATTGCCAGTTACGGCTGCGGCCGCGCCAACAGGGTATCTGCCATGAAACGGCTGCAAGGCATGGAATTTTTCGTCGAGGTGGCCAAGACCTGCAATTTCGGCCGGGCGGCCGCCAACCTGGGCATGCCGAAATCGACGGTATCGCGCCAGGTGGCCGAACTGGAGCGCTCGCTGGGGCTGCAGCTGCTCAGCCGCACCACCCGCAAGGTCGAGCTTACCGAAGCCGGCAGGCTGTATTTCGAACGCTGCCAGCGCATCGTCGCCGAAGCGCAAGTGGCCCACGAAGAATTGCAGAAGCTGGTGGAAATGCCTTCCGGGCCCTTGCGGGTGAACATGCCGGCCGACTTTGGCACGGATTTCCTGGCCGAGGCGTTTATGGAGTTTTCTCAACGCTATCCCGAAGTGACGTTCTACCTGGACCTGGCCAGCCCCGAGCATGCCGGACGGGTATTCCAGCGCTGCGATATCTCGATCGAAATCGGCGCCCTGCCCGACTCGACCCAGATCGCCCGCCTGCTGGGCCGGCTGTCGGCGTACCTGTACGCTTCGCCCGACTACCTGAAGCGCCACGGCACGCCCCGGCACCCCAGTGACCTGACCAGCCACGAATGCCTGGAGTTCCGGGCCGACAATGCCCGCGTCACGCGCTGGCCGCTGTCGCGCGGCGACGAGCGCCTGGAAATCACGCCGGGCAACCGGTTTTCGGTCAACAGCGTGGCCATGGTGCGCAGCCTGGCCTCGCTGGGAGCCGGCATCGCCATTCTGGCGCCGGCCCAGAGCGTGCGCCAGGACGTCGAGCAGCAGCGCCTGCAGCGAGTGCTGCCCGAATGGCAGGCGGGGCCGTTTCCGGTGTATGCCGTGACCGACACGCGGCTGCTGCCCGCCAAGACCCGCATATTCATCGAGTTCTTGATGGAGCGGCTGCGCGACGGCAAGCTGGCGCCACAGGATAACTCGCCCTTGCTCATCTGAGCCGGCGCCGGAAATGAACTGAAACAGCTTGTCGCGGCCGGCGCCTGCCGGGCGCGCGGGCCTAGAAACGTTCGTCGTCGCGCAGGTAGCGCCATTGGCCGGGCGGCAGGTCGCCCAGCCTGACCTGGCCGATGCGCACCCGCTTCAGGCCCACCACCTTCAGGCCCACCAGCTCGCACATGCGGCGGATCTGCCGTTTCTTGCCTTCGCGCAGCACAAAGCACAGCTGGTCGGCGTTCTGCCAGCGCACCTGTGCGGGGCGCAGCGGCTTGCCGTCGAGCGACAGGCCGTGGTTCAACAGGGCCAGCCCGGCCGCGTCCAGCCGGCCCTGCACGCGCACCAGGTATTCCTTGTCGACGCTGGAATCTTCGCCGATCAGCTGGCGGGCGATGCGGCCGTCTTGCGTCAGCACCAGCAGGCCCTGCGAATCGATGTCCAGCCGCCCGGCCACGGCCAGACCTTGCAGGTGCGCGCGCGTAAAGCGCAGCGGCGAACGGTCGCGCGCATAGTGCGAGCGCGCGTCGACCAGGGCGGCCGCCGGCGTATAGCCTTTTTCAGCCTGGCCCGACACGTAGCCCACCGGCTTGTTGATCAGGATGGTGACCCGCGCGGTCTGGCGCGCCTGCGCGGCACGTTCGAGCGTGATGACCTGGCCGGGAAAGGCGCGCGCGCCCAGTTCGGCCACCACCACGCCATCCACCTTGACCCAGCCGCGCTCGATGTAGCTGTCGGCCTCGCGGCGCGAACACAGACCACGCTCGGCCATCAGTTTCGAGATTCGTATTTTTTCCATATGCCGTATCTGCCTGCCGCCCGACGGCCGTGATGCGGCCGGGCGGCGATCCCGCATTTTAGGCCCACGCGCGGGCCGCGCCCGCGTCGCACAGGTGTCTGGCTCCCGCCAGGGTGCCGGACGCCGCGCGCATTGCCGGCCTTGGCATAATAGGCACCCATGAAAGTCCCTGCTCCCCTGGCGCCTGGCTGGCTGCCGGCTGTTCCCCCTTCGTTGTCGTCCGCCCACAAATATTGGCTGATGCGCCCCGGCGCGCTGACCGCCGGCCTGCGCAAACTGGGCGCCGTACAGTTGCGCGTGCTGCGCGAATATGCCCAGGGCGCCCCGGCCGACGAAGCCCGCGGCATGGGCCTGCCGCCCGCCAGCCCGGTGTGGGTGCGCGAAATCCTGATGTCGGTCAATGGCGTGGACAGCGTGGTGGCGCGCAGCCTGACGCCGCTGGCGGCCTCGCACGGCACCTGGCAGGGCATGCGGCGGCTGCGCACGCGCCCGCTGGCCGACATGCTGTATCACGACCGCAGCATCGAACGCTCGGCATTTGCCTGCCGGCGCCTGGCCTGGCCGGTGCCGTTCTATGCCATGGCGCGCGCCGCACAGGCCCGGCCCGATGCCGGCGCGCTATGGGCGCGCCGTTCGGCATTCTGGCGCCAGGGCCAGCCGCTGCTGGTGGCCGAGTGTTTTCTGCCGGCGTTCTGGGCCGGCATCGAGCGCCACCCGGCGCGCTAAGCCATCCGGGCGTTGCGGGGCCGGCTCAGCGCCAGGCCTCGGGCTCTACCGTAACCTGCCCCTGGTCCGCCGACACAAAGGCGGCGCCGTCCTGCACATTCACGTGCAGGTCCATGGTGCGTTCGGCCAGCAGGCCCAGTTCGCGGGTCTGGCCCGCCGGCAGGTTGACCACCCGCAGGTTGCGCGCCCGCGCCAGCTTGCCGCGCACGCCTTCCCACCAGATCGTGCTGGCGTGCCCGCCATAGCAATACACCACCACTTGCGCGGCGCGGCCGCAGGCCTTCAGAATGCGGCGCTCGTCGGGCTGGCCGACTTCGATCCAGAGCTCGATGGCGCCGGTCAGGTCTTTCAGCCACAGGTCGGGCTCGTCGGTATCGCTCAGGCCCTTGGTGAACGCCAGACCTTCCTGCGCATGCAGGGCATAGGCCAGCAGGCGCACCATCATGCGCTCGTCGGTTTCCGAGGGGTGGCGCGCCACGGTCAGCCCGTGGCTGCCGTAGTAGTGGCGATCGCCGTCGGCGACGTGCAGATCGGCTTTGTAAATGGTTGCGCGCAAGGCCATGGATACATCCGGCGGCGCCAGGCCGCAAAAACCGCTAATGATACCCGCTGGATAGCCGCGCCCGCCGGCGCCGGCCGGCTGCGTTATGCTGGCGCCAGCCGCCCCCCGGAGACTGCCATGACGCCCGCCGCCGCCCTGCTTGCCTTCTGTATTGCCGCCGGCATCCTGACCCTGACCCCGGGCCTGGACACCGCGCTGGTGCTGCGCACCTCGGCCGTCGAAGGCGGCCGCCGCGCGCTGCTGGCCGGGCTGGGCATCTGCGCCGGCTGCCTGGTCTGGGGCGTGGTGGTGGCGCTGGGACTGGGGTCGCTGCTGGCGGCCTCGCAAATGGCGTATGACATTCTACGCATCTGCGGCGCCGCCTATTTGTTCTACCTGGGCGCCAGGCTGCTGTGGGGCACCCTGCGGGGCGGGCGGCCGGCTGCCCTCTTGCAGGAACAGCACGCCGCGCCGCGCGAACAGGCTTTCGCCTCAGGCACCGGCGCGCAGTGGTTCTGGCGCGGCTGCCTGACAAATGTGCTGAACCCCAAGGTCGGGGTGTTCTACGTGACCTTCCTGCCGCAGTTCATTCCCGCCGGCGTCAGCGTGCTGGGTTTCAGCCTGCTGCTGGCGGGGCTGCACGCCCTGATGGGCGTGCTGTGGTTCGCCGTGCTGGTGGCGGCCACCCGCCCGCTGGCGCGCTGGCTGCAGCACCCCGCGGTCATGCGCGGCCTCGACGGCCTGACCGGCACGGTGTTCCTGGCGTTCGGGCTGAAACTGGCGCTGGAGCGGCGCTGAACGCGCCGCTCATCGCCTTCAGCCCAGCGCCTTCAGCACCGCATCGCCCATCTGGCTGGTCGACACCTTGGTGGTGCCGGGTTCGTGGATGTCGGCGGTGCGCAGGCCTTCGGCCAGCACCGCGCGCACGGCGGCCTCGATGCGGTCGGCCTGCGGCGCCAGGTTCAGCGAATAGCGCAGCAGCATGGCGGCCGACAAGATGGTGGCCAGCGGGTTGGCGATGCCCTGGCCGGCGATGTCCGGCGCCGAGCCGTGGCTGGGCTCATACAGCCCCTGCCCCGACGCGTTCAGCGACGCCGATGGCAGCATGCCGATCGAGCCGGTCAGCATGGCGGCCTCGTCGGACAGGATGTCGCCGAACAGGTTGCCGGTCACGATCACATCGAACTGCCGCGGATTGCGCACCAGTTGCATGGCGGCATTGTCCACATACATGTGCGACAGTTCCACGTCCGGATAGTCGCGCGCCACTTCGATGACGATGTCGCGCCAGAACTGCGAGGTTTCCAGCACATTGGCCTTGTCCACGCTGCACAGCCTCTTGCCGCGCTTGCGCGCCGATTCGAAGCCGATGCGCGCGATGCGGCGCACCTCGGAATCGGCGTAGCGCATGGTGTCGAAGCCTTCGCGCTCGCCGCTGAAGGCGCCGTCGGCCGCATTGCGCACGCCGCGCGGCGTGCCGAAGTAGATGTCGCCGGTCAGTTCGCGGATGATCAGGATATCCAGGCCCGACACGATCTCGGGCTTCAGCGACGAGGCGCTGGCCAGTTCGGGATACAGAATGGCCGGGCGCAGATTAGCGAACAGGCCCAGGGCCTTGCGCAGGCCCAGGATGGCCTGCTCGGGGCGGAATTCGCGCGGCAGGCTGTCGTATTTCCAGTCGCCCACGGCGCCGAACAGCACGGCGTGCGAGTTGCGCGCCAGGTCCAGTGTGGCGGGCGGCAGCGGATGCTCGAACTGGTCGTAGGCGGCGCCGCCCACCGGCGCCTGCTGGATCTGCAGCGGCAGATCCAGCGCGCCCAGCACGCGCACGGCCTGCTCGACGATCTCGGGCCCGATGCCGTCGCCGGGCAGCACTGCGATGTTATGCGTCATGAAAGAACCTATGAATGAATGTCCGAAATCGGATCAGAAACGGTATCGGCTGTCGTTATCCCGCGCCAGGTCAGGTGTCTGGCTCCCTCAGGGTGCCAGACACCGTGCTATGGAGACAGCCTGTGCACGCTTCGGTGTCTGGCACCTGCGGAGCCAGACACCTGGCAATATCCTGGCGCTTCGGGGGCGGGCCTATACCACAGGCCGGCTTTCCAGCCACGGGTGGCGGGCCAGCCGCTCGGCCTCGAAAGCGCGGATCTTGTCGGACTGGCGCAAGGTCAGGCCGATGTCGTCAAAGCCGTTCAGCAGGCAGTACTTGCGGAACGGTTCGATATCGAACGGCATTTCGCGGCCGTCGGCGGCCACCACTACCTGCCGTTCCAGATCGATGCGCAGCTGGTAGCCGGGAAAGGCCTTGACCTCGTCGAACAGGCGCGCCACTTCGAGTTCGGACAGCACGATGGGCAGCAGGCCGTTCTTGAAGCTGTTGTTGAAGAAAATGTCGGCATACGAGGGCGCGATGATGGCGCGGAAGCCGTACTGCGTCAGTGCCCAGGGCGCGTGCTCGCGGCTGGAGCCGCAGCCGAAGTTCTTGCGCGCCAGCAGCACCGACGCGCCTTGGTAGCGCGGCTGATTCAGCACGAAATCGGGGTTCAGCGGCCGCTTGCTGTTGTCCATGCCCGGCTCGCCGTGGTCCAGGTAGCGCAGTTCGTCGAACAGGTTGGGGCCGAAGCCCGTGCGCTTGATCGACTTCAGGAATTGCTTCGGGATAATGAGGTCGGTGTCGACATTCTCGCGGTCGAGCGGGGCCACCAGGCCTTCGTGAGTAGTAAATGCTTGCATGATGGTGACCTTTAGCGGAAGTTGCGGACGTCGACAAAATGGCCGGCCACGGCGGCGGCCGCGGCCATGGCCGGGCTGACCAGGTGCGTGCGCCCGCCCTGCCCCTGGCGCCCCTCGAAGTTGCGGTTCGAAGTCGAGGCGCAGCGCTCTTCGGGCTCGAGCCGGTCGGCGTTCATGGCCAGGCACATCGAACAGCCGGGTTCGCGCCATTCGAAGCCGGCCTCGATGAAGATCTTGTCCAGCCCTTCACGCTCGGCCTGCTGCTTGACCAGGCCCGAACCGGGCACCACCATGGCCTGCCGCACATTGGAAGCCACGTGTTTGCCGCGCGCCACCGCGGCGGCGGCGCGCAGGTCTTCGATGCGCGAGTTGGTGCACGAACCGATGAACACCCGGTCGACGCGGATATCGGTAAGCGGCGTGTTGGGCTTCAGGCCCATGTACTGCAGCGCGCGCTCCATGCCGCTGCGGCGCACGTCGTCTTTTTCGCGATCGGGATCGGGCACGCGCGAATCTACCGGCAGCACCATTTCGGGCGAAGTGCCCCAGGTGACCTGCGGCGTGATGTCCTTGGCATTGACTTCGACCACGCGGTCGAAGCTGGCGCCGGCATCGCTGTGCAGCGTGCGCCAGTAGGCCACGGCCTGGTCCCACAGCACGCCGTTGGGCGAAAACGGCCGGCCGCGGAAATATTCGATGGTCTTGTCGTCCACCGCCACCATGCCTGAGCGCGCGCCCGCTTCGATGGCCATATTGCAGACCGTCATGCGGCCCTCGACCGACAGGTTGCGGATGGTGCTGCCGGCAAACTCAATGGCGTGGCCGGTGCCGCCGGCCGTGCCGATGATGCCGATGACGTGCAGCACCACATCCTTGGCCGTACAGCCGAACGGCAGTTCGCCCTCGACCTTGATCAGCATGCTCTTGGCTTTCTTCATCAGCAGCGTCTGCGTGGCCAACACATGCTCGACCTCGGACGTGCCGATGCCGAAGGCCAGCGCGCCCAGCGCGCCGTGCGTGCTGGTATGCGAATCGCCGCACACCACCGTCATGCCGGGCAGCGTGGCGCCCTGCTCGGGTCCGATGACGTGGACAATGCCCTGGCGCAGGTCGGCCATGCGGAATTCCGTAATGCCGTATTTGTCGCAGTTCGAGTCCAGGGTGTCGACCTGCAGCTTCGAGATGGGATCGTCGATGCCCTGCGCACGATTCAGCGTGGGCACGTTGTGGTCGGCCACGGCCAGATTGGCGCTGGTGCGCCACGGCTTGCGGCCGGCCAGGGCCAGGCCTTCGAACGCCTGCGGACTGGTCACTTCATGCAGCAGATGGCGGTCGATATACAGCAGACAGGTGCCGTCGGATTCCTGGTGGACGACGTGTGCGTCCCAGAGTTTGTCGTAAAGAGTTTGGGCCATGAGTAGACTCGCGCAAGGTCCGGCCGGGCCGGACGGGACATCGAAAATCGATGCCCCGATTATGCCCACGCTCTCAACCTAGTACAACGTCAGCGGTTATCCTAGTATTGCAAACACTACCCTGCCCCGGCCGCCGGCGCGGCGCCCGGGCTATCTGGCCTTGCCGCCAGCCTGCTCGTACAGCGGCATGACCCGCTGCGAAGCCGCCTGCAAGTCGGAAATGCGGGTGGCCGCCGACGGGTGGGTAGACATGAATTCGGGCGGCGCGCTGCCGTTGTCGGCCGCCCCCATTTTCTGCCACAGGGTCACGGCGGCGCGCGGATCGTAGCCGGCCCGCGCGGCCAGTTCGACCCCCATCAGGTCGGCCTCGGTTTCGTGGGTGCGGCTGTTGGGCAGGGTGAACATGACATCGGTGAGTTTGCTGCCCAGGTCGGCGGGCACGCCCGTGGCGATGGACAGCACCGACAGGCCCAGGTTGGTGACCATCTGCTGCGACACGCGCTCGCGCGCATGTTCGCGCAAGGCGTGCGAGATTTCATGCCCCAGCACGGCCGCCAGCTCGGCGTCGGTGGGCTTGATCTGGTTGAGCAGCCCGGTGTACACGGCGATCTTGCCGCCCGGCATGCACCACGCGTTGACCTCGTTGACCGACAGGACGTGCGTTTCCCATTGCCAACTGGCGGCATCGGGGCGGAACGTGCCGACCTGGGCGATCAGGCGCTTCGAGATGGCGCGCACCCGCGCCACCTGCTTGGCGTCGCGGTCCAGCGCGCCCTGCGCGCGCGCCTTCTGGATGATGTCGGCATACTGCTGGCCGGCTTCCTGCTCGAGCGCCTGCTCGGGCACCATGCTGGACATGTACTGGGTGCGATCGATGCCGACCGCGCCCGACTGCGTGGTATTGACGCTCGAGCACCCTGCCAGCGCCAGGCTGCCGGCCACCGCCGCCGCTTGCAGCGACTTCCGCAAAGCCGTTCGAATTCCAGCGTTCATGAAGCCTCCTCGCATCGCAAACATTGTCGAACCGGCGCGGCGCGCCGCAAACCGGATACTCAGCCGCACTGCCCCCGATGGCGCAGCGCATGGTCAATGAGCACCAGCGCCAGCATGGCCTCGGCGATGGGCGTGGCGCGTATGCCCACGCAGGGGTCGTGGCGCCCCAGCGTCTGCACCATGACGGGCTCGCCCGCGCTATTGACGGAACGGCGCTCGATGCGGATGCTGGAAGTGGGCTTGATGGCCAGCGATACCGTGACCGGCTGGCCCGTGGAGATGCCCCCCAGCACGCCGCCCGCGTTGTTGCCAGCGAAGCCGTCGGGCGTGATTTCGTCGCCGTGTTCCGAGCCGCGCTGCGCAATGCAGCCGAAACCCGCGCCGATGGACACGCCCTTGACGGCGTTCAAGCCCATCATGACGTGAGCGATGTCGGCGTCTAGCCGGTCGTACAGGGGCTCGCCCCAGCCGGCCGGCAGGTTCTCGGCCACCACCTCGATGCGGGCCCCGACCGAATCGCCGTCGCGGCGCAACTGGTCCATATAGGCCTCGAGCTCGGGCACGATAGCGGTATTGGGCGCATAGAACGGATTGGCGGGCACGTCGTCCCACGACACGAACGGGATGGCGATGGGCCCCAGCTGGCTCATGTAGCCGCGCACGCGCACCCCGTGCTGTTCGGCCAGCCACTTCTTGGCAATGGCGCCCGCGGCCACCGTGGGCGCGGTCAGGCGCGCCGACGAACGGCCGCCGCCGCGCGGGTCGCGCAGGCCGTACTTGCGGGTATAGGTGAAGTCGGCGTGGCCGGGCCGGAAAGTGTCGGCAATATTGGAATAATCTTTGCTGCGCGCGTCGGTATTGCGGATCAGCAGCGCAATGGGCGTACCGGTGGTCACGCCCTGGTAGACCCCCGACAATATCTCGACCTGATCAGCCTCTTGTCGCTGCGTGACGTGGCGCGACGTGCCGGGGCGGCGGCGGTCGAGCTCGGCCTGGATGTCGGCCGCGTCCAGCACCAGCCCGGGCGGGCAGCCGTCGACCACGCAGCCGATGGCCGGCCCGTGCGACTCGCCGAAATTAGTAACGCAGAAAAGAGTACCTAAGGTGTTGCCGGACATATTGGAGAGGGCGGGAAAGGCGTTGGAAGCAGGCTCGATTATGACACCGACCGAGCCCGCCGCCCGCTACCTCATGCAGGCGGGCGGCCGGGCGGCCTCAGGACGAGCAGCTGACCTCGATGCCGCCGGCCCAGTCGGGCGGCAGCGCGGCATAGGCCTCGCGGCCCGGCTGCTCGGCGCAGGGGTTGCGCAGCAGGGCCAGCAGGGTGTCGATTTCACCGGCGTCGCCCGCCTTGGCGGCGCGGATGGCCTGCTCGGCCAGGTGATTGCGCAGCACATACAGCGGGTTGACGGCGTCCATGCCGGCGGCGCGCGCCTCGGCATCGTCCGCCGCGCCGTCCTGGGCATGGCGCGCGGCCAGGCGCTCGAACCAGGCCAGCGCGGCGTCGCGGTCGATGAACAGGTCCTGGAAGCCCTGCGGGCGGCCGCGCACCGCGTCGGCCAGGCGGCGGAACGCCAGGGTGAAATCGGCGCGCTGGTCGTGCATCAGGCGCAGCAGGTCGTCGAGCAGGGCTTCGTCGTCGGCGCGCCAGCCGCGCAGGCCCAGCTTGGCCGCCATGCGCCGGTGGAAGGCGCGGGTGAAGGCGCCTTCGTATCCGTCGAGCACGCCGCGCAGCGCCTCGACATCGGGCACCAGCGCATGCAGGCTGCCCCCCAGGCGATACAGGTTCCACAGGGCCACCGACGGCTGGCGGTTCCAGGCATAGCGCCCTTCGCTGTCGGAATGGTTGCAGATGTGGTCCAGCCGGAAGGTATCCATGAAGCCGTACGGGCCGTAGTCCAGCGTCAGCCCCAGAATCGACATGTTGTCGGTGTTCATGACGCCATGGCAGAACCCCACCGCCTGCCAGCCGGCCATCAGTTCGGCAGTGCGGCGCGTCACCTCGGCCAGCATGCGCAGCAAGGCGCCGTCGGCGCCCGGCGCGTCGCCGGGCCGCGGCTCGCGGCACTCGGGATAGAACTTGTCGATGACGTAGTCGGCCAGGATGCGCAGCTCGTCGGGCTGGCGGCGCGACGACCAGTGTTCGAACGACCCGAACCGCACGAAGCTGGGCGACATGCGGGTCACGACGGCGGCGGTTTCGACGGTTTCGCGCATGACCGGGTCGTCGGACACCACCAGCGCCAGAGCGCGCGTGGTGGGAATACCCAGGCCGTGCATGGCCTCGCTTGCCAGGTATTCACGCACCGACGAGCGCAGCACCGCCCGGCCGTCGCCCATGCGTGAATACGGCGTCATGCCCGCCCCTTTCAGCTGCAGTTCCCAGTTGCCCTGGGGCCCGGCCACTTCGCCCAGCAGGTGCGCGCGGCCGTCGCCCAGCTGGCCCGCCCAGACGCCGAACTGGTGGCCGCTGTACACGGCCGCCAGGGTCTGCCCGCCGGGCAGCGGCTGCTGGCCCGAGAACACGCGCAAGAATTCGTCGGACTGCAATGCGTCGCCGGACAGGCCGATCAGGGCGGCCGCCTGCCCGTTGGCATGCAGCAGGCGCGGCGCGGTCAGCGGCTGGGGCGCCAGGCGGGTGTAGAACGCCGCCGGCAGGGCCGCGAAGGAATTGTCGAGCCGCAGTTGGCCCAGGGTGGCGGCGGTCATGGCGTGCCTCCGGCGCGGCGGGCGCGGGCGGCGCGCTTGGCGGGACGCACATACAAGATGGCCGACAGGAAAAACACCAGCGACAACACGATTTCCACGCCGGCCAGCGCCGCCGACAGCGGCGCCGGATCGGACATGGCGCGCACCACGCCTTCCATCAGGTAAAGCAGCACCAGCATGGAAGCCCATTGGAACGTATAAAGGCTGCCCCGCAGAATGCCGCGCAGCGGAAACGCCAGCGGCAGGGCTTTCAGGAACAGCCACGAGCCGCCCGGCCGGATCGGCGCCAGGAAGATTTCCCAGGCGACGCACAGCACAATGAGCGCCAGCAAAGAAACCGCCGCCAGGCGCCGCAGATGGGGGTTGAGTTCAGGGTTCATACTGCTATTATCGCCTGATGAGCCACTCTGCCGGGCCCGCTGCCGCTCAGCCGGCAACGGCCGCCGCCCCTCGCCAGCGCACGCCCTGGATCACCCGCGTGGGCAGGGTGTTCCGTTTCGCGGCGCAGCGCGCCGACGAAGAAAAGCTGCTGCAGGTCGCCTCCAGCCTCACGTTCACCACGGTGCTGGGCATTGTGCCGATGCTGGCGGTGGTCCTGTCGCTGTTCACGGCTTTCCCCGTCTTCCAGGACTTCCGCCTGGCGCTCGAGGACTTCCTGGCGCACAGCCTGATGCCGCCGGCCGTGTCCGACAACATCATGGACTACCTCAACCAGTTCGCCTATCAGGCCTCGCGCCTGACCGCCATCGGCGGCGCGTTCCTGGTGGTTACGTCGCTGCTGCTCATCATGACCATCGACAAGACCTTCAACGACATCTGGCACGTCACGCGGCAGCGCCCCCTGCCCCAGCGCGCGCTGGTGTACTGGGCGGTGGTGACGCTGGGGCCGGTGGTGGCCGGCGCCAGCCTGTGGGCCACGTCGTTCCTGGCGCGCGAATCGCTGGGCCTGGTGCGCGACGTGCCCGAAATCGTCAGCCTGGCGATCTCTTTCGTGCCGCTCATCCTCACCGGGCTGGGCTTCGCGGCATTGTTCGTGGTGGTGCCCAACCGCCATGTGTACTGGCGCGACGCGCTGGCCGGCGGCTTCGGCACGGCCATCGTGCTGGAACTGATGAAAGCGGCGTTCGCCTACTACCTGACGCGCTTTCCCACCTACACCGTCATTTACGGCGCGTTCGCCACTCTGCCGATCTTCCTGCTGTGGATCTACCTTTCCTGGCTGGCGGTGCTGTTCGGCGCCACCGTGGCCGCCAGCGCGCCGCTGATCCGCCTGGGGCGCTGGGAAATCAACCGCAGCCCCGGCGCGCCCTTCATCGACGCCCTGGCGGTGCTGCGCTCGCTGCACGCGGCCCAGGGCATGCGGCCGGCCGGACGCAGCGCCAGCGCGCTGGCCAAGCGGCTGCACCTGCACCACGACGAACTGAACGCGGTGCTCGAAACACTGGAAAACCTGGGGCTGGTGGCGCGCACCGCCGAGCAGCGCTGGGTGCTGGCTTGCGATCCGCGCAAGACCACGCTCGAGCCGGTATTCGACAATTTCCTGCTCGACCGCCGCCAGCCCCGGCTGCGCGACGACCCCCAGGTCGTCCAGGCCGCCGCCGCCGTGCTGGGCCAGGGCCAGGCCCCTACGCTGGAAGAACTGGCCGGGCTGGCGCACAATACGCCCATGGGACTCGCGGCGATCGTACCGCTCGAGGCAGGAAAGAATAGTAGAAGGGGGCCGCATGCCCCGGGAGAATCATCATGCTGAAAGTCAGTGAAATCCTTCGCGTGAAGGGCGATACGCTCTATACGGCCTCGCCCGACATGCCCGTGGCCATGGCGGTGCAAACCATGAGCGAGCAGGACATCGGCTCGCTGGTCATCATGGAATCCGGCATGCTGACCGGCATGCTGACTTTCCGCGAAATCATCCGCCACCTGCACGACCACGACGGCCAGCTGGGGCAGACCACCATCCGCGCCATCATGGACGACGCCCCGGTCAGCGTGTCGCCCAACACCAGTGCCGATGAAGTGCAGCGGCTGATGCTCGAAAAGCACGCGCGCTACATCCCGGTCATGGACGGCCCCACCCTGATGGGGGTGATTTCGTTCTACGACATGGCGCAAGCCATCGTGGCCGCGCAGCAATTCGAAAACAACATGCTCAAGGCGTATATCCGCGACTGGCCCATGGACGGCGACACCGCCAAATCCTGAGCCCTGGGCGCCGCGGCGCCCGTTCAGCCGGCCTCGGGCAGGGCCTCGGCCGGCGCGTGTTCGCGCGGCGCGCCCTGCAAGCTGCGCCAGGCTTGATAGATCAGGCCGGCATCATTGGCCGCCAGGCGGGCAGGATCCGACAGCATGCGCCGCCAGCGGCGCGCCCCCGATTGCCCGTTCACCAGCCCCAGCAGCGGGCGCACGATCACCCGCAGCGGCACGCCCCGCGCAACCTGCCCCGCTGCATAGCTCACCATGGCATCCACCACCTGCGCATCGGTGGGCAGCCGCACCGACGGCCATAGCCGCAGCGACACCTCGGACAGTACGCGCGGCGTGTGCCAGGCGGCCCGGCCCAGCATCACGCCGTCGAATGCGCCGGCGGCGCCCACAGCCTGGGCCGCGTCGGCCAGGCCGCCATTGAGCACGATGACGCTGTCGGGAAAATCGGCCTTCAACTGCTGCGCCACCTGGTAGCGCAATGGCGGGATCTCGCGGTTGTCTTTGGGCGACAGCCCCTTGAGCACGGCATTGCGGGCATGCACGATGAACACACGGCAGCCGGTATCGTGGATGGCCCCGACGAAATCGCGCACGAACCCGTATGACTCGTCGTAGTCGAGCCCCAGCCGGTGCTTGATGGTCACCGGCAGGTCGATCGCGTCCTGCATGGCCTTCATGCAGTCGGCCACCAGTGCGGGCTCGGCCATCAGGCAGGCGCCGAAGGCGCCGCGCTGCACCCGTTCGGACGGGCATCCGCAATTCAGGTTGATTTCGTCGTAGCCCCACTGGCGGCCCAGGCGCGCCGCGTGCGCCAGCGCGTCGGGCTCGCTGCCGCCCAGCTGCAGCGCCACCGGATGCTCGGCTGCGTCGAAGTCCAGATGGCGTTCCACGTTGCCATGCAGCAGCGCCCCGGTGGTGATCATCTCGGTATACAGGCGCGCGCGCGGCGCCAGCAGCCGATGGAAATAACGGCAGTGCCGGTCGGTCACGTCGATCATAGGGGCGACGCACAGCCGCCAGTCTGGGGAACTCAACATGGCTTGGAAACGGTGGGGGAATCGCCTATTTTACGGCCGCGGCGCCGCAGCCGCCCGCGCCGCGCCGGGCACGTCCCGCCCGTAGACTAAAATTGCCAGCGCCGCCCGGGCCGCGCCGCTCGCGGCAACTGCCCGCCGTCCCACCCTATTCGCTGATCCATGGCCGTTTTCACCCCTGTTTCCGACGACGACGCCCGAGCCCTGCTGGCGCATTTCGATCTGGGCGACCTGGTGTCGCTGCGCGGCATCACCGCCGGCATCGAAAATACCAATTACTTCCTGGCCACGACCCGCGGCGAGTACGTGCTGACGCTGTTCGAAGTGCTGACACAGGCTCAACTGCCCTTCTATATCGAGCTGATGCACCACCTGGCCTCGCGCGGCGTGCCGGTGCCGCAGCCGCAGACCTTGCGAGACGGCACCCGCCTGACCACCCTGCACGGCAAGCCCTGCGCCATCGTGACGCGCCTGCCGGGGGGCTACGAGCCCGCACCGGGCCCGGCCCACTGCGCACTGGCCGGCGCCACACTGGCGCGCGCGCACCTCGCCGCGCGCGACTTCCCCCTGCAGCAGCCGAACCTGCGCGGCCTGGCCTGGTGGACGGCCACCGCGCCCAAGGTGCTGCCGTTCCTGGATGCCGCCCAGGCGCAACTGCTGACCCGCGAACTCGGCGAACAGCAGCGCGTGGCGGCCACGCCAGCCTGGCAGGCGCTGCCGGCCGGCCCGGCCCACTGTGACCTGTTCCGCGACAACGTACTGTTTGCCGGCACTTTCGAAGACCCCCTGATGGGCGGCATCATCGATTTCTATTTCGCCGGCTGCGATACCTGGCTGTTCGACGTGGCGGTCAGCGTCAACGACTGGTGCATCGAGCGCGACAGCGGCGTCTTTGTGCCCGGCCTGGCGCAGGCCTGGCTGAAGGCCTACGCGGCCGTCCGCCCGTTCACCGACGGCGAGCGCCAGGCCTGGCCGGCCATGCTGCGCGCGGCGGCGCTGCGCTTCTGGCTGTCGCGCCTGTACGATTATTTCCTGCCGCGGCCGGCCCAGACACTCAAGCCCCATGATCCACGCCACTTTGAAAGAGTGTTGCAAGCACGCCACCGCGCCGACCTGCCAGCCTTGCCCTAGGCGCGGCGGTCCGCATAATTGAGTGTAGCCACCTCTTACGATCCTGACCGAGACCTATGCAAGCAGCATCCCTACCCGCATCCTACGGCTGGCAATGGGTACGCGACGGCCTGCGGCTGTTCATGAAGCAGCCGCTGGCCGTGTTCACCTGGGCCCTGGCCATCAGCCTGCTGGTGCTGTTCGCCACGTTCACCCCGCCCGTGGGGCCGCTGCTGTTCGTGGCCCTGATGCCCGTGGTCACGCTGATGACGCTGTCGGCATGCAAGCACATCGAAGCCGGCCGCATCATGCTGCCCTCGATGTGGCCGCAGCCGCTGATGCGGCCGGGCGTCTTCAAGAAAATGCTGATCATCGGCGTCATGTACGCCGCCTTGTGCATCGCGGCCGGGCTGGTGTCGTTCCTGCCGTTTTCCCATACGCTCACCGAAGGCATGCGGGCGGCGTCGGTCGAACAGGATCTCACGCCCTTCATCAGCGCCATGCGCGTGCCGCTGGCCTTGTTCGGGGCGCTGTACATCATCATCGCCGCCCTGTTCTGGCATGCCCCCGTGCTGGTCGCCTGGCACGGGCTGCGCATCGGCCAGGCGCTGTTTTTCTCGGGCATTGCATGCTGGCGCAACAAATGGCCGTTCCTGATCTACGGCACGGCCTGGATACTGGTGTTCCTGTTCATCGACCTGTGCGCCGGCCTGCTGGTCAGCGCCGGCGTCCCGTCGCAACTGGCCGGCACGCTGCAGATCCCGTTCAACATCGCCGCCGGCGGCGTGCTGTACTGCAGCTTCTACCCGGCCTACACATCGGTGTTCGGCATCGAAGACACGCACGCGCATCTCGACGGCGGCTCCAACGGCCAGCCGCAGTCGCAACCCTGAAGAACAGCGCCGCACCAGGCGTCAGGCCGAATGGCCGCCTGCCGGCACCTGCGGGTGCTGCAGGCCGGCCGCCACCGCATGCAGGCCATGGCGCACCTGCTCCATGGTCTCGCTGCGCTGCTGCGTGGCATACAGCGCATAGGCCGAATACGAGAATTCCGGGGCCCCCGCCACGCGCCGCAGGCGGCCGCTGTCCAGGAACGGCCGTGCCGCGCCCACCCGGAAATAGCCCGATCCTCCCACTGACAGCAGGTAGCCCAGCGCCAGCGGCCCCAGCGAGATCGACACCGGCGGGCTGCTCAGCTCGGGAAACGCCGCCTGGTGGTTGGCGGCGAACGCCGGCCCCCAATCGACATACACATACTGCTCCGGCAGCAGCGCCCCGCCTGCGTCGCTGGTAACCAGAATCAGTTTTTCCTCGGCCAGCAGCTCGGCTACCAGGCCGGGCCGCTCGGCCGGGCTGTACAGCACGGCCAGGTCCAGCGAGCCATCCTGCACGCTCTGCAGCAGCCGCGCCGGGCTGTCCACATCGGCGCGCAGCGCCACCTGGGGGCAATGCGCATGCATCCACACCATCCAGTCGGCCAGCAGCGGGTGCCACAGGCTGAGTTCGGCGCCGATGCTGATACCGTCTTCGCGCCCGGGCGGCAGCCCGACCTGCTGGCAGGCCCTTTCCCATACCTGGACCAGGGTGCTGGCATGGCGCGCGAAGCGCTCGCCCGCGGCGGTCAGGCGCGCGCCGGCCTTGTTGCGCACGAACAGGCGCCGGCCCAGTTGGTCTTCCAGGGTGCGCACACGCGCGCTGACCGCGGTCTGGGTAATGTCGAGCCGCTCGGCGGCCGCCATGAAACTGCCGCTGTCGGCAACCGCCAGGAATGTCTTGGCTAAATCGATATCCATCTTTGTTTATATGAATAATTTTGGTTTTATATTAAATAAAGTTAGTTTGATTGCGTTAATTATGAGGACACAATCTAAGAGATGAACCGTTAATGCATTGCGAAAGCACTTGCACGGGTGCATAGCCGCACGGCGCCCGACCCAGGATCGCTTTCAGAACTCCCCTCGCTCATGCTCATCTCTGAATTTCGCGGCCCCGGTTTCACCGAGGTCCAATGGCAGTACATCAACTCCCTGGCCACCTCGCTGGACGCGCGCCAGCTCATGTGGGCCAGCGGCTTCCTGGCGGGCGCCGAACTGCTGCATTCGAACGGGACCGCCGCCGCGGCCGGCCCGGCCCTGGCCCAGGCGCCCGCCGCCCAGCCGGCGCAGCGCCGCCTGACCGTACTCTACGCCAGCGAAACAGGCAACAGCACCGCGCTGGCCAATGCGCTGGCCAGCCAGGCCGCCGCGCAGGGCCTGCAAGCGGCCGCGCACGACCTGGCCGACTACAAGACCCGCAACCTGGCCAGCGAACAGGACGTGCTCATCATCACCAGCACCTATGGCGAAGGCGACCCGCCCCAGCCGGCGGCCGGCTTCTTCGAATTCATCGAAGGCCGCAAGGCGCCCAAGCTGCCGGACCTGCGTTTCGCCGTGCTGGCCCTGGGCGACTCCACCTACGAGCATTTCTGCGAAGCCGGCAAGCGCCTCGACCGGCGCTTTGAAGAACTGGGCGCAACGCGCCTGCAGGCGCGCATCGACTGCGATGTCGACTACGACGAGCCGGCGCAGGCCTGGGCCGACCGCCTGCTGGCCGCCCTGGAACCCGCGCGCGGACAGGACGCGCCGCCGCCGTTCCAGGCCGCCGCTGCGCCCGCCGCTGCCCGCTACGACAAGCGCAACCCCTATACGGCGAACGTGCTCGACAATCTCGTCCTGACGGGACGCGGCTCATCGAAGGAAACCCGCCACATCGAGCTGTCGCTCGAAGCATCCGGATTGGCGTACGAGCCGGGCGATGCGCTGGGCATTATGCCGGCCAACGATCCGGCGCTGGTGCGCGACATCCTGGGCGAACTCGGCCTGGCGGCCGAGGCGCCGGTCAGCGTGCAGGGCGACTTCCTGCCGTTGGGCCGCGCCCTGGAAGAACGCGTCGAAATCGCCGCGATCACGCCGCGCTTCCTGGAACAGTGGGGCAAGCTGGCCCAGGCGCCCCGGCTGCAAGAGCTGGCGCAGGCCGGGCAAGCCGAGGCGCGCGCCGACTTCGCGCGCCACCACCACATCATCGACGTACTGCGCCAGTTCCCGGCCAAGGGCCTGGACCCGCAGGATGTGCTCGCCGCCCTGCGTCCCCTGCAGCCGCGCCTGTATTCCATCGCCTCGAGCCAGCTGGCCGCGCCCGATGAAGTGCACCTGACCGTTTCCGTCGTGCGCTACGGGCTGCAGGGCGCCGCCCGCACCGGCGTAGCTTCCGGCCACCTGGCCGAACGCGCCCTGCCGGACGCGACGCTGCCGGTGTACATCCAGTCCAATCCGCATTTCCGGCTGCCGGCCGACGATGTGCCGATCATCATGATCGGCGCGGGCACCGGCGTGGCCCCCTACCGGGCGTTCCTGCAGGAACGCGAAGCGCGCGGCGCCGCGGGGCGTTCCTGGCTGTTCTTCGGCGAACGCAATTTCCGCAGCGACTTCCTCTACCAGGCCGAATGGCAGGGCTTGCTGAAAGACGGGGTACTGACGCGCATGGACGTGGCGTTCTCGCGCGACCGGCATACCGCGGGCGGCGCCAAGACCTACGTCCAGCACCGGCTGCAGGAACAGGCCCGCGACGTCTATGCCTGGCTGGAGGAAGGCGCCCACGTGTATCTGTGCGGCGACGCCAGCCGGCTGGCGCCCGACGTACACCAGGCGCTGGCCGGTGTGGTCGCGTCCCGGGGCGGGCTGAATCCGGAAGCGGCGGATGACTACCTGCGCCGCCTGCAGCGCGAAAGCCGCTATCAGCGCGACGTCTATTGATCACCCCGTGAATCGACCTCATGCAATCCACCGACAACGACCTTTCCCAGCCGCCGCAAAAGCTCAGCACCGACGAACGCCTGAAAGCCTCCAGCGACCAATTGCGCGGCACCATCCTGCGCAGCCTGGCCGACCCGCTCACCGGCGCGGTGTCGGACATCGACACCAAGCTGTTGAAATTCCATGGCATCTACCAGCAGGACGATCGCGAGCAGCGCGATGAGCGCCGCCGCCAGAAACTCGAGCCGGCCTATCAGTTCATGATCCGCGTGCGCCTGCCGGGCGGCGTCTGCAGCGCGGCGCAATGGCTCAAGCTGGACGAGCTGGCCCGCGCCTATGGCGGCGATTCGCTGCGGCTTACCACGCGCCAGACTTTCCAGTTCCATTGGGTGCTCAAGCACAACCTGCAAGCCACGCTGCAGGGGCTGCACGAAGTGCTGCTGGACAGCATCGCAGCCTGCGGCGACGATGCGCGCGGCGTGATGTGCTCGGTCAATCCGCAGCTGTCGGCGCTGCATGCCGCCGTGTACGACCTGGCGCGCCAGGCCAGCGATCACGCCATCCCGCGCATGCGCGCCTATCATGAGATCTGGTACGGCGAACGGCGGATTGCCTCGTCCGCATCCGAACCCGAAGAGCCGTTCTACGGCCAGACCTACCTGCCGCGCAAATTCAAAGTCGGCTTCGCCATCCCGCCCATCAACGATATCGACGTCTACGCCCAAGACCTCGGCTTCATCGCCATTGCCGATGACAACGGCTCGCTGCAGGGCTTCAATGTGGCGATCGGCGGCGGCATGGGCCGCACTGACCAGGCTCCCGCCACTTACCCCCGCCTGGCCGACGTGATCGGCTTCGTGCCGCCCGAAGCCGTCATTGCCACCTGCGATGCGGTAATGAGCGTGCAGCGCGACTACGGCAACCGCAAAGACCGCGCCCGCGCGCGCTTCAAATACACCATCGACGATCACGGCCTGGACGCCGTCAAAACCGAGATCGAGCGCCGCCTGGGCTTCGCGCTGCAGCCCGCGCGCCCCTTCCGGTTCGAATCGAACGGCGACACTCTGGGCTGGCAGACCGGCGAAGACGGGCGCCACCACGTGACCCTGTTCATCCAGAACGGCCGCCTGGTGAACCTGCCGGGCCAGCCGCTGCTCGACGGCCTGCGCGAGATCGCCCGCGTCCATACCGGCTCGTTCCGCGTCACGCCGAACCAGAACGTGATCATTGCCGACATCAGCGACGCGCAGCGGCCGCGCGTCGAACAGCTGCTGCGCCAATACCATCTGGAAGCCGATCAATCCACCAGCGCGCTGCGGCTGAATTCGATGGCCTGTGTGGCGCTGCCGACCTGCGGCCTGGCCATAGCGGAAAGCGAACGCTACCTGCCCGACCTGGTCGGCAAGATCGAGACGCTGTTACGCACGCATGGCCTGGAACGCGATGCCATCACGATACGCATGAGTGGCTGCCCCAATGGCTGTTCGCGGCCCTACATCGCGGAAATCGGATTGACCGGCCGCGCGCCCGGCAAGTACAACTTGTACCTGGGCGGCGGTTTCCACGGACAGCGCCTGAACCGCATGGTGCTGGAAAACGCCGCCGAGACGGCGATCCTGGCGACGCTCGACACCACGCTGGGCCACTACGCCCGCGATCGCCACAGCGGCGAACATTTCGGCGATTTCGTGGTGCGCGCCGGCTATGTCGAAGCCGTGACCGCCGGACGAGACTTCAATCTGCGGCGCGCGCCTGCGCGGGATGCGGGCGCCGCCACCCGACAGGCCTGAACGCCATGACACCCGATTCCGCCCTACCCGCGGCACAGCGCGACGCGCTGCTCGCCGAACTGAACGCCCTGCTCGAAGCCGAGCGCGCCGGCGCACGCGTGGCGCTGGAAACCGGCCGCGCGCTTGACGAGCCGCGCATGGCAGAACTGGTGGAGCGCATACGCCTGGACGAGGTGCGCTGGTGCGGCATGCTGCTGCGCGCGATCCGCGCCCTGGGCGCCGCGCCGTCGGACCTGACGGGCGCGTTCCACGGCAAGGCCATGGCCATTGCCGATATCGAGCAGCGCCTGGCGTTCCTGAACCGCGGCCAGGGATGGGTGGTGCGCAAGCTGCAAGACCTGCTGCAGCGCCCCCTGCCCGATTTCCTGCGCGCCGACCTGGCCGACATGCTGGCGGCCCACGAGTCCAACATCGGCCTCGTCAAGGCCGCTCTGCCGCCGCAGGCTCCGTAATTTCCCCCCCGGCCCGCCCAGCGGGCCTTCTTCAGAAGGTACACAACCATGAGCAAAATCCATCTGGGCGATACCGTGCCCGATTTCGAACAGGACAGCTCTGTCGGCCCGATCCGGTTCCATGAATGGGCCGGCAATTCGTGGGTCGTGCTGTTCTCGCATCCGGCCGATTTCACGCCCGTCTGCACCACCGAGCTGGGCCTGACAGGCAAGCTGCAGGGCGAATTCGAAAAGCGCAATGTCAAGGCGATCGCGCTGTCGGTAGACGATGCCGATTCGCACCGCGCCTGGACCAAGGACATCGAAGACACGCAGAACACCGTCGTCAAGTTCCCCATCATCGCCGACCGCGACAAGAAGGTAGCAACGTTGTACGACATGATCCACCCGAACCAGTCGGGCACTGCTACCGTGCGCTCGGTGTTCATCATCGACCCGGACAAGAAGCTGCGCCTGACCCTGACCTACCCGCTGAGCATCGGCCGCAACTTCGACGAGATCGTGCGCGTCATCGATGCCCTGCAGGTCAGCGACAAGTATGGCGTGGCTACGCCGGGCAACTGGAAGCACGGCGATGACGTCATCATTCCGCCGGCCCTGCAAGACGAGGAGCAGATCAAGGCGAAATTCCCGCAAGGCTACAAGGCGCCCCGCCCCTACCTGCGCTTTACGCCTCAGCCCGGCAAGTAAGAGCCGGCAGCGCAGGTGTCTGAAGTGAAAGTCCCACCCCCGAAGCGCTGCGCGCGTTCCACCTCGCGGCTGGCAGGCCGCTCGGATTCGCCAGGCAGGGAACAGTCCTCAAGGACTGTTCCCTGTCCGGGCTCATCCC